>Ga0306920_100006788_pt1 | contig 14991 bp, 6 predicted proteins | sample flu12Cox44000170_FD_204666 | JGI IMG/M metagenome (GOLD analysis project Ga0306920, IMG submission 204666) | Lab enrichment of tropical soil microbial communities from Luquillo Experimental Forest, Puerto Rico - flux4day.12C.oxic.44.000.170 (v2)... | ecosystem: Environmental > Terrestrial >... | reverse complement strand
TGTTCCTCCTTCCACGGCCGAAGCGGCTCCAGCGAATGCACCGTTGCCACAAAGGGAACGTCATAAAGCACCTTGGCCATGAAGCCGGCCATGGACGCATACCAGGTATGACCGTGCACAATATCGGCGTCCACCGGATCGCGGACCACGGACAAGTCGGTCGAGAAAGTGCCCAGGGCAGAGTTAAACTTCTTCTCCGGGCCGTCGGTCACACGGTCCCAAGGCTGGTAGCCCTTGACACGCAGGCGTCCGCGCGTGAAATCCTGATCGCCGAAGCAGCGCACCTCGACATCCATGACCTGCGCCAGTTCACCCGTGAGATTCCGGACATGCACGCCCGCGCCGCCGTAAACGTGGGGCGGATACTCGCGGCTGATGAAGCAAACCTTCATGCCCCGGCCGGCGGCGTCGGAGGACTTGTCCTGCAAGCCTCTCGACCGGCACCGGCTTGGGTGTGCGACGGCATCGCAATTGCTCGAAATTCCAAAAAGCTGCATCGGGGCTGCTTCGGTCGCGGCGTGACCTGACGCAAATGATTGCATGGCGCATCCTCTATATATTGCTGCGATTGTAGGGCGTTCTGGATTCCGTCAATCAGACAGAAACGACGTGTCAAGAAATTCTTACCCCACGTTCCGGGGCCAGGTGCGGCGGACTTGAGGAAATCCCATGGAATTTTCAGATTTGACCGCTTGCACTCCGGCGCTTCGCGTGCAATCTGCAAACTTTCCGCTGTTTTCCCAGGCAGCACGGTGGGCGCGGGAGCGCATTCTACGGTGTTTTCGCCCCTGGTTGAGTTCGGCCAAGATAAGTGTCGATTTTCAAACTTGGCGGCATCGTTTATGCTCCACAGTACACGGAGGCAAGCTCATGATGGAATTTCACATCTCGGCCAAGGCCAGGGACCGCTATCAGTTCAGCGAGACACTTTTCTCGCTGAGCGGCAACGTTATTTTCGCCAACTTCCATGCTGCCAGAGTGTTTGCCCAGAAAATGAACGAGCAGCGCGATCTGGTCCGCTTTCCCGAACAGACCGTGCGGGCCGGGCAGATCAACGCCATGGGGCTCATCGATGAGATCCTCCATTTCGTCGTTGGACTTTATCGTGAGCAGAAAAATCCACAAGTAATGGCACAGGCGCTGGCATGGCTAGAGGCCCGGCTCGGCCAGGATGCGCTGGATGAGGCTCTGCGCCGGTTCACCGAGGAATTCCCTCCCGTAGCCGTCTACCGGGGGGAAGCGAATCCGAACGCCTACCTGGAAGGCACGACCGACGGCGTGCCCAATCGCCAGATCGCCCTGGAAGAGATGCTCATGCTCTGGTTGGCAAACGTGAATCCGGCTTTCGGACCGTTCCTCGAGCTGTTTGACGATGCGGCACTCGAAAGGGAGACGGAATACGGCGAGATCATTGCCGGCCTGCAGGAGTTCTTTGACACGCAGCCTGTCTTCGGGCCGGAAGGTCAGAACCTGGTGGACATGCTCCGCAGCCCCGCCGTCGCCGTGCCCCATTCCCTGCCGGGCCAACTCGCCTACATCCTGGAGAAATGGGGCCATCTGCTGGGCCGATATTTCTATCGCTTGCTGCTCGGCCAGGACCTGATCAAGGAGGAGGAGAAGGAAGGTTTCCTGGGGCCCGGCCGGGCCCAGGTCGTGCACTTCATCGGCCAGGAGCGTGAGCCGGAACGCTTCAGTCCCGACCTCGATTGGATGCCGCGCTTGGTGCTTCTTGCCAAGAACGCCTACGTGTGGCTGGACCAGCTCTCCCGGAAATATCACCGCGCCATCCGCCGCCTGGATCAAGTCCCGGATGAGGAGCTGGATATGCTGGCCGGCTGCGGTTTTTCCGGACTGTGGCTCATCGGGCTCTGGGAGCGCAGCCGGGCGTCGCAGAGGATCAAACAGCTTTGCGGGAATCCGGAGGCGGTGGCCTCGGCCTACTCGCTTTACGATTACCAGATTGCCGGCGACCTCGGCGGCGAGGAGGCCCTGCAAAATCTCAAAGACCGTGCCTGGCGGCGCGGCATCCGTCTGGCCAGCGACATGGTCCCCAATCACATGGGCATCGACTCCCGCTGGGTCATTGAGCACCCCGAATGGTTCATTTCCCTGGACTACTGTCCCTTCCCTTCGTACCGCTTCACCGGTCCGGACCTGTCATCGGACGAGCGCGTTGGCATTTTTCTGGAGGATCACTATTATACGCGCTCCGATGCGGCCGTGGTCTTCAAGCGCGTCGATCGCTGGACCGGCAGCGAGAAGTACATTTACCACGGCAACGACGGCACCAGCATGCCCTGGAACGACACGGCCCAGCTGAATTTCCTCGACCCGCGAGTGCGCGAGGCGGTCATCCGCACCATTCTGGATGTGGCGCGCCGGTTTTCCGTCATTCGCTTCGATGCCGCCATGACCCTGGCCCGCAAGCACTATCAGCGACTGTGGTTTCCTCAGCCCGGGACCGGCGGGGCCATCGCCTCGCGCGCCGAGCACGGCCTGACCCGCGAGCAATTCAACGCTTGCATGCCCCACGAGTTCTGGCGCGAGGTCGTGGACCGCACGGCCCGCGAGGTGCCCGACACCCTGCTTTTGGCCGAGGCCTTCTGGATGATGGAGGGCTACTTCGTCCGCACGCTCGGCATGCACCGGGTCTATAACAGCGCCTTCATGAACATGCTCAAGAGCGAGGAGAACGCCAACTACCGCAGCGTCATGAAGAACACACTCGAGTTCAACCCGGAAATCCTCAAGCGCTTCGTCAATTTCATGAACAACCCGGACGAGGAAACCGCGGTGGCCCAGTTCGGCAAGGAGGGCAAGTATTTCGGCGTCTGCACGATGATGTCCACTCTGCCCGGCCTGCCCATGTTCGGCCACGGCCAGATTGAGGGCTTCACTGAAAAATACGGCATGGAGTATCGGCGAGCTTACTGGGACGAGCCGGTGGATGCCAATCTCGTCCAGCGGCATGAGCGTGAGATCTTCCCGCTACTTCGCCGCCGGCGCCTCTTTGCCGACGTCGGGAATTTCCATCTCTACGACCTGTTCACACCCGAAGGGAATGTCAACGAGGACGTATTCGCCTACTCCAACCGCTCGGGCGAGGAACGCGTGCTGGTCGTCTATCACAACAAGTATGCCTCGACCCGGGGATGGGTCCGCACTTCGGTCGGCTACCTCGGGAGAACCGGCAGAGGCGAGGAGCGTGCCCCCATGCAAAAAGACCTGGGCACTGCCCTCGGACTCGACCCCGCCGGCGATCACTTCTCCATCTTTCGAGACCACATGACCGGCCTGGAATACATCCGCAACAACCGCGACCTGTTCGACCGCGGCTTGTATGTGGAGCTGGGCGGCTTTGAGTGTCACGTGTTCCTTGATTTTCGCCAGGTACGCGACAACGACCGAAACCAATACGCTCAGCTCGCCGCCTCCCTGGACGGGCGCGGCGTGCCGAATATGGACGAAGCCTTGAGGGAAATATTTCTCCGGCCCATCCACGAACCCTTTAAGGATCTGGTCAACGCCGCTGTATTTCGTCAGCTCTTGGATGCCCGTGTCACCAAGCCCGGTGGCCTGCCCACGCCAGCGGTTCTGGACACCGTGGAGCAGAAGACGGTAGAGCTACTCTGTGCTCTGAAACAGTTTGGCGGCGGCGCCGGCGATGAAGCCGCTCTGGCCCGGCAAGTTCGGCAGCGGCTGGAGGCCGCTTTGCAGCTACCTGTACTTGGAAGCCGCCTGACGTCACCGAAAGGGCGCGCAGCCAAGCGCGATCCCAGCGTGCTGGCAGTTGCCGACTTCGTCACGGTCCAGTTGGACGATGACCCGCAGCGCTGGGCTTGCTTGTTCGGCTGGCTATTCATTCATTCGCTCGGCAAGATCGTCGCGGAATCGGACGTGCCGCAGCGGAGCCGAAGCTGGATGGATGAATGGCGTCTGGGCCGGATTGTGGCCGATGCGCTCCGGGATTTTGGGCTCGATCAGCCGGCCGCCGACAGGACGGTCAAAGTGATCGGCCTTTGCACCATGCACCAGGATTGGTTCCAGCAAGCCGGCGACGAAACCCGGGCCTACCGGGCGCTGGCGTCGCTCTTGAACGACGGCGAGGTGCAACAGTTCCTGCGCGTCAACCGTTATCAGGATATCGTGTGGTTCACCGGGGAAGCTCTCGACGAGCTGTTTTCCTGGCTGTTCTTGTTGGCCGTGATCCAGATCTGTGCCGATCCCCTCCGGACGCCAACCAAAGTGGCCGAAGAGATCGCGCGACATTACCGCATTTTCCGAAATCTGCAACGGGCCGGACGTGAGGCCGAGCATCAATTGGAAAAACTGCTGGCGATGGTGGAGCGCGCTGGAAAACTCGCAAAAAGATGACGGCACTTTCAGCTCACGGTGATGCCGTTTTCTGAACCGGTATTGCTCGGGTTGTTTTGATCCGTGACGATCAGCGACTGGCCGACGCCAACGCTCTTGAAAATCGCGCTGAACACGTGCCGGCCGCGGTCCCCTGCTTTGAAGGTGTAAGGACCCGTCAGCACCGCGGTTCCGCCCGTGTTGCTGAAGATGACCGTCCCAAGGTAGCCGGTCACCGTGTTGCCGTAGGAGTCCTGAGCGACAACGGTGAAGCTGTGAGCCGTGTTGACCGTCACACTCAACGGATAGCCAGTCACGAGGAACTGACTCGCGGCGGCGGCGGTCACGGTCGTGCTCGCGCTTCCCTTGAACGTGGGTGCTAACACGTCGGCCACGGTGACGGACTGCAGCCCGGCGCGCTTGAGCGTTACCGTGAAATTCTGCTGGCCATTGTCGCTCGGCTGGAAGGTATAGTCCGCAGGCAGGTCCGCCAACGGAGAAGCGGTGCTGCTAAAGTGGATGGTCCCCACGTAGGTCGGGTCCGGCTTGTTGTGGGCGTCCAGCGCGGTGACCGTTACCGTAAACGATGTACCCGCCTGAACATGACTGCCTATCGAAAAGCTCACGCCGAAATGAGTCGTGGAGTAGATGGTGAACGCTGAGGAGGGCGCACTCGCGCCGGTGCCGGCGTGGGCGACGAGGGTGTAGCCCTGGCCCGGCTTGCTTAGTGTGACGGCCGCGAACGTGGCCACACCGCTGCTGTTTGTCTTCGCGCTTGCGCCCGCGAGGACGGCAGCACCGGGGTTGTTGGCAAGGGTCAGCGTGACGGGCACGCCCGCAGCTACCAGGTTGCCGAATGCGTCCTCCACCTGAACGGTCACGGCCGGCTTGATCGGGCTGGCGGCGAAAGTGTTCGCCGGCTGCTGGACGAAGGAAAGCTGAGCGGCCGTAGCCGGATTGACTTGAATGCCATTCTCCAGCCCATCCGTGCAACCTGCCGAGCTCGCGGTCAGCGATTGTGGTCCGGACGTCTTCAAGATCGGCTGGAAGGTGTGGACCCCCTGGTCGCCGGCAGTAAACGTGTAGTCCGCCGGCAGGGCCGCGTTGCCGTCGCTGCTGGCGAAATGGACCGTGCCCAAAAAGCCGGTCGCGATGTTGTTGTACTGGTCCTTGGCGGTGACCGAGACGTTGAAGGCAGTGCCTGCTGTCACGGAAGTCGGGCCGGTGACAAAGAGCTGGGAAGCTGTCGCCGGCTGCACGTTCACGGAGGTGCTGCCGCTCGGCCCTCCCGGCACCGGCGGGTCGGTCGCGGTAATAGTGTGCCGGCCGGCGGTGATCAAGGTCGCGCCGCCCGTAAAGACGTGCACTCCGTTGTCGCCCGCGGTGAATGTGTAGTCGGCCGGCAGGCTCACCCCGCTAGCCGGATCGTTGGTCGAGAAGTGTACGAGCCGGCGATAGCTGGTGGCCACATTGTTGTACGGGTCCAGCGCGGTGACAGTTACATCGAAAGGCGAGCCGGCGGTAGCCGCCGCAGGTGTGACGCTCAGGTGGTTCGCAGTCGTGGCGACAACCGTGACCGAGCCGGTGCCGCTCGCGGCACCCCAGTGAGCGACGATGTCCTGGGAGCCAGCGTGGCGCAGCGTGACGGTGAAAGTGTGCACCCCATGATCGGAAGCAGTGAAGGTATAGGCGGCCGGCAGCGTCGCGGCGCCATCGCTGCTTGTGAAGCTCACCGTGCCCTTATAGCCCGTGACGATGCGGTTGGCCGCATCCAGGGCGGTGATCTGGATGTGAAACGCGCTGCCGGCCGTCGCGGTTGTTGTCAGCACGCGCACGCGGAAATGCGTGGTCGGCTGCGGCGTTTCCAGCAGCGTCACCGTTCCCGAGTTGCTGTTGACCACCCCCAGGTCCGGAAGGCCATCCCCGTTGAAGTCCGCCGCGCTGATCCAGGTAGGCCGGTCGCCGACGACATACTGCCTCGGCCGGCCGAACGAACCCGTTGCCGTGCCGGAGAAAACATAGACGTTGTCGTCAAAGTTGTTGACGGTCGCCAGGTCGAGCCTGCTGTCGCCGTTCAGGTCAACCACGGCAATGCCGATCGGCCGCGAACCCGCTGTATACGTCCCCGCGAGTCCGAAGACGTGGTTGATGCCGTTCCGGAACACCGACACCTCGGAGCTGACGCCGGAGCCGAAGAACGTGGGGACGGCCAGATCGGGCCGCTGATCGAAATTGAAGTCGCCGATGCCGACCGAGCCGGGGCCGACCTGCGTGGCGTATGAATTGGCCGTCCCAAATGTGCCGTCGCCGTTGCCGAACAGGACGCTGACCTGATTGCTCGATCCGTTGACGACGGCCAGGTCTTCATGGTGATCGCCGTTGAGGTCCGCGGTGGTCAGGTAGTCGGCGGTGCCGCCTGCGCTGATCGCGCTGGCCGTCTGGAAGGTGCCGTCGCCATTGCCCAGGAGGATGCTCACGCTGCCGCCGCTGCCGTTGTCGGCGACGGCCAGGTCGACGTTCTTATCGCCGTTGAAATCGTCCACGGCCACCCATGCCGGACTGGCGCCGGCCGCGAAGCTTTGCGGTGTGCCAAAGGTGCCGTCGTTGTTGCCAAGAAGAATGCTGACGCCGCTGGCAGTGGTGACGGCCAGATCCATTATGTGGTCGCCGTTGAAATCACCCACCGCCACATCCGTGGGCTGGTTGATCGTCGCCGTCTGGATCGGGTCGGCAAACTGTCCATTGCCCAGACCGAGGAAGATATCCACGCCGCTGTAACTGGGGCTGATGGTGACCACGGCCAGGTCCGGAATGCCGTCGCCGTTGAAGTCCGCCTGGATGCAGGGGCCGGGGCCCGGCACGATCAGGTCTGGCGCGGCCAGCAGCGTGCCGTCGCCGTTGCCCAGCAGCAGGCTGATGCTGCCCACGGGCGTGCCCATGAACGGCCCCGAGTTGGCGGTGACCACGTCCGGGATGCCGTCGCCGTTGAAATCGCCCACAGCCACTCCGACCGGCGTCTGTCCCGCCTGATAGACGTGGTACGTGCCGAAGGTGCCGTCGCCGTTCCCCATGAGCACGCTGACGCTGTTGTTGGCGAATTGATCGTTGGCGGTCACGATGTCCTGGATGCCATTGCCGGTCAGGTCGGCGACCGTGAGCGTGCGCGGCGTCTGCCCGCCGACACTGTAATTGGCAAACGTCTGGAACGTGCCGTCCGAATTGCCGAGGAGGATGCTGACGCCGTCGCCGGATGGAAAGTTGCAGGCCACGGCCAGGTCGGGCTGCTTGTCGTTGTTGAAATCGCCCACCACAACCCAGTTGGCGCAAAAGCCGGTGGCGTAATTGACCGACGCCGCGAAGGTGCTGTCGCCGTTGTTCAGGTTGATGTCGAGGTGTCCGAAGCCGCCGCTGACCGTGGCGATGTCGGACTTGCCGTCGTTGTTGAAATCCGCGACCGCCACCGAAGTCGGATTGTTGCCCACCGTCACGGTGCCGCCCTGGGTGAACTTGCCCGTGCCGGTGCCCAGAAGCAGTGTGACGGTGCTAGCGCCGTTGTCGGCCACCGCCAGGTCGACGTGGTGATCGCCGTTGAAATCGCCGAACGCCAGCGCCACTGGCCCGGCGCCGGCGGCATAGCTGACGGCCGAACGGAAGGTGCCGTCGCCCCGCCCGAGCAACACCGAGACGGTATTGTCAGTCTTGTTCGCCGTCACCAGATCAAGAATGCCATTGCTGGTCAGATCGACGGCCAGGAGTCCCGCCGGTGAATGTCCGACAGGAAAATTAATGGGTGACCTGAAAGTCCCGTTGCCGTTGCCCAAGAGAATACTGACATCGTTGCTCCCCTGGTTGACGGTGGCGACATCCATTTTGCCGTCGCGGTTGAAATCGCCCGTGACCACAGCCACCGGCTTGCTCCCGACCCCGGCATTTTTGCCCACGGCAAAACCGGTCGCCGTCACAAAGCTCGGCAGCGTCCGATCTTCAAGCGTCTCAAGCGCCGGCCGGCGAAACCGCCCTCCCCTTGCTTTTCGCCGGCCATTTTTTCCAACCCAATTCCACCAGGCGCGTAACATAGTCGCAGGCCTCCCAAAAGTTCCAAACAACTGTAGCTCGGCTATTGACTGGGGGCAAACTGCAGGACAATTGAGAAACAGGGAGACTTTCTGGCCCGGCAGAAGGGCATCCCATTGCTCCGGTGGAAAGATTTGGAGAAGAGGGGAGGAAAATGGGCCCCCAGCCAATTGTGTTCGGCTCGATTGTTGCTGGGCAGGAAATGGGACGCAGCTGGCAGAGCCTTCGCTGGCACCTCACGGCACAGCGATTCCTTTCGCCTTCAGCGCCTGCTCGGCTTCACGGCGGTGCGCCTCGGCAAGATACCAACGCGGATAGACCCCTCCCAGATCGCGCAGCTTTTTTGGCGTGGGAGAAAGCCCATGGTGCTTGATTCCGTCCGCATATGCCCGCCGCGCTTCATCAGCGCGACCCAACTGGGCCAAGGCAAGAGCACTCCTGAAAGCGATGAGCGGCCGGCGGTAGTCTGACTTGCTGATCCGGGCGATGATGGGCGAAGCCGGCATGGGCAGTTCGCAAGCCTTGGGCCACAGAGCGGCTGCCCCGGCCAGGCGCCCTTGGCGAAATTCGAGCCATTCGCGGGTACCTGCCCCCCATTCCTTGGAGAAATCCCGCGCTTGTTCGACGCGCTTGACCAGATCGCCGGCCACTTGAGTGACCACGGCATCTTGAGGCGCAGCCAGCAACATGTCCGTTAGAGCTAACGCGTTGATCCCCTCGGCCCCGGCGGCGAAGCGGGCAAGTCCCAGGGCGCATAGCTGACGATAACGAGCCAGGTCGCCGGACCCGATGGCCACGCACGCTGCGTCGGCACAATCCGATGCGGTGCCGAGCGCGTTCGTCGCCACTGACATCAGGATGGGAAGCGCCTCGGACGCCCTGCCCGAGCGTGCGAGGACCTTGGCAAATTCCTTCTCCAGGGCAAGGAGAATGCGCGGCGGACAGTCTTTGGCGGCCAACTCGCGCTTGTGTTTTTGCAGCACGGACTCGGCCTCGGCGAAGCGTGTCTGACTACACAGCGCGTCGGTGATTTCCACCAGCATCAAATAATGCAGGTAAGCCAGGTCCGGCGTCACTTTCACCGGAAGCGATAAGCCTTCGCGCGCGACCTTCTCGGCTTCGGCCCAGGCGCCGCGGTCCGTGAGCGCCTGGGCAAGCTGGCAACGGACAAAGTAGCTGAGCAAGAGAACGTGCTGGTCGGCCGTGTCGTTGGCCACCAGGCGCAAGGCCTCCGTTAGCTGTGCTTCCGCGACGGCAGGCTCGCCCTTCCACACGCGCCAGTGACCTTCCACCGCCAGACACCACGCCACGAGACGTAGTTCCGGCGGCGAGCGGCGGCGGAACTCGTCTTTGAGCGCCGCAAGCTCGGCGAGGGCTTCGTCGACGCGGCCTGACCACAACGCGGCGCGCGTCGCGCCGACGCGCAGCACGTCGCGCGGCGCCGGCAGCTGATCGTCGGGCACACGTGGCAACAGCTCATTGGTGCGCTTCACCTGCTGGTAGCACGCCTCCGCATCCAGAAGTGACGAGTTATCATCCAGATACAACATGGCCATGAGGCCGCGGACATGGAACTCGGCCGCCGGCGCGTTCGACAGGGCCCTGGCAAACTGGTCCGCCTCTTTGAGCAGATCGCGAACCGGCCGCTGGTGCCCTTGCAGCAAGAGCTCCGGCGCCGTGTTCTTCAGGAGCTTCTCCATAAACTCCTTGATGGCGTCGGCCCGCACCGTTTCCGCCTGTTTGGCCTCCTCCGCGGCTTGCTGCTTTAGCCGCGCATCGCGCTCGCGCAGAAACGCCAGCGTGGCGACCGCGAGAGCGAGCATCAGAGCGAGCGCGACGGTGCCGGCGGCGATGGCCACACGTTTGTTCCGCCGCACCAGCTTTTTGAAGAGGTACAGCGTGCTCGGCGGACGCGCCACGACAGGCTCGTCCCGAAGAAAGCGGCCGAGGTCGTCGGCGAGCGCGTTGGCCGAGTCGTAGCGGCGCGTGCGGTCCTTTTCCAGGCACTTCATGACGATCCAGTCGAGGTCGCCGCGCAACGCTTTGATCAGCTTGGGCGCCTCGGCCGAGCGGCGCCTGGCAGTGGTCGTGAGCTCCTCAGGTGGGAACATTCGCAGGCGCGCGCTCGGGCGCAACGGCTCCCGTTCGCGGATCGTCCGCCGCATCTCGTCCAGGCCGGACCCGAGCAGCTCCCGCGCGTCGAGAGGCGTCCGCCCGATCAGCAGCTCGTAGAGCAAGACGCCCAGGCTGTAGATGTCGCTGCGCGTGTCCACGTCCAGCCCGCTCATCTCGGCTTGCTCGGGACTGATGTAAGCGGGCGTGCCGATGAACTGCTGAAACTGCGTGTAGATGGTCTTGTCGGTGAGGTCGCCCTGGGTGGCCTTGGCAATGCCGAAATCAATCACCTTGGGGACGGGCACGCCGTCGTGAAGCGTGACGAGAATGTTGGAGGGCTTGATGTCGCGATGGATGATGCCCTTCTGGTGGGCATGCTGGATTGCCTGGCAGACTGTGATGAACAATTCCACGCGCTTGTGCGCCGGCAGATTGTTATCGTCGCAATACTGGGTGATGGGCACGCCGCGAACGAGCTCCATGACAAAATAGGGTCGGCCGGTTTCGGTGGCGCCCGCATCGAGCACCTTGGCAATGTTCGGATGGTCCATGAGCGCCAGGGCCTGCCGCTCGGCCTCGAATCGCGCCACGACCTGCTGCGTGTCCATGCCGAGCTTGATGATCTTGAGGGCGAGGCGTCGCCGCACTGGCTCTTTTTGTTCGGCAACATAAACCGCGCCGAAGCCGCCCTCGCCGAGCTTCTCCAGCAACTTGTAGCGGTCGATGATCGTGCCGGAGCCTTCGGCAAGCGGCACGAATGTCGTGGCGGCGCCAGCGCCTTCAACTGCCGGCTCTTGCATGAAGCCGTCCTGTTGAAAATGTTTCGCCAGCAGATCTTCCACGCGCCGCCGCAGGAGAAGATCGTTGCCGCAAGCCATGTCCAGATAGTCCGCGCGTTCCTGGGGCGTGGCCTTCTCGATCATCTCGAAGAAAATCTCTTTTTCCGATCGACGCTGAAGCTGTGGTTCGCTCATGACGTGTCCCCGAAAAAGGTGTGCCGCTTGCGGCTTGGCGCGCTGGACAGCGCCTGGCCGCAAGCGGCACTGCGCCATTACGGCCGGTCAAACGTGCCGTCGTCCAGTTTCTCCAGCAATTGAAGTTCCGTCAACTGTGCGTCGATGAACTTCTTGCCGTCGCGCTCGACGACGAGCCGGGTGGGATGGCGAGTCCCCTGAAACTCTTTGTAGTCGTAGTAGAGATTGGCTTGCATCATTTCCTTGTCGCCGCCTCCCTTGATGTCCTTGATCACGAACTCGCTCTTGACCAGGTGGCCCTTGGCCTTGTCGAAGAACAGACTGACGTCGCGGTGTCCTTTCTTGGCGATGCGCACGCCGACGGTCGCCTGATCGCCAACCTTGACGTCCCCGATCAGAGAGAGCTTATAGGCCTTGTCCTTCTTGAGAGGCAGCAGGCTGACCACGGCCTGGGAATGCATCTGCTCCTTGTGCTCAGCCAGTTCATCGGCTGCGATGTCCTTGACGTCGTCGTTCACCTTCTCCCAGCCTTTGTCGCCGTTGACGACAACGGTTATTTTCAGATCGAAGTTCATGACCTTCATGTCCATGCCGAAGCGGAATTTTTTGTCCTGCGAAGCAATCTCCAGGGTGTAATCAATGGCCTCGCCCAGGCCGTAGAATTTGCCGGCGCCTTTCAAGGTCTGGGCCGGAAATTTGGCCAGCTTCGCCTCGCCGCCGTGGGCAGCGATGGCCTTGTCGATAAGGGCCCACAGGTCTTTGTCTTCACCGGATCGGCCGAAGTCGGCCAAAACCAGCAGCGCGCACAGGGCGCATGTCGCCAGTACAAGTCGTTTCATGGTGGTTGCTCCAGAAAGGGTAAGAATCGCCTCTAATCTCAGTGGCGCAAACCGTGGGCCAAACACGCCAAGAGCGCGGAATTTTTTCTATTCGGCTTGTTAATCATGAGACGCGCCCTCGATAGCCCGCTTGAGCCAGGCACGCGCAAATGCCCAATGTCGATCGGCGGTGCGCGGAGACAAGTTCAAGGCATCGGCAATTTCCGCAATGGTCATGCCCACGAAATAACGGAGTTTGACCACCTCGGCCGCCGTGGGATCTTCCATGGCGAGGGCATCGAGGGCATCGTGCACGGCCAGGATCTCCGCGGCGGGGGCGCGCACTTGGATCGAGTCGTGAAGCTCTTCGCGCAAGCGATCCGCGCCGTGCTTCTGGCTCGCTTTGCGCCGGGATTTGTCGATGAGGATCCGCCTCATGGCTTCGGCGGCGGCACCGAAGAAATGGGCCCGGCCACGCCACGGCGGCTGGTTCGATCCCGCCAGCTTCAACCAGGCTTCGTGCACCAGGGCGGTCGCCTGCAAAGTTTGCCCCGGCGCTTCGTTGGCCAGCTTGGCCGCCGCCAACTTGCGCAGCTCGTCGTAGACCAGGGGCAACAGCTCTCCGGCTGCCCGGGAATCGCCCTCTTCCATCGCTTGCAGGATGCGCGTGACGTCGTTCATTGCCGCCTCGGCACTACGCCACATCCTTGTTCGTCGGCCGCGCGGGGGGATTTACTCGCGCCGCCAGACTGACTCTTTTAATCAGTTGGTATCGTACTATGATCCCGCGCGCTTGGGTATTGCGAACGCTTCGTCGATCCCAAGGAAGGGTTTCATCAGAAGGGAGGACGAACAGGGACGCGGTTTCCTTTTTCGGATCCGGCCGACCGGTCGGCGGCGCCCGGTCACCCGCGCTTACGCTTCCGGCTAATGTGCCATGTGTATGGATGCTGAAACTCTGCGCTGGAACGCTGGGTATGTTTTTCAAAGCAATCGATGGACATCTCATCAGCCTTTCTTGAAAGGGGAGACCATGGTACGCCATGTCTTCTGCTTGAACCGTCGGTACGCATACTTCTGCATGCCCGCCGTCTGGCTGGCGAGTATCGTCTTCCTGGTAACAGGCCCAGCGCCGGTCCTGTCCTGTGTTTGCGGCCCATGTTTCATCCGGGTAATCGTCAAGATCGATCCCAAAGCGCCCTTGGAAAAACTCCTGCCGAAGCCTCCGACCGTCCCCGAATCAGTGTTGCCGTGGTTGATCAAGGATCTCGCCGAGGTGCCGGAGATTCATTTCCAGAAACCCCTACCACAGTCAAAGAAGATCATCTTTGAGAAAGACGAATTCAAAATCCTCGTCGGAAAGGAGGAGGAAAGGATTCCCGACGACATTCAGGAAAGAGAAAAAATAATACTCAGGATTATCCAGCAGATTGCCTCTATCAACCATCTCAATGAGAAGGGCGGCGACCACTTTCTCAAGCTCCTGATCAAACAGCGCCCGGATCTTGCAGGTTTGCCTTTTGTCATGGGGGACGCTTGCCGGTTGCCGAAGGAACCATCCCGGCAATTTTCGATCGAGGTAGAAAGCGTGCGTAATGCCATGGCCACCTCCCGCCCAGAATTCTGGAAACACTATCGGCCACAAGCTGACAAGTCAGAAACGGAACGAAAGAATCCGATTCGGCCCCGGATTGCCGCCCTCATGCAAATGCTGGCCACTGAGTCCCCCAGCGTGCGCAAGGGACTGGTGCAATACCTGAAGGACTTCCCGGGCACCGAAGCGACAGTGGCGCTGGCCCGTTTGGCGGTTTTCTCATTCGAAGAGGAGGTCCGAACGGAAGCACTGGAAGCGCTCAAGAATCGCCCGGAAAAACAAGAATCAGCCGAAATTCTGTTGAGCGGCCTGCGCTATCCCTGGCCCTCCGTCAGCGCCAATGCTGCTCGGGCGATTGCCAAGCTCGAGCGCAAAGATCTGGTGCCCGCTCTCATCGGCTTCCTCGACGAGCGTGATCCTCGTGCGCCCGCGCGGAGGGAAATCGCCGGCCGCAAGGCCATCGTCGTCAGGGAATTGGTGCGAATCAACCATCACCATAATTGTCTTTTGTGCCATGCGCCGGGGAACACCGGTGACATTGTGTTTGACAATGGAATCGCCAAGGAGGTTGTGACCGCACCGGTACCGATCCCGGACCAGGAGTTGCCGTCATCCTCGCAGGGCTACGGCTTGGGCCTGCCGGATATGCTGGTTCGTGCCGACGTAACCTATCTGCGGCAGGATTTTTCTCTCCTGCAACGGGTCAAGAATGCCAAGCCCTGGCCCGACCTGCAGCGCTATGATTTTCTGGTCCGAACCAGGGAAATCACCAGCCGGGAAGCCGATGCCTACCGCGTGTGGCGAGAAAAACAAGGTCCAGACTATCGTGCTCCACAGCATCAGGCGGCGCTGCAAGCCCTGCAAACGATCACTGTACTAAAGTAGATGCCGGAGCCATCTCGTTTTGGATAGCGAATCCGCAGCGCCGCACACTTGAATTTGCCTGTAGCAACTGCGACAATCGGGCCGACCGGGCTCGCCCTTTGCGGCACATCTAACCAATCACCTTCGCTCACGTTTCGGGCTAGTGTGCCATGAAACCACACTAGCCCGAAGCGTAAGA
>Ga0306920_100006787_pt1 | contig 14992 bp, 15 predicted proteins | sample flu12Cox44000170_FD_204666 | JGI IMG/M metagenome (GOLD analysis project Ga0306920, IMG submission 204666) | Lab enrichment of tropical soil microbial communities from Luquillo Experimental Forest, Puerto Rico - flux4day.12C.oxic.44.000.170 (v2)... | ecosystem: Environmental > Terrestrial >... | reverse complement strand
CAGCCAGACGACGCGCAGATCTTCTGCAGCGGGTGCAGCTCGGCCTGCGGCATGGCGACAGTGACATGCGGGGTTCCGTGAGGGAGATCCGGACCGCATGCGCTCAGCTTCGATAGCCTCTGGCGCCCGCGTATGATTGCGGGCCCAAACCGATTTCGTCCCTAGTTGTGTGTGAGGAGCGAAGAGATAGAAGTAGCAGGCATCGTCATCGGATTCGACAACCGCTTGAATGTTGCCATTAGGATTGACCTCTTCGAGTAGCGTCTCCGCCATGTTTTACCATCTCTGTTCCGGTTGCGATTAGCGTGGAGTCGAACACGCAAACTTGTTCGCTAGCCCCTCTTGCGTTCGGCACAGGTCGCTTCAACGCTCTTCTCGTAATCGTGGTTGATCCACGCGCGGGCGCTGTCTTCGGTCACTTCCTACTCGATCTGAACAAGGAATATGGTGTGAATGAAATACTGAGGGCCGTTGTTGTTCTCGCGGAGTCACTGTTTGGCTCGATGGTGGCCACAGTCGTTCGAGAAGTTGCCAAACTGCAACCCGCTCACGGAGCAATTCTTGCTCGCACGTCTGTACCTGGCACACCGCGCCAGCCGGCCTACGGCAGGTTTTGGGATCACTCCGGCCGTCAGGAGCCTTCAGAGCTAACGCCCCGGGCAGGCACCCTGCCCCTTCGATCTGGGTATACAAAGCCGACCTCAACCCATCGTCGATGGGCGACGCGGAGCCCGTCGCCGACCACGTCCGCTGATCGGAGTATTGCGTCACGGACCAGATTGCCATCTTCTCGGTGATTTCGAATAGCATTATCGACCTCGACGCAAAGATAACGAACCGTACTCTCGATCTTCGAATGGCAGACACAATCGACATGATGTGCTGCGGTTCTAACATTGGGAACTGAACTGGAGCAGGACATGAAAGAAAAGACGCAGACGAGTTCTGAGCCGTCCTGGCTCGACCCACGCAATGACCGCAAAACGCCGTTCACGGATACTGAGCTAGATGTCCTGGCCGATGATTTCATTGCCAGGATAGCAGACACACAAGCCTGGCAGGATCTCGTCGCCGAAGTTGGCGAGCAGCGAGCCAGAGAAGTGGTGAAACAGCGCTTGGCAGCTCAAGACGCGAACAGCCTGATCAACTGGCAACCGGACGGACCTTTACACTGATCGGTGCCGAACACCACCCCAGGTTTTGGGGGAATAGCCAATGCCGGCAGCCAAGGCGCACAGTTGGACTTTTCGATCGCGGTTCCGGGCCAGCGCATTTGGATGGCGCTCGGATTTGCCGATCAAGCGCATCAAGGAGGCCGTGGCGGAAATCAAGAAAGCATCCCGCAAGGACAAGGTCCTTGGCGCCGAAGGTGCCGTGATCTTTCTTGAGAAGGTGTCAGGCGCCCTTGAGCACGTTGACAGCTCATCCGGCGCCATTGGCACGGCGGTCAATCGCGCAATCGAAACGCTGGTGCCGATCGTTGCGCAAGCCCCGGCGAGCGACAACCTGAGAGATAAATGGCTCGAGCGGCTATGGTGTGCCATCGAGGATGACGACATACCCTACATCGAGTTGCTCCCCGATCACTGGGGCGAATTATGCGTCACGCCCGAGCGCGCCTCGCGGTGGGCGGATCGCTTTATCGAGGGCGTGCGATTGATGTGGAGCCCGAGCTTGCCACCTGGAGGCCACTTCAAGGGCACCGCTGCCTGTCTGAGCGCATTGTATGCCGCCGGGCGGCATGAGGACCTGCTGAACCTGTTGGATCTGTCACCCTACAAATTCTGGCATTATCGTCATTGGGGCGCACGAGCGCTGGTCGCGCAGGGCGAGACCGCGGCAGCGATCCGCTACGCGGAGGACACACGCGGGCTCAATCAACCCAACGGCCGGATTTCAGTGGCGTGCGAGGAGATCTTGCTGTCCGAAGGCCTATGGCGCGAGGCTTATGATCGATACGCGTTGGAGGCTAACCGCCACAGCACGTACCTGGCCACGTTCCAGGCAATAACAAGCAAGTATCCACAGATCGAGCCCAAGGTTATTCTTGGCGACCTTGTCGACCGAACCTCCGGCGATGAGGGCAAATGGTTTGTCGCGGCGAAATCAGCAGGGCTTCTCGCCGAAGCGGCTGAGCTTGCGAGGATGAGCCCCTGCGATCCAAGGACGCTGACGCGCGCCGCGCGAGACTTCGCAGCGAGCAAGCCGGAATTTGCCCGCTCGGTCGGCCTGGCGGCGCTGCAATGGCTGCTGTGCGGTTACGGCTACGAGCTCACTGCACAGGATGTTGTTGATGCATTGAACCATACCTTGGAGGCTGCCCGGCACAACGGCACCGAGGCCGACACGGTGCGCAGGATCCAACTGCTCGTTGATCAACATCCGAGGGCAGAGCGCACCATCGTCGCACTGCTACGCCGAAGGCTTGACGAGGTGACCAAGTCTTCTGCGTGTTGAATTGGTATGGATCGATGCACGGGAGCGGCTATACATAAGCGGACATCGAGGCTGCCGACTCGAACCCGTCGGACACTGTTCATTGGACGTCCGCATTTGAAGGGACTGCTGCCACGCACCCACTTCAGGCGGCCAAGAGTTTGATCCTGCCTCACGCTTCGGCGTACATCCCGAAGGCATCATCAGGGTGCGACGCGTTTGACCCCGACATTGGAAAATTATATTGGGCGTGCGCGCAACGGGGCTTGGGCGACGCTGAATGTTTCAATGTGTTCGGCAAGAGCTGTGGGTGACACTACTTTTTCGGGGATGGGACGACTGCCGCTTCCCACCCGTCATAGTCAGCGTCGAACTGCTTAGCCAATCGGAAGAGCTCGATTACGGCACTATCGATTTGAGCGGGAGTGACGCCTTGGTCACGGGTAATCTGCAGGCCGAAGGGATGCGGTTGACCACCCTCGCGCTCGGTTTCCCCCTCGATCTTGTAACCGAGCTCTTTCGCCTTGAGCGCATAGTGCTGCCGCTGGGCGACAGTGTTAAAGTAAATCCAATGATGCACATCACGCACTGCTCCGAGGGTGTCTCCGTGTTTCATCAGTACCGCTAGAACATCGCTGTTCTTGATTTTCTCGAAGTCTTCTTCCGACGGATAGAGAACATTCAAGTAGTGCGTCCATTGAGGATCATCCTGGCTGCCGGAGTCGTATCTGTATTGAGGGAAGTCGTTCAATACGAGTGAAACCGAAGCATCAAAATTGATGCCGTCTGCGCCGTAAAAATAGAATACACGGCGGCCATTGCTTGTGATGCGACCCGCCTGGACAGCGTGGCATGCGCTACCTAGAGCTTGGACTAGCTTGTCTTCGATAGCAGCGAGCGCGTCGAATTCTCTGTTGTCCGAGAGACCGTTTGGCTTGGGCGACCTCAAATAGACCCATACCCAGAGGAGGTGCAGTTTACTCTTGACCGGGGCTTGACCGCGAAGATCTAGGTCGAGGGCAATCGACGCCAGCTTATCGTTCACGTTCGCGAAGTAAGAAGCCCAACGCCCATGGTCATTCACGATGTAATCCCTCCCACCTGGCTGGCTTTTCGACTCCTGTGCCGACGCTGCACCGCTGATCAGCAGCACAAGTCCGAGAGCGAATAGACGCGTGACGAGCGCATGAATCGCGCGCGATCTCAAAAATCGAGCTAATTGGTAGGGTAGTCTACGCTTACGAACGGAAACGCGTGCGCCGTAGGGGACGATGCAATCGTCAGCACGCAGGGGCACCAGCGACGGAAGCGATATATGTGCACTGCCAAAGACAACCTGTAATGGGCCACAATCGCGGACGCGCCGCATCCATCCGCTCAGCGCTTTCGTCGAGAGGGTCACAAGCCTCATCACGCCTGAAAGCCGTAGCTCGCAAGTTGATCGTAGGTTAGCTCGAAAGTTTGACTGTCGTCCAAGTGAGCAATGGTTAGCCTAAGCCGCTTTTCTTCCGTCTCCAGAGCGAAGATCCGATCACAAAGTTGCCGTGTCTCCGCCATCTGCTCGGTTGAAATATCTCCTTGTGAGTACAAGGATGGACCACCATGGCCCCAGGTCGGGCGCGAGGTCCTCACGGGATAGGAGCGCACGCGGTCGGTGTCACACATAAATTCTCGGAGCGCCTGGTTTCTCCGTTCCAGCCTTTGGCGAACCTGCTCAAGGCGTGGCGCCGCGGCTTGATCGCGCGGCCCGTCTTGCGGAACTTTAGTCCCACTCGGTCTTCAGCCATTGCGTTCCCTCATCCGAAGCATAAGGGGGAGCTTCGCGGATAAACAAAGTTCTCATTTCGAAGGGAGCGTATCCCAGCGAACTAAGGCCACAGCCGTTTGGTCCGTTAATGGGATGGCCCGGCCGTGCTCAGCGGCCTACAACTACCGTTGTTTGCCGGCCGACGGAAGCTTTCGGATCGCTCCGGCCTTCTCACGTTTCGAGGCGGGCCTTATGCCCTTCGACCCGCGTATACATAAGTGGACATCGCGAGGGGGCTCGGTCAAACTCGTTCGGACGGTGTTCATTGCACGTCCGCACTTGGCGGGACTGCTGCCGCGCACATCGCGCTGGGCTATTCGTGTCAGCCCAACTCGTCATCGGGCGCAGGCAGAGCCGCCGCGTTCTGCCCAAATACGTCAAGGCAGTGACGCTGCCGATCGCCCGCTTGGCCATCCACGGATTTGCAGTGGCGAATTTCTCCTGCAGAAAAGGTTTTCCGTTGCGCCCGTGGACCATTCCGTGGAACGCTGCGGCCCGATCGGTTCCATGGGTACCTATGCCGGCCAAGCACGATCAGCACATGCTGTGCAGATGGCCTTCGACCATCTGGGACGTAGCGCGTGTTGCGGGCGTCAGCGTGAGCACGGTGTCGAAGGCCCTCAATGGGCGCGGACAGTTGCGCGAGGAAACACGCAGCCTCGTGCAATCGGCGGCCGAGCGTCTGAACTTCCGGCCCAATAACCTCGCGCAGAGTCTGCTGCGCAAACGCAGCTTTACAGTGGGGCTGATATCGACCGACAGCCACGGCCGATTCAGTATTCCCCTTCTCGAGGGCATCGAAGATGCGCTCGAGGCCGCGCGGATATCCGTCTTCCTGTGCACCGCTGCCGACGACCTGGCGCGCGAGCGGCAGCACGTGAGTTCCCTGTTGGCGAAGCGGGTCGATGGCATCATCGTCACCGGGCGCAGGACGGATCTGCGACCACCGCTCGACCTGGGGCGGACCCGCGTGCCGCTGCTCTATGCGTTTGCCCAGGGCGCTGATCCAGACGCCGTCTGCCTGCTCCCGGATGACTTGGTCGGCGCTCGGTTGGCTGGCGAGCATCTGATGCGCCTCGGGCGGGTTCGGATTGCTCACGTGACGGGGCCCCCACGCTTCGAGGCCGTGCGCCAGCGCCGAAAGGGCTTCCGTCAGGCGTTGGAGAAAGGGGGACTCGCCTGGCGCCCGGATCGGGTGCTGGCAGGCACCTGGAGCGAAGCCTGGGGACACGAGGCCGTGGAGCGGCTGCTGCGCATGCGCCCGGGCGTCGATGCAATCTTCTGCGGCAGCGACCAGATCGCCCGTGGTGTCGTCGACGCGCTTCGCGAGCGAGGCGTGAGCGTGCCCGAGGACATCGCGGTCGTCGGCTTCGATAATTGGGAAATCATCGCGGCAGCAACGCGGCCGCCGCTGACGACGATCGACATGAACCTGCATGAGCTGGGGCGGCAAGCCGGTTCCCGGATGCTGGCGATGATCAACGATGGAAAGATGCAAGCAGGAGTGGTCCGGCTGCCGTGTCGCCTGGTCGTGCGCCAATCGTGCGGCGCCTTGCTCGCCAGTTTCGCTCAAGAGGCAGCTGTCGTTGTCCCCAGGAGAGCCGTGCAATGATCGCGCGTGCGTTGCTGGCGTCCTCCGCTTCGATCCGGAGGCCGAGACATCGGTCGGTGCCCTTCACGGCCGTCGAGATCCACGATCGCCTTTGGTCGGGGCGGCAGCGTGTGGTGCTCGAGCGCACCGTGCCGTTTCTCTACGACCAATGCGAGAAGATCGGAATGATCGAGGCGCTCGATGTGGCGGCGCCGCCCGGCCCGCTCGCCTTCCCCTACAAGAACAATGGTACGTCGACGACCGTGATGTACTGGGATTCCGATATCGCCAAATGGATCGAGACGGCAAGCTATTCGCTAGCCACGCGTGCCGACCCCAAGCTCGATGCCCGCATCGACGACGTCATTGCGCGGATCACCAAGGCGCAGCAGCCCGACGGTTACTTCAACAGCTTCTTCCAACGGCGGGAGCCGTCAAAGCAGTGGACGAACCTGCGTGACTGGCACGAGCTCTACTGCGCGGGCCATCTTATCGAGGCAGCAGTGGCACACGCGCAAGCTACCGGCAAGGACACCTTGCTCAACGCGATGCGACGCTACGCCGATCATATCGAGCGTAGGTTTGGTACGGGTCCGAACCAGAAGCATGGTTATTGCGGTCACGAGGAGATCGAGCTGGCGCTCGTTAAGCTTTACCGGCTGACTGCCGAGCGACGCTATCTCGATCTCGCCCGCTACTTCATCGACGAGCGCGGCCGCCAGCCCCACTACTTCGACATCGAGGCCCGGGAGCGCGGCCAGGATCCTGCCAACTATTGGCATCGCACGTATGAATACAGCCAGTCGCATGTGCCGGTCCGCGAGCAGGATCGCGTGGTCGGGCACGCGGTCCGCGCCATGTATCTCTACAGCGCCATGACCGATCTTGCTGCCGAGTTCGACGATGTCTCTCTGCTCCAGGCCTGCCGTCGCCTGTGGTCCGATCTCACCGGCAAGCGCCTCTATGTGACTGGTGGCCTCGGATCCTCGGCCGGCAACGAAGGGTTCACCACGGACTACGATTTGCCTAACGAGACGGCCTATGCGGAAACCTGTGCGACCGTCGGTCTGGTGTTCTGGGCACACCGCATGGTGCTCCTCGAAGGCGACGGTTGCTACGCCGACGTGATGGAGCAGGCGCTCTACAACGGGGCACTCAGCGGCATCTCACTCGACGGCGAGCAGTTCTTCTACGAGAACCCGCTGGCAAGCCGCGGCGACCATCATCGCTGGGTCTGGCACCGCTGCCCCTGTTGCCCGCCCAACATTGCCCGTTTGATAGCCTCGCTCGGCTCCTACGTGTACTCAGTGGCATCGGGCGAAGCGGCCGTGCACCTCTACGTGCAGGGGCAGGGGAGGATGGAGGTCGACGGCACTTCCCTCACGCTGACCCAGGTCACGCGCTATCCCTGGGATGGCGAAATCGCGATCAGAGTCGATCCTCAAGATCCGGCCGATTTTGCGCTCCGCCTCCGCATCCCCGAGTGGTGCCGCTCCGTGGAGCTGACCGTCAATGGACAGGCCATAGACCTCTCCCGCGTGATCGATCGCGGCTATGCCCACGTCGGACGGCGATGGCAGAGGGGCGACCAAGTCAAGCTCACACTCGGCATGCCCGTTGAACGCGTGTATGCCCATCCCGACGTGCGCGCCAACCAGGGCCGTGTCGCCCTGCGGCGCGGCCCGATCGTGTATTGTCTCGAGGCGATCGACAATCCCGCGCCGTTGCACCGGCTTGCCCTCCCGCGCGTCGAGGAGATCGCCAGCCAATTTGAGCGGGATTTGCTCGGTGGGGTCACGACACTGACCGGCCGGGCCGACGCCACGCAATCGACGGATGATCGGCTCTATAGCGCGCGACCGTGGGGCAGCGAAGGTGTTCCGTTCAAGGCCGTACCCTATCACGTATGGGACCATCGGGACCCCGGCGAGATGCTGGTGTGGTTGCCAGAGATTTGACGCCACTTGCCTTCGACAATGAAGAGCCACCGTCATGGTGGCTAAGCCAGGGAGGAAATCATGAAAGGGCCGGTAAAGCCGCTGTGGATGATCGTGTTCCTGGCGCTCACCATTGTCGCAGCCGGGCGGCCTACCGTCGCACAAACGGTCGACGAGATCATCAAGCGCGGCAAAGTGATTGTCGGCGTAAATACCACGACGCCGATCTTCGGGCTGATGGGCAAGGATGGCGAGCCCGAGGGCTACGATCCCGATGTCGCGCGACTGGTAGGGAAGTATTTGGGTGTGCCTGTCGAATTTGTATCGGTGACTGGCGCGAACCGGATCCCGAACCTGTTGAGCGGGCGCGTGGACATGGTCATTGCCCTTTTTGGGATCACACCAGAACGCGCGCTGCAGGTTTCCTTCTCGATTCCCTATGCGAGCGAGGCCGCGACACTGGTTGCACCCGAAAGCCGCCAGGTGAAGACGATCGATGACCTGAAAGGCCTGCGCGTCGGCGTTCCGCGTGGGGCCATGCAGGATCTAATCCTGACGCCGGTGGCGCAATCCAAGTCGATCAACTTGATGCGCTTCGACGACGAGGCCACGGGTCTGCAGGCCATGATCTCGGGTCAGATCGACTTGGTCGGCACCGGGCTCTTGGTGAACCGCACCCTGAACCGCAACGATCCCGGCAAGAACTACGAGGTCAAGGTGGTGCTGCGCGAGCTGCATTTCGGTATCGGTGTCCGGCGTGGCCAGACCGATCTGCTGCAATGGCTCAACACTTTCATCTATGCGATCAAGAACAATGGCGAGCTCGATGCAATCAGCCGCAAGTGGCGAGAGCTACCGCTCGGTGACTTGCCAGTCTTCTGACGCCCCAACGCACGACGAGGCGAACCTGGTGTAGCCGGCAAGAGGGCACCCCGCACCCCGCAATTCCATGGACGGCACTCAAGCGCGTGACCTACGTCTTCCAGTTTGGCGCTGTCTGGCAGGAGTTCGACCAGCTGCTGCTCGGAGCCTGGCTCACTGTGCGCCTATCCGTGATGGCGATGGTGCTCGGCCTCGCCGTCGGCATTCTCTGTGCGGTCGGCAAGACCTCACCCTCGCGAGCCATGCGTGGCCTCATCCAAGGGTACATCGAGGCGATCCGCAACACGCCTTTCCTGGTGCAGCTGCTGCTCATCTATCTCGGCCTTCCGGCATTCGGATTGCGGCTGACGCCAGATCAGGCAGCGTTGCTGGCGATGGTCGTCAATCTCGGCGCCTATGCGACGGAGATTGTTCGCGCCGGCATCGAGGCGGTGCCGCACGGACAAGTCGAGGCCGGTCGCGCACTCGGACTGAAGCCGTGGCATATCTTCCGTTTCATCGTCCTCATGCCGGCACTGCGAACCATTTTCCCCGCCTTGGGCAGCCAATTCATCCTGATCATGCTTGCCTCCAGCGTCGTCTCGGTGATCTCCGCCGAGGAGCTCACTGCGGTTGCTGACACGATCGTTGCCCGCAACTTCCGCTCCTTCGAGTTCTACCTGACGATAACGGCCATGTACCTGGGTCTCTCTCTCGCCTTTCAAGCAACATTCGCTCTCATCGATCGTACCTTGTTCAGCCGTTGGAGCGACCGCCGGTGATCCGCGAGTTCTCCATCAATGAAGTCTTGTTCCTGGTGCAGGCTCTTCGCTGGACGGTGCTGCTGGCCCTGATCGCCTTCGCCTGCGGAGGCCTGACGGGGCTCGGCATCGCCATCTTGCGGGTGAGCGAGGCACGCCTGTTCCGTGCCTTAGCGGTCGGCTACATCAAGATTTTCCAGGGCACCCCGCTGCTCATGCAGCTTTATTTGCTCCACTTCGGCTCCAGCCTTGTCGGCATCGAGGCCAATGCCTGGTTGTCGGCCGCACTGGCATTGACACTCTACTCGAGCGCATTCCTCAGCGAGATATGGCGTGGCTGCATCCAGGCCGTGCCGCGCGGGCAATGGGACGGGGCGCATGCCCTTGGACTCAGCCATTTCCAGCAGTTGCGTCTCGTCATCCTGCCCCAGGCCGTCCGCATCGCCATCCCGCCGACCGTCGGGTTTCTGGTGCAGATCCTCAAAGGTACCTCACTAGCCTCGATCATCGGCTTCACAGAGCTTACGCGCGCCGCCCAGATGGTCAACAATGCGACCTTCCGCCCGCTCATTGTCTACGCTCTGGTGGCCGGCCTTTACTTCTCCCTGTGCTGGCCGCTCTCGCTTCTCAGTCAGCGTCTCGAGCGTCGCCTGGATTGGGAGCAGCTGCATACCTTCAAGGTGTCTGTCCAATAGAGGAGGATGCTGCCGTGGAATACCGCAAGCTCGGCCGCAGTGGTCTTAAGGTGTCGCCGCTCTGCCTTGGCGCCATGATGTTCGGCGGCCCCGCTGATGAGGCATCCTCGCAGCGAATAATCGGCAAAGCCCGTGATGCAGGCATTAATTTTATCGATACCGCCGACGTCTACAACGGTGGCCGCTCCGAGGAGGTCGTGGGACGGTCCATCCGCGCCGAGCGCGACCGCTGGGTGGTCGCGACCAAGGTCAATGGCATCATGGGCAGCGGACCCAACGAGCGCGGCTCCTCACGCAAATGGATTCTCCAGGCCGCGCGCCGCAGCCTTGCGCGCCTCGGCACCGACTACATCGACATTTACTATCTTCACCGCGAGGACCTCGAGACGCCGCTTGAAGAATCGGTGCGCGCCATGGGCGATCTGGTTTGCAGCGGACTCGTCCGCTATTTCGCTCTCTCCAATCACCGGGCCTGGCGTGTTGCGGAGATCTGCAACATCTGCGATCGGCTGGGCATTGATCGACCAATTGCGAGCCAGCCCCACTACAATGCGCTAAACCGCATGGCCGAGGTCGAACACCTTCCCGCTGCAACCTACTATGGCCTCGGCGTTGTTCCTTATAGCCCGCTCGCCCGCGGCGTGCTCACTGGCAAGTACGATCCCGACGCGGCGCCGCCAGATGAAAGTCGGGCAGCTCGCAAGGACGCTCGCATGATGCAGACGGAGTGGCGTCGCGAATCGCTGGTGATCGCCAAAAAACTGAAGGCCCACGCTGAGGCGAGAGGCGTCAGCCCCAGCCAGCTCGCCGTAGCCTGGGTGCTCAACAACCGCCTCGTAACTTCTGTCATCTGTGGGCCGCGCACCGAGGCGCACCTGTCCGGCTATCTCGCCGCACTAGAGCGTGCCTTCACGCGCGAGAGCGAGGCGCTGGTCAATTCCCTTGTCGCACCAGGTCATCCATCGACAGCGGGATATACGGATCCGATGGAACCAGTGGAGGGGAGAATCCCACGCTGAAGGCTGTGGTCGGCGGCCGGACTGGCAGGGAGAGGACCTGCAGCTTGGGGTGCTGGCTCGACGGACTCGACGTGGCCGGGGCCGTTAGAAGAGCCCGCTTCACTCTCCTGCCCATCCGCCCATCCACCAGCCATACAGGAGCAGACATCGAAACTGGTTGAGTCGGTCCCGTCGGACACTGCACGTGGGATGTCCGCTCTTGAAGGGATTTCTGCCCTGTGTGTGCGAGAGTCGGCCCGTTCCTACCACCGTCCTGGATTGCGGCTACGCGCCACGGACGGGTTTTGGATTCCAAGTCAAGAACCGGAGTTTGGCGCTCTGAGGTCAGGCGTAGGCCTCGGCTCAGATCATCGGCTGGTGTCGGTGATCCTCACGAGGCAAATCATGAGGAGCAATTCCAATGAGCAAGGAAGCAGCCAATAAGGCCGTCGTGGGCCGCTGGTTCACGGACTTCTGGGGCAAGAATGTCAACCTGGCTGTTGTCGATGAGATCGCCTCGCCGGACATGCTGCTCAAATACTCGCTGCATGAGCCGCGCCGAGGCCGCCAAGACATCAAGGCGTTCATGACCGATTTCCGTGCCGCGTTCCCCGACCTCAATTTCTGGGGCACGGCGGACCTGATTGCCGAGGGCGACTACGTTGTCGGCCAATGGGCAGGCGGCGGGACTCACACAGGGCCGGCATTCAAGGATTTTCTCATCGGCGCCCTCCCGGCTGCGACCGGCCGCAAGATGCACTTCACCGGTACCACGATATTAAAAGTGGTCAACGGGAAGATCGTGGAGGAGACCGGCCTCGACGACGGTGTGACCGCGCTGACCCAGCTCGGCCTGATCAAAGCCGTCTGATCGGAAGCCACTCGGCTGATAACGACCGGCCTCTGCTACTCGACGAGACCCGCATGTCATGGCGGGCCTCGTTTTGCTCCGTGTGGCGCTTCGGGCGCTACACCTGACGCAACCGGAATCGGGTCGCCGTTCCGGCATTCTCGTCGATAGATCGGATTTGAAAGCAAGGATCGGAGTGCGTCCGGCGGTGGGCCCTGGCATCATGGCCTCACGAGTAGACAAAGGCGAAAGACGATGATCGCGATCTCCGCCAAGCTTAAGCCGACACCCGCCTCGGTGGCAGATGATCCCCGGTGGCCGCGCATTGTTGCGCGCGACAAGACAGCCGACGGTTACCTCTGGTACTCGGTTGCGACGACAGGCGTGTACTGCCGACCATCCTGTCCCTCGCGGGTCGCCAACCCGAAGAACGTGCAGCTGCACGACACACTGGAAAGCGCCCGGGCGACCGGCTTCCGGCCTTGCAAGCGCTGCAACCCGGACGGACTCTCGACCGAATGCAAGAACGCGGCCCTGGTCGCGAAGGCATGCCGGATCATCGAAGAGAGCGAACAAGAGCCCTCGCTGGAGGAGCTCGCGGGCACAATCGGACGCAGCTCAAGCTACTTCCATCGCGTGTTCAAGGCCGCCACGGGCCTGACGCCGAAGGACTATGCCGCGGCCCACCGCGCAAAGAAGGTCCGCCAGGGTCTGGCTTCCTGCAACACCGTCACCGAGGCGATCTATGACGCCGGCTTCAATTCCAGCGGGCGTTTCTACGAGAAGTCAACGGACATGCTCGGCATGACACCATCGCGATATCGCAACGGCGGCACGGACGAGAAGATCAAGTTCGCCGTCGGACAGAGCTCCCTCGGCGCCATACTCGTCGCCTCGAGTAAGAAGGGTGTGGCCGCGATTCTGCTGGGTGACGACGCGGACGAACTCGTTCGCAGCCTCCAGGATCGCTTCCCACAAGCGCATCTCATTGGCGCCGATCGCGACTACGAGGCCCTGATCGCGCGGGTCGTGGGCCTGGTGGAGGCACCCGGGATTGGCCTCGACCTACCCCTTGACGTGCGCGGCACTGCCTTTCAGCAGCGTGTGTGGCAGGCGTTGCGCGAAATTCCCATCGGCGAGACGGTTTGCTATGCCGAGATCGCACGGCGGATCGGATCTCCGCAGGCCGCACGCGCGGTCGCCGCCGCGTGCGCCGCAAACAATCTCGCTATTGCCATTCCCTGCCACCGAGTGGTCCGCAACGACGGTGCGCTCTCGGGATATGCCTGGGGCGTCGAACGCGGGCGCGCCCTGCTCGACCGGGAAGCGTCGCAAAGCTGAGCACCATGCACGATCTATTTTTAACTCTGGGCCCATCCAAAGAGACCATGACGGAAGGCGCCGTGCTGTTGCGCGGCGCAGCACTTCCTTTCGAGAAGGGGGTCTTGGCGGCGCTGAACGCGATCACCGCCATATCCCCGTTCCGGCACATGGTCACCCCGGGCGGCTTCACGATGTCCGTCGCCATGACCAATTGCGGTGCGACCGGATGGGTCACCGATCGGACTGGATATCGCTACGACCGCATTGATCCGGAGACAGGCAATCCCTGGCCGCCGATGCCGGGTTGTTTCTTCGAGTTGGCGGCCGCCGCCGCTGCGGATGCCGGCTATCCGGAGTTCCGCCCTGACGCGTGCCTGATCAATCGCTACCGACCCGGTACGCGGCTGTCGCTCCACCAGGACAAGAACGAGCGCGACTTCGCCAATCCGATCATCTCCGTGTCGCTGGGTTTGCCGGCGACGTTCCAGTTCGGCGGCCTGAAGCGAAATGACCAGGTCAAGAAGTTCGCTCTCAGGCATGGCGACGTTGCCGTGTGGGGGGGCCCGTCGCGCCTCTGCTACCACGGCGTGCTGGAACTGAAGGACGGGCACCACGCGACCGTTGGGCGCATGCGCATCAACCTGACGTTCCGCGGTGCGCTCTAGTGGTCAGCGCCAAGACGAGGCGATCCCGACCTCGCGCCGGCAGAGCTACACCCGACGCAGTCGCCGCACTCGTTCATAGCGCGACCCAGATAAAGCGCTCGTTATGAGCTGCATCGGTCAGTTCGTCGGCGACGGCTACGCGGAATGGACCATGCTCGATGACGGAGACGTCGAGCTCAATTCAACTCGGGCGAGATCTTCCTCATGGCGGAGAGGGTGGTCATTCGCCTTGCGTGATCAGTGCGACGCCTGCCTGTCCTGCAAGAAAATGAGCTTCTCGATTCGACCGCAAGGACCGGAGTTCGGACAACCGGGCGACCGACTAGCTTCGATCATCAGGACAGATGATGGAGCTGGACCATGAGCCTCATGATTTCCAAAACACGGTTTCGCCCTGCGCCTGTGGCAACTATGGTGATGCAGGCATTGATGTCATCTCATATGCGACCGGCGAATGCGACCTGGGCATTGTGCTGATTGCGCGCAGCGCCTCCGGCGTCTGCGCCGTTTCGATCGGCGCTGATTGCAGCGAGGTGGTGGCGGATCTCGCCGCCCACTTTTTCAAGGCACACCTTGTCGCCGACGCCGCAGTCCACGAAGACCTGGCAAAGGCCATCCGCTTTGTGGACAAGCCCTCCGAAGGACTTCATCTCTCGCTAGACATGCGCGCCACCCCGTTCCAGCGCCGTGTCTGGGAGAAGCTTCGTGCCATTCCTGCTGGCCGGACCGTAACCTACACGGTGCTGGCGCGCTGGATCAGCCCCCTTGTGTCCACCCGGGCAGTGGCTGCGGCCTGCGCCGCCAATCCAATCGCACTGGCCGTTCCTTGCCACCGAGTGGTGTGCAGCAATGGGGATCTTGCCGGCTATCGATGGGGCATCGAGCTGATCAGCAAAGAGGCGATAATATGAGTGCCCGTTCGTCCAAGACGCCCTCGGCGACAACGCGTAACGTCCGCCACCTATGACTGGGAGGCCCTCGCACGCGAACTCGACACCTACGGCTGCGCCGTATTGCCGAAGCTTCTCTCGGCAGGGGAATGCCTGCACCATTGCGGCCCTCTATCCC
>Ga0306920_100006786_pt1 | contig 14992 bp, 13 predicted proteins | sample flu12Cox44000170_FD_204666 | JGI IMG/M metagenome (GOLD analysis project Ga0306920, IMG submission 204666) | Lab enrichment of tropical soil microbial communities from Luquillo Experimental Forest, Puerto Rico - flux4day.12C.oxic.44.000.170 (v2)... | ecosystem: Environmental > Terrestrial >... | reverse complement strand
GAACATGAGCCCGTGCTCCGCGGCGGCCAGGTTCAGCTGCTCCTGCACCACACCGGGCTGCACCCGCGCCACCCGCCGCCCGGCGTCGATCTCGATGATCTGGCTCATGTGCCGGGACAGGTCCATCACGATCCCGGGCCCGACCGTCTGCCCGGCCAGGCTGGTCCCGGCGCCCCGGGGCAGCACCGGGACGCCGAACTCACCGGCGGTGGACACGACCGCGGCCACGTCCGCGGCGTCGCGCGGGAACACCACCCCGGCCGGCTCGATCGCGTACATGCTCGCGTCGCGGGAGAACAGCCGCCTGCTGTAGGAGTCGAACCTGACCTCGCCGCCGACCACGCGGCGCAGCGCTTGTTCGAGCTCCGGGCCGGCAGCCGGATCGCTGATGCTGAGCACCTCCTCTGGCCCCGGCGGTCAGGCCGCGCCGGGCTCCGCGGCGGCGGCGTCGGGAGCCAGGCCCCAGGTCCTGGTCTGGCGCTGAACGGCCTCCTTGGCCCGGCGCAGTTGCTCGGCGACCAGGCGCCGCTGCGCCCACATCGCCTCGCGGCGCCGCAGGGCGCGCTCGATGGCCAGCAGCTCGGTGCCGGTGACGGGCAGACCATAGGCCTCGCTGACCATGCGCGCGAGATCGGCGCGGTAGTCGTGCCCGCGGGCGAAGAAGGTCCCGGGGGTGATGTTCATCGCGTTCTTCACGTCCACCAGGGTGAGCACGAATGTGATCAGCGGGTACCAGCACGCCAGGTGCGAGATGCCGGGCGGCCGGCCGTCGGGCGGCCCCAGCCAGCCGGGCTCCTGCACTACCAGCGCGGGCTCGAAACGGGTGATGGGGTCCTCATGATGGGACAGCAGCACGTAGCGGCGGCGGGCGCGTTCATCAGGCGGCAGCGCGAGCCATTCGGTGTACGAGGCGACCTCGGCCACCTCGCCGCCGGGGTCGGTGTGGCCGGGGTCCAGGCGCCATTGCCTGGCCCATTTGCTCCCGGCCGGGGTACCCAGGAACAGCGCCCGGTCCATCCTTACCCGGTGCAGCCCGGCCACCCCCTCGTGCAGGAACGCGTCCTGCATGGTGTGCGCGCCCAGTGACTCGCCGAACCCCACCAGGCGCGGCCGGCGCCCGTCCGGCAGGCCCTGCAGCCGCCACTCGAGCGCGTGCAGCAGCGCCCGGTTCTGCTCGCGGCCCATCGCGACCCGGTCCAGCGATAGGAACGATGGCCGCAGTGAGTACTGCAGCGCTACGGTGGCGCAGTCGCCGCGCGTCAGGTACTCCAGGGTCTCGGCCGCGACGTAGTTGACGTAGCCGCTGCCGGTCGGCGAGGCCACGCAGAGCACCGACCGGTCGAACGCGCCCAGCCGGGCCAGGTCCTCCATCACCAGGTCGACCCGCACGTCCACGGTCGGCCCGGACGCCAGCCCGGCGAACGCCCGCACCGGCGCCCTCACCTGCTCGACCGGCGTCCCGGTCACGTCGGCGATCTCCTGCCGGGACAGCGCGAGGTTGACGAACCGGACGCCCTCACGTGACAGGCTCGGCCACGCAACGGCCGACGCGGGGCCGCCGCTGACGGTCGCCGTATCCGGCGGGGTCGTGTAGGCGGCATCGATCGCCGACCCGCCGGCCTCGGCGCGGCGGTCGAGGTATTCCATCGCGGCCGCCAGCCCGGCCAGGGTCACGCCGAGGGCCGCGGCGTGACCGGCCGCCCCCGCGACCGGGGCGGTGCCGGGAGCCGCCCGGCGCATCCCGGCTGCCAGGCCGCGGGCGAGCGCACCCTCCGCCAGGGCCACCCCATGCAGGCCCACGCTGACCGCGCCACCCATCAGCAGCGACCTGGTCACCGGCGGCAGCGGGAGCTGCTGTGGCGCGTCGTCCCCGGCCGACTTCTCGCCGGTCAGCGGGTCGATGGCCGGGGCCAGCCAGGCCGGGTCGGCCTCCTGCCTCGCGTGGTAGCGGTAGATCTGCCACCCGGCTATCGCGGCGCCGGCCAGCAGCCCACCCCCGACGGCGAGCAGCCGCAGGCCCGGCCTGCGGCTGCCGACGGCAGCGTCGGCCGCCTCCACGCCGGCCACCGCCACCCCGGCCAGCCCGACCCGGAAGAAGCGCCGGCCCGCCGTCCGCAGCGCCGCCCGGCGCACCGGCTCACCGTGCCGCGGCGCCAGCAGACGCTCCACGGCCACGCCGGTCAGGCCGAGACCGGCGTTGACGGCCGCCTGGGCCGCGAAGCTCCGCGCCCGGCCCGCTGGCGTTCCGTCGTCGGGAACGAGCCGCCGGGCCAGCGCCGCGCAGGCCGATTGCGATGTGATCACGAGCCCGTGCTCGGTAGCGCCGACGATCCCGGTCGCCAGCGCCTGATCCAGGCCCGGCCGGGGCAGCAAGCCCGGGCCGAAGCTCGCGCCGACCGTGGCGGCCGACGCGAGCGCCGCCGTCCGTTCCGCCGTGTCGCCGCCCGCCAGCCAGCTGCCAGCCCGCCCGGCGGCCCCTTCGAGATTCATGCATCCTCCCTCGGCGGCCCGCGCTCAGGTCGGCTCGCGATCCGCCGCACGGGCGGCGGGCCAGTCGGCGCCGGTCTCCTCGCGGAAGGCGCCGATGGCGGCCTCGATGGTGGGGAAGAAATGGCGTGGGTCGATCGTGCGGGTGAGCCCGTAACGCTCGATCTTGTCTCGCACCGGGTCCTTGAGCTCAGCGAAGACCAGGCTGATGCCCTGGGCGTTCAGCTCCTCGTCCAGGTCCTCCAGCACATCGGAGGCGGTGGTGTCCACATCGGTGACCGGCTCGGCGGCGATCACGATCCAGGTGGGTGGCGGGCTGGCCTTGGCCAGCCGCCGGACCTCGTCCCGGAACGTCTTGGCGTTGGCGAAGAACAGCGGGCCGTCGAACCGGTAGATCACGAGGCCGGGCAGGTGCCGGGCCTCCGGATGGGTGTGCACGTCGTGGTAGCCCTCCAGTCCGTCCACGCGCCCGAGCTCCGTGTCATAGGGCCACCACGCCCGCCGGAAGACGTTGAGGATCGACAGCACGACCGCGATCGCGATCCCGGGCAGCACCCCCAGCAGCGCGACGCCGAGGAACGCCGCGATCGACAGGCCGAACTCCACCTTGCGCTGCCGCCACAGCCGCACCGTTCCCGGGATATCGGCGAGCGACAGCGCCGCGGTGATCACCACCGCGGCCAGCGCGGGGTTGGGCAGGTTCTTGAACAGGCCCGGGACCAGCACGATCATGAGAATGATCAGGGCCGCGCCGACGACGCCGGTGAGCTGGGTCTTCGCCCCGGACCGCTCCGCCACCGCCGTCCGCGACCCGCTGGTGCTGACCGGGAACCCCTGGAACAGGCCAGCGGCCAGGTTCGCCACGCCGATGCCGATCATCTCCTGGTTGCCGTTGACCTCCTGCCCGGTGCGGGCCGCGAACGCCGACGCGGTGGAGATCGTGTCGGCCAGCGAAACCAGGACGATCCCCAGCGCACCGGCGAACAGGGGCCCGAGGTCGGATACGCGGACGTGCGGGATCGTCAGCGGCGGGAACCCTTTGGGAAGCACCCCGACCAGGCTGACACCGTGGTCCGCCAGGTTGAAGACCGTGGTCGCGGCTATCGCCAGCACCACCATGATCAGCACGGCCGGGACCTTCGGCAGCCAGCGCTGCAGGACCAGGATGAGCACGATCCCCGCGATGCCGACCGCCGCGGCCGCGGCCACCGCCTCGCCGTTCGCCAGCCCCTTGACGAAGCCGGTGATCTCGCCGATGAAGCTGTCGGCCTCCACCTTGAACCCGAACAGCTTCGGCAGCTGGCCGACCAGGATCGTCAGCGCCAGGCCATTCAGATAGCCGATCATGGTCGGCTTGGAGATCAGGTCGGCGATGAAGCCGAGCTTGGCCACCGCCGCCAGGATCATGATCGCCGCGACCATGATCGCGAGCAGCGACGCCAGCGCGACCGCCCGTTTCGCGTCGCCCTTGGCGGCGATCAGGGGAAAGATCGTCGCGGCGATCATCGGGCCGAGCGAGGAGTCCGGGCCGAGGACCAGGATCCGGGACGGGCCGGCTACCGCGTAGCCGAGCAGGCACAGGATGGACGTGTACAGGCCGGTGATCGGGGGCAGGCCCGCCAGCTCCGCATACGCCATGCCCTGCGGGACCAGCAGGGTCGTGAGCACGACCCCCGCGACGACGTCCCGGGCCAGCCACTCACGCCGGTAGGACCGGATCGCCTGCAGCCCCGGCACCCAGCGGAACATGGACACCACACCCCACCATGGTCGGATCCTGCAACCGCAATCTCCCGCCCTGGCGCACCCGGTGCATCACCCACGCGGGGTGAAGGCCACTGGCCGCCGTGGGGCGCTCAACCGCCCGGCGGCAGGTCTTCCACCTGCTGCTTGGTGATGTTGAGCCGGACCCCGTCGTCCGCCCGGGCCACGGCGCTGATCGGGATGGCGATTTCCTGCCGGCCCCAGAAATGCCCTTCCTGGAGCAGCACGTGGGTCACCCGGTGGTCGTCCGGGTCCACGACGAAGCCCTCCACCTGCCCGATCTCGCCGTCGGTAGCGTGGACCCGCGCGCCCTTGCCCACCTCGACCTCACCGAGTGGGACAACGTCGTGGACAACGACCCGCACGGGATGTGACACGCCCATGGGGGCACGCCCGGTTTCGTCCGGGATGCCCGCCCCCCGGCCCTGCACCTGGTCGGTCTCGTCGGCCGGGTCGAGCCGGCCGAACTCCGCGAGGGTGCACCGGAGGCCGATCTCCCCCAGCGTGGCGTCGACCATGTCGATCGGCACCAGCCGGGCCGGCTCGCGCCGGTGCCTGGGCTCGATGACCAGGTGCGTGATGGTCTGGTTGGCCGGATCGATGATCACGCGGCGCAGTTCGCCGCAGAAACCGTCCGAGCAGTTTGCCTTGGCCCCGATCGTGAACTCCGCCGCCTCCGCCATTGCCGCTCCCCTTTCCCGTTATGTGGGCCGCTGGCCTCGTCCCGGCGGCGGGCGGCGTACGGCCGCCCCACTGACAAAATGCGTTATGGACCGCCACCTGCGTGTGCTTACCGCGAGCGTAACGTTGCCGCCGCTCGACGGCCACCGGCCGGGGATGCCTACAATCGCATCCACGTTCCGGCGGGGTACGCGAGCCACTGCCAGGGAGGGTGCCAGATGGCGGACGACAGGGCCAAGCAGCTCGCCGGGTTCATCGAGCCGCTGCGGGTCAAGCCGGGGACGAAGGTCAAGCTGGCCAGGGATTTCGACCCCGGTTACAAGGCGAGCTTCCTGACGAAGAAGGACGGGGCCGCGGTGGTCGGGGCGGGGGTCGACGTGCTGGCGGAGTATCAGGCGCGGCTCGCCGCCCAGGACACGTGGGGTGTGCTGGTGTGCCTGCAGGCCCTCGACGCCGGCGGCAAAGACGGCACGATCCGGCACGTGATGAGCGGCGTCAACCCGCAGGGCGTGCGCGTGAGCAGCTTCAAGGTGCCGTCGGCGGAGGAGCTGGACCACGACTACCTGTGGCGTTACGCGCGGCGCCTGCCCGGCCGGGGCGAGATCGCCATCTTCAACCGGTCCCACTACGAGGAGGTCCTGGTGGTCCGGGTCCACCCCGAGCTGCTGGACCGGCAGCGGCTGCCGCCCTCGGCCAAGGGCAAGGGGGTGTGGGCCCGCCGGTACCGGGAGATCAACGACTGGGAGCACTACCTGGCCGACAACGGATTCAAGATCGTCAAGCTGTTCCTGAACCTGTCGAAGGAGGAGCAGCGGATCCGGTTCCTGCGGCGACTGGACCTGCCGGACAAGAACTGGAAGTTCTCGGCGGCCGACGTCAGGGAGCGCTCGTACTGGGACGACTACCAGACCGCGTTCTCGGAGATGCTGTCGAACACGTCCACCGACTGGGCACCGTGGTATGTGATCCCCGCCGACCACAAGTGGTTCGCCCGGGCCTGCGTGTCGGCCGTGCTGGCGCGCACCCTGATGGAGATCGACCCGCGGTACCCGAAGGTGAACGCGGCCAAGCGGAAGGAGCTGGCCGAGACCAGGGCGATGCTGGAGGCCGAGGCGCCGAAGGGCGCGGCGCCGGATCCGTTCGAGTCCGAGCTGGCCACCGAGGCCGGCCAGCAGGAGACCGGTGGGAGCAAGCAGGCCAGCAAGCGGCGCGAGCGGATGGCGAAGATCAGGGCCAAGGCGGCCCAGGCATAACGGCCCGGCCCGGGCGGATGCGGGGCGTGGTGGGTCGGCGCAGGGGGTAGTCCTGACACATCAGGACCTGGAGGCAAGCATGAGCGGCCCGCCACCGAAATTCCGCGGCGTCTCAGACCTGCGGGAGTTCTTCCGCACCAACCAGACTCCCATCTACTTCATCTCCCCCACCGCTTTCAACCTGCTCGGCATCGACCGCTGGGTGCGGAACTTCCACTACGCGACCTACTTCGATTCGTTCGAGGGCAGCCACCCGAACGTGTTCGTGCCGGAGGACCGGACGACGGCGCCGGAGTTCGAGTCCATCGAGGACATCTGCAACTACCTCCTCGGGGACCCAGAGGTCATCGCCTGGATTGCCGCGCACGGCCCCGGCGGCCGGGCGGTGTTCGTGATGTTCGACGAGCAGACCGAGGACCTGGCGGCCCGGGCCGGGCTGCGGGTCGCTCACCCGCCGGCCGAGCTGCGGCACCGCCTCGACTCCAAGATCGTGACCACCCAGCTGGGCAACGACGCCGGCGTTCCCAGCGTCCCGAACGTGCTCGGGCGGGCGGCCAGCTACCCCGAGCTGCTGGCCCTGGCGGACCGGTCAGGGCTGGGCCATGACCTGGTGGTCCAGATGCCCTACGGCGACTCGGGCAAGACCACGTTCTTCATCCGGACCGGCGCCGACTGGGACTCCTGCGCGGCCAAGGAGCCGCTGGCGGAAGAAGAGCTCAAGGTCATGCGCAGGATCGACCACCGGGCGATCGCGGTGGAGGCGGTGCTGACCCGGTACGGCACCCTGGTCGGCCCGCTGATGAACGACATCACCGGCCATCCCGAGCTCACGCCCTACCGCGGCGGCTGGGCCGGCAACGACTACCCCGCGACGCTGACCAGCGCCCAGAAACAGCGGGCGAGAGATCTGACCGAACGGCTCGGCGCCCGGCTCGCCGAGGAGGGCTACTCCGGCTTCTTCGAGATCGATTTCCTGGTGGACACCGGCACCGGCGAGCTCTACCTCGGCGAGCTCAACCCGCGGATCAGCGGCATCAGCTCGATGACCAACGTGACGGCCGGCGCCTACGCCGACATGCCGCTGTTCCTGTTCCACCTGCTCGAGTACCTCGACGTGGACTACGAGGTCGACATCGGCGAGATCAACGAGCGCTGGTCCCGCGAGGCCACCGTGGACGTCTGGAGCCAGATCATCATCAAGGAGACCCGTGATCAGGTGGAGCTGCTGACCGGGGCGCCGCGCACCGGGATCTACCGGCTGGGCGCGGACGGGGCCGTGACGTTCCGGCGGCGGGCGGACGACTGGCACGGCATCGTCAGCGAGTCCGAGGCTTTCTACCTGCGCATCATGGGCCCGGGCGACTACCGGTACCGCGGGGCGGACCTGGGCGCGCTGGTGACCCGCGGCCGGCTCCAGTCCGACGGCAACCAGCTGGAGGAGCGCTGCAAGCGGTGGATCACCGGGATCCGGGGCCAGTTCGCCGGCACGCCGCCCGTCCCGCCGCAGCCGGCGCCGTCCAGCCTGCTGAACTTCAAGATGGCGTGACGGCGTGGGCGCGCCGCACCCGCTTGACCCGCTGACCGCCGCCGAGTTCCGCCAGGTCGTTGCCGTGCTGCGCCGCGAACGGGGGGTAAGCGACGGCTGGCGTTTCGCCTCGATCGAGCTCGCTGAACCGTCCAAGGATGCCTTGCGGGCGATGCCCGCCAGCGGGGACGCGGGGGGCGTGGGAAGCGTGGAGACCGGCGGGCCGGACCGGACGGCGGGACCGGGCCCGCGCCGCGAAGCGCTGGCCGTCTGCTGGGACACCGGCGACGGCCAGGCCTACCGCGCGGTCGTCTCGCTGGCCGACGACGCCGTCGTCGCCTGGGAGCACCTGCCGGGCCAGCAGCCGAACCTGACCGTGGACGAGTGGCACGAGTGCGACGAGGTGCTCCTCGGTCACCCGCGGCTGGCCGCCGCGCTGGCCAGGCGGGGGGTCACCGATCTGTCCCTGGTGGTCACCGACGTCTGGGCCTATCCCCCGTCGCTGGTGCCGGAGCGCTACCGCGGCCTGCGTCTGGGCTGGTCCGATGTCTGGTGCCGGGGCAGTGAGCAGGGCAGCCCCTACGCCCATCACCTGTCGGGGCTGCATCCGATCGTCGACCTCAACCGGATGGAACTGCTCGAGCTCGAGGACGAGCCGCCGGGCGACGACCACGGCCTGCCGCCGGTGATGGGCGAGTACCTGCCCAAGCTGATCCCGGTCCCGCTGCGGGAGGTCAGGCCGCTGCACGTCAGCCAGCCTGAAGGCGTCTCGTTCACGCTCGACGGCTACCTGCTCTCCTGGCAGAACTGGCGGCTGCGGCTGGGCTTCAACTACCGGGAAGGGCTGGTCCTGCACACGGTCGGCTTCACCGACAACGGCCGCCTCCGGCCGGTCGCGCACCGGCTCTCCTTCGCCGAGATGGTGGTCCCGTACCGTGACGTCACCGCCGACCACTACCGCCGGACCGCGTTCGACATCGGCGAGTGGGGCCTCGGGTTCATGACCACCTCGCTGGAACTCGGCTGCGACTGCCTCGGGGAGATCACCTACCTCGACGCGGTGCTGCCCGACTCCCGCGGCGAGCCGCGCACGATCACCAACGCCATCTGCGTCCACGAGGAGGACAGCGGGGTCCTGTGGAAGCACGTGGACCACGTCTTCGGCGCCGAGGTGCGCCGGGCGCGGCGGCTCGTGGTGTCGTTCCACGTCACCGTGGCCAACTACGAGTACCTGGTCTACTGGCGGTTCTACCAGGACGGCAACATCGAGTGCGAGGTGCGCGCGACCGGCATCATGGTCACCTCGTACTTCCCGGCCGGCCAGCAGCCGCCCACTGGGGCACTCGTCGACGAGCGCACCTACGCGCCGTTTCACCAGCACTTCATCGTCGCCCGCCTGGACCTGGACGTGGACGGCGGGGACAACACGGTGTACGCGGCGGAGTCCGCGGCCCTTCCTACCGGCGACGCCAACCCGGACGGTCTCGCCCTGGTGGTGCGCGAGACGCCGCTGCGCACCGAGTCCGAGGGCAGGCAGGACTACGACTGGCAGCGGCAGCGGGCGTGGAAGGTGGTCAACGAGACCGTCAGGAACGCGCTCGGGATCCCGGTCGGCTACAAGCTCGTGCCCGGCGGGACCTTCCCCGCGATGCTCGACGAGGCATCCCCGGTGCTGCGGCGGGCGGAAGCCCTTAAGCATTCCCTGTGGGTCACGCCGTACCGCGCGGATGAGCGCTGGCCGTGCGGCGAGTTCCCGACCCTCAGCGAGCGGGACACCGGGCTGCCCCGGTGGACAGCGCAGGACCGGCCCATCGAGAACACCGACGTGGTGCTGTGGTACGTGTTCGGCATCCACCACCTCACCCGGCCGGAGGACTGGCCTGTCATGCCGGCCGATGCCGTCTCGTTCTGGCTCAAGCCGTTCGGGTTCTTCGACCGCAACCCGGCGCTGGACGTCCCCCCCTCACGCCCGCACGGCGGTCATTAGTCCCCGCCCAGCACCACCTCGTGCTGGCCGGTGGCGAACGAGCCGATCGTGTGCTTCCACGACGAACCGGGCCAGCGGTACTCGATCGCCAGGTCGGCGGGCCGGTAGATGGCCGTGTAGAGGGTGCCGAAGCCGAGCTCGTACGCACCCGAATGCAATGGCGGCTCCAGGAACCGCCTCACCAGCTGCTCCAGGTCCAGGCCGGGGTCGTCTACCAGGCTGGCCAGCAGATCCCATCGCTCGCGGCTGCGGGGCGCCCCCACGTTCCCGGGCGCGGGTGCCGGCTCGTGGTTGGTCGCGATGGGCGAGGCCGTGAACACGGGCTCGCTGGCCGGGTCCAGGAACACGGAGAAGTAGTCGCCGGCCCGGTCGGCCACCGTGACGTTGTAGGGCATGTGCACGGGCAGCCGGGCCAGCGTGTGACGCGCTTGCCCGGCGGAATCGCATACCTCCAGGACGTAGCGCAGCACGAGCGGGATCCCGAACCCGGTCCCGGTGGTGGGCCGCCCGCCGAAGGCCAGGGACACGGCCAGGCCCGCGTCGTTCATCCCGTCGACCAGGCCCCACAGGCAGTCGCTGGTCCCGACCACCCGCCGCCCGGTGAACGAGCTGCCGAGCACCACGCGCTCGAACAGCTCGGGGGCGTAGTCATAGTTGCGGACCAGGGCCCGCTCGGCGCCCAGATGGACCGCCTGCGAGCAGCCGGTGACGTAGGGAGGCGGGTTGTACAGCGTCAGCATCTGCGCGGCCAGCGGGTCGCCGCCGGTGAGCTCGACCAGCCGCTCCCACGTCGGCACGAGCTCGGGCATGTGCGTGGCCAGCATCCGCCGGCACGCCGGCAGGCCGGTCCTGGCCGCCTCACCGTCGCGCAGGTACCAGCGCCGGTAGGCCGGCCAGGTGGACCTGAACAGGCGCTGCCAGGCCGGGCCGGGCACCGGCTCGGCCACGGAGTAGAAGGTCAGCGGCACGCCGCGCAGCGCTAGTGACTTCACGGGGCCCTCTCTGCCCGGTGAGGTGCGGGCTCGAGATCACAAGTTACGAATCGGAACAACAATGAGGTCCCGGAGCATCATTCCGCCCGCGGGCCGGCTGGGCGCGGCAATCGCATTATTGGTCGCACGACATTGCCAACGGCGCCGCTGCGGTCTGCACTGATCCCCAAGTGGAAGTTGGCCGGTCAAGGTCAACCCGCTGCTGATCCTGGTGGCCGCTCCGGCCGGCTCGTCGATCGGTGCTTGGCTCGGCGGCACGTTCGGCGCCTTTTGGCGGCGCTGCTTTCCATCCCCTCCGCGGCCGCGCTGCAGATCATCACCCGGGAGATCTGGCAGGCCACCGCGCCAGGTGGGACACTCAGCAGCGAGCCTGGGCCGGGCTCGCTGCCCCCCGGCCCCACTCAGGACCCCGCCTCTCGCGAAAGGAAACTGAAATGAGCGTCAATCAAGATACCGTCGATCAGCGCCTGCGTGGCGCCCGGGCGGGCCTGTGGCGGCTGGCCGGCCCGTGGTGGCTGATGCTGATCACCGGCATCGCCTGGCTGATCATCTCGGTGATGGTGCTGCGGTTCCGGCTTACCTCGATCACCACCGTGGGCGTCCTGATCGGCGTGGTCTTCCTGGCGGCCACGTTCAACGAATTCCTGCTCGCCTCGGTCCACGTCGGCTGGCGGTGGGCGCACGTCTTGCTGGGGATCTTCTTCCTGGTGGGCGCGATCTGGGCGTTCGCCAACCCGATCAATGCCTTCTGGGCGCTGGCCTCGGTGATTGGGCTGCTGTTTGTCCTCTACGGCGCGCTCGACATCATCAACTCCATCGCGGCCAGGGAGATCAGCGGCACCTGGTGGCTCGGCCTGGTGGCCGGCATTCTGCTGATCTTGCTCGGCTTCTGGGCCTCCCAGCAGATGTTCCCCGCCCGCGCGGCGCTGCTGCTGCTGTGGGTCGGATTCTTCGCCTTGTTCCGCGGCATCTCCGAGATCGTGATCGCGTTCGAGCTCCGGAGCCGCCAGCACGCCTAGCAGCACGTTGGGCGCCGCGGCCCCGCGAGGACCGCGGGCGGACAGCCCCGGCGCCGTCCGGCCATCGCCGCGACGGCGCCGAGCAGGAGGTGAACAATAGTGAAGTGGCGCCCGATCGTCATCGTCCTTGCCGCCTGCGCCGTGGTCGTGGGCCTGGGCATCTGGCTTCAGCACTTGCGGCTGGTGGGACATTGGCTTCAGGTGCACACGGGCACTGTCAACGAGCCCGGGCCGTACTACGGGTTCTGGTCCGGGTTCGGCTCTGACCTTGAAGAGTTCGGCATTCTCGGCGCGATCGGCGCCACCATCTACTCGCTGGTGAGGAAGTACAACTGCCACGAACCGGGCTGCTGGCGGATCGGCAACCACCCGGCGGCCGGCGGCCAGTTCCACCTCTGCTATCACCACCACCCGGACTTCCAGGGCAGGAAACCAACCCATGAGCTCATCCAGCGACTGCACCGCGAGCACCTGGAACGGGAGATGGCCATTCACAGCAAGCTCGAGCACATCCACGAGCGTCTGAACGCCCCACCAGCCGCTGCCGACAACCTGCACGGCCCCGGCCCGCCCGCTCAGAACGCCAAGGCGGCCGGGGACCGCCAGACCGGGTAGAGCGCGGGGCCGCCGTCACGTGACCAGCCCATCCACCCGTAAGGCCGGGAGCCAGCGGCGGCCGGTGATGCGGTGGGTCATGCGCGGCGTGCTGTTCGTGGCGCTGGCGGCGGGCGTGTTCGTCCTGCTGCCGCGGCTGGGCGGGCTGAGGCACGACGCCGCCAGCCTCCGGCACGCCCGCCCGGTCTTCGTGGTGGCGGCGGTCCTGGCGCAGGGGGTGTCGCTCGCGTGCTACGCCCTGCTGTACCGGCGCGTGCTCGCGTCGCTCGGCGCCCGGCTGCGCTTCCGGGTGGCGGCCGATGTCACGCTGGCATCCTTCCTGGTCAGCCACGTCACCCCGTTCGGGTCGGCGACCGGCACCCTGCTGAACGTGGGGGCGCTGGAGGAGGAGGGGATACCCGCGCCCACGACCGGTGAGGCGATCGGGCTGACCAGCCTGGTGTCCACGGTCGCCTTGATCGCGCTGTTCGGGACCGGGCTGGTGGCGACGGCCGGGCGGCACGTCTCCGCGACCTACATCAAGATCGCCGCCATCGCCTTCGTCCTGGTCGTGCTGGTGCTGGCGACCGCGCTGCTGGTGGGCGCCCACCCGGACATCGCCGAACGCGCGGCGCGCCGGGTGGCCGGCTGGGCGCGGCACATCCGGCGGAGCATCGACCCGGACACGGTGGCCCAGACCAGCGGGCGGCTCGTGCGGCTCGCCCGCTCGGCGCTGACCGGGCGGGCCTTCGCGGAGAGCTACGGTTTCGCCTCGGCCGATCTGCTCTTCGATCTGCTCTCGCTCGACCTGATGTTTCTGGCCTTCCGGTACCAGCCCGGCTTCGGCCCGCTGGCGGTCGCGTATGCGGCGGCGAACATCGCCAGCGCCATCCCCGTCACGCCCGGCGGGCTGGGCGTCATCGAAGTGACGCTGGTGGCCATCACCGTCGGTTTCGGGGCGCCGCGCGCCACGGCGGTCGTGGCCGTGCTCGGCTACCGGGTCGTGAACTACTGGCTCCCGCTGCTGCCCGGGGCCGTCGCCTACCTTCGCCTCCGGCTGAGCCTGAAGGCGGCGGGCAAAGCGGCGGCCACAAAACCACCAGCTGGGTGACCACGGGACAGGCCCGCACGTGGCCAGCTCTTCACGGCGTTGGCGGATCGCAGCGCAGGTTCTGAACGGTGTAGCTGGCCCACTCGGCACACGGGTGGAAGGCCCGCTGGCGCAGGCCATGCAGCACCCGCAGGTCGCCCCGGCGGTCCACGCGGATGCTGGTCGCCCATGGGTAGGTGAACTCCTGGCCGTCGGCCGTCCGCACGATCAGAGTCTGCGCGCCGGTCTCCCGCGGGCCGTCAGAACGAGGGCTCATCGGGGATCCCCTCCCGGGCGAGGACTGCGGACCCGTCCGCCCGGTGCGGGAAACCCGCGGGCCATCGTGCGTCGGTCAGGTCCGCGCCGGTGCGGGCGACCGGCGGCGCAGCTCCATTGTGGACCCTCGTGACCTGGGCTAACTCTTTGATTCCTTGACTGCCTCGTCGATCGCGGCTTCGAGGTCCTTCTCGTCCGACCGCAGCTGCTTCTTGACGATCTTGTTCCCGTGCTTGACCGCCTCGTCGATGCGCGCTTCGGTGTCCTGTGCGGCCACGATCAGCAGCCCGCTGTCGCCCTTGTCGAGCAGTTCGCCGAGCTCCTTCAAGTCGCCGCGGCTCATCCCGCCGGCCACGTGCCCGGCGAGGGCGCCCAGCCCGAGCCCAGCGGCGCCGCCGACGGCCAGCCCGGCGCCGATGGCGACGGCCGGGAACAGCGCTACGAGAGCTCCGACGGCCAGCCCGGCGCCCAGCCCGATGGCGGCGCCAGCCACGGTGGGCTGCTCGTGATGCTTCACGATCTTGACCTTGCCGTTTGCCCGGTGGGTGACGACCGCGGCGTCGTAGGTGTCGCCGATACCCTCGCGCCACAGGGCCCGGGCCGCCTCGTAGTCGGCTAATGCGTCGTCGACGTTGTCGTAGGTGTTGGTCACGACCAGGTAGGTGTCCTCAGCCATGTTCGTGCTCCTTCACGAGTATCGATTTACCTGGCTGCCAGTCCAGCCTTATCTGTTGTGCCCGGCCAACAGCGGCTGACTACCTAGTTATCGATGACTGCTATTAGCGGTCGCCGGGTCCGGCGCGTGAGAAGGACCCACGCCGGCCTGGCCGGCAGGGCCGCTGAGCTCGGCCGGTGGCCGCGCTAGCATCGCCTGTGAGGCCCGGGGCTGACCCCGATGCTCGTGGAGGTGCCCATGGAAGATCTCCGGTACAAGATGATCATGGCGCTGAACGCCGCCGACATCGGGAACCCCATCTGTGAGCAGGCGGCCCAGATCTGCGCCGAGATCGCCGAGCAGTACTGCGCGCAACTGCACGTCGCCACCACCACCGCGCAGGTCGTCGCCGCGGGCCAGCGCGCCGGGAACGGGCCAGCGCCGCGCGTGCATGAGACCTTTGCGACCGGCTGACCGGCGGGAGCAGCGATGACCGACACGACCGGGCCGCTCGCGCCGACGGTCGATGTCCGCCGCGCCGGTGACCGGTTCAAGACCAGGCTGTCGTGGCTGGACTCCAAGCACTCCTTCTCGTTCTCCCGCCACTATGACCCGCTGAACACCCACCACGGCCTGCTGCTGGTCAACAACGACGACGTGGTCAGGCCG
>Ga0306920_100006783_pt1 | contig 14997 bp, 12 predicted proteins | sample flu12Cox44000170_FD_204666 | JGI IMG/M metagenome (GOLD analysis project Ga0306920, IMG submission 204666) | Lab enrichment of tropical soil microbial communities from Luquillo Experimental Forest, Puerto Rico - flux4day.12C.oxic.44.000.170 (v2)... | ecosystem: Environmental > Terrestrial >... | reverse complement strand
CGAAGCTTGACGATTTGCTTGACGTCGTCCGCGTCGATGATTTCGAGCGCCACCAATCCGCCGGGGGCATCCTCCACATAGATGTCGCGCGGCTTGGGGATCAGATGATCCAATCCCTCGAGCGCCACCTCGACGATGTCGTCGTTGGGATCGTAGGCAATGCCGAGCAGAGGTAGCCACTCCGCTTCGACCTGATCGCCAAGGCGCAACGATGCAATCTCGATTTCGGCCTCTTTACCTTCGAGCGTGGTGGAGACGCGATCGAAGAACGTGCGCCACTGCTTTTTGTCGAGCTTGCGGGTGGTCATGGCGAATCTCCCATTTGGGGCAAGGTGAGCAATGGCTCTGTGGGATGCTCCGCCTGTCCTGATTGCGAGCGAGCCGACCACGGCGTCAACCGCACTGCGGTTCGATCAAGAACGTTCTAGGTTTCGGGATCATCCAAAGTTCGAGGTTTTCGTCGCGGCGCGCCGATGCGCGTGAGGAGCGTCCAGCTCGGCGGATCGCTGGCGGGGAAGCTCTCTTCCAAGCTTTCGTCGATCTTGTCTTCGGACGTCACAGCAGCCAGCACCTGCGGCTGGCGCTTGCGCCGCGCACCCGCGGAGCCATGCCGATGCTGTGCAACGGACCGGGCCATCATGTCACCGGCAGAATTCCTGGCGTAGCCGCGGATGCAGCAGGAGCACGCGGCCGACGCGCCGTGGTGGTGCTCATGATACACCTCCTGCCCGCGCCGGGACACAATTCGCGAACGCCATCACGCCTGCGCGGATTGCCTCAACCGACCTGCGGTAGGCACGCTTTGAAGTAAACGCGCTTTCGGGCCGCCTGACCAGTCCCCGTGCCTTGCGCTGGAGACATGGCACGCACTCCGATCGGGCTCGACGCGCCCCGTAGCGTACACCCTGGCTCGCTAAGCCGGCTTCGGCTTCGCGGCCTCGCCTGCGGCCGCGCGGTAGAGTGCAGCGTCATCGCCCGCGTGGCGGATGTTTCGAAGGGCGTCCGCATCTCGCAATGTCCGCGCCGCGCACGCCAGCGCATTGAGTTGCTCGCCCTGCGAATTTGTCGGCAGCAGCAGCAGGCATACGATGTCGACCGGCCGGCCATCGATTGCGTCGAAGTCAATCGCCTTGGCGAGGCTGACCAGCATCCCGAACGGCTTGGCCACGCCCGCCAATCGTGCGTGCGGGATGGCAATGCCGCCGCCGGTTCCGGTCGATCCCAATGCCTCGCGTTTCAAGAGCGCGTCCGACACCTGATCGGCGGGTAACCCCAGCGCCATGGCGGCACGGCGCGCAAGCTCGCGCAACAGCTGAGCCTTGTCCGCAGCCCGCAGGTCGACGATCGCGTGTTGGGGCGAGAGAAAGTCCGTGATGTTCATCGGCGTTTCCGTTCGGCGACGCAAGCATCGCGGTGGTTGACCCACTCGAAGCAAATATGGACCGCGATCGGTTTTGCTAGTCCGGCGCCCGCAGGCGGTAGCCGATGCCGGTTTCCGTCAGAATATAGTGCGGGCGCTCGGGATCGGCTTCGATCTTTTGCCTGAGCTGCCGGACATAGACGCGGAGGTACTGCGCGTCGGTGAGGTTATCCCACAGTTCGCCGAGAAGGAACTTGTGGGTGAGCACCTTGCCGGCATGCTGCACCAGCACGCGCAGAAGCTCGTACTCCTTGGGGGAGAGCTTCACCTCCTTGGCGCCCACCTTCACGATACGCCGCACCAGGTCTACCGAGAGATCGCCGGTCCGGAAGACCGGCCGCTCGCCGTGCACCTGGAGCTGGTGGCGCAGCGCCGCGCGCATGCGGGCGAGAAGCTCCTCCATGCCGAATGGCTTGGTGACGTAGTCGTCGGCACCGAGGTCAAGCGCCTGGACCTTGCTGACCTCGTCCCCCCGGCTCGACAGCACCACGATCGGCACCCCCTCGTTGCGGGCGCGCATCGTCCGCAGCAGGTCGAGTCCCTGCATGTCGGGAAGCCCGAGATCGAGGATGACCAGGTTGGGCTTCTGCGCCAACAGCTCGAGCGAGGCCTTGCCGTTCGACGCTTCCAGGATTTCATAGCCCTGCGTGCTCAACCCCATGCGCAACAGCTTGCGGATCGGCGGCTCGTCGTCGACCACCAGGATCTTGAGCGGGGCGGCGCTCATGCCGCGGTGTCCAATTGCTCGGCCGCGGGCGGAATCGGGAGCCTGATCGCGAACACGGCGCCGCTGCGATCGCTGCGGTTCGCCGCGTTGATCGTCCCATGCATGGCTTCGATGAAGCCGCGGGAGATCGCGAGCCCGAGCCCGGTGCCGGCGCGCACCTGATCCCCCTTCTCCACCCGATAGAACTTGTCGAAGATGTGCTCCAGGTCCGCGGACGGAATGCCCTCGCCTTCATCCAGCACCTGCAAGCAGACCGAGTCCTGCTCGCGCCAGCTGCGGACGCGGATGGTGGTGCCCGCGGCGGAATACTTGGCAGCATTGTCCAGCAAATTGAACAGCACTTGCTCGAACAACACAGGATCGACCGCCACCATCGGCAGCGCCGGCGCAAGGTCCAATTCGACGCGATGGCGGGCGAGAATCTTGCCGGCGCGGCGCAGCGCGCTGCCGACGATTTCGTCGAGATCATGCGGCGCGGCATTCGGCACGATGGCACCCGCTTCCAGCTTGGTCATGTCGAGCAGGTTGGCAATGAAGCGATTGAGCCGCTCCGATTCATCGATGACGGTCGCAAGCAGATCGGCTTTTTCGGCGTCGGTCAGCGCCGTCGCGAGGTCGCGCAACGTTCCGGCCGCCGCCAGCACGGCCGCCAGCGGGGTCTTGAGATCGTGCGAGATCGACGTAAGCAGCGCGGACCGCAACCGATCCGTTTCGATCGTGCGCTTGGCACGATCCACATCCTCGACCAGATAGACGCGTTCGATCGCGAGCGCGGCCTGATCGATCAAGGCGTCGAGCAGACGGCGCTGATCGGGGGTGAGCAGCGGACCGGGCTTGTCGCTGTCGATGCCGATGACGCCGATGGCGCCGCGCCCCGTCCGCATGGGCAGAAACAAGCGCTTGGCGCCGGGAAGCGTGTCGGAGCCGCGCCCGGCCGAGCGATCGTTCTCCCACGCCCACTTGGCGGCCGCGATATCGGCGTCGTCCAGCGTATCCTCCGGCGGGTAGCCGGCCTTGACCGCGATCGAGCCGTTCTCGGGCAGCAGCAGCACGACCCTGACCTTGAGCATGAGCGCGGTCTGATAAGCCGTCGCCCACAAAACATCGTCGAGCGTGCCGACGCCGGCGAGCTTGCGGCTGAACGCGTAGAGCAGCTCCACCGCGCGCACGCGCTCATGCGCGGCCACGGTTCGGGTTCGACCGCGCGCGGCAAAATGCGACACCACGACCGCGACGATGGTGAAGAAAACGAAGGCACCGACGTTGGTCGGATCGGTGATCGTGAAGGTATAGATCGGGGGCAGAAAGAAGAAATTGTAGCAGAGCGAGGAAGCGACGGTCGCGAGCAGCGAGGGCCAAAGCCCGTAGCGCACGGCTACCGCCACCACCGCGGTCAAAAAGACGAGATCGACGTTTTCGATTCCGAGGAAAGGTTGAATCAACTCGCCGACGCCCAGCGCGACGGCCACCGCCGCCAGCGCGACCCCATAGGGCCACGGATCGAAAGGGGTGGCGTCCTCGGCCGGGCGTACGGTTTTCTTGGGGATCGGGTCGCGCGCGAGCTGTTCCCCCGCGATGACGTGGACGCTGATATTGCCGGAACGCCGCACCAGGTCATGCACCACGGAGCCGTGCAGGATCTCGAACCAGCGCGACCGCGTCGACTTGCCGACGATGATCTGGGTGACGTTGTTGGCGTGGGCGAAGCTGATCACGTCATCGGCGATGCCACGGTCGCCGCCCGGAACGGTGATCGCCTCGCCGCCCAGCGCCTCGGCCAGCCGCAACGTGTCGGCGACGCGGTCGCGCTCGACCTCGCTCCACTGCAGGCTGCGCCGCGTCTCCACGCACAGCGCGGTGAAGGGGGCGTGCAGCCGGTCCGCCAGGCGTTTGGCATAGCGCACGAGGCCAGCGGCCCGCGGGTCCTCGCTGACGCAGACCAGGATGCGCTCGCCCGCGGCCCAAGGCCCGGGAATCGCATGCGCCTGCATATGCGTGAGCAGCTGCTCGTCCACGCGCTCCGCCGTTCGGCGTAGCGCGAGCTCGCGCAGCGCCGTGAGGTTGCCGGGAGAGAAATAGTGCTCGAGCGCGCGCTCGGCCTGCTTGGGCACGTAGACCTTGCCCTCTTTCAGGCGCTCGATCAGATCGTCGGGGGTGAGATCGACGAGCTCGATGGCGTCGGCGCGATCGAAGACCGAATCCGGCACGGTCTCGCGCACGCGCACATGCGTGATCTGCGCGACCACGTCGTTGAGGCTCTCGATGTGCTGGATGTTGACGGTGGTGTAAACGTCGATTCCGCGGCCGAGCAGCTCTTCGACGTCGAGGTAGCGCTTGGGATGGCGGCTTCCTGGCGCGTTGGTGTGGGCGAGCTCGTCGACCAATACGATCTGGGGATGGCGAGCGATCAACGCATCGAGGTCCATCTCCTCGAGCGATTGTCCCCTGTATTCGAGCCGCTTGCGGGGAACGATCTCGAGCCCGTCGAGCAGGGCCTGCGTCTCCGCGCGCCCATGGGTCTCGACGACACCGACGACGACGTCATAGCCATCCTGCTTTCTGGCGCGGGCCTGCTGCAGCATCTCATAGGTCTTGCCGACGCCGGGAGCAGCACCCACGAAGATCTTGAGCCGGCCGGATCGGCGTTCTTCCCGCCGGGCGGCCTCGAGTAGGGCCTCCGGCGAGGGTCGCTGGTCAGAGTGGCTCCGCTGGTCCGCCATCACGAATCGAATTCTTCGTCACCGGGCCCGTCCATTTTATCCCAGATGCCGCGGTCAGTAACCGCCATGCTGGAGGGCCCAGCCCCGCCGATCGCGGGTAGCCGGGCACGCGGAGAATGCATGGCCTCGGGCCGTGGCGTTCCGATCTCAAGTCTACTCACGATCGGGCGATCGGTGACCGCATTCGGCTCCAGACGACTTGCGAACGATGCGCTTGCACCTCTGCGCAGATGCTTTGAGCCTAGCGCACCGAAGCGCCATCGAGCGCCAAGTTGAGCGCCAGCACATTCACCCGCGGCTCGCCCAGGAAGCCGAGGGTACGCCCCTCGATATGCTGCTCGACCAGCTGCCGCACGCGATCTTCGGGCAGATTGCGCGCTTTCGCAACCCGAGGCACCTGGAAAAAGGCCGCTTCGGGAGAAATATGCGGGTCGAGTCCGCCGCCCGAGGTCGTGACCAGGTCGATGGGGACCGCGGCCGAAGAGTTCTCTTGCTTGAGCTTGTCGACGTCGCCTTGCACGCGTTCGACCAGGGCCTTGTTGGTCGGACCAAGGTTCGAGCCGCCGGAATTGGCCGCGTTGTAGGGCGCAGGCACGGTCTTGGTCGAGTCTGTCGGGTCGGGAGCAACGGTCGCCGACGGCCGGCCATGGAAATACTTGTCGCTGGTGAATTCCTGCCCGATCAGCGCCGATCCGACCACCTTGCCATCCTGCTCGATCATGCTCCCTTGCGCCTGATAGGGGAAAACAACGCCCGCAATACCCGTCATCACGAGCGGGTAGACGAGACCGGTGATGATGGTCAGTGCGACGACCAACACGATTGCGGGACGGATTTCCTTCAACATGGCTCTCCTCCTCACGCGAGGTGCAAGGCGGTGACCAAGAGATCGATCGCCTTGATGCCGATGAACGGAATGATGACGCCGCCGACGCCGTAAATCAGCAGGTTGCGCCGTAGCAGCGGGCCGGCGCCGATCGGGCGATAACGCACGCCTTTGAGCGCCAGCGGAATCAGCGCGATGATGATCAGTGCGTTGAAGATGATCGCGGAGAGAATCGCGCTCTGCGGGGTGGCCAGGTTCATGATGTTGAGCGCCTGCAGCTGCGGATAGAACGCGACGAACATCGCGGGGATAATGGCGAAATACTTCGCCACGTCGTTGGCGATCGAGAAGGTGGTGAGGGATCCTCGCGTCATCAGCAGCTGCTTGCCGATCTCGACCACCTCGATCAGCTTGGTCGGATTGGAGTCGAGATCGACCATGTTGCCGGCCTCGCGCGCGGCCTGCGTGCCGGTATTCATGGCGACCCCGACGTCCGCTTGCGCGAGCGCGGGGGCATCGTTGGTGCCGTCGCCGCACATGGCGACGAGCTTGCCCTTGGCCTGTTCGGCGCGGATGAGCTTGAGCTTGTCCTCGGGCGTGGCCTGGGCGAGGAAATCGTCGACGCCGGCCTCGGCCGCGATCGCTGCCGCGGTCATCGGATTGTCGCCGGTGATCATGATGGTGCGGATGCCCATGCGGCGCAGCTCGGCGAAGCGCTCGCGAATGCCGCCTTTGACGATGTCCTTGAGGTGGACGACACCCAGAAGCCGGCCATCCTTTGCAACGGCAAGCGGGGTGCCGCCGGACTTGGCGATCGCGTCGGCGATCGTTTGCACTTCGCGCACGGCATCGGCGCTGATCACTGGTTGCAGCGATCGGACCGTGCCGTCCGGGGTAGCCGCAGCCGTTGGCGCGTTGAGATAGTTCAGGATCGCGTCGACCGCGCCCTTGCGCACCCAGGAACCGCCCACCTCCACCCCGCTCATGCGGCTCTGCGCCGTGAACGGAATGAAGTTGGCGCGCAATTCGGCGAGGTCGCGGCCGCGGATGCCGTATTTCTCCTTGGCGAGCACGACGATGGATCGCCCCTCCGGGGTCTCGTCGGCGAGCGATGCGAGCTGCGCGGCATCGGCCAGTTCCTGTTCGCTGACGCCACGCAAGGGCTTGAACTCGGTGGCTTGGCGGTTGCCGAGGGTGATGGTGCCGGTTTTGTCGAGCAGAAGCGTATCCACGTCGCCCGCCGCCTCGACCGCGCGGCCCGACATCGCCAGCACGTTGAAGCGCACCAGACGATCCATGCCGGCAATGCCGATCGCAGACAACAGCGCGCCGATGGTGGTCGGGATCAAAGTCACGAACAACGCCACCAGGATCACGACCGAGATGGCGCCGCCGGCATAGGTCGCATAGCTCGGGATCGTGACCGTCGCGAACACGAAGATGATGGTGAGGCCGACTAGGAGAATATCGAGAGCGATCTCGTTCGGCGTCTTTTGCCGCTCCGCCCCTTCCACCAGCTTGATCATGCGGTCGAGGAACGTCGAGCCGAGCGCCGCCGTGATGCGCACCTTGATCCAGTCGGACAGCACCTGGGTGCCGCCGGTGACGGCCGAGCGGTCGCCGCCGGACTCGCGGATGACCGGGGCCGACTCGCCGGTGATGGCCGCCTCGTTCACCGAAGCGATGCCTTCGATCACCTCGCCATCCGAGGGAATGGTGTCGCCGGCCTCGACTAGCACCACGTCACCAACCCTGAGGCTGGTACTGGGAATCAATTTATGGCCGCTCCCGCCGGGCCCGGTCAGCAGCTTCGCCTGCGTCTCGGTGCGCTGGCGTCGCAACGCTGCCGCCTGCGCCTTCCCGCGGCCCTCCGCGACCGCCTCGGCGAAATTGGCGAACAGCACCGTGAACCACAGCCACAGCACGATTTGGAATTCGAAGCCTATATGCTCGCCGCCGGTGACGAGGTCGCGGATCAGGATCACGGTGGTGAGCGCAGTGACGATCTCGAGCACGAACATCACCGGATTTTTGATCAGTGAGCGCGGATTGAGCTTGGCGAAGGCCGAGCCGATCGCCGGAACCACGATCTTGGGATCGAACAGCGCCGAGACCGGCATGCGCTTGCGGATCTGTGAGGTTTCCATGGAGTCAGCTCCGGGTCAATTCGATGCGAACAGCGTGCCGGCGGCCATCGCGAGTTGTTCGACGATGGGACCGAGCGCCAGCGCGGGAAAGAAGGTCAGGCCGCCGATGATCACGATCACCCCCACCACCAGCCCGACGAACAGGCCGCCGGTGGTCGGGAAGGTACCGGCCGAGGGCGGGATCGATTTCTTTTCCGCGAGCGAGCCGGCGATCGCCATCGCGGGGATGATCATCCAGAACCGGCCGACCAGCATCGCGCAGGCGCCGGTCAGGTTGTAGAAGAGGATGTTTCCGCTCAGGCCCGCGAACGCCGATCCGTTGTTGCCGGTCTGCGAGGTGTAGGCGTACAGGATCTCGGTGAAGCCGTGTGGCCCCGGATTGTTGGTTGCGGCAACTGCGGCAGGAACGACGGTGGCGACCGCGGTCCAGCCGAGATACATCAGCGGCAGGATCAGGATGGCGAGCATCGCCATCTTCACCTCCTTGGCCTCGATCTTTTTGCCGACATATTCGGGCGTGCGGCCGACCATCAGGCCGGCGACGAAGATCGAAATGATGACGAACAGCAGCATGCCGTACATGCCGGCGCCGACGCCGCCGACGATGATCTCGCCGAGCTGGATGTTGATCAGCGGGATCATGCCGCCGAGCGCGGTGAACGAGTCGTGCATGGCGTTGACGGCGCCGCAGGACGCGGCGGTCGTGATGACCGCAAACAGCGCGGACGCGACGATGCCGAAGCGGACCTCCTTGCCCTCCATGTTGCCGCCGGTGAGGCCCATGGCGGTGAACGCGTCGTTGCCATGGGCTTCGGCCCAGTAGCAGACGATGACGCCGGCGATGAACAGCACGCCCATCACCGCGAGGATGGCCCAGCCCTGGCGCTGGTTGCCGACCATGCGGCCGAACACGTTGGTGAGCGCGGCGCCGATCGCGAAAATCGAGATCATCTGCACGAAATTCGACAGCGCGGTCGGGTTCTCGAACGGATGCGCGGCGTTGGCGTTGAAGAAGCCGCCGCCATTGGTGCCGAGCATCTTGATCGCGATCTGCGAGGCCACCGGCCCCACGGCGATGGTCTGCTTGGCGCCTTCGAGCGTGGCCGCCTCGACATAGGGGCCGAGCGTCTGCGGAATGCCCTGCCAGACGAGGAACAGCGCGTAGACGATGCAGATCGGGATGAGGATGTAGAGCGTGCAGCGCGTGATATCGACCCAGAAATTGCCGATGGTGCGCATGGAGGCGCGCGCGAAGCCGCGGATCAATGCCACCGCCAGCACGATGCCGGTCGCCGCCGAAAGGAAGTTCTGGTGCGTCAGGCCCAGCATCTGCACGAGGTAGGACAGCGTGCTTTCGCCGCCGTAGTTCTGCCAGTTGGTGTTGGTGATGAAGCTCACGGCGGTGTTGAACGAGAGGTCCTGCGCCACCGCCGACTGCTCGGCCGGATTGAACGGCAGGAACGCCTGCAAGCGCATCAGTGCGTAGAGAATCAAAAAGCCGCCGACGTGGAAGAACAGCATGGACACCGTGTAGGTGACCCAGTGCTGCTCGCGGCTCTCCTCCACGCCGCCGATCCTATAAAGCGCCGCTTCGACCGGCCGCAGGACCGGCGAAAGGAACGTGCGCTCGCCGTTGAACACGCGCGTCATGTAGGCGCCGAGCGGCACCACCAGCGCGGCGATGATGGCGCAATAGAGCAGGATTTGAATCCAACCGATGACGGTCATGGTCGCGACCCTTTCAGAGCCGCTCGGGCTTGAGCAGCGCGTAGACGAGGTAGATCATCAGCGCCACGGTCACGAGGCCGGCGAGCGAATAGTCGAAGATCATGGCAAGCCTCCTCAGAGCCGATCGCAGGCGACGGTGTAGCCGACCGACAGCGCGAAGAAGACGAGCGCGATGGCGAGCATGATGATGTCCAGCATTTGCTTGCTCCTAGCGGCGCTTGCGTACCGCGCACGGCAAACGCCTTTGGCGGCGCGGCGATGAGATGCGCCTGACATCCGTATGTTTTCGAGAGGGAATCGGCGGCAACGTTATAAGAATCTCATAAAGAGCGACGTGAACCGGCTTTCCCGGTACAAGGCGCTTGTCCCTCCCTGGGATGCCGTCCGTGCTTAGGAACTAACGCGCCGCAGTCGCGTTGACGTTACGGGTTGGCGTGCACGGGGGAGAGCACTGATGCGTATCGGTCCGGTATTTCCTGCTGTCGTTGCGATCGCCCTGATCGCGGCGGGCGGTGTCCACAACGACGGCCTGGCGGAGGGGACCGCGCGGCCAGCTCAACCGAGGCAGCTGGCGCAAACGCCGGAGCGATCGCCGCCGACGACAGGGCAAGTCGGGCCGGAGAATCCGACGGCGCCGGCGCCGCCGGCCGCCGCCCCTTCCCCCAATCCCCCCGCCGGCACGCCGGCGACGGTACTCGACGACCAGGAGGTCTCCACCATCCTCGGCAAGAGCGTTCGCAGCAGCGCCGATGAGGACATGGGACGGATCGTGGACATCATCGTGAGCCGCGACGGCCAGGTCCACGCGGCGATCATCGACTTCGGCGGGTTTCTCGGCATCGGTACGCGCAAGATCGCCGTCGATTGGCGCGCGCTGAATTTCGCCCCGGCAGGGAAGCCACCCGGGTCGATCACCTTGGACCTCACCCGCAACCAGGTGCGACTGGCGCCGGAATATAAGCGCGGCGAGCCGGTGGTGGTGGTCGGCGCTGCGGGCGCCGAGCGAGCCATGCCCTCGAGCGAGGTTGCAGCACCGGAGAGGTAATCCTGTCCAGCGCACCGGCACCCCGCGATACCGGTCACTCCAATCGACGCCGGGTCGAAGACGACAAACCCGCCCCGAAGCGGACGCCGCCCCCTGAGCCACCGATCGCCGCCTCGCGCCGCAGCCGGCGCGGCCTCGATTGGCTCGCGTTCTGCGTCGCCGACGTGCAGACGGGATTTGGGCCGTTCATCTCCGTCTATCTCACGGCGCAAGGATGGACGCAGGTCGACATCGGCCTCGTTCTCACCGCCCGCAGTCTTGCCGGACTGGCGTTGCAAATGCCCGGCGGGGCCATCGTCGATGCCACGCGGTCGGAACGCGGCGTCGCCGCGCTGGCGATGATCGCGATCAGCGCGAGCGCCCTGGTGATCGCGCTATGGCCGATCTTTCCGTCCGTTCTCGGCGCGCAAATCCTGCACGCCGCCGGCAGCTCCGTGGTGAGCCCGGCGATCGCCGCGATCAGCCTCGGACTCGTCGGTCACGCCGCAAGCGGGGAACGCTTCGGCCGCAACGCCCGCTTCGCCGCCATCGGCAACGGTCTCGCGGCGGCGGGCATGGGCGCGGTCGGGTATTTCTGGTCGAACCAGGCGGTGTTCCTGGTCACCGCCGCCTTGATCTTTCCCACGCTGATCGCGCTCGCTCAGATCCGGTCGGACGAGATCGATCCCGTTCGCGCCCACGGCGGATCGGCGCAAGGGCGGAGCGAAGCGGCGGCCTTTGCGACTCTCATGACCAATCGGCCGCTCTTGACCTTCGCGGCGTGCGTGACCGTCTTCCAGCTCGCCAACGCAGCCATGCTTCCGCTGATGGCGAGCATCGTCACCATGCGTTCGAGCGCGTGGGCGACGACATTGGTCGCGGCCGCTATCGTGGTGCCGCAGCTCGTCGTCGCGGCCTTCTCGCCCTCGGTCGGGCGTTGGGCGCAGCGATGGGGACGCCGGCCGATCCTGCTCATCGGCCTCGCCGCGTTACCCATTCGCGGCCTGTTGTTCATGGTCGTGGTCGACCCGCGCCTGCTGGTGGCGGTGCAGCTGCTCGACGGCATCTGCGCCGCCGTGTTCGGCGTGCTGGTTCCGCTCACCATTGCCGACATCACGCGCGGCACCGGCCGTTTCAATCTGGCGCAGGGGATCGTGGGCAGCGGAATTGGGATCGGAGCTTCGCTGAGTACGACGCTGGCCGGATGGATGAGCGACCGGCTCGGCAGCAGCGTCGCCTTCCTGGGCCTTGCCTGCATTGGCGGCGCAGGCCTGGTACTGGCTGCGCTGCTGATGCCCGAGACCATGGCGAGAAAGGGCGGTCCAAAATTGCTGGCGTCGAGTCGCAATTGAACGGGTCGCACGCGTACCGTGATCACGACCGGTTCGAAACAACCGTTTTGTTAGTTACGCGTCGCCCGGCACGTGATCGGGCTTGGGCCGCATGGCGAGCTGATAGAGCTTGGGCCCGAACAAAGCGAGCGCCGCCAGCGCCAGGATCGTCGCCGACAGCGGGCGCGTGAAGAACACCGTCCAATCGCCGGCCGAGATCGTCATGGCCTGCCGGAAGTTCTGCTCCGCCAGCGGCCCCAGAATCATCCCGATGATGACAGGCGCGGCCGGGAAGTCGTACCGGCGCATGAGGTAGCCGATGCCGCCGATGAGATAGAGCAGGATCAGGTCGACCGGAGACTGGGTGATCCCGTAGGTGCCGATGGTGGCGAACACGAGAATGCCGGCATAGAGCAGCGGCGCTGGGATTTGCAGGAGCTTCACCCAGATCGCGATCAGCGGCAGGTTGAGCACGAGCAGCATGACGTTGCCGATGAACAAGGACGCAATCAGGCCCCAGACCAGCTGCGGCTGCGATTGCAGCAGCAGCGGTCCCGGATTGATGCCGTAGCTCTGGAACGCCGAAAGCATGATCGCGGCAGTCGCCGACGTCGGCAGACCGAGCGTGAGCATCGGCACCAGGACGCCCGCGGCCGAGGCGTTGTTGGCGGCCTCCGGGCCGGCGACGCCTTCGATCGCGCCTTTGCCGAACTCCTGCGGTTTCGAGGAGAGCTTCTTCTCGACATAGTAGCTCAGAAAGGTCGGGATCTCGGCGCCGCCCGCGGGCATGGCACCGATGGGAAAACCGATGGCGGCGCCGCGCAGCCAGGGTTTCCACGACCGCTTCCATTCCTCGAGCGTCATCCACAGCGAGCCCGAGAGCGGGATGATCTCGTCCTTGCCGAAGCGGTAGCGCGAGGCGACGTAGAGCGTTTCCCCGACCGCGAACAGACCCACCGCCACCACGACGACATTGATGCCGTCAAGCAATTCCGGAAGACCGAAGGTAAAGCGCGCCTGGCCGGTCTGCAGATCAACGCCGATCAGACCCAGCCAGATGCCGAAGAACAGCGTCGCCAGTCCCCTCACGGCCGAGGAACCCAGCACCGCCGACACCGTCACGAACGCGAACACCATGAGCGAGAAATAATCGGCCGGTCCGAACTTGAGCGCCCAATCCACCACCACGGGCGCGAGGAAGGTGATGCCGAGGGTGCCGATCGTGCCGGCAACGAACGAGCCGATGGCCGCGGTCGCGAGCGCCGCGCCGGCGCGGCCGTTGCGCGCCATCTTGTGACCCTCGAGCGCCGTGACGATGGTGGCGCTCTCGCCCGGCGTGTTGAGCAGAATCGACGTGGTCGAGCCGCCATACATCGCGCCGTAATAGATGCCGGCGAAAAGAATGAATGCCGCGGTCGGCTCGACCTTGAAGGTGATCGGCAAGAGCAGCGCGATGGTCAGCGCCGGGCCCAGGCCGGGAAGGACGCCGATCGCGGTGCCCAGCGTGGTACCCACCAGGCACCACAGAAGATTCATCGGGGTGAGCGCGACCGCAAAGCCGTTGAGAAGTTGCGAGAACGCATCCATGTCAGCTGCCCTCCACGCCGATCACCTGTTCGATCGCGCTCTCGAGCCAGCCGGAACCGATATTGATGCCGAGCGTGGTGGCGAAGCCGAAATAGGCGATGAGGGCGAAAGCCGCGCCGATCAAGGCGTCGCGCACGATTGCTTTGGAGCCGAAGCCGCGCGCCACGCAGACGAACAGGATGATCGAAGCGATGGTGAACCCCGCCGAGCCGATCAAGAGGACGTTGAGCACGAGCCCGGCAGTGATCCAGAGCAGCGCTGCTCGGTCCGGCTTGACGGTTTTCTCCTCCTCGGGTTGCCAACCGCCTTGCCAGGCATCGATGAGAAGGAGGACGCCCAGCAATCCCAGCGCAGTCGCCGTCATCATTGGAACGACGGTGGGCCCGACCTTGGCGTAGATCGGCGATACCGGAATTGACATCGTCTGCCAGAACATGACGATCGCCAGCACGAGCACGCCGGCGCCGATGATCGTTTCGCCGATGGGGGGGCGCGGCCGGACGGGCCCGTCTTCTTGGGATGAGCTGGTCATGTCATGCAAGCCCGAGCTCTTTGAGGATGCCTTCGATCCGCGCCGTCTCAACGTCGAGGAAGGCTTTGTAATCGTCGCCGAGCAACGTGATTTGCGTCCACTCGCGGATCTTGCAGGCCTCCGCCCATTGCGGCGTTGCCGTCATCTTCTCCATCAGCGCGATCATTGCCTTGCGTTGCGCGTCGTTGACGCCGGGAGGCGCGAACACGCCTCGCCAGTTGAAGAGCTCCACGTCGATGCCTTCCTCTTTGAGCGTCGGCGCGGCAATGTCTTCCTGGCGTTTGTCCGCCGATATGGCGATCACCCGCAGCTTCCCGGCTTTCACCTGCTCCGCGAACTCGCCATAGCCCGAGATGCCGGCTGCCACCTGGTTGCCGAGCAGCGCCGCCGTCGCGGGGCCGCCGCCGGCGAAAGCGACGTAGCTGACCTTCGTGGGCGCGACGCCGAGCGCCTTGGCGATCATGCCGATGAGGATGTGGTCGGAGCCGCCGGCCGAGCCGCCGGCAACGGGAACCTTGGCGGGATCGGCTTTGAGCGCGGCCGCAAAGTCCTTCGCGCTCTTGAAGGGCGACGCTGCCGGAACGACCAGCGCGAGAAATTCGCCGGTCAGCCGGGCGATCGGGGTTGCCTGCGCGAGCTTGACCGGGCTCTTGTTGGCGATGATCGCGCCGACCATCACCATGCCCGCCACCATCAGCGCGTTGCCTTGCCCCTTCCATTGATTCAAGAATTGCGGAAGTCCGACCGCGCCACCCGCGCCTCCCACATTGGTGATCTGCACGCCTTTGACGGCGCCGGTTGCGCGCAGCACCTGCTCGATCGTGCGCCCCGTCTGATCCCAACCGCCGCCGGGCGCCGCCGGGACGAACAGCTTGAGCAGATCGACCGCCTGGGCGCGAGCCGCGTCGATGGTGGCGAGCGAGAGCGGCAATGCGGCGGCAGGAACGAGCGCAGC
>Ga0306920_100006782_pt1 | contig 14999 bp, 13 predicted proteins | sample flu12Cox44000170_FD_204666 | JGI IMG/M metagenome (GOLD analysis project Ga0306920, IMG submission 204666) | Lab enrichment of tropical soil microbial communities from Luquillo Experimental Forest, Puerto Rico - flux4day.12C.oxic.44.000.170 (v2)... | ecosystem: Environmental > Terrestrial >... | reverse complement strand
CGGACGATGGCTGGATCTCCTTTCCTCGCTGTTATCGATTAGGCCGTATGGCTACCTGAAGGAAAAGGCTGTTGGTCCCTATCGACTGGCGTTGGACCCGGGCGACCAAAACGACCGGCTCTATTACTTCTCGTTGGCTGGCTGGGGATACACGCGCCTGCTATCGCGGATGCTTCGTCCAGGTGACTCTGTCCTTGATGTTGGAGCCAATGTCGGCCATTTCAGCGTCACCTGTGGCCGTTTTCTTGGAAAGTCAGGAAACGTGTACGCCATCGAGGCCAACCCGACTCTCGTAGAACGATTGCACAGCGTCGGCAGTATCGAGGGCGCTTGTCGAATTCGTCCGTATCACTTTGCGATCTCGAAGTCCTCAGGTCGGCTGCAGTTCCACATTGCCACGGTCTCCGGATGGTCATCGACTGTGGCCAACGACACCTTTACGACGGCAACGGCAGTAGACGTTCCAGCAATAACGTTGGACGAGTTCGTTCAAAGCCAAGGCATTCGCTCCTTAAGGCTCCTTAAGCTCGACATCGAAGGCGGCGAAGCAGACGCGCTGTTGGGCGCGGATCAGATTTTGACTCAACAACTGGCTCAGTTCTTCCTGATCGAGACTGAACGTCACCGTCTGCGCAGCTTCGGCCGAACCGCATCCGAGATTGCTGAGCGGATGACAGACTACGGCTACTCGCCCGTGTGCCTGATCGATTCTGACCGCCTCTTGCCGGTAGATGAGCGTCACCCGGTTCCAACTTCATTCTACGGCGACACGCTGTATGTCACTAACTCGGATTTGGCTGGGGCACGCGAACAGATTTTTGGTGCTCGATACAATTGAAGCAAGAGCTCAACACGTCGCGCGATCGCCTCGCACTCGTCTACTACGCCAATGGAAGCGGCGGTACGGCGTACGAGCACCAGCTGCATCTTTGCTTGCGCGGCCTTTGGCCTACCGACGTGCATACAATACAAAGCCCTGCCGGCTGGCCAAGGTGGCTTCGAACACCCACCGCGCTCATCGGCCTGCGTCGCTCGGTACGCCAGAGCTCGTCGTCGGGATACAAACTGGTGATTGACACCCTCGACGCGGCCCTGCTGCGCGGACGCACGCGCACCGAAACGTGGGTGATCGTCCATCATCTGGATTTTTCCGCGAGCCGGCACAGAAGAATCTATGAGCAGTTGGAACGCTACATTCTGCGCTGTCTTCGAAATGCCACGAAAGTCGTTACAGTTTCCAGTTTCTGGAAGCGGTACCTTGAAGATCGCGGAGTCGCCGGCGTCGAGCTGATTTACAACCCGTTTCCAGTGAAAGAATTCTTGTTCTCAGACGATCAGGTGGAGGCGTTCAAGCGTCGATTTGGGTTGCTCGGAAAGCCAATCCTCTACTTGGGCAACCACGCTAAAGGAAAGGGCGTCGAGCAGGCCTACCACGCGCTTCGTGGCATCGACGCTCATTTCGTCGCCACCGGCAAGGCCGTGGGGCACCTCGACGGTCTTCGAACCGAGTATTTTCAAGCGAGAGACTATCAACTGTTACTTAAAGCAAGCGACTTGGCAGTCACGATGTCCACCTTCGATGAGGGTTGGTGTCGCAGCACTCACGAAGCGATGCTCTGCGAAACACCGGTTGTCGGCTCCGGCCGAGGCGGAATGGGCGAGCTTCTCAGAGGCGGCGAGCAGGTGGTGTGCGAAAGCTTCGACGAATTGGCGGCTCAGGTTTCATCTCTGTTGGCCAATCCACTCCATCGAAAGGCAATCGGTCGGCGGGGTTTCGCCTTTGCCAAACAGTTCACCGTCGAGCGATTTACTTTGGCGTGGCGCCAGCTGATCGAGCGATTCGTTCAACAGCCATGGTGCTCTACAGCCTGAAATCGCCGCTCAATTTAGGCGAAGACCTGAAAAGATGCTAAGAAAGTAATCCGTCCATGAAGAAGATCGAAGCAATCATCAAGCCCTTCAAACTCGACGAAGTGAAAGACGCACTCGCCGAAGTCGGCGTGCAAGGGCTGACCGTCACAGAGGTCAAGGGATACGGGCGTCAAAAAGGTCACACGGAAATCTACCGTGGGGCGGAATACGCGGTGAGCTTCCTGCCGAAGATCAAAATCGAAGTGGCAGTGGACACCAAGCAAGTCGACAAGGTCATTGGGGCCATCACTGGCGCCGCCAAGACCGGTCAGATCGGTGACGGAAAAATCTTCGTCTTCAATCTGGAAAACGCCGTGCGTATCCGCACTGGCGAAACCGATGCCGCGGCGCTGTAGCACTTGCACCGCAAACAATACGGACAGGAGTAAAACCATGACGTTGAAGAAATCCTCCCGTGCGGGGCTCGTGGCTCTCGCCTTCGGGATTTTGCTTGGCCTCTTCCTCAGTGTGGCAACCTATGATGCCAGTTTCGCCCAGGCCCAGGCGCCGGCAGCTCCCGCGGCGGCCGCTGCACCGCCTGCACCCGCCGCTCCGCCGCCGGCATGCGCTAGCGATCCCGATCCCAAAAAGGCAGTGCTCGAAAAGTGCACGCCCAATTCGGGGGACACTGCTTGGATGCTCACTTCTGTAGCCTTGGTGCTGATGATGACCATTCCAGGCCTAGGCCTGTTCTACGGTGGAATGGTCCGCAAGAAGAACGTGGGCGATACGGTGATGACGAGTTTTGCCGTCACCTGTCTTGTGACGATCGTGTACGCGGTTCTTACCTACAGCCTCGCCTTTACGCCAGGATCACCATTCATCGGGGGGACAAGCCGTTTATTCCTACAAGGGATTTTGAGCGATATTTCCACCGGCATCGGGACGCCAAACAGCTTGGCGGTGACTATCCCTGAGTCTGTCTATCTCTGCTTCCAGATGACCTTCGCCATAATTACGCCCGCCCTGATTGCTGGTGCCTTTGCCGAGCGCATGAAGTTCTCGGCTATGCTTTGGTTCATCGGCCTGTGGGCGATCCTCGTCTATGCGCCGATCGCGCATTGGGTATGGGGCTCGGATGGTTTCATGTCCAACGGCAATTCCGACGCCGCTTTCAAAGTACTGGACTTCGCGGGCGGAACCGTGGTGCACATCAATGCCGGTGTCGCCGGTCTGATGTGCGCGATCTGCCTCGGCAAGCGTAAGGACATGGGCCCACCTCACAATATGGTGCTCACCTTCATCGGCGCTTCGCTGCTGTGGGTCGGCTGGTTCGGCTTCAATGCCGGCTCTGCCGTCACTGCAGGCATGCAGGCCGGCATGGCGATGACTGTGACCCAAATTGCAACTGCAGTTGCCGCATTCACCTGGATGCTGGTCGAGTGGATTTTCCGCAGCAAACCCACGGTCATCGGCATCTGCTCAGGTGCGGTCGCTGGACTGGTCGCTATTACGCCGGCGTCAGGCTTTGTCGGCCCCGTTGGTGCGATCGCGATCGGCATTGCGGCCGGCGTCTTCTGCTACTGGGGCGTGACTGGCCTCAAGCGGATGATCGGCGTTGACGACGCCCTCGATTGCTTCGGCGTGCACGCGGTCGGCGGGCTCGTCGGCGCCCTGCTCACCGGAGTGTTTGCCATTGAACAGTACGGCGGTACGGCCGGCCTGATTGAAGGCAATCCCGCTCAGATGATGAACCAAGTCAAGGGCATCATCATCGTGATCGCTTACGACGCCATCGTTTCGCTGATCCTGCTCAAGATCATCGACGCGATTGTCGGTCTGCGCGTCTCCGACGAAGTCGAGCGAGAAGGTCTTGATCTCGCCCTGCATGGTGAAGTTGTACAGTAACCGAAGCCAGACCTCCCTAGCGGTAGGGGCGGAAACCCGGCACTGTCCCTTCCGTCGAGGCCCCGGTTCGCAAGAACTGGGGCCTCTCTTTTTTTCCCACTACTTTTCAGGCGGTTGCGGGGACGGCGGAGGATTATCCGATGGTTAATCGGGTCTTAACCTCGCCCTCTTTATTGTGTGGAAACCTCTGTGCCGCGGGCCCGCCCCGCTGTGTCAAGCATGCCCATGATGATGGCCAAGCGAGAGCCTGCCTCCCCAACTGCTCCGGCGGGTGATTCGCGATCGCCTTTCGTACGCCTAACCGAGCTGATCGCAGGCATTCAGCCGGCCAAACCACCTATCAACCTGTCCGTCGGCGAACCACAGCATCCTGTGCCGTCTTTTGTCGGGCCTACGCTCGCCGCGCACATCGCAGATTTTGGCCGATACCCGGCCAATAAGGGTATCGAGCCATTTCGCCGCGTGGTCGCCGCTTGGCTCAATCGCCGTTACAAGCTACCCCGCGCTCTCGATCCTGAAACCGAAGTGTTAGTGCTTAGCGGGACACGCGAAGGTCTGTTTCTCGCTGCCATAGCGGGGCGGCGCTGGGTTGCCCCGCGCGACCGCAGGCCTGTCATGTTGATACCCAATCCGTTCTATGCGGCTTACGCGGCCGGTGCGCTTGCCGCAGGCTGCGAGCCAGTTTATCTGCCCGCGAAGCGCAAGAGTGGCTTCCTTCCTGATCTTGATGACCTCGATGAGGCACTGCTGACGCGCACCGTCGCTTGTTATATTGCCTCGCCTTCGAACCCCCAGGGCGCGGTTGCCGATCGCGCGTATCTGGACAGACTCGCAGCGCTCGCGCGCCGCTTCGGTTTTCTTGTGTTTGCCGATGAGTGCTATTGCGAGATCTACAGCAAACACGCGCCGCCTGGCATGCTGGAAACCTCCGGGCCCGATTTTGCCAACGTCGTGGTATTCCACTCGCTCTCAAAGCGCTCGAACTTGCCGGGCCTGCGCGTGGGATTCGCCGCCGGCGACCGCCGCTTCCTCGCATCCTATCTGGAATTGCGAAATGTCGCGGCACCGCAGGTGCCAACACCAGCGCAGCATGTGGCGATTGCCGCCTATGGCGACGAAACTCATGTGCAGGAGAATCGTGCCCTTTACTCCGCCAAGTTCGATCTTGCCGATCAGATTATCGGTGGTCGCTATGGATATGAGCGGCCCGAGGGCGGTTTCTTTCTTTGGCTGGACGTTTCGAAACAGGGCGGCAGTGAGGTTGTGACCAAGCGGTTGTGGGCCGAAGCCGGGGTGCGGGTGGTGCCTGGACGGTATCTTGCACGTGAACAGAACGACGGCACTAATCCCGGAGCGGACTACATTCGCGTCGCCATGGTGCAGGACAAGGCAGCCACTGCGGAAGCACTCCACCGGCTTGTCGCGGTGCTGGGTTGAGGAAGTAAACCGTATGCGAGCAACGGATCGCAGTCTCGACATTGTCTCCTTCGTCTCGGAGCATTTTCGCGACATCATCAAGCGGCGCCTGAGCGAACTTGCAGGGCTTGCGCTGATCGCTCTTGCGCTCCTCGGCTCACTCGCGCTGGCAACCTGGTCGGTGCAAGATCCCTCGCTCAGCCACGCGACGCAAAAGCCGATACATAACCTGCTTGGCTTTCCGGGCGCTATTTTCTCCGATCTGGCGATGCAGCTCCTGGGACTGTCCGCCATATTGCTCTTGATTCCTGAAGCTCTGCTCGGCTGGCGGTTGATCTCACACAGGCCGGTCGGCGACAAATGGCGGAGCTTGCTCTGGATTCTTGCAACCTTCCTTGGTGCTGCGTTTGCTTCCACGCTGCCACGCATGGGGTCGTGGCCTCTCCCCACCGGGCTTGGCGGTGTCGCCGGAGATGCGATGCTGCGATTGCCGGCGATGATCACCGGGGGACATATTGCCGGGATCTCGCGATTGATCCTGTGCGTTTTATTTGGTCTGGCCGCGGCCGTGACCCTAACGCTGGCCGCGAGTGCCCCGCGGCGCACCAGGAAATCAGTCGCACATGAGATCGATGAAGACGATGAAATCGAGGAAGACGAGAGTGATGACAAGGGTTCAGCCTGGCTTGGCATGATTGTGCACGCTCTCCTCAGCTGGAAGGCCCGAATTGGCCGCATGATCAGGGGTGAGTCGCGTACCCGCATCCCAATGCCTCTGGAAAGAGGTGCGCGACAGGAGCCGCGTTTCGACGGAGACGACGACGAGTACGAGGATGACGCCGAGGACGATGAGGACAACGCAGCACCGCGTCGGCGTGCCATCTCTCGATCGCCGGCGCGCCGCTCCGGAAGCGGCTACACGTTGCCATCGCTAAATCTCTTGGCCGCGCCGCGCGCCAGCGAGCGTACCACGCTGTCGCGCGATATCATCGATGGCAACGCTGTCGCACTGGAAAGCGTGCTGCAGGACTTTGGGGTGCGCGGCGAAATCATAAACGCGCGGCCGGGTCCTGTAGTCACGCTTTACGAGCTCGAACCGGCACCGGGCATAAAGTCTTCGCGGGTGATCGGTCTCGCCGATGATATCGCTCGCTCAATGAGTGCAGTTTCGGCTCGCGTCGCGGTCGTTTCAGGCCGCAATGCAATCGGCATTGAGTTGCCCAACCCGACGCGAGAAAAAGTTTACCTGCGAGAATTGCTCACCGGCATGGACTACAATGAGACTGCGGCCAAATTGCCTCTTTGCCTTGGCAAGACAATCGGCGGCGAATCGGTAATCGTCGATCTGTCCCGCATGCCACACTTATTGATCGCTGGTACCACTGGCTCCGGTAAATCGGTCGCGATTAACACCATGATCTTGTCGTTGGTCTACCGTCTGCGACCCGATCAATGTCGATTGATCATGGTTGATCCCAAAATGCTCGAGCTGTCCGTCTATGACGGAATCCCACATCTGCTCACGCCCGTCGTTACAGACCCAAAGAAGGCGGTGGTCGCGCTAAAGTGGGCCGTGCGCGAGATGGAAGGTCGCTATAAGAAAATGTCGAAGCTCGGCGTGCGCAATATCGAAGGGTACAATGCACGAGTCGCTGAGGCGAGGGCGAAAGGTGAGACTCTCGCCCGTACAGTTCATACCGGTTACGACAAGGAGACTGGTCAAGCGATCTACGAGAAAGAAGACCTTGAACTCGAGCCATTGCCTCTCTTGGTCGTGATCGTTGACGAGATGGCAGACCTGATGATGGTGGCGGGCAAGGATATTGAAGGCGCTATCCAGCGTCTGGCGCAGATGGCTCGTGCGGCTGGTATTCACGTCATTCTGGCCACACAGCGTCCGTCGGTGGACGTAATCACCGGCACGATAAAGGCGAACTTTCCAACCCGTATCTCTTTTCAGGTCACATCCAAGATCGACAGCCGCACTATTCTCGGCGAGCAGGGTGCTGAACAGCTGCTCGGACAGGGCGACATGCTTTACATGGCCGGCGGCGGTCGAATCAACCGCGTGCATGGTCCTTTCGTCTCGGATGAAGAGGTTGAGAAGGTCGTACGTCATCTCAAGGCACAAGGCACGCCTGAATACCTTGAAGAGGTTACGGCTGGCGGTGACGAGGAGGGCGAGGACGGGGCCGTATTCGACTCAACAGGTATGGGGCTGGCCGAAGGTGGTGACCTTTATCAACAGGCCGTCGCCATTGTAAAACGGGACCGCAAGGCTTCAACGTCCTACATTCAACGTCGACTCCAGATCGGTTACAACCGCGCCGCCACCATCATGGAGCGCATGGAAGAGGAAGGCATCGTCGGTCAGCCGAATCATGCCGGGAAGCGCGAGATTCTTGTCCCCGAAAATCCTGCTGACGAACGCTATTGAGAATCGGTTGGTTCACAAGTAAGCCGGCTGGATTGGAGCGTGCGTCGCGAAATCGCCACAGCCGGTCAATATGGAATTATCGCATTACCACGGGCCCGAGGCGGAGAATCGTAATGGCGGAGTGTTCTAGGGCGCGAATGAGCCACCAAATGGCGGTTGCCGCGCTGCTTGCCTGCCTGTCGCTCCCGGCAGCTGCCCAGGGAGTTCCACTGCCCGCCGCGCGCTCGCCAGCGACCCAGGCCCAGCAAAATTCTACTGGGTCGGTCATTGCTCCGGCGGCAAAACCTGTCATTCCGCCCCAGGCGCAGGTGATCCCGTCGCCCAATCCCGTTTCTAACCCATTTGCGGCTCTGCTCGGCAAGCCAAGTTCAGGGGGCATCCTGACCGCCGAACAACGTGCGATCGTCGAACGCGTGAACAGTTACCTTTCCAGTGTTCAGACGTTAACCGGAAAATTCATTCAGGTCGGGCCGGACGGCACCCGAACGCAAGGTGATTTTTCCATAGCGAAGCCTGGCCGCGTACGGTTCGAGTACGATGACCCAAGCCCGATCGAACTGATTGCGGATGGCTCGTCAGTCGTAGTACGCGATCGGCGTCTCGCGACACAGGACGTTTATCCATTGTCGCAAACGCCATTGCGCTTCTTGCTCGCCGACCGCGTTGACTTGGCCAAAGACGCGCATTTGGTCGCAGTATATGCCGACGGCGTGTTTGTGACCGTCGTAGCCGAAGAACAAAATGGCATTGTAGGTACGAGCCGGCTGATGATCATGTTCAGTGCGAAGGACATGCAGCTAAAGCAATGGACGGTGACTGATCCGCAGGGCTACGACACCACCGTCGCAGTTTACAATCTTGACACCAGCAAGAGGCCCGACCCGGCTTTGTTCAAGATTGACTACACGCGTTATCACAACTGACGTCTTTAACGTCCGTCCGGTGCGCAGGTTGCGGGCATGGCACCTGTGCTTTTCGCGCCTATACGCAAAATTAAGACGTGGATGGACGATTGAGCCCGACCCTACCGAATGGAAAATTCGCGACTTAAACCGTAAGTTGGAGCGCATGACGCTCAAAATCACCACTTGGAATATCAATTCGGTTCGCCTGCGCATCGATTTGGTCGCAAGGTTTCTGAAAAGTATGCGCCCGGACGTGCTTTGCCTTCAGGAAACCAAATGTCCTGACGACGCCTTTCCGATGAAGCGCTTCAAACGGCTCGGCTATGAGCATGCGGCACTCAGTGGCCAGAAAGGTTACCATGGCGTCGCCGTACTCTCGCGCGTGCCTTTTGAGCACGTCGATATCCGGGACTTTTGCGGCAAATCCGATTGTCGACACGTTTCGGTGGTCTTAGGCGAGAAAGCGCAGTTGCAGGATCAAATTGTCTTGCATAATTTTTACGTCCCGGCCGGTGGCGACGAGCCTGATCCCGTCATCAATTCCAAATTTGCGCACAAGCTCAGCTTTCTTGATGAAATGCGCACACATTTCGGCCTACAACCGGAAAGGTCGCAACGCGCCATTCTCGTCGGTGATCTCAACGTAGCACCGCTTGAGCATGACGTCTGGAGCCACAAGCAGATGATCAAGGTAATCTCCCACACGCCTATCGAGTGCGAGAAACTAGTTGCCGCTCAACAGTCGGGCGGCTGGATTGACTCCATGCGCGTTCATACTCCGGAGCCGGAAAAGCTGTACACTTGGTGGAGCTATCGCGCGATGGGTAATTGGCGGAATGCCGACCGCGGTCGCAGGCTGGACCACATCTGGACTTCAGACGCGCTGGCCGACCGTGTCTCCGCGATCAACATTGCAAAAGAGTATCGCGGGGCGAAACGTCCTTCCGACCACGTTCCGGTGACGGCGACAATCGAGATCTGACGCGCTTCAGCGGCAAGTATCGCGCTACTCGTCGTCCTTTAGCGTGCGCTTGACGCCCGCAAGTTCCCTGGACCAGATCTGCAGTCGTTCCTGCATGCTTTCGCGTAGCGTTTCTGCGGCAGCAGGATAGCCTTCCAACATCTTGCGGAATAAATTGCGTGATATGCGCACGACAACTGTCGGCTCTTTCGCAATCGCCGTTGCTTGGCAAACTGTATTAGTCAGCAACGCCAACTCGCCAACCAGCGTGCCTGGACCAACGGTAACTTCCCTGCCCTCTGACAGAGTACCAGGCTCGAGTAAAAGCGAGCCTTCCTGAACAACATAGCCCCCGTCCGCAAGTTCACCGGCATAGAAGAGCACTGCGCCGCTTTGAAGGTGCCGTGTTTCGGCACCTATTGCCAGAATTCGCAGCGCCTGCTTACCGAGCGCCGCCAGATACGGCACCTTCTCGAAGAAGGCGATGTCCTCTTCAAGGCCCATCGTCTAGTCCGTCATTGCGAAACACGCGCGATATGGCTGGGCATGAATCCGCCCTCGCCCTAAGACGCTCCAGACTGACTTTCAGGAAACCAATCACGGTACAAGCTTATACCCACCAGCTTCGGTGACCAAAATTGCTGGTGCAGTAGCGTCTTTTTCTACTTTCTGTCGCAACCGGTAGATATGGGTCTCCAGAGTGTGGGTTGTGACACCGGAATTATATCCCCAAACTTCCTGCAATAATGTTTCGCGCGACACGGGCTTTTGACCGGCGCGATACAGATAACGCAGAATTGCCGTCTCCTTCTCCGTAAGACGCACCTTGCTGCCCTTCGGACTGAGCAGCAGCTTCGAACTTGGCCTGAACGTATACGGTCCGATGGCGAATACTGCGTCTTCGCTAGCTTCATGTTGACGTAGTTGAGCGCGAATCCGCGCGAGCAAGACTGCGAAACGAAATGGTTTTGTAACGTAGTCATTCGCGCCGGATTCGAGTCCAAGTATTGTGTCGGAATCGGTGTCATGGCCGGTTAGCATTATGATGGGAGCCTTGAAGCCATTCTTGCGCAAGATGCGCACGGCCTCACGCCCATCGACATCCGGCAGTCCGACGTCCATTATCACGAGGTCGACCTGACCATTCTTGGCGGCCTGCACGCCTTTTGTGCCACTCTCGACTGAAATCGCATCGAATTCTTCGTGCAGCGCAAGCTGCTCGACCAACGCCTCGCGTAGCTCGGCGTCGTCATCCACGATCAAGATTGTCCGTTTATTGGCCATTTGTCCTAAAGGCCCCTTCGCGAAGTAGAGCATTCAGAGCTAAAAGAGCAAGTGGAAACCTTAACTTAGAGCTGAGCCGAGCAGGGCAAGCGCAGTCGAATGCACAAGCGATCCTTGTCCCGAATCACAGTACGCCGCAAGCCTGGCGATACAAGCCGTGGCTGGCTCATGGCAGGGCTACTGGCTCTGCCAGTCGCGCTTGGACGCGGCGGGATCAAGGCCAACAAACGCGAGGGCGATGGCGGCACGCCACGTGGCAGCTTCAAACTGAAGCGGCTCTGGTGGCGGGCAGACAAGCACCCACGTCCAACGACTTCGCTGCCGGTAAAACGTATACGCGCGGCGGATGGTTGGTGTGAAGACCCCAGAAACCGTCGTTACAACCGCCCGGTTAAAGTGCCCGCAAACGCAAGCGCCGATCGCCTGATGCGCAAGGATAGTCTTTACGACTTCATCATCGAAATTGATCACAACATGCGGCCGCGCGTCGCTGGACGCGGCAGCGCGGTGTTCATCCATGCGGCGCGGCAAAGCTTTGCTCCAACTGCCGGATGCGTGGCGCTCGAACTCAAGACGCTTCGCCGAATTCTTTCCCGTCTCGGACCGCACACCAGAATAGTAGTTGAATAAGCTTCTGCGCCGAAGCGATGTTACTTGGCGCGCTCTCCGAAAATAGCGCTGCCTATTCGAATGTGCGTAGCACCTAGTGCTATTGCAGTGGCGAAGTCCGCGCTCATCCCCATCGAGAGGAGCTTGATGCCATTGCGCTTCGCAATCTTGGCCGTGAGCGCGAAATGCGGACCGGGTGGTTCGTCGAGCGGCGGTATGCACATAAGCCCGGATATTCTTAGTCCGTACTGATCGCGGCAGGTCGCAAGAAATGCATCGGCATCTTGCGGCAAGATACCGGCCTTTTGCGATTCCGCACCAGAATTGATCTCGGCGAACAAAGTCGGTTGACGCCCCTGTCTGCTGATTTCTTTCTCCAAAGCCGCGCATAAGCTGGGGCGATCGACAGAATGAATTGCGTCGAACAGCGCTACCGCCTCCTTTGTCTTGTTCGACTGCAATGGACCGACAAGATGCAATTCGATACCCTGGTGCCCCGAGAGCAACGCAGGCCACTTCGCTTTAGCCTCCTGTACGCGATTCTCACCGAAAATGTGCTGGCCCATCGCAATAGCGGGCTCGATGAGAGCCGCGCCGAAAGTCTTCGATACCGCAATCAGTGTCACTTCTGCCGGATTGCGTTGCGCATCGCGGCACGCGCGGGCGATCTCCGTGCGAACTCGCTCAAGATTATTTGTAACGGCAGAGGCCATGTGCTCGCTATATCGCACCGTGTCATCGGCCGCCACATTCAAATGAATGGTCGCGGGCGTACTTTGGTAACATCACTGCCAGCAATACGCACAAGCATCGCACGATCTACCATTTCGAACATGCGATCTTTCCACCGGACCGCTTTAGTGAGAAACAGCCGCTTGAGGGTCTTGTTGGTGTGCACCAGGGACATTCCCAGGGTGTCCGCCAAATGCTGTTGGGTGAAGGGAAACTGAATGATTCTGTCTTTGACCAAATCGGACTCTTCCGCACGAACGAAAAGATGCAGCAAAAGGTATGCGGCGCGCTCAAGCGCCGTACGGCGCCCAAGACTCACGAGATGCTCATCGATCAGCTGCTCCTCGCGTGCTGCAAGCCACGTGATGTCGAACGCCAATGATGGGAGGCGGCTATAGAGATCCCACAGTTTCGCTCGCGGAAATACGCATAGTACCAGCGGCGTGAGCGCTTCAACGGAATGCTCCATCTCGTTCATCAGGGCACCTTGCAGACCGAGCATATCCGCCGGCAGCGCATAGTTGAGAATTTGACGCCGGCCATCATCGAGCATTTTGTAGCGGAAGGCCCAACCGCTAAGCACCGTGTAAAGATACTCGCTGCGCGTACCTTCGCGTAGAAAGCTTGCGCCCGAGTCGACACGCAGTTCGTCCGTCTTGAACGATTTAACGAACGTCAGCTCTTCCGCTGAGAACTCACGTAGGTTCGGTCGCTTGCGCAGCGGACATTGTTCACAGGATGTAAAGTGGCCGTTTGGGCGTCCGTTTCCAACAATCATGGGTGCTCATTCGCCGGCTGAGAGTTTTGCCCGCAACGCAAAGCTCAATAAATGGCGCCTCATCTGTCCTTGGATGAATTTTTTACCACCTATGTCTTTTTTAAATGCTGTCTCGTTTAATTCGTAGGACAAGGGAAAGTTCCATCGGAGACACGAGTCCTTGGCCACGTCGCACAGCGTGCTTATCGGCAAGCGGTGTCTCGTATTGGACGATGAATTTCTCATCGCCCTCGACATTCAGCAGACGCTCGAACAAGCTGGCGGGATGCACGTCGTCTGTGTCGCCACGATGGCCGAGGCTCGCGTTGCTGCGAAGCGATTCCGATTTCGATATTGCTGTTCTTGACGTCAAGCTCAGCGGCGCAGACCGGGATAGCCTCGGCGTTGCGGCTTTGCTCGCGTCAAAAGGAATACCGTTCGTTTTCTTGACTGGGATGCGCGTCGATGACGTCCACGCAAAGCAGTTTCCGCAAGCCCCAGTTATCGAAAAGCCGTGTGATGCCATCGCGCTGTTGAACGCTGTGCGCCGGTCCCTTGAGGTTGACTAGTCCAAATTTTGCTTCGCGAATCCAGCCGCCGCGTCACGCTGCTGTCTGTCATTGCGCCATGGCATCGTTGGCAGATTGGCGCACTTTATCATCAGCAGACTCGATCCAGTCGATCGGAATCACGTGATGGTTTCCGCCGACCGTCCCCACATGTGCGCAGTCAGAGCCGCAGACTTCCATATGTTCCTTGATTGGCTGAACCTTCGCACCTCCTGCTACCAAGTGCTAACCTTCGTATATAAGAGCTGGTTTCTTTTGAATTTTTATCCGGCTTAGCCTGCGCGCCGGTTGACCGTTTGGCCTCTTTCGTGTCTGTTCCGCGCGCAATAAAAAAGAAGCACATGATCGCCGATTCGAGCAAAAACGAGCGCTACAACGCCCGCGAGGCGGAGATCCGCTGGCAGAAGGCATGGTCGGATCAAGGCATATTCGCGACCAGAAACGACGATCCACGGCCGAAATATTACGTCCTCGAGATGTTCCCCTACCCCTCAGGGCGCATCCACATGGGCCATGTGCGCAATTACACGATGGGTGACGTGGTTGCGCGCTTCAAACGCGCCATGGGCAATGCCGTGCTCCATCCAATGGGTTGGGATGCTTTCGGCATGCCTGCGGAAAACGCCGCCATCGATCGCAAGGTGCACCCGAAGGCATGGACCTACGACAATATCGCGGCAATGAAAAAGCAACTCCAGTCGATGGGGCTTTCGCTCGATTGGGCACGCGAGATCGCAACGTGCGATCCGGCCTATTACAAACACCAGCAGAAGATGTTTCTCGACTTTCTCAAGGCAGGGCTAGTCGAACGCAAGCAGTCGAAAGTGAATTGGGACCCGGTCGATCAGACCGTGCTCGCGAACGAACAGGTTATCGATGGCCGTGGTTGGCGTTCGGGTGCAGAAGTCGAGCAACGCGAACTGACGCAGTGGTTCTTCAAGATAAGCGATTATTCAGACGACTTGCTGAAGGCACTCGATACGCTGGATCGCTGGCCGGACAAAGTCCGCCTGATGCAAAAAAATTGGATTGGGCGTTCGGAAGGCTTGCTGGTGCGATTCATGCTGGATCCGGCAACGTCTCCGAACAAGGAAACCGAACTGGAGATCTTTACCACGCGGCCGGACACACTGTTCGGCGCCAAATTCATGGCGCTGTCGCCCGACCATCCGTTGGCCCGAGCAGCGGCAGCGAAGAATCCGAAGCTCGCCGCATTCATCGAGCAATGCCATCGCATGGGCACCGCACAGGCGGAAATCGACACCGCCGAAAAAGTTGGTTTCGATACCGGTATCAAGACTGTGCACCCGTTCGACGCAACCTGGAAACTGCCTGTCTATGTGGCAAATTTCATTTTGATGGACTATGGCACCGGCGCTATTTTCGGCTGCCCTGCACACGACCAGCGGGACCTTGATTTCGTCAACAAATACGGGCTCGGCAATACGCCGGTGGTTTGCCCACCCGGCCAGGATCCCGACACATTTGTCATCACCAACCTTGCCTACGATGGCGACGGGCGCATGATTAACTCGCGTTTCCTTGACGGAATGACGATCGAGGAAGCGAA
>Ga0306920_100006781_pt1 | contig 15000 bp, 12 predicted proteins | sample flu12Cox44000170_FD_204666 | JGI IMG/M metagenome (GOLD analysis project Ga0306920, IMG submission 204666) | Lab enrichment of tropical soil microbial communities from Luquillo Experimental Forest, Puerto Rico - flux4day.12C.oxic.44.000.170 (v2)... | ecosystem: Environmental > Terrestrial >... | reverse complement strand
ATGGCGCTAGGCACCATCGCTTCCCGCGGCACCGGGTTCCTCCGCACGCTCGTCCTGGCCTACGTGCTCGGCGTGGCCGCGGGGGTCTCGGCGGCGTACAACAACGCGAACACGCTGCCGAACGCGGTCTACGACCTGATGCTCGGGGGGATCCTCACCAGCGTCGTTGTGCCGTTGCTTGTCAACGCCGCGAAGCGGGACGCCGACGGCGGGGAAGCCTACGACCAGCGCATGTTCACGCTGGCCACGATCGCACTGGCCGCGCTGACCCTGGTCGCCACGCTGGCGGCGGGGCTGCTGGTGGACCTGTACGCGCACGATCTCAGTCCGCCGGTGCGCCACCTCACCGTGATCTTCGCGTTCTTCTTCATCCCGCAGATCTTCTTCTACGGCGTGACCTCGCTGGCCGGTGGGATCCTGAACGCGCGCGGCCATTTCGCCGCCCCGATGTGGACCCCGGTCATCAACAACGTCGTGGTGATCGCGGTCCTGCTGCTGTTCGTCGCGACCGGCGGCATCGGATCCGGGGCCACCCTCACCGGCGGGCAGATCCGGCTGCTCGGGATCGGCACCACGCTCGGGATCGTGGCGCAGACCGTGGCGCTGATCCCGTTCCTGCGGCGGGTGGGCTTCCGGTGGCGGCCGCGCTTCGACTTCCGCCGGACCGAGGTGGCCGAGATCACGCGGATGGCAGGCCCGCTGTTCGGCTACATCCTCACCACGCAGATCTCCTTCCTGGTGGTGCAGAACGTGGCCAACGCGGCCTACCGGCACGCCTCGTACGACGGATTCCCCACCTACAGCTTCGCCTGGCAGCTATTCCAGATGCCGTACGCGATCGTGGGCATCTCGGTGATCACGGCGCTGCTGCCCCGGATGAGCGCGCACGCATCCGATCGCCGGTTCGGCGACGTCAAGCGGGACTTCTCCGGAGGCGTCCGGCTGTCCTCGGTCATCGTCGTCCCCGCCGCGCTGTTCCTGCTCGTGCTGGGCGCGCCGTTCGCCGAGGCGCTGTTCGGGTACGGCCAGACCACGACCGGCCAGGCGCGGTACATCGGCCTGGTATTCGGGATCTTCGCGCTCGGCCTCGTCCCGTACATGATGTTCCAGCTCATGCTCCGGGTGTTCTACGCCATGCACGACAGCAGGACCCCGATGTACATCGGGGTGGCGGTGATGGCCACGAACATCCTCCTGAGCCTGTTCGCGCTCTCGGCGCTGCCGGCGGGCCACGTGATGGAGGGGGTGGCGGCCGCGTTCGGGCTGGCGAACCTGGTCGGCACGGTCATCGCGTGGTACATCCTGTCCCGGCGGATGCGCGGCCTGGACGGCCGGCTGATCGCCAGCAGCCTGATCCGGATGCACCTGGCGGCCATCCCCGGGGCGATCTTCGCCCTCGCGGTCTCCTTCGCCGTCGGCGTCGTCCTCTCCCCCGGCCCCGCGTTCGGCATCGTCACCGTCGTCATCGGCGGGAGCGGCGCGCTGCTGCTGTACGTGCTGTTCGCCAAGGCGCTCGGGGTGACCGAACTGACCGAGCTCGGCAGCGGGCTGCGGTCGAGGCTGGGCCGATGAGGAGGGCGGGGGGGGCGGCCGCCGGCCGGGTCTTGCCCGAGTCACCGACAGGTAACGGTTTGCGCGGGCGGCCGGCGCGGGCTTCGGCCGGTGGGTGCACGCGGCCTACGATGGTGGCGGCAGCACGGTGATGTACATCGGCGTGCTGGTCACCCCGGGGGCGCGGAAGGAGGGTCGAGGGCCTGCGCTGCTCTTGACTGGATATCAATGAGCACCTTCATCTCTGAACCGGGCACCCGCCTTGGCGGGCGGTACCGGCTCGAAGACCGGGTCAGCGCCGGCAGTGAGTGGGCGGCCTGGAAGGCGATCGACGAAACGCTTGCCAGGCCCGTCACCGTATTGACCTTCGCCCGCGGGTTCGCGCGGATCGGCGACGTCGTCACGGCGGCGCGGGCGGCGAGCAGGCTCACCGACGCCCGGCTGGCGCAGGTGTTCGACGTGGAAGAGGACTGGGACCACGCCTACGTGGTGATGGAGTGGGTCGCGGGGGACTCCCTGGAGGACCTGCTCGCCGATGGGCCCCTCGACCCCGGGCAGGGCGCGGAGATCATCGCCCAGGGCGCCGAGGCCCTCGCCGCCGCGCACGCCGCGGGGGTCGCGCACCTGTGCCTCAACCCGGGCTCGCTGCGCTGGACGGCGGGCGGCGGGGTGAAGATCGTCGGCCTCGGCATGGACGCGGCCCTGTCCGGGGTGACGGCCGACGACCCGGCCCTGGCCGACACCCTCGGTCTGGGCAGGCTGCTCTATGCCGCGCTGACCGCAACGTGGCCGGGCGGCGAGTGGCCATCGCTGCCGGCGGCGCCCGAGGTGGACGGGCACCCGTGCAGCCCCCGACAGGTGCGGGCCGGCGTGCCAACGGCGGTCGACGACGTCACCTGCCGGGCGCTGCTGCAGCGCGAATCCCCGGGGAACCCCGCGATCACCACGCCCGACATGCTGGCCACCGCGCTGAACCGGGTGATACCCGCGCCCGCCGCGCCGCCACCGGTCTCATACCGGGGCTACGCCACCGGGGCGGGGCCCGTCGCGCTCGCCCCGGGGCCGCCGTACCGGCAGCGGGGCGGCCACGGCCGCGACGCCGGGCCCGGCCGGGGGCCCGGCGGCACCCGGGCGATGGTGGCCATCGTGGGGGTGCTGGTGCTCGGGGTGGTCGCCGCCGCGATATGGGCATTCGGCCACCACAGCTCCGCGCCGCCGGCCCACGCACCGCCCACCCATCACCCCTCACCCAGCACCACCCCGGCGACCGTGCTGCTGCCCCAGAGCGCCGCCGCCTACGGGCCCGGCGGCGGTGACAACCCGGGCCAGGCGAGCCTGGCGATCGACGGCTCGGCGACGACGGATTGGACGACCGACTCGTACCAGGGGTCGGCGGTCTTTGGCAACCTGTACCGCGGTACGGGCCTGATGCTGGACATGGGCAAGAGCGTCAACGTGTCAACGGTGACGGTGACCTTCGGCAGCGTCGCCGGTACGCACGTGCGCGTCGAGGTCGGCAACACGGCCACCGGTACCGGCAACCGCCCGCCGCCCGGGTTCACCACGCTGGGCCGTTCGGGCAACGCGGTCAACTCCGTCACGTTCACCGGGCACGGCACCGAATCCGGGCAGTACATCCTGATCTGGTTCACGAAGCTCGCGCTGCAGCCCGGCCAGTCCGGGCATTTCCAGGCGGATGTCTTCGACGTCGTCGTGAAAGGATCGTCCTGACGTCCCTCCCCGGGGAACAGCCGCCCGATGCCGAACTGCTCCGGCGGCACGTGAATGGCGACAACGACGCGTTCGGCCTCCTGTTCACCCGCCACAAGGACCGGCTGTGGGCGGTGGCGGTCCGCACGCTGGGGGACGCCGAGGAAGCCGCGGACGCCCTCCAGGATGCGATGATCTCCGCGTTCCGGCAGGCCGGCAGCTTTCGCGGCGACTCCGCCGTCACCACCTGGCTGCACCGCATTGTCGTCAACGCCTGCCTTGACCGGCTCCGGCGCCGGGCGGCCCGGCCCACCGTCAGCGGGCTGGACGAACGAGCCATGGACGTCCTGTCCCCGGCCCCGCCCGGGGCCGACGCGGCGGCGAGCGCGGAGACCTCTTTCGACGTCCAGGCCGCGCTGCGGACCCTGCCGCCCGAGCAGCAGGCGGCGCTCGTGCTCGTGGACATGCTCGGATACTCGGTGGCGGACGCCGCGGCGGTGCTGGGCATCTCACCGGGCACGGTGAAGAGCCGCTGCGCTCGCGGCCGGGCCCGGCTGCTCCCGCGTCTGGCTCACCTGCGGGACCGGGGCGAGACGCGCACGGCCGGGGCCGCCCCGGTGCCGTCGGTCCCGCAAGAGGGCCCGCAGCGGGGGAACCAGGCGACGGCCCGGCACGTCTCACCTGCGGACGGAGGAGGTGAGACGAGGCTATGAGAGGGCATGCCGACGCCGAGACGCTGGCGGCGTTCCGCGAGGGACTGCTGTCGCGCCGCAAGGCCGGTCAGGTGTCCGCGCACCTGGCCGGGTGCCCGCGCTGCGCCGCGCTGGACGGGCAACTGGCCGAGGTCACCGCCCTGCTCACCCGGTCCGCCGCGCCGCCGATGCCGGACGCGCTGACCGCGCGGATCGAGGCGGCGCTGGCCGCCGAGGCGGCCACCCGGTCCGCCGCCGCGCCCGCCGCCGTCCGGGCCGACGGGGCGGGCACCGCCGTACCGGGCGCGCCCGGACGCGGCGGCGCGGGGGGCGGCGCGCAGGGCGCGGCTGGGCGCGGGACCGCCCGCCCCGGGCCCGGCCGGTTCAGGCTGGCGTTGCGCGTTGCGGCCGTCACCGCCGCGGTAGCCGTGATCGCCGGCGGCGGCTACGGGGTAGCGCGGCTGCTATCCCCCGGGACCACCACCGAAACGAGCGCCGGCTCCCGCGCGGAGGGAGCCCCGGCAGCCAGGAGCCCGGTCACCCTGCCCCGCAATTCCCCCGCCGGCGGGGTCGGCGCGCCGGGGGGTGCCGCCCATGCACCGGCGAGCGTGGCCGCGGCCCGGGTGGTCAGCAGCGGCACCAACTACCAGCCGGGCCGGCTCGGCGCACAGGCGGCCGCCGTGCTCGCCCGGCTGGGCCCGAATGCGCACACAAGCCCGCGCCCGGCCCCGAACCATGCCGCGCTGCAGCCCGCCGTCGGATTCCCGGAACTGCAGGCCTGCGTGACGCACGTCGCCGGAGGCCAGCGCCCCCTCCTCGTGGACATGGCCCGCTACCGGGGCCGCCCGGCCGCCGTCATCGTGCTCCGCGCCCGTTCGGGCGGCCGGCCGCGCGCCCTGGTCGTCGCGCCCGGCTGCACGCGCACGAGTGCCCAGATCGTTGCCACGGCTACCCTGCCGGGCCCCGGTTAGTACCCGGCCCCAAGCCAGGCCAGCCTCCTGCGGCCACGGCCGGCCCCGGACCGCCTCCGCGTTCCCCTCACCCCGTACGCCCTGCGCCGACGGGCCGCGACGGACAGGAAGGCGGCGTTTGGCCGGCTGCCGGTGCGCCGTTGCCCGCACCCAGCCCAACCCGCCCCGCCCGCTGGCCACGCCGCACGGACCCGGGAATCTTCAGGCCCTAGGATCGGTTGACGCCGGTGCCAGTCAAGTGAAAGGCAATCAGACCGTGAGCGTCATTCACGACGTGATCATCATCGGATCCGGGCCCGCCGGGTACACGGCGGCGCTGTACGCCGCGCGTGCGCAGCTCAAGCCGGTCCTGTTCGAGGGATCGGTCACCGCCGGCGGCGCGCTCATGAACACCACGGACGTGGAGAACTTCCCCGGCTTCCCCGGCGGGATCCAGGGCCCCGACCTGATGGACGCCATGCGCAAGCAGGCCGAGCGGTTCGGCGCCGAGCTCCGCACCGAGGACGTGACCGAGGTCGACCTGACGGCCGACCCCAAGCGGGTCATCGTCGAGGGCGAGACCCACCTGGCGCGCGCGGTGATCGTCGCAACCGGGTCGCGGTACCGCGAGCTGGGCATCCCCGGCGAGAAGCGGCTCAGCGGCCACGGGGTGTCGTGGTGCGCGACCTGTGACGGGTTCTTCTTCCGCCAGCAGGAAATCGCGGTGGTCGGCGGCGGCGACTCGGCCATGGAGGAAGCGCTGTTCTTGACCCGGTTCGCCAGCACGGTGACCGTGATCCACCGCCGGGACGAGCTGCGCGCCTCGAAGATCATGCAGGAGCGGGCCTTCGCGAACCCGAAGATCAAGTTCCGGTGGAACACCGAGGTCAGCGAGGTCCTCGGGGACAAGAAGATCACCGGCCTGCGGCTGCGCGACACGGTGACCGGCGAGGAGAGCGAGCTGAGCGTGGGCGGCGTGTTCGTGGCGATCGGCCACGACCCGCGCAGCGAGCTGTTCACCGGGCAGCTGGCCACCGACCCCGCGGGTTACCTGCTTGTCGAGCAGCCGTCCACCCGGACCGCCATCCCCGGCGTGTTCGCCTGCGGCGACGTGGTGGACCATACCTACCGCCAGGCCATCACGGCGGCCGGGACGGGCTGCGTGGCGGCCCTGGACGCCGAGCGCTACCTGTCGGGCGGGACGAACCCGCAGGACGTGTACTGACCGGCACGCGACAACAGCGGAAGCTGAAGGGAGAGTAAGAAATGGGCACCAAGAAGGTGACCGATGAAACCTTCGAGGCAGATGTCTTGAAGAACGACAAGCCGGTGCTCGTGGACTACTGGGCCGAGTGGTGCGGCCCATGCAAGATGGTCGCGCCCGTGCTGGATGCGATCGCCGAGGAGCACGGGGACAAGCTGGACATCGTAAAGCTGAACGTCGACGAGAACCCCGTGGTCACCCAGAAGTACGGGATCTTGAACATCCCCACCCTGGGGGTGTTCAAGGACGGCGAGGTCGTCAAGGAACTCGTCGGGGCGCGGTCCAAGTCGGCCCTGCTCCGCGAGCTCGCCGACTACCTGTAACCCACTGGCCGCGGCCGGGGCTGGCCTGGCACCAGGGCGCCCCGGCCGTCGTTATGCATGTCATGCGAGCCGGAGGGCGCGTTCGGGGGTCATCGAGCCGAGCAGGCGCTCCAGCGCGACTTCCACGTCTTCCCGCCACGACACAGTCGTTTTCAGCTCGAGCCGCAGCCGCGGGAAGTGGTGGTGCGGCCGGACCGTCTTGAACCCCACCGCCAGCAGGTAATCCGCGGGCAGCATGCACGAGATGCCCGCCCCGCGGAGGTCACCGAACGCCTCGATCGCCTTGACGCCGCGACGGGTCAGGTCCTTGGCGACGCCCTGAACCAGCATCCGGCCCAGGCCGCCGCCCCGGAATTCGTCGAGAATATCGGCCGTCATCAGCAGGACCGCATCCCCGCTGACCGGGCTGGTCGGAAAGGCAACCGACCGCGGCACGTACAGCGGCGGGGCGTACAGGACATAACCGGCGGGCACGCCGTCCACATAGGCGAGCTTCCCGCAGCTGCCCCATTCCAGAAGCATGGCGGAGACCCACGCCTCCTTTTCCAGCGCGGGATCGCCGACCTCCTGCGCCCGGGCATGGCTCACCGGATCGAGTTCCCAGAAGACGCACTTGCGGCACTTATGCGGCAGGTCATCCAGATTGTCGAGTGTGACGTTGGCGAGGCGGCGCGTCACCGGCACCCCTTCGTCTGAGCGCGATTCTTCCCGAGCAGCCCGGGCCGCCGCGCGCCCAACGACGGCAAATACCGGATGGCGCGAGCGGACCGCCACGAGCCCCGTACCCTGACATGGTACCCACCGACCGGGAGGAGGGCCGTGCCAATCGAGCCCGCGCGCGCAGGCCGCGACGACGACAAGCCCCGCACCAGCCGCCCGGAGCGGCACGCCGCCCTCTCGCACGGGTCCCTGGTAGACGCGCACGTCGGCCGGTACTCCGCCCGGGCCAAGGACATGGCCGCCTCGGAGATCCGGGCGCTGTTCGCCGTGGCCGCCAGGCCTGAGATCGTGTCGCTGGCCGGCGGGATGCCGTACGTCACCGCCCTGCCCCTGGACGCGGTGGGTGACATGGCCGGGCAGCTGGTCGCCCAGCGCGGCGCGGCCGCGCTGCAGTACGGATCCGCGCAGGGCGATCCCGCGCTGCGCGAGGGGATCTGTGAGGTGATGGCGCTGGAGGGGATCCGCGCACATCCCGACGAGGTCGTCGTCACCGTCGGCTCACAGCAGGCGCTCGACCTGATCACGCGCATTTTCGTCGACCCCGGCGACGTGGTGCTCGCCGAGGCCCCGTCGTACGTCGGAGCGCTCGGCACGTTCGCGTCCTACCAGGCGCAGGTGGTCCACGTCCCGATGGACGACGACGGGCTGGTGCCCGACGCGCTCGGCGAAAGCCTCGCCCGGCTCCAGGCGCAGAGCCGACGGGTGAAGTTCCTCTACACGGTTCCCTCGTTCCACAACCCGGCCGGGGTGACGCTGAGCGAGCCGCGGCGGGCCGAGGTGCTCGGGATCTGCCAGCGGGCCGGAGTGCTGGTCATCGAGGACAACCCGTACGGCCTGCTGGGCTTCGACGGCGAGCCGCTGCGGGCGCTGCGCGCGGACGACGCGCACGGCGTGGTCTACCTTGGGTCGTTCTCCAAGACCATCGCGGCGGGGCTCCGGGTCGGCTGGGCCCTGGCACCGGCCGGCATCCGTGACAAGCTGGTCCTCGCCGCGGAGGCCTCGGTGCTGTGCAGCTCCAGCCTGACCCAGCTCATGGTCGGCGAGTACCTTGCCAGCCAGCCCTGGCGCGAGCAGATCAAGGTGTTCCGCGAGCTTTACCGGGAGCGCAGGGACGCCATGCTGGACACGCTCGGCGCGGTGATGCCGCAGGGCTGCCGGTGGACCCGCCCCGGCGGCGGCTTCTACGTCTGGCTGCAGTTGCCGCCCGGCCTGAACTCCAAGTCGATGCTGCCCAGGGCGATCTCGTCGCGGGTGGCCTACGTCCCGGGCACCGGCTTCTACGCCGACGGCGGCGGCACGGAGCACCTCAGGCTGTCCTACTGCTTCCCCGAACCGGGCCGGATCCGGGAGGGGATCTGCCGGCTCGCCGAGGTGATAGGCGCCGAGACCGAAATCCGGGCGACGTTCGGCCCGTCCCGGGCCGCGGCGGGCGGGGCCGGCCCCGCCGACCTGACCGGCCCCGCCGGCGGCCCGCCCGCATCATGAGCGATCTGGGCCATGTGCTGATCCTCGCCGGTGGCCTCTCCCCCGAGCGGGAGGTCTCACTCCGCTCGGGGGCCCGGCTCCGGGACGCGCTGCGCGAGGCGGGAGTCGACGCCGACACCGCCGATGCCGACGCGGGCCTGATCCCGGCGCTCACCGCCGACCCGCCCAGCGCCGTGTTCCCGGCCATCCACGGCGCCTCCGGCGAGGACGGCTCCATCCAGGAGGTCCTCACCCTGCTCGGCGTGCCCTACGTGGGGGCGCCCCCGGACGCCTGCCGTTTCGCGTTCGACAAGCCCGCGGCCAAGGCCATCGCGCGGGCCGCCGGGCTCGTCACGCCGCGTTCGGTGACCCTGCCCAAGGAGACCTTCCACGACCTGGGCGCCGGGGCCGTGCTGGACCGGATCGTGGCCACGTTCGGCCTGCCGCTGTTCGTCAAGCCCGCCCGGGGCGGTTCTGCCCTGGGCGCCACGCTGGTCGGTGCCGCCGAGGACCTGCCCGGCGCGATGATCAGTTGTTTCGCCTACGGCGACACCGCGCTGATCGAGGAATGCGTGCTGGGCACCGAGATCGCGGTCGGCGTGATCGACCTGGGCAACGGCCCTGAGCCGCTGCCGGCGGTGGAGATCCGGCCGCTGGCCGGCGGCTACGACTACGCCGCCCGGTACACGCCGGGGCAGACGGAGTTCCATGTCCCGGCCCGGCTCACCCCGGCGGAGTCGAAGGCCGCCGCGGAGGCCGCCGTCGCCGCGCACCTGGCGCTCGGGCTCCGGGACGTGTCGCGGACCGATCTCATCGTGGCCGCCGGGGAGCCGCAGTTCCTCGAGGTCAACGTCGCGCCGGGCATGACCGAGACGAGCACCCTGCCGATGGCCCTGGATGCTGCCGGGCGCGGCCTTGGCATCGTGTGCCGCGACCTGCTGAGCCAGGCCGCCGCCAGGGGAACCTGAACGCGACCAGCCGCCCTCGGGTCACATAGGGGAGTGGTCACGCGCCCCCTACTGGTTCCCTTATGCCCGAAATGTGTGCCTTCACCGATCGCGGTTAGTTATATGACGCACACAAAGCGTAATTGGATCGGGCGCGCGCGGCCAGGCCCTAGGCTCTGCCCGTGGACCAACGGAAGAGTTTCGGCAGCGACAATCATGCGGGCGCGCACGACGCCGTGGTGCGCGCCCTCGCCCGGGCCAACGCGTCGGACGTCCCCGGTTATGGCGCCGACCCGTGGACGGGCAGGACGGCCGGCGCACTGCGCACGGCCTTCGGCGCGCGCGGCGACGTCTACTTCGTGTTCACCGGAACGGCGGCCAACGTCCTCGGGCTCAGCCTGCTGCTGCGCCCCTACGAGGGCGTGATCTGCGCGGAGAGCGCGCACGTGAACGTCGATGAGTGCGGGGCGCCGGAACGGATCCTGGGCAGCAAACTGCTCACCGTGCCCGCCCCGGACGGGAAGCTGACCCCGGAACTGGTCGGCGGCAAGCTGGGCGATCGCGGTGACGAGCACCGGGCTCAGCCGCGGGTCGTGACGATCTCCCAGGTGACGGAGTTGGGCACCTGTTACACGCTCGAGGAGCTCAAGTCGCTCGGCGAGTTCTGCCGGGCGGAAGGGCTGCGCCTTTACATCGATGGCGCCCGGCTCGCGAACGCGGCCGCCCACCTCGGCTGCTCCCTCGCCGACCTGGCCGCGTGGGCGGACGTGCTGAGCTTCGGCGGGACCAAGAACGGGGCGGTGGGCGCGGAGGCTGTCGTGGTCATGGCCGGGGAACTGGCGGCCGACGCCCCGTTCCTGCGCAAGCAGCAGGGGCAACTTGCCTCGAAGATGCGCTTCCTGGCAGCACAGTTCGAGGCGCTGCTGGACGGCCGGCTGTGGCTTCGCAACGCCCGCCAGGCGAACGCCATGGCAGCGCGGCTGGCCGGGGGGATCGCGGGGGTCCCGGGCGTGGAACTGTGGCAGCCGGTGGAATCCAACGCGGTCTTCGCGTCACTGGACCCGGGGCACATCGAGCGGCTGCAGCGCGACTGGCAGTTCTACGTGTGGGACCCTGCCGCGCACGTGGTCCGGTGGATGACCGCGTTCAACACCACGGAGGCCGACGTGGACGCCTTCGTTGCGGACGTCCGGCGCACCGCAGCGGAATGAGGGCGGCGCGGACCGCGCCCGCTGCTTGTTTCACGTGAAACGGCCGCCCGCCCGCGAAAGCCGACCGCCGTGCCGCGAAACGGGCCGGCGGCGGCGCGGCGTCAGGCTGTCAGGTCCTGCGCCCATTCCGGGGACATCGCCGTCACGATCCGCTGCAGGTCCCCCAGGGAGGCGAACTCCACTACGATCTTGCCTTTCTGCTTCCCGACCTCGACCCTGACCCTGGTGTCGAGCGCGTCGGAAAGCCGGTCCGCCAGTTCGGTTAGCCCGGGCGCGACCGGCTGCCGGGCCGACCGCCGCCGCGGCTTAGCCTGGGGCTGGCCGACCGCCACGATCTCCTCGACCGCCCGCACCGACAGGCCCTCGGCCACAATGCGACGGGCCAGCCGGTCCTGCTCCTCGTGATCGTCCAGGCTGAGCAGCGCCCGGGCGTGCCCGGCGCTCAGCACGCCCGCGGCGACCCGCCGCTGGACCGGCGGGGGCAGCAGCAGGAGCCGGATCGTGTTCGAGATGTGCGGCCGCGACCTGCCCACCTTGCGCGCCAGTTCGTCGTGCGTGGCGGAGAAGTCGTCGAGCAGCTGCTGGTACGCCGCCGCCTCTTCCAGCGGGTTGAGCTGTTCCCGGTGCAGGTTCTCCATGAGGGCCTCACGGAGCAGCTCATCGTCGGGGGTGCCACGGACGATCGCCGGGACATGCTCCAGGCCCGCCTGCTGGCAGGCGCGCCACCGGCGCTCCCCCATAACCAGCTCGAACCGGCCCGGCATGACCCTACGGACAACCACCGGCTGGAGCAGGCCGACCTCGCGGATGGACGCCGCGAGCTCCTCCAGGGCATCCTCGTCGATGTTCTGCCTGGGCTGGCGCGGGTTGGGAGTGATCGCACCGATGGCGATCTCATCGAAGTAGGCCCCATCGACCTGATGCTGCTCCCGCGCCGCGGCGGCGGAACCGGGCACCGCGGCGTCCCCGGGATCGCCGCCGCGGCTTCCCGGCATGACCGGGCCGGGCGCGGTGGGTATCAGCGCCCCCAGCCCCCGGCCGAGTCCCCGCTTCTGCTGAGTCATCTCATCTCCTACCACTGCCCGCGCCACCATGCCCCATCCCCTCCCACCTAGAGCATCCCATCCCACCGCCCGCATCCAAGCCCATTGCTCAATCCACCCAGCCGGAACCCGGCGAATCGGGGCGCTGGCGCGCCCCGGCCAACGGCTAGCCGGCGTGCCCGGTCCCGAACGCCATCTCGCGCGCCGCATCCAGGTAGGCCTGCGCCCCGCTGGATCCGGGGTCATACGTGATAACCGACTGCCCGTAACTGGGCGCCTCGGAGACCCGGACGCTGCGCGGGATGACCGCGCTCAGCACCACGTCGCCGAAATGCTCCCGCACCTCGTCCGCGACCTGTGCGGCCAGCCTCGTTCGCCCGTCATACATGGTCAGCAGGATCGTCGAGATCCGGAGTTCGGGGTTGAGGTGGGCCCTGACCAGGTCCACTGTGCGCAGCAGCTGCTCCAGGCCCTCCAGGGCGTAGTACTCGCATTGAATGGGGATCAGCACCTCGCTGGCCGCCACCAGGGCGTTGACGGTGAGCAGGCCCAGCGACGGCGGGCAGTCGATCAGGATGTAGTCGAGCCCCGATGCGTCATATGCGGACAGCGCCCGGCTCAGCCGTGCCTCCCTGGCGACCATCGGCACCAGCTCGATCTCCGCGCCCGCGAGGTCGATGGTGGCCGGCGCGCAGTACAAGCCGGGTATCGCGGTCACCTCGCGGATGATGCCGTGCAGCGGCTGGTCATCCACGAGCACGTTATAGACCGACGGTGCCCCGGCCCGGTGTTCGATGTCGAGCGCGGTGGACGCGTTCCCCTGCGGGTCCAGGTCCGCTACGAGCACCCGGCTGCCGTGCAGCGCCAGGCATGCGGCGAGGTTGACCGCCGAGGTGGTCTTTCCCACGCCGCCCTTCTGATTGGCGATCGTGATCACGCGGCAGGACGGGGGCCGGGGCCATTCGCGGTCGGTCTCGCCCAGGGCCGCGAGCGCAGCCTGCGCTGGGCTCACCGCCCGGGCCGGGCTGGCCGCCACCCGGGCGTGCGCCGGGGAGTAACTTCCCGCGGCGGGAACGCCCGCCGCTGGGCGCAGGCCGTCTGATCCGCCGCCCGGCCCGCCCGGCGGTTCCTCCTCCAGAAGCATCCTCGCGCCGACCGCCTTGCCCCGTGTCCTCACTGTGCCACTTCCCGGTGCCTCGTCCCGCGCGCTGGCTTTCCGCGCATCCGTTTCACGTGAAACCGCCGCCGACAGCGCCTGCCTTACCCGGGCAGGCGGCTCGCCCGGTTCCCCGCCGCGGACGGCCTGTCCCTGCCCGGCGCCGCCCGTCCTACTCGCGTCCCGACCGCTGCCTGGCGTCCCGGGTCCCCTGCGTGCTGTCTGGTGTCCGCTGCCTGGCACTGCCTCGTCGTCAGCCGTGCCACCAGGCCAGCCCAACCCGACTGCGGTCAGCCCCGACTCGTCCCGGGCCGCTCCGAGGGCAACCCCGGCGGGCTCCCCGGGCCATCCCAGGCCATCCGGCGAAGCCACCAGCGCGCTCCTCCCCAGGCCAGTCCTGCTGCCGTTCCCGGCCGGTCCCGCCGCGCGGACCCGCCGATCCCGCGCACCCGCCGGTCCCGCGCGCAATCCCGCCGGTCCTGCCGCCTAGGCCGTCGGCCGTCACCGGCACGCGGTCAGCCGGATCACTGTTGCAGCGGGATCGACCTTACCGCTCCCGGCGGTCAGCACCTCCACGTCCTGCACACCCAGCCGGCTGAGCTCCCGTCCCGCGGCACGGACCTCCGCCGCCGCCTTCGCCCCCTTGACCGCCAGCACGATGCCGCCCGGCTTGACCAGGCCCAGCGCCAGGGACGCCAGCCGGTCAAGCGGCGCGACGGCCCGTGCGGTCACCACATCGGCGGCCAGCGTGCCGGCCATCTGCTCGGCCCGGGCCCGCACCACCCTGGCATTGCCCAGCGCCAGGTCCGTGACGCATTCTTCGAGGAAGGCCGCCCGGCGCAGGGCCGGCTCCAGCAAGGTCACCTCGCTATCGGGCAGCACCAGCGCCAGGACGATCCCGGGCAGCCCCGCCCCGGACCCCAGGTCCACCAGCGAACACGGCCCCGGCACCAGCTCGGCGATCACCGCGCTGTTGAGCAGGTGCCGCTCCCACAGCCGTGGCACCTCGTTCGGCCCGAGCAGCCCCCGCTCTACCCCGGCCCCCGCAAGCAGCCCCGCATACCGCTCCGCCCGAGGCCCGGCGTCTCCGAAAACCGTCCTCGCCACGCCGGGCATCGGCGGCGCCTTCACGATGGCACCTTCGCACACGCGGCCAAGCCGGCCGCGTCCCCGCCCGTGTGCCGCTGCCCGCCTCCCGTGGCGCCCTAACCCTGCCCGCCCGTCGGCTCCATCACCGCAGCATCAACGCTGTCTTCCGCGGGAAGGACCACTACGCGGCGCGACGGCTCCTCGCCCTCGGACTCGCTGCGCAGCCCGGCCGCCGCGACGGCATCGTGCACCACCTTGCGCTCGAACGGCGTCATCGCGTCGAGCCGCTGCGGGACCCCCGTCCGGCTGACCTGCTCCGCCGCCTTCGTGCCCAGCTCGGCCAGCTCCTGCCGACGGCGTGCGCGGTACCCGCCCACGTCCAGCATGATCCGGCTGCGGATGCCCGTCTGGCGGTGCACCGCCAGGCGGGTGAGCTCCTGCAGCGCCTCCAGGACCTCGCCGCGCGGGCCGACCAGCTCGGTCAGCGTTGCGCCCACGACCGACACCACCGGCCGGTCGCCCTCGACGTCCATGTCGATGTCGCCGTCCAGGTCGGCAACATCGAGCAGGCCCTCGATGTAGTCGGCCGCGATCTCGCTTTCCTGTTCCAGATCGACGGCGGCCTCTGTGCCCTCCTCGGCCTCGGCAGCGTCTTCATCGCCAGCGTCCGCGGCGTCCCCATCGCCGGCGTCCGCCGGCGCAGGCCCTGCACCGGGCGCCCCGGCCTCGTCGCGCTCCGTGAAGCTATCGTCACGCTCCGCCGTCGCAGCTTCCGGGGCAGCCTGGTCACCTGCTGGAACGATTCCGGTCGCCCCGGGGCTGTCGGTCGGCGCCGGGCCCCCCGAGTTGTCATCGCCGGTCACGGCAACCACTTTCTCCT
>Ga0306920_100006779_pt1 | contig 15001 bp, 12 predicted proteins | sample flu12Cox44000170_FD_204666 | JGI IMG/M metagenome (GOLD analysis project Ga0306920, IMG submission 204666) | Lab enrichment of tropical soil microbial communities from Luquillo Experimental Forest, Puerto Rico - flux4day.12C.oxic.44.000.170 (v2)... | ecosystem: Environmental > Terrestrial >... | reverse complement strand
CGAAGGCTTTCCGGACGCGCGATCCGGGCGCATAGCTCAGTTGGTAGAGCAGCTGACTCTTAATCAGCGGGTCCCAGGTTCGAGCCCTGGTGCGCCCACCACCAAAATCCAAAGCCGATCAGTTACTTAGAAGATGGCACGAGAGAACAAACCGTGCTCCTTGCGACGTTTTTCGTGGTCGCACGTCGCACGCCGTGCGACGAATCGGCATTTTCACGTTTCTCGATGGGTTCCGCTCCGCAAGTACCGGTCCATGCGCAATGAGGTCATCATCGCTGGTCGAGCGCCGCGCGCAGCGGAGCATCTTGGTCGATTGGGAGATGCTGAATCCGATGAGCCGGGTGCGGGACTACACCTACAGCGCCCAACTCGGGTTTCGGGTAGCGTTGCAAGCCTTTGGCGCTCGGCTGGCGATCGACCGGATAGCGTTCGTTACCACCGGAAACCCGGAATATTACTAAGGCCGCCGAAATGAGATTCGGCCGGTCGACGATCAGCCCTTCATCCCTTCCTTGCGCACCTGCAATTCGAGACGGTCGATACCGGCATCGGCGCGATCGGCATTGCGGGCGCGGTAATGCTTCACGATGGTCTGCGCGCTTCGGTACGAGTGCCCGGTGATGTCGCAGATCGTTAGCAAGTCGCAGCCGGCGCGATCGAGCAGCATGACACAGGTATCGCGCAGGTCCTGGTCGTGTTTCTGATCGAGTTCGCCGGCACCATTGATGAACATCAGCGACGGGCAAGGCTTCAGGCGCCATGCTCCGTCATCGCCATTGCTGTCGCGTGCCGCCTGCGCATCCAGCCATTCCGCTAGCACACGTGCGCGCTGATCGACCGCGCGGGCGCACCGCGCTTTGTTCTCTTCATCGAGCGGAAAAGGTGCGAACAGCCTGTCGACGGTACTGATCAGTTCAGTGGTCAGTCGCTCCGCGCGGACGATCGCCTGGCGCACGGTATCACGTGCGAGAAAACCGAACACGGCAATGGCGCGCGCAGTGGACACCCAATGCCGATAGGTGCTCTCGTCATAAGGCTCGCCATTGTCCTCGTTGACGACCAGTTCCAGCGGCACCTTCTCAAGCTGAAGCCGCAACTTGAGCGCTTTCACCCTCGCGCGCGCTGCATTGAGCCGTGTAGTGAGTTGTGATGCTTCCTTGATGTCGACGAGTTCGCCAGTCTTGCTCTGCCGGAATGCGTGCCGTCCCTCGACGTCGGTTTCATTGCGCATGATCAGGCGATCTGTCTGGCGTTGACCGGTGAACAGTGCGAGATAGAAGCTGTCGCCGATCGAAGAGCGTTCGATTGCATCGGCTGCGGCAACCCAGGCGGAGAATTCCCGCATCGCAACCAGTACGACGCGGCCGTCCGGATGATCGAACTCCATGCCCTCTCGCGGGTTGGGTCCGAGGCGCCACAAGATGCTCTCCTGGCCCCAAGTGAATGCGGCTGACAACGTCGCGATCATCGCTAGCGCCATATGATGGCCGCGTACCGATTTCGCATAGTTATAGAACGCGCGGAGCTCCGGCCTGCCCATCGACGACGGCGTTGCGGTGGCGATCGCCTCGAGCTCGCGCGTGGGCTCGGCCACGCCGAGCAGTTTGGCGGCGCGGACCTCGGCACGCATCTTCGCGGCGGCCTCGCGTGTCTGCGGGCAGTAAAGGATGGCGGAGATACACTTGCGGTAGGACGATTGCGAGGCGGTCGACAGCGCCTTGAACTCGGCCGATTTGCTCCAATCGTCCAGAAGATCCTGGATCGTAGTACGCTTCCGTACCGTAATCTTTTTTGGCGGTGTTCCAGCGCGGCGCGCTGCCTCGATTTCCGATCTTCGTTTGTCGGAAAAATCGGAGGCCTCCTGAAGGTTGAACCACGCGCCGACAGGGCGGCCCTTGTCATCATGGGGCGGATGGCGCAGGTCAGCGTCAACAAAGCCGAGCGCCCTTGCGTAAGCACCATGTGATGAGCGCGGACGGCCGTCACGCCACTTCACGTACGGAAATTTCGGATCGGCCATAGAAAGTCTCGGTGCCGAAGTGAGAAGGCACCCATTGGAATCTAGCACGTCCTTGAATGTCAAGCGCCCTGATCCCCATAGGCCATTCTCAGCCGCTCACGATGCTCTTCATCGCTTGCTGCCGGCGGTGCAGCGAATGCGTCACTAGCGATCGTCTTCGGTCGCATAGGATGATGCCGAGTCAGCCAGGCGTCCAAGCCAGTACGCTCCCATTTAAGTGGCCCGCGTTTGCTAATCGGCGCTGGTAAGCCGTCGCGCTCGTGCCGGATTTGGCGCGTGCGATAGAAAGTGTCCAGTGAGACGCCGATCGCCATCGCAACCTCGGCCGAAGAATAGGGCGGTACTATCCCCTGTGGAGGATTCGGCAGGGGCAAATGCATACGTCCGCAACGCCGCGTCACTTTTTTCTCCTTTGACCGAAGTCAATGGGGAACATGGGAGCAGACAAGAACGAAGGTGAAAAGCGCGCGCGCTAGACGGAGGGAATTCGGCTAATCTGGAGCACAAATGGGATGCAAGCGGCGCTGTCACGTCACGCGTTCGCGCGCCGCCTTTAGTTGCTCCTCGGTATCCGAGGATTAATATGGGCGTCCGGTTGCGACATGCTCTGTCGCTGTGCCGATCTCGGGGAATGGCTTGTTCGCAACGGTCTCGCGCTGGATTGGCCGCAATATTCGAAAGGGAAGTATGCCGCTGCCCAGGGCGATGCCGATCGTTCGGGTCGCGAGATGTGGGCGGGCAGCTACGTGGCGCCATGGTTGTTCCGCGCGTGCATCAGGGCTGGCCAACTGTTCGGATGATGCGAACGCACATCCTTGAATGCGCCTTCATGCGGCGAATCGAAGCTTCAACAGTTAAGAGGGATAAATCAACATCGGAGTGAACTGGCGCGATTTGTGCGACTCGCGCTAAGCAGTTGCCATCACCTCCGCACTGCGCAAAGGGAATGAGATGGTTGCTGCTGCCCGTGAACTGCCGGCTTCAGGTTATGCGCTGGAAGTCGATGGTCGACTCAAGGCCGAATTTGCGACCAGGGACGGAGCCAAGGCGGGCGCGGAAGAACTCAAGAAGCGTTTTCCCATGCTCAGAATCAGAATCTATGACGCGCAGACACAGACGCGCGAGGACGTCGAGCTAACGTGAGTCTGGCGTCGGTTTGGAGGGGCAGCCGCAAGACACTCGTTGCCGAAGTCCACATGCGGATCCTCGTAGGCACGCAGAATCGTGTGGCTTCAGAATAGCGCAATAGGTTCATTGACAGACTTTGCTGATCGGTAGCCCAGTGGTTTGCCGTCTCCCTGCGGGACCGGGCTGTCGGCTGGCGCTGAAACCCCGGCTTGAGCCGGGTTTTCACCCTTCGGGCTTCCATCCCTGACGAAAGATGCGGCGGGAGCGGAATTTCGTCGGCGTCGGCGATAGACGATGCAGGAGAGGAAGAGTGGGGCGGCGCTGGCCGTGACGGGTTGAGGGCCGGAGGAGAGTCTTCCGGCGCCCGTCATGGAGATTGCTCCCATGAATACGCAGGTTCTTGATGCCCGCCGTGACGCCAGCGGCGGTTACAGAGTGGATGTCAGTCGCGGCGAGCGCGTCGGTCGGGTATCCTCGGAATGGTTTTCCCGTCCGGCAGATCAGCGCTATCTGTCGCTCAACGAACTGGCGCGCAACGTGCGTGATCGCACGGACCGCAGCCGCACGCGCGTGGTCGAAAGCGCGCTCATCCATGTCGAGGCGAGCCGCACTGATACCGAGCGGTTGGCTCTGATGCTGCCCGGCTCGGACAAACCAGTCGCGCCGACCCACTGGAGCTTCGGCCAGCTTGCAAGCCAGGTTGGCGCTCCGGCCGCCTACCTCCGGCAGCTTCCCGCAGCACTCGCAGGCATCAACCTGCAATATGGCCTGACCGCCAACCGCGTCGAACAGATCAAAACGCTTGAGACCGAGGATAGCCGCGTTGAGCTTCGCGCCGTCACCAGCCCAGATTATGGCCGAATTTTCGACCACGAGCTGGTTGAGGCCGTGCAGCGCATCGCCGGCAATGGCACAGGCGATACGCGGTGGAAGGTGCCGGGTGTGCTCGACTGGTCGACCGGGATCTACAATCCCCGGGTCGACATTTCCAAGGACACGACGACGCTCTATGCTTCCGACAGGGACGTATTTCTCTTTCTGGTCGATGACCTGAACCCGATCGAAGCTGGTCGTCTCCGGGACGGCTCGCCTGACCTCTATTTCCGAGGCTTCTATTGCTGGAACTCGGAAGTCGGGGCGAAGACGCTCGGCATGGCGAGCTTCTATCTCCGGGCAGTCTGCCAAAATCGCAATCTGTGGGGCGTGGAAGATTTCGAGGAGATCACTATCCGCCATTCCAAATACGCCGCAAATCGTTTCGCCCATGAAGCGGCCCCGGCGCTGCTGAACTTCGCCAACTCCTCGCCGATGCCATTCATCAACGGCGTCAAGGCCGCCCGCGAGCGAATCGTGGCGCGTAACGACGACGATCGCACCGAGTTCCTGCGTCGCCGCGGCTTCTCCAAGGCCGAAACAGGCAAAGTGATCGATGCAGTGTTGGCGGAGGAAGGCCGCCCGCCTGAAAGCATCTTCGATTTTGTGCAGGGCATCACTGCCGTCGCCCGCGACAAGTCTCACCAGGACGCACGCCTGGACATGGAGGCGAAGGCGAAGAAGCTCTTGGATCGCGTGGCCTGACTACCGCGAAGCCGGGGATACCAATTTCCCGTGTCTCCGGCTTTGCTTCTTCCGCGTTTTTCCGTTTCGTCTTCTTCGTGGCGCCGCCCTCTGAGAGCAAGAGGGCGGCGCTTCGCTCCGTGAACGGCTTGGAGGCCGAGAGAGAGGCTTTCGGCCGGCCGTTCCGGAGAAAGGCCGTTCAGAAGATCAAGCTGTCGTTGTCACGCGACATTCCCTTCAACAAGCTCGTGCTGGCGCAATCCAATGTCCGCCGCATCAAGGCGGGCATCTCGATCGAAGATTCCGCCGAAGACATCGCACGTCGGTCCCTCCTGCAAAGCCTGAATGTCCGGCCAGTCCTCGATATTGAAGGCCAGGAGACCGGTATATTCGAAGTGCCCGCCGGCGGCCGCCGCTATCGCGCGCTCGAACTTCTGGTGAAGCAGAAGCGCCTTGCGAAGACCGCGCCGGTCCCCTGCATTGTCAGCGAAGCCGGTGGCAGCATTTCCGCGGAAGAGGACTCGCTTTCCGAGAACGTGCATCGCGTCGCGCTGCATCCCCTCGACCAGTTTCGTGCATTCCAGACGTTGCGCGAACAAGGCCGTTCCGAGGAAGACATCGCAGCTATCTTCTTCGTCTCCGTCAACGTGGTGAAACAGCGCCTTCGGCTCGCGGCCGTCTCCCCAAAACTCCTCGACGTGTATGCCGACGACGGCATCTCGCTTGAGCAATTGATGGCATTCTCCGTCACCGACGATCACGCCCGACAGGAACAGGTCTGGGAGAACGTCAACAAGTCGGGTTACGATGAGCCGTATCAGATCAGGCGCCTTCTGACCGAGCGCGCGGTTCGGGCCTCCGACAAGCGCGCGCGGTTTGTCGGCCTCGCGGCCTATGAGGCGGCCGGCGGCAATATACTCCGCGATCTCTTCGAAGAGGATGGTGGCGGCTGGCTTGAGGACGTCGCTTTGCTCGAGCGTCTTGTGGCTGAGAAGCTGCGGACAGAAGCTGAGACGATCGCGGCCGAAGGCTGGAAGTGGATAGAGGTCGCCGCCGCTAGCTTTCCCTACGGCCATGATCACGGGCTCCGCCGGCTCGAGGGCGAACCAGCCGATCTCACCGCCGAAGAGCAGGCAAGCGTCGACGCGCTCCAGGCCGAATACAGTGCGCTTCAGGAGAAATATGAGGACGCCGACGAACTGCCCGACGAGGTGGATGCGCGGCTCGGCGAGCTCGAGGAGGCGCTCGAGGCTTTCGAGAACCGGCCGGATCTCTTTAAGCCGGCCGAGATCGTCCACGCCGGCGCCTTTGTCAGCATCGATGCCGAGGGCGCGCTGCATGTCGAGCGTGGCTACGTCCGCCGCGAGGACGAGACCGCATTCGTCGCGGCGACCGCGGAGCCCGATGCCGGCGCGGCAACGCCTGACGCGGATGGTGGGGACCAGGGCGCACCGCTGCCCCAGCGCGCCACGATTACCGTCAGTGGCCAGGCGACTCCGGATGAAGAGGACGACGATGTCGTTCGGCCGTTGCCCGACCGCCTCGTCACGGAGCTTACCGCGCACCGCACGCTGGCGCTGCGCGATGCGGTCGCTTCCCATCCGCAGGTCGCGATGACCATGCTTCTCCACAAGCTCTGTGTAGATGCCTTCTACCAGACGTATACTCCTGGGTGTCTCGAAGCCGCTGTTCGCCACATTCCGCTCCCCGTGCAGGCACCCGATCTGAAGGAGAGCGCCTCAGCGCGATCAATCGCGGACCGGCACGAGGCCTGGAAGGCCGACATGCCGACCGATGAGCAGGCGTTGTGGGATTGGCTCATCGGGCTTGACAACGCCAGCCGGCTGGCCCTGCTCGCCCACTGCGTTTCCGGCGGCGTCAATGCGCTGTCCGAGAAGGTCGATCGCTATGGCGGTTCTGGAGTGACCGCCCACGGCCTGCGGCGCCGTCTCGATCAGGCGGACCGCCTGGCACGGGCTGTCAGTCTCGACATGGCGGAGGCCGGATGGCGGCCGACGGTCGACAACTACCTCGGCAGGGTGACCAAGAGTCGGATCCTCGAAGCCGTCCGTGACGCGAGGGGCGAGGGCGCTGCGCAACTGATCGACCATCTCAAGAAGGCGGAGATGGCCAAGGAAGCCGAGCGTTTGCTCGAGGGCGCCGGCTGGCTCCCCGAGCCGCTGCGCCTGGCCGCTGTGTCTTCGCCGTCGGACGATCCCGACTCTGCAGCCGGGCCGCTTCCCGAATTCCTCTCCTGCGACGAGGAGGAATCGAGTGACAGCGACGAGAGCGAGCAGCCGCAGCCGGTCGCAGCCGAATAAACCACCGCTGCGGGGCGGCGTGCCGCTGCCCCGCAGCTCTTCACGGCATTCCCCTCATCTTTCAGCCCGGTCCTGGCGCCGGGCTTCATCGTCTTGGGAGAATCATCATGACCGACGATACCTCAACACCCAGCTCGGGTTTCGATTCAGCTTGCTGGCTCCTACGAGACCAGGAATTTGTCAGACTATGCAAGTCCACTCTCTCGGACAACAAGACAGCATTGTTCGACGTGCTCGCCAGTGCGCGCATCGATACCGTGGAGGTCACGTTCAACGGCTATGCCGATGAAGGACAGATCGACGGCACCGTCGCGGACGGAGAGGGCGGTGACACGAATCTCCAGAGCATCCAAGTCGAGATTGCGCGGGTCGAATGGGGCAACCAGATTGTTACTCGCCAAACCCTGTCGGTGAAGGACGCGATCGAGAAGCTCGTCTACGATCTCCTCCAGCAGACCTACTCCGGATGGCAGGATAACCAGGGCGCCTACGGCGACTTCCTCTTCGACGTCGCCGAGCGAACGATCAGGCTCAACTTCAATGAGCGGATCGAAACCTCCGAATACACCCAGCATGTGTTCTGAAGGAGGAAGCAATGGCACATCCATATCATCATTCGCTCTCCTCGGTGAAGAAGTGGGGCGGTGCAGTCAACGACTATCTGGCGATCCATAGCTGGTTCGATGCCAGGAAGCAGATCACAGCGGATTTCCGGCACCGCGCGCTCGGCCATCACGCCGAAGGCATCTTCATGGCCGAGACGATCTTTGGTCCGACCATCACACTGTCGTCCGGCCGCGTCATTCCGACGCGCTGGGTCGGTGAGCAGCACGTTATCGAGGACCTCGGATTCATCCCGTCCTTCGCCGATTGGGTGAGGTGCATTCGTCCCGAACCCTGGATGAGCCGCACCCAGCGCATCGCATGCGAGGTCGAGCCGCCGCTTTCTCCGACCGCGGAGGAGCTTGACCATGTACGACACCTATCTGCGCCTGGACATCAAGCACGATAGTTGGCGGGCTGTGGTTCGCGCGGCATCCCGCAAGCTCACCCATCAAGCGCGATGCGACGCGACGCGCTGGCTTCCGCACGCGCGATGCTTTTTGAGAAACCTGCACCCGTCGGCGCCTCCCGATCAGCGTTGCGGCTTGTCCTGTCTGGGCGCGGCGCATCTGACGTCAACGGGCAGGCCGTTCCCGCCGCGGCCCGAAGGCCTTGCGTGACATCGGATGCTGGACCGCGCCCGATCGCCAGTCCACCGCAACGCGAAGGTCGGGAGGCGACGGAAAATGTGCAGGGTTCTCAACAAGCATCACGCGGGCATTCCGGCAGGCGCCGTCTACATCGGGCGCGGCAGCAAATGGGGCAATCCGTTCCGGATCGGCCGCGACGGCGACCGCGCGGCCGTCATCGCCAAGTACGAGCGATGGCTGGCGGATCAGCACCATCTGCTGCGTGCACTCGATGAACTGCGCGGACGCGATCTCGTGTGCTTCTGCGCGCCGTGCGCCTGCCACGGCGATCCCCTGATGCGGCTCGCCAACGCTACGCGCGAGGTGCGCGTCGCGTGGTGGCGCGCCGTCAAGGCCGCGGCATGAGAGCGAGAGAAGGGCCGGGACCCGAGGCGAGCCCGGCGCGCGGCGAGAGCGAGCCGCCGGGATGGTGCGCCCGCTCTCGGAGTGTCTCTCATGTCCAGGACATCCAATATCTTCGATTTTCGAAGGTCCGTCGCCTACGACGCTGAGGCCAAGCGTCTCTTCCACAGCCGTGCGAGATCGCAGCTCCGCCGACTTGCGACAGCGCTGGGTCTTGAGCCCGGTTCCTACGACCTCCGCTCCAACCAGGCTGGAATTGCCGTTTCCGGCGAAATTACCCTCCACAGCGATCACCTCTACGTGCAGGTCTCCCAATCGGCAATGGGCTACCACAGCGGCATTCTGTTTCGGACCTGCAAGGGCCGAAAAGATTTTGTCGGCGGTACGAACAACTTCGCGTCGCTCGACTTGCTCAACAGGCCCGGCGAACTCGCGCATTGGATCCGCGAGGTGTGCGATGTCTGACGTGATCCGCCGCCGCACTGCCGCCGTTACGTCATGGACACGCCGTCACCGCTATCGCTGCGGCGTCAGGCTTGGTCGATGGACGCGAGCCTGGCGTTATGCAGCGGGACGGCTTTCGGCGGACGAGGCGCAGCGATTGATGCTCGACTGCCGGCACCCGGGCGGGCTGGCATCCGCTGCTTGTCCTCACCGTGGAGGATACGCTCGAACAGGCGCGCGAAGAGATCGCCGATCATCCCGATCTGCCGCGTCTTGTCGCGGACGGCTGCGCCCGGGTCGCAGATAAGTGGGAATCCTACAACGATGAGCTGTGGGAAGCGCGACGTTGGGCGATCAGTCTCGCGAAGAGCTACGCCGCGGATGAGGGCATCCCGCTCGTTTCGCCTGATGACGAGCACGATCCCAACAAGTGACCGTCGCCTTGGATAGCTCGATCAAGGGGTCCGGCGCTGGACGCCGGACCCTTTCTTCTTTGGTCGAGATCAAGAGGGAGAGGTGGGCCGGGAAGGGTTTGAGCCGCCGCGGTCGTGAGAGCGCCGGGCGGTTCGGCCCATTCCCGCTCTCCTGAGACATCCTGCCATGACCGAATCTCTCGTCGGCGGCGCCAGCGCCGCGCCGCTCTCGATGCGTGCCACCGCCGTTGTCGCATCCGCAGTTGTCAGGGCTGCGCGACAGCTTTTGACCGATCTCGAACAGGGACATCGCATCGATGCCGCCGTTCTGCGCCACGCCATGCAGGCAGCGTTCGGCACCTCCGATCCGACCGGCGCCTGGAACTGGAAGACCGCTTATGACGCCTGCGAGGCGGCGACCGTCCTGTTCCTGCGGAGGCATGGCGCCGCCATGCGCGCCAAGGCGGCGTCGCCAGCGGACATGCTGTCGATGCTGATGCGGATCGCAAGCCTCCTTCCGACCCAGACACGCCGGTCCGAGGAAAGCGAATCCCTCCAGCAGTTCTCGACACCGATCGGATTGGCGTATGTCGCGAGCGTTGCCGCCGCGATCACGCCAGCCGATGTCGTGCTGGAGCCGTCGGCCGGTACCGGCCATCTGGCCGTTCTCGCAGAACTTGCCGGCGCCTCCCTCGTCCTCAATGAGTTCGCCGAGAGTCGCGCCGGCATTCTCCGGCAGATCTTTCCTGCCGTCTCCACCACGCGGTTTGACGCCGCACACATCAACGACCACCTCGATGCGCGTATCGTGCCGAGCGTCGTGCTGATGAACCCGCCGTTCTCGGCCGCGGTCCACGTCGATCGCGCGATGGCAGATGCGGCATTACGGCACGTCGGCTCGGCGTTGGCCCGTCTTCCAACAGGCGGGCGCCTGGTCGCCATCACCGGCGCGAACGTCGCCCCCGACAACCCTGTGTGGACCGACTCCTTCAAGCGGCTTCAGGAACAGGGACGGGTCGTGTTCTCGGCGGCGATTGACGGCGCCGTCTATGCCAAGCACGGTACCACCTCCGACACCCGCCTGACCGTTATCGATCGCGTGCCGGCAGGCGATATCGCGTTGTTGCCGGCATCCGCTGGCATCGCGCGAGACCTGCCGACTTTGCTCGGCTGGGTCATCCGGGACGTGCCAGCACGTCGTCCAATTGCTGGCAAGCCGATTGCGGTCGTGCCAGCGATTGCCAGCCCTTCAACGCCCCGAACCCTCCGCGCCTACGTTGCCCAGCGCCAGCCGGTGACCGCGGCGCCAGCATCTGAGCTCGTGACGACGGAAGTCGCCTACGAGTCCGTCGACTGGGCGCCCACCGATGCCAGCAAGATCACCGACGCGCTCTACGAATCGTACGCATTGCAGTCGATCCGCATTCCCGGCGCGCAGGCCCATCCCACAAGGCTCGTGCAGTCGGCTGCAATGGCGTCGGTCGCGCCGCCAAAGCCATCCTATCGGCCGCATCTGCCGGCCAATGTCATAACGGATGGCCTCCTCTCGGACGCGCAGCTCGAGAGCGTTATCTACGCTGGCGAAGCCCATTCGGAGTTTCTCGCGGGTTCCTGGACGGTCGATGCCACCTTTGACGTCGTGGCGGCCGCGCGTGATGACGCTGAGAATGCGGTTCGTTTTCGCCGCGGCTGGTTTCTCGGCGACGGCACCGGCGCGGGCAAGGGACGGCAGGTTGCCGGTATCCTGCTCGACAATTGGCTCAAGGGCCGCCGTCGTGCGGTCTGGATTAGCAAATCCGACAAGCTGGTCGAGGATGCGCAGCGCGATTGGTCGGCGCTTGGGGTGGAGCGGCTGCTCGTGACGCCGCTTTCCCGCTTCCGGCAGGGCACGCCGATCCGGCTTGCGGAAGGCGTCCTATTTACCACCTACGCTACGCTGCGCACCGACGAGCGTGGAGAAAAGCTTTCGCGCGTGCGTCAGATCGTTGAATGGTTGGGCTCCGACTTCGACGGAGTGATCGTCTTCGACGAGAGCCACGCCATGCAGAACGCGCTTGGTGGCAAAGGCGAGCGGGGTGACCAGGCGGCCTCTCAGCAGGGCCGCGCGGGCCTGAGGCTGCAGCATGCTTTGCCGAATGCCCGCGTCGTCTACGTCTCGGCCACCGGTGCGACTACGGTTCATAATCTCGCCTACGCCCAGCGTCTCGGACTGTGGGGCGGTGACGACTTCCCATTCGCGACGCGGGCCGAGTTTGTCGAGGCGATCGAGGAGGGCGGTGTCGCCGCCATGGAGGTTTTGGCGCGCGACCTCAAGGCGCTCGGCCTTTATGCCGCGTGGTCGCTATCTTATGAGGGTGTCGAATACGAACTGCTCGAACACCAGCTTACGCCTGAGCAGGTTCGCATCTACGATGCCTATGCCGGCGCATTCAGCATCATCCATAATAATCTCGACGCGGCCATGCGCGCCGCCAACATCACCGGCGAGACCGGCACGCTGAACGCGCAGGCGAAGTCCGCCGCGCGTTCCGCCTTCGAAGGTGCCAAGCAGCGCTTCTTCGGCCATCTGCTTACCTCGATGAAGACGCCCTCGCTGATCCGCTCGATCGAGCGCGATCTTGATGCCGGCCATGCGGCCGTCATCCAGATCGTCTCGACGGGCGAAGCGCTGATGGAGCGCCGGCTGGCGGAGATTCCGACCGAAGAGTGGAGCGACGTTCAGGTCGACATCACCCCGCGGGAGTATGTCCTCGATTACCTCGCCCATTCCTTCCCGGTCCAGCTCTATGAGCCCTTCACCGACTCAGAGGGTAATCTCTCTTCCCGGCCCGTCTATCGCGACGGTCAGCCGGTCGAGAGCCGGGAAGCCGCCAAGCGCCGCGACCGCCTGATCGAAAAGCTCGCCTCGCTTCCGCCCGTACCGGGTGCGCTCGACCAGATCGTCCAGCGGTTCGGCACGGACATGGTCGCTGAGGTCACGGGACGTTCTCGCCGCGTCGTTCGTAAACGGGATCGGCTGATCGTCGAGAACCGCGCGGCCTCGGCCAATCTCGCCGAGACCGCTGCCTTCATGGATGACGCCAAACGCATCCTTGTCTTCAGCGATGCCGGCGGCACAGGACGTTCGTACCATGCCGAACTGTCGGCCCGGAATCGCAGGCTGCGCGTTCATTACCTGCTTGAGCCTGGCTGGAAAGCCGACGCCGCCATCCAGGGCCTGGGTCGCACCAACCGCACCAACCAGGCGCAGCCGCCGCTGTTCCGGCCAATTGCGACGAACGTCAAGGCGGAAAAGCGTTTCCTCTCCACGATCGCTCGCCGGCTCGACACGCTGGGCGCCATCACCCGAGGTCAGCGACAGACCGGAGGACAGGGCCTGTTCCGTCCCGAGGACAACCTCGAGAGCCATTACGGCCGTGACGCGCTGCGCCAACTGTATCTGCTGCTCGTTCGCGGCAAGGTCGAAGGCTGCTCGCTTCAAGCGTTCGAGGACGCGACCGGTCTGAAGCTAATGGATGCCAACGGCATCAAGGATGAACTGCCGCCGATCACGACATTCTTGAACAGGCTGCTGGCGTTGACCATCGACCTGCAAAACGTGTTGTTCGCCGCGTTCGAGCAACTGCTCTCCGCTCGCATCGAAGGCGCGATCGCGTCCGGCGCCTACGATGCCGGCCTGGAGACGCTGCTCGCCGAGAGCTTCATCATCACCGACCGACGCGTCATCTATACCCATCCCGGGACTGGCACCGAGACACGGCTGCTGACCATCACCGAACGGCGGCGTAATCGTCCCGTAACGCTGCGGGAGGCGTTCGATCGGCTCTCGGATTCGTGCGCCGTGCCGCTCGTCAACGAGCGCTCCGGCCGGGCCGCCGTTCAGGTGCCTGCGCCGAGCTTCATGCTCGATGACGGTGAGATCGAACGGCGCGTGCGGCTGATCCGGCCGATGGAGCAGCACAGCGCTTTCCTAAGCACAATGGCGGAAAGCCATTGGGCCGAAGCCGATCGCGGCCGCTTCGGCGCGGCCTGGCAGGCCGAGCTCCATGACCTGCCCGAATTCTCGGAAACCACGATCCATATCGTTGCGGGCTTGCTGCTGCCGATCTGGAAGCGGCTGCCGGACGAGTCGACGCGGGTCTACCGGCTTCAGACCGATGCCGGAGAAAGAGTCATCGGCCGCAAGGTTTCGGCCAGTTGGGTAGCGAACGTCCTTGCGGCCGACGCGCCCAAGCTGGCGTCCGACGCAGCCTTTGCCGCTCTGATGGAGGGGCGAACTATTCTCGACCTGGCCGAAGGCCTCCAGCTTCGCCGCGTCCGCGTCATGGGCAGACACCGGATCGAGCTGTCCGGATTCAACGACACGATGCGCGATCGCCTCAGGACGTATGGCCTCTTCATCGAGATCATCTCTTGGAAGCTGCGCATGTTCGTGCCTACTGATAAGGCCGGCATCGAGGTCCTGGCGAAGGTGCTCGAGCACTATCCAATCGGGCGCATCGTCGAACGGGAGGCTGCGTGATGCGCCGCGATGCCTCCGAACTGGCGCATCGCCTCGCGCGCGAGGCCGAGGCGGTGTGCCGTCATTACCTTTCCAATGGAAAGCGCGAAGGGCGGTATTGGCTGGTTGGTGATGTCTACAATACGCCGGGCCGCTCGATGTTCGTGCGGCTCCAGGACTCCACCAAGGGGAGCGCGGGTAAATGGACCGACGCCGCGACCGGTGAGCATGGCGATCTCCTGGACATCATTCGGCATAGCCTTGGGCTCCGTGACTTCCGCGAAGTTGCCGAGGAGGCGAGGCGCTTTCTCAAGCTGCCTCGGACTGAATCGGAACCCGTACCACGACTGCCACCAGTGCGCTCCGTCCCGGCGGGACCACAAGAGGCCGCAAGGCGGCTGTTTGCGATCTCAGGTCCGATCGAAGGCACCATGGTGGAGACTTATCTGCGACGTCGCGGAATAGCTCGCGTGCACCATGGTGGCAGCCTTCGCTTCCATCCGCGCTGCTACTATCGGCCTGACGAGCACCTGCCGACCGAGACCTGGCCGGCGATGATCGCCTGCGTCGCCGACCTGGTTGGCAGCATTACCGGCGTGCACCGCACCTGGCTCGATCCAGATGGCTTTGATCGCGTTCGGCTCGGCAAGGCGCCGATCGACACGCCGCGACGGGCCATGGGCGATCTGCTCGGCAATGCGGTGCGTTTCGGTGCGCCGGACGATGATGTGCTTGTGGCCGGCGAAGGCATCGAAACCATGCTCTCGCTGCGTTGTGCGCTGCCAACATTGCCGATGGCCGCAGCGCTGTCGGCCAATCACCTCGCAGCCATGCTGCTGTCGTCAAGCTTGCGTCGGCTCTATATCGCGCGGGACGCTGACGCCGCTGGAGACATGGTGCAAGCCACTCTGTTGAACCGCGCACAAGCGGCCGGCATCGAAGCAATCCCCCTGTCACCTCGGCTGGGCGATTTCAACGAGGATCTGCACGTCTTTGGCCTCGATACCCTCCGAGCAGCGTTG
>Ga0306920_100006777_pt1 | contig 15002 bp, 12 predicted proteins | sample flu12Cox44000170_FD_204666 | JGI IMG/M metagenome (GOLD analysis project Ga0306920, IMG submission 204666) | Lab enrichment of tropical soil microbial communities from Luquillo Experimental Forest, Puerto Rico - flux4day.12C.oxic.44.000.170 (v2)... | ecosystem: Environmental > Terrestrial >... | reverse complement strand
CGTAGTTGTCGTACTTGACCTGAACGCCGGTCTGCTTCGTGAAGTTCGGAATCGTGTCCTTGGCGATGTAATCGGACCAGTTGTACACGTTCAGCTGCGTGTCCTTCGCCACCGACGTCATCCACGGCGCCGCGCACAGTGCGAGCACGGCCAGTTGCGCCACAACCCCTTTCTTCATCCCGTTCTCCGATCGTGACCGGCTCCTGCCGGCCGCCTGCCTCGCTTCGTGCCGCGCGTCGTGTCGCGTACGCAACGGCTCCCCTGACTTTCACGAACCTACCATCAAACATGCCTGGCAAGAAAAAAAACGCCGGCGTGTCGCGCAAACGGAACATGGACCATGGGAACACGGCGATCCGCGCGCGGACGGTAAATCGCGCGCAATTTTAGCCGTTCCACGGGCCATGTCCACAAAAAACCGCTCCGGTGGCGCATGCGCGCGACGTCCTGCGCTCCCGGCCCGGCGCCCAGCCCGGCCCGCTCTCGCCAGCTTGCTATCGGCTTGCAGTTGCGCCCGGCCGTTGCGCGGCTGATCCATCACGCATCGCCGCAGCACGCCGAAGGGGAGCGGACGGCTAGCGCGCCCCGGGCTATCGCGCCCCGGGCTGCCTCGCCCCGTATCGGTTAACATAGCGGCGTTTCGTACCGACGCCGGCGCGCCCTGCGCCCCGGCCACGCCCCAAGGCTCATCAATGGCATCCAACCTCCACGACCTCCCCGACAGCCCGTGCATCGGCGTGTGCTCGACCCTCTTCGACGACATCTGCAAAGGCTGCGGCCGCACCGCCGTGGAAGTCTCCAACTGGGTTTTCCTGAGCGACGAGGAGAAGCGCGCCGTGTGGGAGCGTATCGAGCGCGAAGGCACCGCCATGCGCTTCCAGAAGGACCGCGCCTGAAATAAAAAACGCCGGGCAAGCCGGCGTTCGGAAAGCAGTGGACAGGCGCTCAGAACTTCATGCCGACGCCAAGGCCCACCACGAGCGGATCGATATGCAGCGTACCGAGAGGCGTGCCACCCAGCGACGCATCAGTGTGCATCCAGATCTTCTTGATATCCGCGTTCACGAAGATGTTCTTCGTCACCTGGAAATCGATGCCGAACTGCAGCGCCGGCCCCCAGCTGTGGTTATCGATTGAAACCGACTGGCCGCCCGCGTGCAGGCCGTTGTTGTAGAAGAGCGTGTAGTTGATCCCCGCGCCCACGTATGGGCGAACCTTGCCTGCGTTGTTGAAGTGATACTGGAGCAGCAGCGTAGGCGGCAGCACGCCCACTCCGCCCAGCGCACCGATGTTCGACGTAACCTGGTGGCGCGACGTGGCGAGAATCAGCTCGACGCCGATGTTGTTGGTCGCCATGTAGGTGAAGTCGACCTCGGGCACGATGGCGTTGTTCACGCCCGCGCCGAGCGTGCCGAGCGTGCCGCTGCCTCGCGCGTCCGGCGCGATTTCGATCGCGCGCAGGCGCACCAGCCAGTCTCCCGCGTAGATGCCCGAGTCGGGCGAGCCCGCTGCGCTGGCCGGCGCGGCGAAGAAAGCTGCGCCCATGGCGAGCGCAGAGGTTGCTGCAATCTTTCTAATTGCTTGTTGCATCGATATTTCCCCGTGTCTGTAGGTACAACCTCAAGTACAACCTCCTTGAGGCATACAAATTGTCAGAGACGGGGTTCGATGCAGTTTTGATACGTATCAAGCCAGAGCGAAGGCCGCCCGCTGTGCGACCGCAGGCCGCGCCACGCCTGTCAGCAGCAACTCGAGCAGGTCACGCACGCTGCGGATCGCATTGCCGAAGGGCAACGCCTCGCGGCCGCGGAAGAACAGGCCATTCGAGACGTCGCCGCGCAGCGCCGCGGCAAGGCGCGTGTCGATGCAGAAGTGCCCGAACTTCTCGATGCCATCGCGCAGCCCGCAGGCCGAAAGACATTCGAGCCCCGTCGGGCACGCGAGCTTGAGCGAGCCGATCTTGGCGCGGATGCGCGATTCGTTGCGCAGGTAACGTTCGAGCCACGGCGTTTTCACGGCGCGCGCCGGCAGCCCCGTTACGCTCACGAACTCGACGATGTCTTCAGGCTTCGCGTCGGCGAGCACGCGCTTGAACTCCGGGTGCGCGTCGCCCTCCTCCGTCACGGCGAACGGCGTGCCCACCTGCACGCCGTTGGCGCCCGCCTCGAGCCATTTGCGCACCGCCTCGTGGCTGTTGATGCCGCCTGCCACGACGAGCGGCACGTCGCGCCGCGTAATGCCGAGCGTGGTGTACACGCCTTCCAGCTCCTCGAAAATCTGCGCGAACGCGAAGCGCTCGTTGCCCATGTCGGCAATGTCGGTCACGCCGAGGTGGCCGCCCGCGTGTGCGGGATGCTCGATCACGATGGCGTCGGGCAGACGGCCCTTCTTCATCCACTTCTTGAGCACGAGCGCGACGCCGCGCGCGTCGGAAAGGATCGGCACGAGCGCGATGTCCACGCCCGCCGTGAGATCGGGCAGATCGAGCGGCAGGCCCGCGCCCATCACGATGGCGTCGGCGCCGTGCTCGCAGGCCGCGCGCACATAGTCGGCATGCGCGTTCACCGCCTTCATGACGTTGACGGCGATCATGCCGTTGCCGCCGGCGAGCTTGCGCGCCGCCGCGATCTCACGGCCGAGCGCGATGAGGTTCGCGCGAGCGAGCGTTTCGTGCCGCGGGTCTGCGCGGCACATGTCCATGAGGTCGCCGTGATGATGGCGCAGGTCGATGCTCGCGATCGTGCCGAGCGCACCTTCGCGCGCGACACTGCCAGCAAGCCGGTGCGCCGAGATGCCGACGCCCATGCCGCCCTGCACGACAGGCAGGAGTTGACGGCCGCGAATCTGAAGCGGCGCGAAGGAGTGTGCAGGAAACATGTTGTGCTCTGTCGATGACAAAGCGCTTATGGTCGCGCGTACCCCACATATGACATTGACACACATCAAATAAAAACGCGGATATCCGGGATGGAATCCGCGTTCATGATCTACATCAACACGTCGCACTAAAAGATTTGCGATAGCGCGACGAGATGCCTCATCAGGTTTTCGGCACCTTGAACTGCATCGACTTGTATTCGAGGTACTCCTCGAGACCGTACGCGCCGTTCTCACGGCCGTGGCCCGACTGCTTGAAGCCGCCGAACGGCGCAGCCATGTTCCAGGTGCCGCCGTTGATGTCGATCTGGCCCGTGCGGATGCGGCGCGCCACGCGCATCGCGCGTTCGTCGCTGCCGGCCCAGACTGCGCCGCCGAGGCCATAGAGCGAGTCGTTGGCGATCGCCACGGCGTCGTCCTCGTCCTTCGCCGTGAGGATCGTGAGCACCGGCCCGAAGATCTCTTCCTGCGCGATGGCCGCGTCGCGCGGCACGCGGCCGAACACGGTCGGCTTCACGAAGAAGCCCTGCGTCACGCCTTCCGGCATGCCCGGGCCGCCCGTGACGAGTTCGGCGCCGTCGGCCATGCCGCGCTCGATGTACTGCTGCACGCGCTGCTGCTGCGCCTTCGAGGCGAGCGGGCCGAGCTTCGCCTTCTCGTCGCGCGGATCGCCGACCGTGAACGCCTCGGCGGCCTGCTTCGCAAGGTCGCGCGCTTCTTCGTAGCGCGACTCCGGCACGATCAGGCGCGTGTGCGCCGAGCAGGTTTGCCCAGAGTTCAGGAAGCACGCGCCCACCGTGCCCTTCACGGCGGCCGCGAAGTCGGCGTCGTCGAGCACGACAGCGGCCGACTTGCCACCCAGTTCCAGCGCCACGCGCTTGACCGTGGCCGACGCCACTTCCGACACGCGCTTGCCCGCACGCGTCGAGCCGGTGAACGACACCATGTCGACGTCCGGATGGCGCGCGAGCAGTTCGCCGACCACCGGGCCATAGCCCGTGACCAGGTTGAACACGCCCGCGGGCAGGCCGGCTTCGTGAATGGCCTCGGCGAGCACGAATGCGTTGAGCGGCGCGATCTCCGAAGGCTTGAGCACGACGGTGCAGCCTGCAGCGAGCGCCGCGGCGACCTTCAACGTGATCTGGTTGAGCGGATAGTTCCACGGCGTGATGGCCGCGACCACGCCCACCGGCTCGCGCACGACGAGCGAATTGCCGACGCGCTCCTCGTACTGGAACGCGCTGGCGAGCTTCGCATAGGCGCCCCAGTTGTACACGGGGCCGCCCACCTGGATGGCGCGCGCGAGCTTGAGCGGCATGCCCACTTCGCCTGCGATGATCTGCGCGAGTTCGTCGGTGCGGGCCTTGAGGTTGTCGGCGATTTTCTGCAGCCAGGCCCCACGCTCGGCGGCGGGCGTCGCGGCCCAGCGGTCGAAGGCGGCGCGCGCAGCGGCGATGGCCGCCTCGGCGTCGGCTTCGACGCCTTCGGGAATGCGGCCCATCACCGCCTCGGTGCCCGAGTCGATCACGTCGATCGTGCCCTTGCCTTGCGGCGCGACCCATTGGCCGTTGATGTAGAACTGTGCGTAGTGTTTCATGCGCGTCTCCTGTGTCGGTCGCATCTGGTGCTGTAGCGCCTCGTGCGATCCCATACAACTTTCTTCCGTGTGGGTTCACGGTGGCTTGTGCGGCAAGGCCGCGGCGATCCCGCATTCTAGCGTGGTTGACGCAAACGTAAAGCTCGGAATGCAAAGCGCCGGACGCACGCCCTTCGAGCCGCCAGAAGCAAAACGGGCGACGCTCACGCGCCGCCCGTTTTCATTTCACGCCTCGATCAGCGATCGAAACTCACTGCAGCCCCTGGCTAGCAAGGAAGTCCTCGTAGTTGCCGCTGTAGTCCTTGATCGTGCCGTCCGTCTTCACCTCGATGATGCGGTTGGCGAGACCGTTCACGAACTCGCGGTCATGGGACACGAAAACGAGCGTGCCTTCGAACTTTTCGAGGGCGATCTGCAGCGACTCGATCGATTCCATGTCCATGTGGTTAGTGGGCTCGTCCATGAGCAGCACGTTGTGGCGGCCGAGCATCAGCTTGCCCCAGATCATGCGGCCCTTCTCGCCACCCGACAGCACCTTGACCGACTTGCGGATGTCGTCCGCGTTGAACAGCAGACGGCCCAGCGTGCCGCGCACCGACTGCTCGTCGTCGCCTTCCTGGCGGTACTGGTCGATCCAGTCCATCAGCGTGACGTCGCTCGGGAACTCTTCATACGTGTCCTGCGGCATGTAGCCCACGTTCGCGTTCTCGGCCCACTTCACCGTGCCGTTGTCGACGGCCAGATTGCCGAGCAGCGAGCGCAGCAGCGTGGTCTTGCCCGCGCCGTTCTCGCCGATGATCGCGATGCGTTCGCCGGGCTGCACGCTGATGCTGAACTTGTTGAAGATGCGGCGCTCGTACGTCTTCGTGATCTCTTCCGCGACCACGACGATGTTGTGCAGCTTCTTCTCGAACTCGAAGCGGATGAACGGGTTCTGGCGCGACGAGGGCTTGAATTCCTCGATCTTGATCTTGTCGATCATCTTCAGGCGGCTGGTGGCCTGGCGCGCCTTCGACTTGTTCGCCGAGAAGCGGCGCACGAAGTCCTGCAGGTCGGCCACGCGCTCCTTCGCCTTCTGGTTCGCGGCCTGCTGACGCTCGCGCGCCTGCGCCGACGCGAGCATGTAGTCGTCGTAGTTGCCCGGCCAGACCTTGAGCGTGCCGTAGTCCATGTCCGCCATGTGCGTGCAGACCTGGTTCAGGAAGTGTCGATCGTGGGAAATGATGATCATGGTCGAGTTGTACTCGTTCAGAACATCTTCCAGCCAGCGGATCGAGTTGATGTCGAGGTTGTTGGTCGGTTCGTCGAGCAGCAGCACGTCCGGCTTCGAGAACAGGGCCTGCGCGAGCAGCACGCGCAGCTTCCAGCCCGGCGCCACGCCGCTCATCGAGCCGTTGTGGAATTCCGTGCCGATGCCGATGCCGAGCAGCAGTTCGCCCGCGCGCGCTTCGGCCGTGTAGCCGTCGTATTCGGCGAACTTCGCCTCCAGCTCGGCGGCGTGCATGTAGTCGTCGTCGGTGGCCTCGGGGTTCGCGTAGATCGCGTCGCGCTCGGTCATCGCGGCCCACATTTCGGTGTGGCCCATCATGACGACGTCGAGCACGCGCACGTCTTCGTACGCGAACTGGTCCTGGCGCAGCTTGCCCAGACGCACGTTCGGCTCGAGCACGACGTTGCCCGAGCTCTGCTCGAGGTCGCCGCCCAGGATCTTCATGAACGTCGACTTGCCGCAACCGTTCGCGCCGATCAGGCCATAGCGGTTGCCTTCGCCGAATTTGACCGAGATATTCTCGAACAAGGGCTTCGGCCCGAATTGCATGGTGATGTTGGCGGTAGAGAGCACAGCGCGTCCCGGAAAGTAGATCGACGAAAAACCTGTAATTTTAGCAGGTTATGCCACTTCGCGCGCGAGTTCCAGCCGCACGAGACACCACAGCTGGCGACAGCGCGGGCACCGGCGCAGCCCGCGAAATCGGTGCGGATCGCATGGGCGTGAAGGGCCCCGCCCTGCGAGCATGACACGGCGAGAAGTGCGGAATATGAAGGCGGGCGGGCGGCGATCGTTACAACGGGGGCCGCATCGCCCGCTGGGGCACGACGCGATCAGGCCTCGCCGGTGCGAGGTGTCTGCAGCACGTCGATGAAGGCCGAAAAATCAGCCTGCGCGAGGCCCATCGCTGCCGCCAGACGCAGCAATTGCTGGACCGTGCCGGACACTGGCATAGGCGTGCCGGTTTGCGCGGCCGCTGCGGCGACCGTGTCCACGTCCTTCTGGAACGTCTTGAGCGCGCCGATGGGTACCAGCCCGTCTTGCGTCATGCGCGGCACGAAGGTGCGCAGCAGCGTCGAATCGGCCCAGCCGCCCGCGAGCGCCTCGGGCAGCTTCGCCGCGTCGATGCCGCTGCGGCGCGCAAGGCTTACCGCCTCGGCAATCGCGGCGACCGTGGCCGTGACGATCGCCTGGTTGCACAGCTTGGTGGTCTGGCCCGCGCCAGCGGCCCCCATATGCGTGACCCGCGCTGCGTAGGCGGCAAGGATCGGCGTGACGGCGTCGACGTCCGCTATGGCACCGCCCGCCATGACCGCTAGCGTGCCGTTCTGCGCGCCCGCCACGCCGCCCGACACCGGGGCGTCGACCCAGCCGACGCCGAACGCCGCCGCGCGCCCGGCGAGCCTGCGCGTCGCGTCGGGCGGGATGCTCGAATGATCGACGATGCGACGCACGCGCACGCCCTCGCCGGCTGCACCGGTCAACAGGCCTTCGTCGCCGAACACCACGGACTCGACGGCTGCCGCGTCCGCGACACAGAGCAGCACCACGTCGGCCGCGCGCGCGAGTTCGCCGGGCGTCGCGGCCACCTGGGCGCCGTCGGCGACCGACGCCTCGGCCTTCGCCGGCGTGCGATTCCACACGCGCACCGCGTGCCCCGCGCGCAGCAAATGGCGAATCATCGGCGCGCCCATCAGTCCCGGTCCGCAAAAGCCCAATACCTGCTCGTCCATCTTTTCCGTCTCCTGCGTCGTCTGGCTGCAATCGTCGCGTGCCCGGTCGTGCGAGGCACGGCCAGTGCCCGAGTTCGTGCGAGGCGCCATGATAACCGGCGCGAGGCTCGTCCATGTTTGCGTCTGGAGCCCGGCGCGTTACCTATACTCGATTGACGCGCCCCAGCCGCGCGACCTCCGAGGAGACACTGTCATGAACGACCACGTCTACAAGCAGATCGAGCTTACCGGCTCTTCCAAGGTGTCCAGCGACGACGCCATCCGCTGCGCCATTGCGCGCGCGTCGAAGACGCTGCGCTACCTGCACTGGTTCGAGGTCGTGGAAACACGCGGACTGATCGAAAACGACCAGATCTCGCACTGGCAGGTCACGATCAAGGTGGGCATCCGCATCGACGACTGAAGCCGGCCTGAAAGCAAAACGGCTGCGCAGGCCTCACGGGCCACGCGCAGCCGGTTCGCGTCATTTCGCATGCAGACGCTGGAATGATCCGACGAAAGCACTCGCGCAGCGCCGGCCGGCGGCGCGAGCGCTTGACACAGGCTTACTTCGGCAGCGAGCCGTCCACACCTTCGACGTACCAGTTCAGGCGTTGCAGTTCCGGGTCGGTCAGCGTCTTGCCGGCCGGCACCTTCACGGCGCCCGTCTGGTCCTTGATCGGGCCCGTGAAGACGTCCCACTTGCCGCTCGCGATCGCTTCGCGCTTCGCGGCGACGGCCTTTTGCGCATCGGCCGAAAGCTCGCTCGTGTTGACGTCGCCGAGATCGACGGCCTTTTGCGGGATGCCCCACCACACCGGATCGTTCTTCCACTTGCCGTCCAGCACCTGCTGGATCACGGCGACGTAATAGACACCCCAGTTCGCTTCGACCGAGCCGAGATGCGCGTGCGGACCGAACTTCTTCATGTTCGAATCCCAGCCGAATGCGTGGACCTTCTTTTCTTCGGCGGTGGCGAGCGTGGCGCTCGAATCGGTGTTTTGCAGCAGCACGTCGGCGCCCTGGCCGATCAGCGTTTCGGCGGCCTGCTTCTCCTTGCCCGGATCGAACCAGCTATTGATCCAGATGACCTTGGTGTGCACCTTCGGATTCACCGAGCGCGCGCCGAGCGTGTACGCGTTGATGTTGCGCACGACCTCGGGAATCGGCACCGACGCCACGAAGCCGAGCGTGTTGGTCTTCGTCGCATAGCCCGCCGCGACGCCCGCGAGATACGCGCCCTGATACATGCGCACGTCATAGGTGCCGAAGTTCGGCGCCTTCTTGTAGCCCGTTGCGTGCAGGAACACGGTGTCCGGGAAGTCCTTCGCGACCTTTAGCTGGAAGTCCTGATAACCGAAGCTCGTGCCGAAGATGATCTTGTTGCCCTTGTTCGCGAGATCGCGGAACACGCGTTCCGAGTCCGCCGATTCCGGCACGTTTTCCACGCGCGTGATCTTGATCTTGTTGCCGAACTTCTGCTCGGCGGCCTTCGACCCCTGATCGTGTGCGAAGGTCCAGCCGGCATCGCCCGGATTGCCGAGATAGACGAACGCGACGCCCGGCGCGTCGGCGGCCTGGGCCGCGGGCGCGAGGGCCGCCGTGCCGCACGTGGCGGCGACGGCGAAAGCGGTCAGGATGGTTTTTTTCATCGAGGATCTCCTGTCGTGGATGGGATAACGGCGAGCGTTCAAGGCGTGTTGGTTAGCATTCCGGATTGCATGGATCGACTGGTTGGCCCCACCTGGGCGGCCCCACCTAGGCGGCCCCAAAGAACGGCTTGCCGAGCGAGGCCGGCGCGTTCAGGCGGATCGTGTTCGGGTTGCGCGAAATGAGCACGAGCACGACGATCGTCGCGACGTACGGCAGCATGGCGAGAAACTGAGTCGGCACCGGCACGCCCACGGCCTGCGCATAGAACTGCGCGCCCGTGACCGCGCCGAAGAGCAGCGCGCCGATCAGGAGGCGCCCCGGACGCCACGTCGCGAACACCACGAGCGCGAGCGCGATCCAGCCGCGCCCCGCCGTGATCTGCTCCTGCCACAAATGCAGCTGCACGACGGAGTAATAGCTGCCCGCGAGGCCGGCCATCGCGCCGCCGAAGGCCGTTGCGCCATAGCGCACGCCAATCACGGGAAAGCCCACCGAATGCGCGACCTGTGGCGACTCGCCCACCGAGCGCAGCACGAGTCCGGCGCGCGTGCGATAGAGGAACCATCCGACCACGGCGAACATGATGAACGCGAGGTAATCGACCGGCGTGAGGCTGAAGAACGCCTGCCCTACCACGGGCAGTTGCGAAAGCCCCGGAATCGGCCAGGCTGCGATGGTGGCCGACGTGGCGGCCGAGGTGTAGGGCTTGCCCACGTATGCCGAAAGCCCGACGCCGAAGATCGTGAGCGAGAGTCCCGTGGCAACCTGGTTGGCGAGCATCGTGAGCACGAGAAAGCCGAACAGCAACGCCATGACGACGCCCGCCGCCATACCCGCGAGCAGCCCGAGCCACGGACTGCCCGTGATGGTCGTGACCGCATAGCCCGTAACGGCGCCCATCAGCATCATCCCTTCCACGCCGAGATTGAGCACGCCCGACTTCTCGGTGACGAGCTCGCCCACGCCCGCGAACATGAGCGGGATAGCGGCGGTGACGGCGCTCGAGGCGAGCGAGCTGGCTTGCTGGATATCCATGTCGTGTGGCCCGTTTGATTGTTCTGTGGATCGCGCTGATCAGCTCGCAACCGCGACCGGATGACGGCGGCGCACGCGATAGTTCACGAAGAGGTCCGCGCCGAGCAGGCAGAAGAGCAGCAGCCCCTGGAACACGCCCGAAAGCGCCTGCGGCAATTGCAGCGAGGTCTGCACGGCTTCGCCGCCCAGATAGAGCAGCGCCATCAAGAGGCTCGCGAGCACGATGCCGACCGGATGCAGCCGCCCCACGAACACGACGATGATCGCCGTGAAGCCGTAGCCCGGCGACCATGTCGCCTGAAGCTGGCCGATGGGACCGGCAATCTCGCCCATCCCCGCGAGCCCCGCGAGACCGCCGGAAAGCAGGAGCGAGGTCCAGATCGTCTTTTTCTCCGAGAAGCCCGCGTAGCGCGCGGCGAGCGGCGCGAGCCCGCCCACGCTCATGCGGTAGCCCGCAAAGCTGCGGCGCATGAAGAGCCACACGAGCGGAATGGCTGCGAGCGTGAGGAAGATCGATGCGTTCAGGCGCGTGCCGCGCAGCCAGTGGATGCGCCAGTCGCCGCCGAAGGTTGGATAGAGCGCGTCGCCGCTGAACATTTCGGAGAGCGGAAAGTTCATGCCGTTCGGATCGCGCCACGGGCCGCTCACGAGCCAGATCAGCAATTGCGTGGCGACGTAGGTGAGCATCAGGCTCGTGAGAATCTCGTTGGTGTTGAAGCGGCTCTTGAGCCAGGCGGGAATTGCCGCCCAGGCCATGCCGCCCAGCACACCCGCGAACATCATCAGGAACAGGATCCACCAACCCGTCGATTGATCGAAGTAGATCGCCACGCCGCTCGCCGCGATGCCGCCCAGCACCATCTGCCCTTCCGCGCCGATGTTCCACACGTTGGCGCGGTAGCCCGCCGCGAGGCCCAGCGCGATCAGGCATAGGGGCGAGGCCTTGAGCAACAGTTCGGACCAGCCGTTGATGGTCGAAAGCGGCTCGATGAAGAACGCGTGCATCGCCTGCAGGGGATCGCGGCCCACGAGGCCGAAGATCAGGAAGCCGATAGCGAGCGTCAGCAGCGCCGCGATCAGCGGCACGGCGATGCGCACCGTGCGTGACGGCGTCGTGCGGGCTTCGAGTCGGTACGGGAGGATCATGGTGATGAGGTCGGTGGTCGGTCTCGGGTGGTTGCTTGCGTGCGCCGCGTGTCGTCGTGGGTCGCTCCTGCGGCTCGCGCCTCAGGCGTTCGCTACGGTCTGCGCCGGGGGCTCACCGTTCTGCCGGCCGCCGCCGCCTCCGCTATTGGCGCGCTCGCCGAAGAGGCCCGCCATCCAGCGGCCGATTTCCTCGGCGTTCGTCTCGCCCGTCAAACGCGCGGGAGAAAGACGCCCGCCCGCGAGCACCGCAATGCGGTCGCAGATGTCGAAGAGTTCTTCCAGTTCTTCCGAGATCACGAGTATCGCCACGCCGCGCGCCGAAAGGTCGAGCAGCTGCTGCCGGATGAATGCCGCCGCGCCCACGTCCACGCCCCATGTGGGCTGCGCGACCACGAGCACCTTCGGCGCCTGGAGAATTTCGCGCCCCACGATGTACTTCTGCAGATTGCCGCCCGAGAGGCTTTGCGCGAGCGCGTCCGGCCCGCCGCAGCGCACGTCGAACGCGCCGATGCAACGCTGCGCGAACGCGCGCATCGCGCCGGTCCTGAGCCACCCCGAGCGCACCATCCCTTCGCGATGCGCCGTGAGCAAGGCGTTTTCGGCAAGCGACATGGCGGGCACCGCGCCACGCCCGAGCCGCTCCTCAGGCACGAACGCAAAGCCGAGCTTGCGGCGCGCGCCCGCCGAAAGGCGTCCCGCGGGCTTGCCGCAAATCGTGACCGTATCGGCTGGCGCGCCGTGGCGGCCCGCCTGTGCCTCGCCGGAGAGCGCGGCGAGCAATTCCGCCTGGCCGTTGCCCGACACCCCCGCAATGCCGAGAATCTCGCCCGCGTGCACGCCGAACGAAACGTCGTCGAGCGACGTGCCGAACGGATCGTCGCTCGGCATCGACAGATGCTTCGCTTCGAGCAGCATGTCGCCAGGCGTGTGCGCGCGGCGCGTGTAGTCTGGCAGCTCGCGCCCGACCATCAGCCGCGCGAGCGACGCATGCGTCTCCTCGCGCGGAATCACGTTGCCCGTGACCTTGCCGCCGCGCAGCACGGTGGCCGTGTCGCAAAGCTCCTGGATCTCATCGAGCTTGTGGCTGATATAGAGAATGCTGCAGCCTTCCGATGCGAGGCGACGTAGCGTGCCGAACAGCTTGCGCACCGCCTGCGGCGTGAGCACCGAAGTCGGCTCGTCCATGATCAAAAGACGCGGGTTCTGCAGCAGGCAGCGCACGATCTCCACGCGCTGGCGCTCGCCCACCGTGAGGCTGTGCACATGCCGCTGCGGATCGACATCGAGGCCGTATTGCGCCGACACCTCGCGAATGCGCTTGCCGAGCGTTTTCAGGTCGAACGGCTCGTCGAGCGAGAGCGCGATGTTCTCGCCCACCGTCAGCGTTTCGAACAACGAAAAATGCTGGAACACCATGCCGATGCCGAGCTTGCGCGCCGCAGCCGGACTCGTGATTTCGACGGCCCGGCCTTCCCAGCGGATCTCGCCCGCGTCCGGCCGCACCGCGCCATAGACGATCTTCATGAGCGTGCTCTTGCCCGCGCCGTTCTCGCCGAGCAAGGCGTGAATCTCTCCGGGCGCAACCGAGAGCGTGACGTCGTCGTTCGCGCGCACCGCCGGGTACTGCTTCGTGATGCCGGCAAGCGCGAGGCGCGGCACGCCCGGGTCACGCTGGTCGTCTTGCGTGCCCGTTGCCTGACGTGAAGAAGAATCGCCCATGGAGGTTCCGCCGTTGTACGTTATTGCTGTCCGAAAGCCGTTTGAAGCGTGCCGCCGCGCACGGGGGGCGTGCGCCGCCGTGCGGGGGTGACGATACCTGTTAGCCCTGCCAACGTCGAGCCGCCAAAATTCGCGGTTGCCGCAGCCATCGCCGCACTGCGCGGGCCGCTCGGGGTAAGACTCGCTTGACGGCACTTTTTGACCATATTAAAAACGATATACCCCTGAGCCCCATCGATCAGCCAGAACATATAATTCGGAGAATTCATGAGTCAGCAACGCGAGGCGATCGACACCTACCTCTTGCGCGTCTTGCACACGCTTCTGATGGAGCGCAGCGTGACACGCGCCGCCGTCAAGCTCAATCAGTCCCAGCCCGCCATCAGCGCGGCGCTGCGGCGCCTGCGCGACATCACCGGCGACCCGCTCCTCGTGCGCGGCAAGTCCGGCATGGTGCCGACCGAGTACGGCCTGCGCCTGCTCGAGCCCGTGCAGAACGCACTGCGCGAGATCGAGCGCATCCGCTTCCAGCAACACAGTTTCGATCCGGCCACGTCCATCCGCTGTTACCGGATTGGCTGTCCTGACTATCTGAACGTCCTGTTCGTGCCGACCGTCGTCGAACGCTTTCGCCAGGCCGCGCCGAACGCGACGCTCGAGTTCCACTCGCTCGGACCTGCGTTCGACTACGAACTCGCGCTCGAGGAAGGCAAGCTCGATATCGTCATCGGCAACTGGCCCGAACCGCCCGAGCAGTTGCATCTCTCGAACCTGTTCGTCGACCAGATCGTCTGCCTGATGAGCAACACGCACCCGTTCGCCAAGCGCGGCGGGCTCACGCTCGACCAGTACCTGAACGCGCCGCATCTCGCGCCCACGCCCTATTCCGTGGGCCAGCGCGGCGCCATCGACGTGCACCTCGCGCGCGAGCGCCTCAAGCGCCACGTGGTCGTCACGCTGCCGTACTTCAATCTCGCGCCCTATGTGCTCATCAAGTCGGACCTGATCTTCACGACCACGCGCCTCTTCGCCGACCACTATGCGCGCTTCCTGCCGCTCACGGTCGTGCCCGCGCCGCTCGATTTCCCGCCGATGCAGTACTACCAGTTGTGGCACGAACGCTGTCATTACTCGGACGAAGTACGCTGGTTGCGCGGCCTCGTCGCCGAAGCGACGAAGACGCTGATCGACAAGCCCTGAGTGCGGCGGCCGCGTGGTGCTGCGGCTGGCCTCTTTCGCATTTCCCTTTCGTTACATGGCAGCTCGCGCGGTGGCGCGTGCCGCCTGTCACCGTCGCTTTAACGTTGCTTAGCGCGCCATTTGTGCGAGTTGGGCCGCGAGCCCGTTATGGCGCTCGATGACCGGCCCAAGCTCCACCGTCTGCAGCACACCCTCCTTCACGACGACACGCCCGTCGATCACGCTCAGCGCCACCTGCGACGGCGCGCAAAACACGAGCGCCGCAACCGGATCATGCAGCGCGCCCGCAAACATCGGCTGGCGCAGGTCGAACGCCACGAAGTCGGCCGCCATGCCGGGCGCAAGCGCACCGATGTCGTCGCGGCCCAGCACCTGCGCGCCGCCCAGCGTCGCGATTTCGAGCGCTTCGCGCGCCGTCATGGCATCGGGGCCGAAGCCCACCCGCGCGAGCAGCATGGCCTGGCGCGCCTCGGCCACCATCTGCGCGCCGTCGTTCGACGCCGAGCCGTCCACGCCGAGCCCCACGGGCACCCCTGCAAGCCGCATCTTCTTCACCGGCGCGATGCCCGAGGCGAGCCGCATGTTCGAGCATGGACAATGCGCGACGCCCGTGCCCGTGCGGCCGAAAAGCCCGATGCCGTGATCGTCGAGCTGCACGCAGTGCGCGTGCCACACGTCGCGGCCCACCCAGCCGAGATCCTCGGCGTACTCGGCGGGCGTCATCCCGAACTTCTCCCGGCTATAGGCGATGTCGTTGACGTTCTCGGCGAGGTGCGTGTGCATCGACACGCCG
>Ga0306920_100006775_pt1 | contig 15003 bp, 8 predicted proteins | sample flu12Cox44000170_FD_204666 | JGI IMG/M metagenome (GOLD analysis project Ga0306920, IMG submission 204666) | Lab enrichment of tropical soil microbial communities from Luquillo Experimental Forest, Puerto Rico - flux4day.12C.oxic.44.000.170 (v2)... | ecosystem: Environmental > Terrestrial >... | reverse complement strand
CACCGCGGCGTCGGAGTCGCCCGTATCGGCCGGCGCCTCGGAGGTCGCACGCCCGGAACTCAGCACGCACAGCAACCCAGCCGCGCAAACGGCAACCCGGCTCCAGACAAACGACCGGCGGCCCCCGTGTAAGAGCAGACGGAACATCACATTCGCTGGCATGGGTCGTGAGCCTCCTTCAGCGGCACGCCTTTCAGTTGGCACGCGGCGACTCTGTAAGCCCTCATTCTTGGACGACGGCCCGCTCATGGAGAATTGCACGCGCACCGCGCCATTCGGGTGCTATGTTGCCCTTTCGACGTTTTCTCCCATCGTCTTAGATACAGCCGTCTGATTCAAGATCAGGAGTCTGGGTGAGTCCCGACCGGGGACCGTCCGCCTGTGCTGTAAGGCTTGCTGCGGGGCATCACCGTCCGTTGTTGGCGAAACCCGATCACTAAGCCTCCCTGGGCCGGCGTGGATTTCAGGGGCTCATGACCGCCGTCGAGGAGCTCTCCGCGTGCCGCCACAGCAACCCCTTAGCGAGATGCACGCTCAGCAGGTACAGCAGCGTCACGGCCGCCACAAACAGATAGAACGTTCCGGTCAATGGAACAAATCCCAGGGGGCCAGCGAGTCCGCTGATGGGCAGCAGTGCGCCCACAGCCACGACGAGCAGCGTGCTGATCAACAGCGGCCAGCTCGGCCTGCTTTCAAAGGGATTACCCATAGTGCGGATGACGTAGATCACCAGAGTTTGCGTGGCCAACGACTCAACGAACCAGCCGGTATGGAAGAATGGCTGACTGGCGGTGAAGAAATGCAGCAGTACGTAGAACGTCAGGAAGTCGAAGACTGAGCTGATCGGACCGACGTACAGCATGAAACTGCGGATCAGGCCGATATCCCAATGCCGTGGCTTCCTGACAAAATCCTCATCGACGTTGTCGGTCGGAATGGTGATCTGCGAAAGGTCATAGAGGAAGTTGTTCAGCAGGATCTGCATCGGCAGCATTGGCAGGAATGGCAGGAACGTCGATGCGCCCGCCATGCTGAACATGTTGCCGAAGTTCGAACTGGTCCCCATGAGCAGGTACTTCATCACGTTGCCGAATGCCTTGCGTCCTTCGAGGATGCCGCTCGTCAGCACCTCGAGGCCTGGCTCAACCAGGATGATGTCCGCCGCCTCGCGGGCCACATCTACCGCGGAGGCCACCGAGATGCCCACATCCGCCGCATGGAGCGAGGGTGCGTCGTTGATCCCGTCTCCCATAAAACCGACCACGTGACCACGGTGCTTGAGCGCCATCAAGATGCGATTCTTCTGCGCAGGGGAGGCGCGTGCGAACACCGTGGTCTCCTCTGCCACGACCTGCAGCGCGGGGTCGGTCATCTTCTCGATCTCCTCCCCGAGCACGATCTTTCCCGGATCCAAGCCCACCTGGGTGCAGACTTGCGTGGTGACAAGATCACTGTCGCCGGTGATGATCTTTACGTGGACGCCGGCCGAGCGTAACGCTGCGAGCGCCGCGGCCGCATCGGGCAGGGGCTTGTCGGCAAACGTGACGAAGCCTGCGAGGATGAGATTACGCTCATCAGCGGCGGAGTAGTCGGCGCGGACCTCTACCATCACGTACGCGACGGCCAGCACCCGCAGTCCCTTGCGACTCAAGTCCTCGAAGGTCGCCTCGCAGCGGGCACGCGTGTCGGCATCGAGCGGCATGACCTGTGCCGCGCGCTCAACTGCCACGGCGCGCTCAAGCACCCCTTCCGGTGCGCCCTTGGTGATCAGCAGCCGGTGCGATTCGTGCTCGAGCACCACAGAAAGACGGCGGCGCTCGAAGTCGTAGGGAATCTCATCGCACTTCTGGTAGCCGCCCTCCTCGTCCGTCTGCGCTGTGCCGAGGATCGCATCGTCGAGCGGGCTGCGAATCCCAGTCTGGTTCTTGCTGTTGAGCCGCGCCAGGGTGAGCACCCGCTTGGAGGGTTCTCCGCAGGCGTCGACACACCGATCGAGAGCCATCTTGCCGCTGGTGATCGTACCGGTCTTGTCGCTGCAGAGCACGTCGATGCTGCCGAAGTTCTGGATGGCAGCGAGGTGCTTGACGATCACCTTCTTCTTTGCCATCGCGCGGGCACCATTGGCAAGAGTAACCGAGACGATCATCGGTAAGAACTCGGGGGTCAGCCCGACGGCCAATGCGACCGCAAAGAGCAACGACTGAAAAGGATCGCGGTGCTTGAGTGCCCCGACCACGACCAGAAAAAGCACGAGGAAGAACACCGTGCGTGTGAGGAACAAGCTGAAGTCCTTCAGTCCACGCTCGAAGGCGGTGGGCTCAGGAGGTGCCGCAAGCCGCGCCGCGATATCCCCGAACGCCGTCGCGGTGCCCGTGGCGACGATGAGCGCCCGCGCTGTGCCGCTCACTATCGAGGTGCCGAGAAACACCATGTTCTCCGCGTCGGGAAGCGCAGATATTTCATTGCCGCGGGCCTGCTTCTCCGCCGGCAGCGACTCTCCTGTGAGCGCCGCCTGCTGCACGTACAAGTCGCGTGATTCCAGCAGTCGCGCGTCCGCTGGAACCATGTCGCCTGCCGACAACCGTACGACGTCGCCGGGAACGACCTGGGCGCAAGGGATGTCCACCCACTGCCCGTCGCGCAGCACCGTGGCCCTGGGGGTGACCTGGGCCTGCAGTTGCTCGACGGCTCTCTGCGAGCGGCGGGTCTGCCCAAAGTCGAGCACGTTGCTTACGACGACGATCGCAATGATGATGACCGCATCCGTTGGTTCACCCAGCACCGCCGATGCGGTCGCCGCGATGAGCAGGACGACAACAAGCGGATTCAAGAAGAGGCGCAGGAACTCAAGCAGCGCCGATTGTCGTTTCCTCGGTGCCGGATCGTTAAGACCGTATTGGGCGAGCCGCTCGGCTGCGGTCCTGGAAGTGAGCCCGTCGGCTACTGCCGCTTCAGCGAGGGCTTCCAAGGTGAGGCGTGATTGGCGTTGATGGGCGGATCTGTGCGGCTCGCATGCGACTGCGATCTGGCTCTAGATGGCTCGCCGCGGCCGAGGGCCAGACGCGAGATGGCTTCTGGATACTCCCTCTCACTTCGATACTCACCTTGAGCGCCTGGATGTTCGCGATATTGGCAACGGGTGCCGCCTGTGGCAAGGATGTCCAGCCGTATTTCACGATGTCGATCCGCTCGACCCCCCCATGGGTATCTGCGTATGGGTGATCGCCTGGTTCGGAGTAGCTTTGGCCTTGGATTTCACGAAAGCTGCCTCCCTAGGAGATTCGCAGGTGACGTACTCGCCTCGGGAGCAGTGAGGCAAAGCGTCTAATGCCCGGATTCGAGGGTAAAAGGCGATTCTACCCGTACGCATCTCCCATGAAGGCGGGGGTTGTTTACGCAGCGGCTGTATTCGCGCTCGGATTTGCTCTCGGAGCGATTAGGCTTCTCCTGGTTGTTCCTCGCATCGGCGACGCGGCAGCGGTGTTGGTGGAGACGCCGATTATCCTCACAGCAAGCTGGTGGCTATGTGCACTGTGTAGCCGGCATTTTTCAGTAGAACTTTCCGAACAGCCGCGCATCCTGATGGGTGCCGTTGCCTTGATCGCGTTGATGTGCTTGGAGATAAGCCTGTCTATGGCCGTGTTCGGGCGGTCGATCGCGCAGTATCTGGTCAGCTTCCGATCATGGTCTGGCGCAATTGGACTTACGGCGCAGCTCGGTTTCGCCACGTTTCCATTCCTGCAGTTCGAACTCCTTCGTCGTCGGGAGCAGTCAAGACGAAGGGAACTTTCGCAAGTCCAAGACGCACGCCCAGGCGAGCCGACCGTGTAACCCCAGACAAGAAGTGCGTTAAGCGCAATCGAGGACGTCGGGTCGCGCGCCGTCGCCGTGAGAATTTATGTTAACTGGACGGTAACTCGAAACCCGTTCGTCTTTTCAGCCGGCGCGACCTCCCCGATGCACGGCTACAAACATTCAGCCCCTGTTCAGTAGTTCTGCGCCGGAATAGCGCGCATATCCGGAAAAGTGTGCGCACCGGCAGGAGGGAGTGACGTGAACAATTCGATCGCAAAGATCGTTATCGGCACAGCGACGGTCATGCTGTTCGGACTGCCGGGCTGCGGTGGCGGCGGCGGTTCCGGCAGCATGAGCCTTTCGGTGGCCGATGCACCGGTAGACGGAGCGAACAATGTGGTGGTTGAGTTCACAGGCGTCGAGCTCATTCCGGACAAGGGAAATGCCGTCACGATCACATTCGCGTCGCCCAAGACCATAGACCTGCTGAAGGACAGTGGAACGGCGTCGGCACTCTTGTTTAGCCAGCCGATTCCAGCCGGGTCCTACGGGCAGATCCGCCTCATGGTCGTGGCGGACGGCAATCCCAGCAATTCGTACATCATCCTCTCGGACGGCACGATGCATGGGCTGCAAGTGCCCAGCGGTTCAGAAACGGGACTAAAGCTCGTCTCCGGATTCACCGTCCCTGACAGCGGAGTGGTCGATTACACCATCGACTTCGATCTGCGCCAGGCGATCACCTGCCCACCGGGTCAGAGCCCCGCGTGCATCCTCAAGCCCGCGGAGCGGCTGGTGGATAACACCACGGTCGGAAACATTCAGGGTCAAGTCAGCAATACTCTGGTGCCCGCCGGGTGTACGCCCGGCGTGTATCTCTACGCGGGCACCGTGAGCGCGCCCGAGGACATGAACAGCACGGCTTCCCCAGGCGATCCTAACCAGCCAGTGGCATCGAAGGCACCCATCGCAAGTTCGCAGCCACCTTACTATTACCAGTTCACCTTCCTCGCACCGGGGAACTACACGGTGGCCTTCACGTGCGAAGCCGCCCAGGACAATCCTGATCAGGCCGATCCCATGGTGAAATTCAGCCCAGTCAAGACAGGAATCGTAGTGACCGCCGGCCAAACAACCACGGTTGACATCCCATGATCTCAGCGTCCCATGGATGTCCCGTTCCGGTCGCATTCGCCTGACTCCAGGGCTCCTCGCCGGTGGCGGCTTGGACCTCCGCAAGCACGGATGAGACCGCTTTGAGCTGAGGCGGAACCATTTTTTCGTGGCATTCTTGACTAAGCCCTAAGTCCAATTTCAATTCTGTGTTCGCCATAGGAGACTCGCGAACGCCGGAACCTTGGCGTAATCGAGTTCCCCGGTCGTCTGTCCGACCCGCTGTGTTCGCAGAGGAGTGCCCCATGAACAGGTTGGCCATCACGTTCGTGATTGGCGCAGGGCTGGTTTTGGCACTGCCCGGCTGCGTGTCGAAACAGAAATACGAAGAGTCGCAACAGAAGAACGCGGAACTGGAGCAGGAGTACCAGCAGCTCAATCAGCAGCTGAGCGCGGAACTGGGCAGCAAGGACATGCAGATCTCGCGCCTGCAGAACGCGATAAAGGTTTCGATCAACAGCCAGCTGCTGTTCCCTTCGGGCAAGTGGGATATGTCCGAGAGTGCCAAGCAGAGCATTGCGAAGGTCGCCGCGATCCTGGCGCCGCATCAGAAGACCAAGGTCGTGGTCAACGGCTACACCGACAACACGCCGATTGGACCCGGCCTGATGAAAGAGGGTGTCACTTCCAACCTCATCCTGTCGCAGAAGCGCGCTGAGACGGTCATGCAGTACATGATCTCGCAGGGTGTGAAGCCGAGCCTGATCTCTGCCCAGGGTTTCGGCGATGCCAATCCGGTCGCTTCGAACGCCACCGCGGAAGGCCGGGCGCAGAACCGCCGCGTGGAGCTTACGCTGGCGAGCGCAGCCCAGTAGCTGGCTCGGTCGAGCTCAGGCCGGTAACGCTGGCCGCGCGCCGCTCCGGAAGCGCCACGATCACGGACCCCTGACGAGGGTGTCAGTCATGATCCAGTTGGTCTCCCAGCTCTTACCGCCGTCAGCAGAGTATGCGACCTCGAGCTTGCGTCTCGTGGCATCGACGGGGGTGTAGATCTCCCGCACCAGAACGACCCTGTTTTTGAAGCTTTCCTCACCGTAAAACTCGCCGCGTCCGTTCCTGAACTCCCCAACGCGCGTGCGGCTCAGGCTCCCGTCGCGCGGAGTGCTGTAGCTCACACTCCACAGACGAGTCTGTGGGTTGAAATATCGAGGCGACAACGCTTCGATGTGTCCTGCGGGACCGTCCGCCTCCAACTCCCCTAGATTGGCTCGGCCGTTCCAGACCTTCCTGACGGTGTGAGTGCCATCGTATTCGACCCAATCGTTTGAGCCGCTCAGGGGGTCCTTCAGTCGCCGGATATGTGTTTTCCACTTCCCGAAGGCAAAGTCGAAATCGTGCTGGCCGGGCTCCTCCGAAGCGCTGGCGAACGGCGCTGGCCGGACAGGCTGGTGCGGCGGCGATTCGCCTGTCCGGGCAGCAGCGTCGCGATCGGATGCCCGCGCGAATGTCATGATCCAGTTTGCCTCCCACGTGCGTCCCCCGTCGCTGGAGTACGCCTGCTCGAACCGGCTGAAGTCCGGCGCGATATCGGAGAAGGTATTGCGAACCAGCACGTTCTTGCCGTCGATGACTTCATGGTCGAAAAACTCACCACGCTCCCCGACGAACTGGCCGTACATCACCGGTTGCAGTTGCCCGTTGGAGCTCGAGGTCCAGTTGAGGCTCCATTGCCTGGATTGAGGGTTGTACAGGCGCAGGCCCGCTCCCTCGATGTGCCCGGCCGGTCCATCGACTTCGAGCTCGAGGATGTCGGCGCGGCCACTCCATATCTGGCTGACGACCGAGGTACCGTCGTACTCCGCCCAGGTCGATGACCCGCTGAGCGGATGCAGCAAGCGCGCGACGTGCGTCTGCCAAACCCCGAGATTGAAATCGAAATCGTGACTGTCGCCGGTGTCTGCGGCTAGGCACGGGGCGGTGAGCGAGCCTGACGCACTGAGCAGCAGGCACGCGCTGACTTGCAATACGAGCTTCACGCCTTGCATTACCCCCTGCGGAGTAAAGCCGGTCAAGAGCCACTTCAGCGAAGAAGCAGTAGACCACTCCTCGAGCACCTACCGGTGAGACGCCGGATCCACGGCGCGTGCAGCTGTTGTTACCCTCGCTACGGTGTTGGTCTACGACGCGGTCCGTGCCGAGGAAGGAGAGACCCGCGAAGGAAGCGTTTGGAAGAGTGACAATCTTGGACTCGAGCTTCTCTGGCGAGAATTGAAGCAGGCTCCACGACGGCGCAAGCGCCGTCTGATGTCGAGCGATCCCAACTCCCACCGGTCGCACGAAGGTACTCGTTAGGCGCTCGTCAGGCGCCCGCCTTTGGAAACTGTTCCGCCGCAGACGTTTTTAGTCATAATGCCTAAAAATCATCTCCCACGGCGAGGCCGCCCATGTCTGGAGTAACGGCCGGTCTAAGAACTTTCCGCTACCGCAGTGCCCTCCGGCATCCAGGTGGTCGCTGGATCGCCGGGGCGGCGGTGCTCCTCGCGGGCTGTCACCATCGTGCGCCGCCACCGACGCCGCCACCGCCGAGGGTTTCGGTCGTCACCCTGCGAGCCCAGTCGGTGCCCATCGTCACTGAGCTGCCCGGGCGCGTGAACGCCTACCGCACCGCCGACGTGCGGCCGCAGGTGAATGGCATCATTCTGAAGCGGTTGTTTGTCGAGGGCAGCGAGGTCAAGACCGGCCAGCAGCTCTACCAGATCGACCCTGCCCCCTACAAGGCCGCCTACGATAGCGCCGTCGCTGCAAATGCCTCCGCGCGCGCACTGGCGCAACGCGACAAGTCGCTGGTCGCAACCAATCTGGTCAGCAAACAGGATTACGACAATGCCGAGGCCGCCTGGCTGCAGGCGCAGGCGGCCGTGGAGACGGCACGCATCAACCTGATCTATACCAAGGTGCTGTCGCCGATCACCGGCCGCATCAGCCGCTCGTTCGTCACCGAAGGCGCGCTGGCGACCGCCAACCAGCCGACGGCACTCGCCACGGTCCAGCAGCTCGAGCCGGTGTACGTGGACGTCACTCAGCCGACCACCACGCTCCTACGCTTGCGGCGCGAGGCCGAGGCCGGGCTGCTCAAACAAAACGAGGCGGGCAAGACGCAGGTGAGGGTTCGACTCGAAGACGGCACTGACTACCCTCACACAGGCACCCTGGAGTTCTCCGAAGTGACGGTGGACCAGGGCACCGGCTCCGTCACGCTGCGCGCGCTGGTGCCCAATCCCGAGCGCGTGCTGCTGCCCGGCATGTTCGTGCGCGAGGAGATCGACGAGGGCGTGCGCAAGGATGCGGTCCTCGCGCCGCAGCAGGGCGTCAGCCACGATCAGAAGGGTGAGCCCAACGCGCTGATCGTGGGCCCGGACGACGTCGTGGAGCTGCGGACTCTTCGGGTCGATCGTGCCATCGGCGATCAATGGGTGGTGAACGCGGGACTGAATGCTGGCGACCGCGTCATCGTCGAAGGGATCCAGTCGGCGAAGCCCGGTACCAAGGTCGTGGCGGAGGAGTACAAACCGCCGCCGACCGAAAAGACTGTGCGGCAGGCGGGCGCTACCCCTCCATCAGCGGCTGAATAAGCGCGGGCCATGGTCAATTTCTTCATCGACCGCCCGATCTTCGCCTGGGTGCTGGCCATCGTCGTCATGCTGGCGGGCGCGCTCGCCATCAGGACTCTGCCCATCTCGCAGTACCCGAGCATCGCCCCGCCGGCCATCGCCATCGCGGCGACTTTTCCGGGCGCATCGGCTGACGACGTGCAAAGCACCGTGACGCAAGTCATCGAGCAGCAGCTGAGCGGTATCGATCACCTCTTGTACTTCGGCTCCGAGAGCGATGCCGACGGAAGCATGACCATCACGCTCTACTTCGAGCAGGGTACCAATCCCGACATCGCTCAGGTGCAGGTGCAAAACAAACTGCAGCTGGCCACACCGCTCCTGCCGCAGGAAGTGCAGCAGGAGGGCCTGCGTGTCACCAAGGCCACCCGCAATTTCCTGCTGGTGATCGGCTTCTACTCGACCGAGGGCTCGTTTTCCAGCGAGGATGTGAGCGACTACATCGCCTCGCACGTGCAGGATCCGATCAGTCGCACACCGGGAGTGGGCGACTTTCAGCTCTTCGGTACCCAGTACGCCATGCGCGTCTGGATGGATCCGGACAAGCTCAACAACTATGGGCTGACACCGGTGGACGTCAACAACTCGCTGCAGGCACAGAACCTGCAAGTCCCCTCCGGTGAGCTGGGCGGGCTACCCTCAGTGAAGGGCCAGCGCCTGCACGCGACCATTATCGGTCCCCGGCGCCTGACCAATGCCGATGAATTCGGCCGCGTTCTGCTCAAGGTGAATACCGATGGCTCGCAGGTCCGGCTCCGCGATGTGGCCCGCATCGGCCTCGGCGCCGAAAGCTACGCGGTCCACACGGAGTACAACGGCCACCCGGCGGCCGGCCTGGCCGTCAAGCTCGCCACGGGCGCCAACGCTCTGGAGACCGCCAGGGCGATACACGAGACCATGGACAAGCTGGCGCCATTCTTCCCGCCGGGTCTGACGCTCATTTACCCCTATGACACCACGCCGTTCGTGCGCGTCTCCATCGATGAAGTCGTGAAGACGCTGTTCGAGGCGATCGTGCTGGTGTTCCTCGTGATGTACCTGTTCCTGCAGAATTTCCGCGCCACGCTGATTCCGACGATCGCCGTGCCGGTGGTACTGCTCGGCACGTTCGCAGTGCTGGCCGCCGCAGGATTCTCCATCAACACGCTGACCATGTTCGGCATGGTGCTGGCGATCGGCCTGCTCGTCGACGACGCGATCGTCGTCGTGGAGAACGTCGAGCGCGTCATGGAAGAGGAGCATCTTTCACCCAAGGAGGCGACCCGCAAGTCGATGACCGAGATCACCGGAGCCCTGGTGGGCATCTGGCTGGTGCTGTCGGCCGTATTCCTGCCGATGGCTTTCTTCAGCGGCTCCACGGGTGTGATCTACCGCCAGTTCTCCATCACTATCGTGTCGGCGATGAGCCTGTCGGTGATGGTGGCCCTGATCTTCACTCCTTCATTGTGCGCGACGCTGCTGCGCCCGCGGGTCGCGGAGGCACACGAGCGCGAGCGCGGCTTCTTCGGTTGGTTCAACTGGGGGTTCAACCGTGTGAATCGCGGCTACGAGAGCGCACTCGGGGAGGTCACGACGCACCGCGGCCGTTACCTGTTGGTGTATCTGGCGATCGTCGTGGCCATGGGATTCCTGTTCGTGCGCGTGCCAAGATCCTTCCTGCCGGACGAAGACCAGGGCTTTTTCTTCATCCAGGTGTCCGCGCCCCCGGGCACTCCCAGCGAGCTGACTCAGCGGGCGCTGAACCAGGCGCGCGACTACTTCCTCAACGAGGAGAAGAACCTCGTCAGCGGTGTGTTCACCGTCAACGGCTTCAGCTTCGGCGGCCACGGGCAGAATGCCGGCCTGATATTCGTTCGCCTCAAGCCCTGGTCGGAGCGTCCCGGAAAAAAGAACTCGGTGTTTGCGCTCGTGGGGCGCGCCAACCAGTTCTTCCACCAACTGCGGGGAGCGTTCGTGATCGCGTTCGCGCCACCGCCCGCGCTCGAGCTGGGCAATGCGACGGGATTTGATTTCGAGCTGCTGGACCGCGGCAACGTCGGCCACGACGCACTGATGAAGGCGCGCGGTCAGCTGCTCGGGATCGCCAGCAAAGACCCTAGGATCGGGCTAATACGGCCGAACGGGCTGGACGATGAGCCGCAGTACAAGCTCAATATCGACTGGGAAAAAGCGAGCGCGGCCGGTCTTGCGATCAGCAATATCAACGATACCCTCGGCGCCGGCTGGGGCTCGGCGTTCGTCAACCAGTTCATCGATCGCAACCGCGTCAAGCGCGTGTTCCTGCAGGGTGATGCGGACTCGCGCATGCTGCCGCAGGACCTGGGTCGCTGGTACGTGCGCAACGGCGCCGGCCAGATGGTGCCTTTCTCGACGTTCGCTACGGGCTATTGGACCTACGGTTCACCGAAGCTCGAACGTTACAACGGCAGCCCGTCGCTCGAATTCCTCGGCGCCCCGGCCCCGGGCAGGAGCACCGGGGAAGCGCTCGCGGCCATGGCGGCGGCGGTCACGAAGCTCCCGAAGGGCCTGAGCTACGAGTGGACCGGCCTCTCCTACGAGGAGGTGCGCTCGGGCGCGCAGGCGCCCGCGCTCTACGTCATCTCACTCACCGTCGTGTTCCTGTGCCTGGCGGCGCTCTACGAGAGCTGGTCGATTCCGTTCGCGGTGATGTTGGTAGTCCCACTCGGAATCATCGGTACGATCGCCGCGACGCTCCTGCGCGGGCTCGCCAACGACGTCTTCTTCCAGGTGGGCCTCCTCACCACGGTCGGCCTGTCGGCGAAGAACGCGATTCTGATCGTGGAGTTCGCCATCGAAAACGTCGACAGCGGCATGGAGCTGATCCCCGGGACCATCGCCGCGGCGCGCCAGCGCCTGCGGCCGATCCTCATGACCTCGATGGCCTTCATCCTCGGGGTGGCACCCCTGGCCATCGCCACCGGGGCCGGCGCGGGCGGGCGCATCGCGATCGGCACGGGTGTGATCGGGGGGATGCTCACCGCGACGGTCCTCGCCGTGTTCCTGGTACCCGTGTTCTTCATCAGCGTGCGCTCGGTATTCCGCGGTCGCCGCGGTGAGGAACCGCAGCACCCTGCGCAGCCGGTCCCGGAGAACTGAGGATGGCCTGCGGAATCCCGGGATAGGCTGCCTGGGCGTTTCGCGCGAGTCCGCTTAGAACCAGGCCGTCCGGGGTGTATGTTGAGCCCAGGTGAGACGGGAAATCGCATGCCGGAGACTGCAGCAGCGCAGGGAGAGAGGCCGAGGATCGCGGACCATTCGTGGGTCGGGGAGCTGTTGCTGCGCCTCGTGGGAGCGATGCTCCAGATTCTGGCGACCTGGGCCATCGTACGTGCCCTGACGCCAGACGAGGCTGGGGTCTATTTCCGCGGGTTTGTCATCGCGCTCGGATTGAGCGCTCTGCTGCGCGGCAAGTACGAGATCTACATGGCGCAGCGCGTCATCGGCCGGTGCGCCGCACCGACGGGCACCTGCAATGGAGTGCTGCTGATGCAGCTGGCCCGGCGCATGCTGTTGCGGTCGAGCCTGCTTTGCGCAGTGCTGCTCGTCGTGACGGCGGACCTGGACATCCAGGCGCCGCAGCTGCAGACAACGTTGCAGACGTATCTGCCCTTCGTGCTCGCCCTCCCCTTCGTCAGCCTGTCCACTTTCCTGGGCGAAGCGCTGCGTGCAGCCAATCGCACCATTGGCAGTGTCGTGGCAGCCTATGCCGTCAACGTATCCATACTCCTTGCCGTGGCGCTCGCGCCTCCCGACGCTTCACTCGCGCTCTATTCCTGGGCGTTTCTCCTTGGGAGTCTGGTGTCTGCGGCTGTGGCGGCGGCGCTCGCCTGGCGCACCTTCCCGGCTCCGCGGGCCGAGGCCTCGCGTCCGATCTCGCGTGAAGTCCTGCAAGCGGTCGACTCGCGGGAATTCATCGGCTTTGCACGCGGGATCCTGCTGTGGGGACCCTTGAGCATTCTGGCAGTCTGGGCCCCTCCGTTGGACATGGCGCAGTATGCCGTAGCGGCGCGCACGGCGCTGATCGTGGATTTCTTCCTGCCCGCATTGAACCTGACAGGTTGCCGTGAAACCCTGATGCCGACGCAGCCTGTGCGGGCGCCGCCGCGCCTGCTGGTCAGGCAGCTCGCTGCTGCCCTCGGGTACAGCTCAGCCTTGGTGATACCGCTGTTGCTCCTGGCGCCACTGACACTCGCCCTCTACGGGAAGCCTTACGAAACGCAGTTGACTGTGTACGGTCTCCTCCTCGGCGTGCAGTGGGCCAATGGCGTGGGTCGTCCAGCGGTGCGCCACGCGGTGGTCGAGTGGGATGCGCGGCGGATCGCCGTCACCCTTGGATCAGGCGCTGTGGTGGTCGTCCTGATTTGCGCACTCGGTGTCGCCACGTATGGCGCTCTGGCCGCGGCCGCGGCCTCGCTGATCGGCGCACTGATCGTGAACGGGCGGGCAATCGTCACGGCTCTTGCGGAGCGGCACACGGGTGAATCGCAATCCGGATCGCCGTCGCCGCGTCGAAGTATTTGACCGGAGTTCGCCGCTAGCGAGCAGGGTCATGAGCGGATCGATCCTGGAAGAAAGTCCCGATGTCAGGAGCGCTGGGCCGCGCCCTGTCGGTGAGGTCGCGCAGCCAGATCTCCATCCGCTGATCGACCCGCGCTGGGGCGACGCAGGCGACGATGCCGCGAGCCCAGAGCGACGGTCGCTTCTCTCGATGGTTGGAAGCCTTCTCATTGAGATCAGCCTGCCGAAGCTCCTGTTCGCCGGGACCGTGTTGTTGCTGCTGCCCGCCGTGTTGATTGGTATCGCACCGTTAGTGGTGACCGCGTGGGTGGCGATGGTTTCGAAACATGTCTTGCAACTTACGGAAATCGGTGCCGCCCTGACGGGAGTCGTCCTCATCGCACTCGCGGCGATCGGATGGCGCCCGCTCATGCGAATTGCAGAAGTCAATTTCTGGTCGCTCAATGCATTGGCGGTTCAGCCCGGGTATGCGGTTTGCCGCGAGGCACTGCGCCATCTTGCAGACCTCATGCTCGGTCAAGCGTCCACCTCCGCGAAACGGGCGCGCGTGCGTGCGGCGAGCTCCGCCGCCACCGGCATCATGCTGTGCGGATGCGCGGTTCTGCTCGCCGCTCTCGTGTGGCCGGCCTCGCGCTGGATGGGCACCGTGACCGACCTCGTCGCGCCACACCGTCTCATTATCCCAACGCTCGCCAACGCCGTCGTGCTGGTCTCGGGCTATACGGCGATCGCCTCGCTCATCTGGGGTTTCGCGGATGCGACCATGGACCAGCCGCTCGAGCTCGCGTCATTCGACCCCGCGCCATCGGGCGGCCGCACGTGGCGGATCGCTCACCTGGCAGACCTTCATGTCGTTGGCGAACGATACGGCTTTCGGATCGAGAGCGGGCGTGGTGGGCCGCGCGGAAACGCTCGCCTGGAGCGGGTTATGACGCGCCTCGAGGCCATCCATCGCGCCCAACCGCTCGACCTCGTACTCGTCTGTGGCGACATGACGGACGCCGGCCGCGCGACGGAATGGGCTGAGTTCCTCGACGCGGTGGCACGGCATCCCATCCTCGCCAGCCGCTTGATCGTGGTTCCGGGTAACCACGATCTGAACATCGTCGACCGCGCCAATCCGGCTCGGCTCGATCTTCCACTCAGCGCCGGCAAGCGGCTGCGGCAGATGCGGACGCTTTCGGCGATCGCAGCCGTGCAGGGCAATCGTGTGCGCGTGGTCGATTCCGGCTCCAGGCAACTCGCTCGCACGCTCAATGAGGCGCTGGCGCCGCACCGGAGCAACATTGCGGCCTTCATGGAGCATGGCGGAGTGCGGCGCGCCGCGCGGCTACGCGGCGTCTACGACGATCAGTTTCCGATGATCCTGCCGCCCGACAGCTCGGACGGCCTCGCCATCGCCATCCTCAACTCGAATGCCGAGGCGCACTTCTCCTTTACCAACGCGCTCGGCATGATTTCCCATGAACAGGCACGTCGCCTCGCTGCGGCGGCCGGCGCATACCCGCAAGCGCGCTGGATCCTCGCGCTGCACCATCACTTGGTCGAATATCCCATGCCGGTCTCGGCATTCTACGAACGGGTCGGCACAGCGCTGGTCAACGGCAGCTGGTTCCTCCGCGAGCTCACGCCGTTGGCTTTACGTACGGTCGTCATGCACGGCCACCGCCATATCGACTGGATCGGTGCGTGTGGAGACTTGAGGATCGTCTCAGCGCCATCGCCCGTGATGGGGGCCACCGACGATGCGGCGACGCATTTTTACGTCCACACGCTGGCGGCAGGGCCCGACGGGCAGCTCCACCTGCTCTCGCCCGAACGCGTGGAGATCGCTGCTGCAGATCCATACGCGGTTCACTAGCTAGGATTTACGGCTGTTCCCCAA
>Ga0306920_100006773_pt1 | contig 15005 bp, 13 predicted proteins | sample flu12Cox44000170_FD_204666 | JGI IMG/M metagenome (GOLD analysis project Ga0306920, IMG submission 204666) | Lab enrichment of tropical soil microbial communities from Luquillo Experimental Forest, Puerto Rico - flux4day.12C.oxic.44.000.170 (v2)... | ecosystem: Environmental > Terrestrial >... | reverse complement strand
ACCGGCGTGAGACGGTCATTACCTACGATTACATCCGTCGCAAGTCTATCCTGGAAGAACGCAATCTGAAGGACAATCAGAGCAAGCGGGTCGAGAATGACATTCCCGGCTGCGTGACCGACGTGGTCTCCGGCATCATGTACGTTGCCAGCCTTCCTCTTCAATTGGGCGCGACCTATGCATTTCCCCTGAACGATGGTGGCAAGACGGTCACCGTGCAGGCGCATGTTGAAGGCAAGGAGCAGATCAAGACCCCGGCCGGCACGTTCCAGACAATTCGAGTAGGCCCGGAAGGCGACTACGGTGTGCTAAAGAACCGGGGGCGTATCCAGATCTGGTACACCGATGACGCACAGCACTTGCCTATCCAGATCCGCTCAAAGCTGTTTTGGGGGACACTGACCGTGTATCTCGTGCGCGTCGATAAAGGATGATCGATGCCGGGGTTTCGGTCACTGTATGCGGAATCGTTCGGCCATCAGCCGCTGCAGACGCGGCTTATAAATAAGGTCATAGGCGAGTTCCTTGTCGGGAAACATGGCCAGGGCAGCGCGTTTGGTGTTGGCAGCCAGCTCAGCAGCCTCTTCGACCGTGAGACCCTCGTCCTGTGCGATGACCGACATCACCATGTTCATCATGATCTGCAACCGGCGCAGCTTGCGGCTTTCTTCCTCCAACTCCTGCTGTTCACCCGTATTCGGCTGCGGTTGACTCGCCTCGTTGCGCTCGGATAGCCCCATAGATTTCCCTGGCAGGCAGATCGTCCAGCCGAATAGTTCATTCGGCCTCGCGCCTCGCCTTGATTTCGTTACAATTTAGATGTAAGTAACCATTCCATCGTTGTGCTGGTGGTAGGCGGCATCATACACCGAACAGGCTCGGAACGAACAAGGTTCTGACGTGGTCAGCGCAGAAGTAACGATGCGACATTTTCCTGACGCATCGTATTAGTTTTCGTCGAGCCTGCCCGAGGTTGTTGCACAACTTACCAAGCACGTTCCCGCAAAATGGCTGGGGCGCTACGCTTTCGATCGAATCCACCGGAGGTGCTATGGACGAGAGACCGGAACCAAACGAGGAACTTGTCAAAGTTTTTGATACCGAGCAGGAATCAGAGGCAATGGTCGTGCGCGGTTTGCTGGACTCCGCGGGCATCGAAGCCGTAATTCAAAACCTTGAAGCACCCCAGGATGTGCTGCCCGGCGTCGGCGGCGTGGTCCTGCTCGTACGGGCGGAACAAGCGGGTGAAGCGCATGACATAATCGAGGAGTTTCGCAAGAACCCGGCGACTGACGCAGACGAAGCGATTAGCGAGGAACAGCTGTAGTCCTGACAGTTTTCCCGTCGGGATAGAAGCTCACAGCTTCCGTGAGACCGGTGCGGTACGTTCGGATGATGAACGTCGTCAGGACGCTGCATCACCTCCGCACCGGGATGTCCTAACTAAGGAACTGTAGGCACCCACGGACACAATGAAGTCGCGAGAAAATCGCCACGCCGGTCACGGCGGCGAGACGTGCAATCAACCGTCCAAGAGGGAAACGCAAATCGAACTCGGCAGCGGTGACTACGCATGCAAAGGCCAACGCGCCGAGGAAAAGACGCTCTTGTCCGCCGCAGTACAGCAAGCGCGCATGAGACGCCGTCTCGCCCCCGCGCGGTGTCTGGGAGGAGGTTATTGCCGCAGCCGCTTACAAGCGGTCGAGTTCCTCTACGCCGATCGTAGGGGCCCAAGGCCACACTTCATATTGCGCAAGTCCGAAGCGCGTGAACGGATCGTTGTCGCGAATACTGTCGAGCGTTGCTTGAATTTCGTCGTCAGGTATCCGCAGCAACAGCGCCCCTCCACTGCGCGGCACGAGCGGGCCCGACGCCACGAGTATTCCTTCATGCTTCAGACCTTGCAGGTAGGCACGATGCGGGTCGATGTGCTTCAGAACATCTTCCAGAGGTTTGCGATAACGAATGATTGCGAGCGCATACATAACTCCTCCACGAAGCAGACGGCTATCGCACCAACTGCAACACTGCTTCCATGTGGTATGTCTGCGGAAACAGGTCAATGAGGTGCATCTGCTCGACCCGAAAGCCGCATTCTAACAGCACTCGCAGGTCACGCGAGAGAGTTGCCGGATCACAAGAGACGTAGGTTACGCGTGAGACGGGGATCCGTCCTAGCGCCTGGGCCGTCCTTTCGCCCAGGCCAACGCGGGGTGGGTCTACTACGACAAGGTCTACCCCTGACTTGAAGCTGTGCTCCGCCAAGAACTTCTCCGCTGTCGCACGAATCGGGCTCACGTTCGACGGTATGTTCACGCGCAGGTCGGAAAAGGAGTGTGGCGAGGCTTCGACCGCGATAACCTTCTCAAAGCTTTTCGCCAATGCGAGCGTAAACAGTCCTACACCCGCATAGAGATCAAGTGCTGTCCGGCCAGCGCAATCTCGAGTGACGATGTGCACGAGCTCATCGATGAGGAAGCGATTTGTCTGAAAAAATGATCCGCCGCTTACGCAATAACGATGTCCAGCCACGTCATACATGAGGCGATTTGAGCCGAACTTGTCGTAGGCCCCCGGACGCTCGACTAAGGCGAGATCACGCTGGCGCGGTTCATCTTCTACGGGAGGGTTTACAAATGCAACAACGCCTCCTATAGCGGGCACAAGTGTTCGCAACTTGGAGGCAAAACCTTCGCAATCCTTCGCACTGCTGCTCGGATGTACATAAATCTCGACGAGCAAGGCTGTATCATCGTGGTTGGCGAAGAACTGTACTCCATACAGCATCTTCGGAACCCTGCCCTCCCGTCCCATGCTCCATAGCGATGCGATCCCCCGATTAATTAATGGTGAGCTGATCGGGCAATGCTGCACCGTGAATAGTTCCTGGGAGTTGTAGCGGTGGTATCCGAGTCCGAATTTCGGCTCATGCTGCATTCGCATTCGCGTGCGATTGCGATACCCCCACGGTTCCGATCCATGCACCCGAATCTCGTGTTCGAGTTCCAGTTTAGCCGTCCGGCGCAGCGTCTCGCGGAGGACGTCTCGTTTGAAGCGAACCTGGGCCGCATAGTCGATGTGTTGGTAGTGGCATCCTCCGCAGCGACCGAAGTACTCACAAGCTGGTTCAACCCTTTCTGGTGAAGCGACAACGACGCGCTCAAGTGTGGCACGCACAAACCCCGGGCGGCTTTTGACGACCCTTGCCTCAACGCATTCGTTGGGCAGTGTGAAAGGAACAAACACGGCCTTGCCCCTCCCCTTAGCGTCGGCTGGCAAGCGCGCTATGCCATCGCCACCGTAAACCAGTTTCTCAATCTGAAATTGCAATTCCCTCAGTTCCTCCAGTCTTACAATTCGCAGCTGCTTCTCCTGGCCAATGAGCCTACATTGTGGGGTTACATATAGAACAGACTTAGTCGTGGGACCTTATATTGCTCGAGCAGCCGTTTGTGCACGTACTGCGTATACAATCTGTCGATCTGGGGCGTGCTCATCTTGCTGCGATAAGGCGCCAGGTCGCGATCAGCCTCGGTTCGAACCTTCAGCACGGCTTCGTCCGGCGTTGCTGCCAGCAGTGAGGCAAACAGCCTCTCTTCTGCCACCGTCAGTCGCCGCTCCAAGTCTTCGATGAAGATTTGGTGGTTAGATCCCGCTGACAGCAGGTCGGCCAGGGTACGTAGGGTCGCGGCCGTTTCTTTCGCCAGGTGCGATGTTGCGCCCGGAAACAGCCCTTGCTCCAACTGCTGCGCGTTGCGGGTGAGGAATTCAGCAACCTCGGAGGGGTCGAGCGCGGCTTGGTGTTTCGCTCCCGCGCGACTCGGACCTGCTGGTGCTCCGATTGCAGCTTCCCTCAGCTCCTCCGCCGACGCCAGTACCTCCTGAGCGCAGAACGCCAAGGCGTTTACCTTCCGCGTGCGGCTCGGCCGACGCTCCCACTTGTCGAAGGTCGCATCGATGCCGCGAAGAACGGCCTCGAGAGGAATGCCGGCCTCTTTCCAGGTCTCCATCAAGGCCCAATCGAGCGGTGACAGCAACAGCAATGTACCCCGGCGCCGCTGGAAGTGGTCCTCGATTTCGGTGAAGTAGTTGAAGTAGTTTTCCAATTTTCGCCATGCAGGGATAAAGAAACCCGCAACCCACGCGGGCAGATCTCATTCGTCTTACGGTTGCCAGCTATTCTGGTTTTGACCCGGCGCTCACTGCGTCCCGCGAACTCGCCTCGGCGGCCCCTTGGTGGCCACGGCCGTGCTCCGATCGGCGGCGCGAATGCATGACATTTCGGTCGTAGATAATGCGCAGACCGTCAAGCGTCAGCAGATCATCGACGACGCGAATGTACTTCGAACCGCCGCCCATCAAAGACGCCAGCCCACCGGTCGCGACGACAGTAACGCTGGTTCCCATCTCGGCCATAAGCCGCTCCAGGATACCATCGACCAAACTAAGATAGCCGTAATACAAGCCTGACTGAAGGCTGTTCACGGTGTTGGTCGCGAGCACACGATGGGGCTTGCGAATATCCACTCGTGGCAAGCGTGCCGTATGCTCGAAGAGCGCGTCGGCGGAGATCCCGATACCGGGCGTGATCACGCCACCCAGATACTCACCTTTTGCCGATACTACGTCAAACGTCGTCGCGGTGCCAAAATCGACCACGATGCAAGGGCCACCATACTTCTCAAACGCAGCGACACCGTTCACAATGCGATCGGCCCCCACCTCCGCCGGGTTATCGTAGTGCACCGGCATGCCCGTCTTCACGCCCGGTTCGATGAACAGCGGTTTGGTGCGGAAATAACGCTCGCACACCTCACGCAAGGTTGAATCGAGCGGCGGTACAACAGACGAGATGACCGTGCCCTGCACCGAACTGACATCGATGCTATGCATCGCAAACAGATTGCGGAAAAGCACGCCATATTCATCCACGGTTTGCGTCTTGATGGTGGCAACACGCCAATGTGCGATGAGGCGGCGTGTCGCTCCGGGCTCGGCAAGGCTGGGCTCGAAGACTCCGAGGACTGTATTTGTGTTCCCGACATCCAAGACCAGCAGCATGATTGTCTACTTATCGATCCTTCAAGGCGCGAACGTCTCCAGACAGCACCCTACGCAGGCCTTCATCGGTTCGCACCTGCAAGAACCCCCGCTCATCCAGACCTTCCGTCACGCCGACGTAGCCCTCGCTATTCCCTACGCGCACATGACGGCCACGAGCGTACGAGGAGCGTCTCTCGAACTCCCGCAATATCGACGCCCGCGCATGATCGACACTCGCGGTAAGCTTGCGATACGCGCTGTCGAGCGATTTTAGCAGAGCGGCAGCCACCTCAACGCGGGACCAGTCGCGCCCACTCTGCATGTGTAGCGAGGTCGCAATCGGCTGCAGCTCGAACGGGAACTCCCTATTGTTGACGTTCACCCCAATACCCACCACCACGTAGCGCACGCCGGTCGGCTCGGCATTCATCTCAGTGAGAATGCCACAAACCTTTCGTGGTCCGAACAGCACGTCATTAGGCCAGCGTAAGTCGGGATGCAGTCCCGTGGTTTGTTCGATCGCTTCGGCTACCGCGATTCCGGCGATGAGCGACAGCAGAAGCGAATCCGAGGGCGAGAGGGCTGGACGCAAGATCACAGAGCAGTAAATACCTACCGACCGCTCCGACTCCCATGAGTGCCCGCTGCGCCCACGTCCTGCAGTCTGCTGTTCGGCCACAAAAATGGCGCCCTCAGGCTCTCCGGCGGCAGCGGCGTTCATGGCATTGGTGTTGGTGGATCCGGTGCGGAAGTAGTGATGAATGCGCGATGCAAACACGGTGCCATTCAACAACGGCAAGAGAATTTCAGGCAGGAGGAGATCGGGAACAGATTCCAACTGGTAGCCGGTAGCGGGATGCCCCGCGATCTTGACGCCGAGCTCCCGCAACTGCTCAACCGCACGCCACACCTCCGAGCGGCTGGTTCCAAGCTCGTCGGCAATACGGGTTCCACTGATGACGACGGTTGCATTGTCGCTGAGGAGACGTATGATACGGCCGAGACGCGCGTCTGTAGTCGCGTGCGGATCAAGCGAGTCCATGCGACTTGTAGTAGTCCAGGCGATAACAAGGATTATGCGCGATGCCGGGGTGAAATAACAGGAAAAGGTGTTCGAAGCTAGGGATCACCACCGACGCACCAAGGCCCGCAACTTTTTCTTTGGTGTTCCGTGGCCTCTGTGTTTCCGTGGGGAGAGGCAACTGGACGCCCTGCTATGCTGGCGTGATACGCATGCTCAAGTCTGTTGCCTGTACCGAGTGGGTTAGCGCGCCCACGGAGATGAAGTTGACTCCAGTTTCGGCATACCTGCGGACGTTCTCCAGCGAGATGCCGCCTGACGCCTCCAACGGCACAGGTATCTCCAATTGCTTTACCCGCTCCACCGCCCGGCGAACCTGCTCTGGCGGCATGTTGTCAAGCAGGACCGCTTCGGCGCCATGCTGCAAGGCAATCTCGAGCTCATCCAGCGAGCGCACTTCGATCTCGATGAGTTGCGTTCCCCGGCGATTGCGATGGGCGCGCTCCAGTGCTGCTGCGGCGCCTCCCGCCAGGGCGATGTGGTTGTTCTTGATAAGCACCCCGTCGCTCAGGTCGAGCCGATGATTCGTGCCACCGCCGCAACGCACGGCATATTTATCGAGGACCCGAAGGCCGGGCGCGGTTTTACGCGTATCTAGAATCGTTGTCTTCGTTCCCGCAACCGCATCGACGTATTGCCGCGTCAGCGTAGCAATGCCGCTTAGCCGCTGTAGGACGTTGAGAATTACCCGTTCGCAAGCGAGAATAACGCGCGCGTTATGGACGATGACGGCAATCGATTGTCCCCGGTGGAGCCGCACGCTGTCGAAGATCTCGGGATGGCTGATCACTTCCGGGTGCGAGACGACGGTGCCATCGAGCGCTGCAAATACATCCAGGATGCGTGAGACGCAGCCTAGGCCTGCAAGAATGCATTCCTGCTTGGCAAGTATGGTGGCGGTCGCGCGCTGGTTCGCATCGATGCACGCGTACGTGGTGGCGTCGCGTGTAGCGCGGTCTTCCAGAAGCGCGTTTTCCAGGATGGCAGTGACCCTGCGGCTTGTCCAGTCCAATACCTTGCTCCTCAAACAACCCGGTGTTCAACAAAGGGGGCACAGAGTCTTGCGGTCTTGGGGAACTTTCTCTGTGCTGCGGTGGTGAATATCTACCCCGCGGAGAGACACCTGCTACTGCTTTACTGCGTCCAGCTCGTCCAGAGCCGACTTCGCCTTCTCAATCAGCACCTGTACTTCGCCACTGCGCCGTTTGATGCCTTCAACCACGTGAGCAGGGGCTTTTGCCAGAAAAGCAGCATTCTCCAGTTGCGCTAAAGCGCGCCTTTGCTCCTGGTAAAGCCTGGCAAGCTCTTTCTCGATTCGCTCTCGTTCGGCATTGACATCCACTTTGCGTTCGTAGGTTACTCTCACATCAAAGCGCGCCGTGCTGCGCGCACCCGTAGCCTTTGCCAGCGAAAGCTGAACGAATTTCACCTCCTCAACATTGGCCAGCCGCTTCACCGCCACGCGATTGTTTTCAATCAATGCACGGACATAAGCATCCGCGAAAACCTCAATTTCGAGCTTCTGCTTCGGCTCAATCTTTAGCTCTGCCCGGATATTTCGCACACTCACGATGACATCTTGCAGGATGGCCATCCCGGTCTCGGAATCCGCGTCAACCTGCGAGTTGTCCGCCCCAGGGTAAGCGGCCAGCGCAATTGACTTACGTGGCGGCGTGCCCTCGTATACGGCGTGCCAGATCTCCTCGGTGATGAATGGCATGAACGGCGACAACAGACGCAGCGCGGCTTCGAAAATGCACACGAGATTCCCATGGGCTGCACGAGACTCTTCGCGGTCATCCGACGCCAGCCGCGGCTTGATCAGTTCCAGGTACCAGTCGCAGTACTCGCCCCAGAAGAAGTGATAGACAACGTGTGCTGCCTCGTGAAAACGATACGTCTCCAGCGCCTCGCGCACCTGCTGGGCAACCCGGTTGAAGCGCGACAGGATCCATCGGTCTTCCAGCCTCTGGGCGCGAAAACCTGGAACGCCCTTGGCGGTGAAATCTGTCGACACCAAACCCGAGTCAGCAATCGACCAGAGCCCGCTCTGCTCGGCTTTATCCACATTCAAGAACAGGAAGCGCGCCGCGTTCCAGATCTTATTGGCAAAGGCGCGATAGCCCTCGGTCTTGCTCTCGGAAAACGCGATGTCAGTACCCGGCGCGGCCATGGCAGCCAGCGTAAAACGTACTGCATCGGTGCCATACTTCTCGATGATCTCGATGGGATCGAGCACATTGCCCTTGGTCTTGGACATCTTCTGGCGCTCGGCGTCGCGCACCAACGCATGAATATACACCGTGTGGAAGGGCACATCCCCGTGCTTGTGGCCGCCCATAAAGTGACAATTCATCATGATCATGCGCGCCACCCAGAAGAACAGGATGTCGAAGCCGGTGATCAGCAGCGTGGTGGGATAGAACGCGTCGAGCTCCGGTGTATGGTCTGGCCAGCCCAGACCCGAGCACGGCAACAGTCCCGATGAGAACCATGTGTCGAGTACATCGGTGTCCTGCTCGAGTTGGCCGCTTCCGCACTTGCCACACTTCGCCGGAGTTTCGCGCGCGACCATGATCTCGCTGCAACCATTACAGTGCCACGCAGGGATGCGATGCCCCCACCACAACTGGCGCGAGATGCACCAGTCGTGGATGTTGCGCATCCACTCGAAATAGGTCTTCGCGTAATTTTCGGGAACAAACTTGATTTGGCCCTGTTCGACCGCTTCGATGGCGCGGTCGGCCAGCGGCTGAATCTTCACAAACCACTGTGTCGAGAGACGTGGCTCAACGACCGTCTTGCAGCGGTCGCACTTGCCCAGCGGCACGACATAGTCCTTCGTACCGACCAGGTATCCGCCCTCCTCAAGATCGGCGAGTACCTGCTGACGTGCCTCGTAACGATCAAGCCCGGAATACTTGCCGGCGTTCTCGTTCATCTGCGCGACTTCGTTCATCACTTCAACCTGCGGCAGATGGTTGCGCAACCCCGCCTCAAAGTCGTTAGGATCGTGCGAAGGCGTCACCTTCACTGCGCCCGTGCCGAACTCAGGATTGGCGAGAATGTCGTCCGTGATAATGGGAATCTCGCGATTCATCAATGGCAGCAGCACTCTTCCGCCGTGAAGATGCCGGTAGCGATCATCGCTGGAATGAACAGCAACCGCAGTATCCCCGAGCATCGTCTCGGGCCGGGTGGTGGCAACCACGATGTACTCTCCTTCGTGGCCAACCACGGGATAACGAATCTCGTAAAGTTTGCCCTTGGTCTCGTCGTGCACCACTTCTAGGTCGGACACCGCTGTTATGCAGCGCGGGCACCAGTTGACGACGTACTTGCCGCGGTAGATCAGTCCTTCTTCGTACAGGCGGACGAAGGCTTCCCGGACGGCATGCGACATCCGTTGGTCCATGGTGAAGTACTCGCGGGACCAGTCCACAGACGCACCGAGGCGCCGCATCTGGTCCAGAATCGCCCCACCGTAATGCTTGCGCCAACACCACACGCGCTGGATGAAAGCCTCCCGCGTCATATCGCGGCGGTTGATGCCTTCGGCAGCGAGCTGGCGCTCCACCATCATCTGGGTGGCAATGCCGGCATGGTCGGTGCCCGGTAACCACAGTGTCAGAAAGCCGCGCATGCGATGCCAGCGGACGATGATGTCCATCTCCGTCTGGTTGAGCATGTGACCCATATGCAGACGGCCAGTCACGTTTGGTGGCGGCAGCGTCAGCGTAAAGACCGGCTGGGCAGAATCGGGCGGCGGCGTTTCGATGTGGAAGAGCTTCTCGCCAACCCAATATTCGGCCCAGCGGGTTTCGATGGCGCTCGGGTCATAAGCTTTGGGAAGGTGGTGTGGCATGCCGTCCGGTCAAAGATGAAGGGTCACTTCGATATTACAGGCGGGGGAAAAAGAGGGTCAAACCAAGCAAGGGTAGGTAAGATATGCGAGAAAAAGTGTCCCACCCCATAACGTTCTAGTAAATACTATTAACCAATCAGTACATAGCAGGCTGATCGAGCTCTGCGCCCTCGCGCCTAATCGTGTGACAACACACGTTATTCATGTTGCAACACATGATTCGCTTGCGGGCATGTACTCGTGTTCGGCGCACAGCGTCGAGCTGATCGGCGCGAGTACCGAGTCCGAATCGGTGCCCGTGGCTGCTGCGTGTTTGGATCAGCGTGAGCGCGCTCCTGCTCTGGGCGCGTGTTGAATTGAAGCGCGTGGCAAGCGCGCGGGTTGACCGAGCGCGCTGGGCGGCGGCGGGGCGGGCGGGCGCGGAGAGCGTGGGTTAGTCGGAGCGCGCGGGGGCGGCGCTGGATCGAGAGCTGATCTCTTGGGCTGGAGTTGCCCTTCGAGCAATTTGCGCTACTCAGCTGCCGATGGAAAACACAGATTATCCAGCGTGAACCTGATGGATAGCTTCCATCAGTTTCCGTGGAGGTCCACCTTTAAGCACGAAAGCGCTTACTCCTACTGCCCGCGCCCGCTGCCTTTCAGTGTCGGAATCGAAGGTAGTCAGAATGATGATGCGTGCTTCTGGGAATTCTCTTCGAATTGCGGCCGGGAGAACAACGGGCTGTCTACCAGAATCCGCGGCGGTTGAGGGGTGTTGTTATGAGGTACTGTTCTTCATGTGCACGGCCAGAAAATGGACAATTTTCTCGTATGTTTTTCGGGTGACCGCGCCGCCATGCCGGAACCGTCGAATTGTTGTCCTGTGCAGTCCGGTTTCCTTCTCAATCTCGCGCTCTGAGAATGCAGGCAACTGCCTAAGAGTTTCGGGACCGGCTCCAACCCGCCCGTTCTCGTATATCTTGCACTTGACGTCGATTTCGTGATCGACCGGACCTTGTTCCAGCTTTCGTTTGACTTCCTTCCCGCAGCATTTCAAGCTGTCGGCGACGATGTGACGCCACTGGAGAACACCGCGCGTCCACGGATCGCAAGGGTTGCCGTCCGGTCCCGCAAACTTGCACTCCGGATGGTAGAGATAATTGATGGAGGACCTCCCGATAACTCTTCACCGGGATGCAGCCGTTCTTGCGGTCGCCGATTGATATGCGACTTCTTTGCCGGTACGGACGATGTAGTAAGCCGCATTAAGCCATTCCTCGGAATGCTTTCTGAAGCATGTGATGAGAATGGGCTTTTCGGCACGCTCTTCAGGGTCAAGCGCATCGGTACGCAGGATGGGAGCGAGAACAAAGTCGAACGGTTTTACGTAACCTTTCAAGCGTCCAAGCAAAGCTGGTGACGACACGGGAATCTTCATCATGGCCGGGTAGTCGAGCCACGCGGGGTCTGATCCATCGCGCAGGACGTGATCAAAGCGTAAGACATATTCCCATGCAGTCTTCATCCAATCGGGCTCGTCCTCAGATGCCGGTGACATCAGATAACCCAGGCCATGCCCTTTCACTTCAACGATTTCGCTTCTCTCCAGCAAGACATGGCGCTTCGAGCTGATTGTGTACCCGTGCACTGTTCGGAGGGAACCGGTTTTCGGGTCGCCGTCTTTATAGTTCACATCCTCCAGTTGCAGTATGTCTCCACCAAATGAATACGGATTGAGGGAGCGGAACCGATGTGCGATCTTAAGTATGGAATAGGCGCGATTTCGCGCTGATCCATGGCACTCTCTTCTTCCGGCCGCTGTGGGTATACGGTTCCGCCATTCGGGGATGAGACCACGGCAATGGAATCTGTATCGCAGAAGAGCCACGTACCACCCGCATCAGTGACGCATCGCTCAGCCATGGCGAGAAGCAGTCTGCCGCCAGATGTGATCAGAGAAGCCAAGCAAGGGAAATAGAGTTTTCCAGGAATCTCAAGGTTGTATAGCGGTTGTTCGTGCCGGTGCTCTCCTGAATACACGTTTACTCGTACGTTGTTCGATTCTCGGATGCGCTTCTTCCGTCCCTTGATCTTCCGGTACTTGTAGCGCGGTTCCTTTTGCTCATTTAACTCCACGAACACGCCGTATGCCGTGGAGTTCGCGATGACTTTCAATTCATGTTTGAGCGCCTTGTCAGATTCATTCGCTTTTCGCTGCTCGATTAGCACCTTGAAAAAATCATCGCGGTACGGGTCAATCGTAATCAGTGCGTGCGCCTTTCGATCCAAATGATTCTGAACACCTGAACATCGCCAATAGCCGGTTCACGAGCGAGGTCATTTCCGCCAAAGCTTAGATTCTTTGCATTGATTCCGCCCGAGGAATCAGCGCATCCGGGTCAGCGCGCGTGTGGACCGGGCGTGTGGAGGGGCGGGGCGGGTGTGCGCTAGTGGAGCGCGCGGGCTTTGGCCAGGCGATGAAGATAGTCCACGGAAGGTTGTTTGTTGGGCGCCATCGATGCTCACCTTCGCTTGCGCAGCATACGACCTAGTACGAATGCGCAAGCTATAGCCGCAATGTGTCTAAACCAGCTTGAATCGAGGCGACAGTATATGCGCTATGTGCAGGCTTCTTATGTGCAGGCTTCTAAAGTAGACCCAACACTTTTCCCAGCCATTCGTGGCGACAACCGCTTCCAGACCTCACTGCGGATAATTGTAGCCGGCCTGAGCGCCATCGCTAGTATTGTTTCCATTCCAAACTGGCGTCAAGACATCGCCGTAAGAGTCAAATGTGAAAGCAGTCGTTGTAGCAAGATTCGACGCCGGCCAGGTTTGCACCGTGTTCCCGTTTGGAACGAACATGATGTTACCGAAGAACCGAGGACCAACCGATGAGGGATCAGCCATGTATCCTTTAAGACCGTCGTCGCTGTTGTTGTCAAGACCTTTGGTTCCTTGCGCTCCATCATCACCGATAGGCTGACGGCACAGCGCGTTATCAAGGATCCACACGTTATGGGTTGCGGACCCCTTCGGCGGCCACCTGGTATTAGCAGGAAGCGAAAAATAGATAGAAAACTTACAATCATCGGGACTGTTGTTGTTCGCTGCTACCATCGTGTTGTGCTGGAAGACCCAGTCCGTTGTCCCATCATAGTTAAATGGACCACTACAAGTTGACCATGTTGGACATCCACCGGCAAAACCTATTCCGATGTTTGCCGATCCTCCTGTTAGAGTCGGATCCCAAAACGTGATGAGGTTGTTATAGATCTTCACCTCCTTGGATTCCCCGGGATTGGTGCAATCAGGATATTGCGGGGTGCCGCAAGCATTATCCCCGGAGATTGTCGAAAATCCGCTCACGACGTTTTGGAGAATATTGTTGCTAAATGTGATGTTGTCGACGACCGCGGTGTTGCCACTCTGACTCGTTCGCGGAGTTAAGACTACCGCGGCTCCACCCTGTCCGCTCTGCCAGTTGTTCTGCATTGTGTTCTGGTCAAAGAGCACCCTTTGGCAAGACTTGCATTCGGCATTGTTCTTGAGTACCCATTTATAGGGCTTTGCTCCAGTGGTGTACTGAATCCAAGACAAGGGATGATCCAGGAGGTTGTTGGTTATTGTGATATCGGACGGCACCTGAGTATTGTATGGAGGAGGCTGATGTGCCCCTGCGCCTCCGAACATCAAGTTCTCGCCCGAGGCCGAGAGCCGGTTGTTGTCAAGTTTAAAGGGACCAAGAGACGCATATGTTAGGAACGCCTGTGACTCGACCGCATACAAATGAATGTCGGAGATCTCGGAGTCGACAACCGCAATGTAGGTTGATCCGTCGTAGGTCTCGAAACCTTCTTGTATATCCTCCGCATCGGACCCGTGAATGTAGACGCGGTCAAGAGTAATGTTGTTAAGCTCTTGGCCAGTTATTAGATTGTAGGTCCATCCATTTATCGGCCAAGGCGTGTGATTTGGATCTTCGCCATGCGTGGAAGTTGTATAGATCTCGACTCCAACAATGCGAAGGTAATTGGCTCCAGGATCCAGCATGAGAGCGGTGTTGACATCATAGGCAACGATTTGTCCCATGCAGACTTCTTCTTTAGCTGGATTTACACGAGTTCCAGGAGGACTAACCGGACAGGTCGTCTGTGTAACATAAGGACTACTCGCGAGATAGATCCACTGATTGTTAGGATTCGCTTTTTGCGGGTAGTGAAAATGTCGTCCAAGGGACTGCAAGCTATAAACTGCCCCCGGAGTTAGCAGAATAATATCACCAGGAGCAGAATTAGTGAGAGCGTTTTGTAGATCTGCTCCTGTGAGGGGAGTCCACGTCTGCCCTCCGGTGGGAAGGGTAAATGTAGTATCGATGGTAATCTGCGGAAGGATCGGGTTGGGTTCTGAGGCCGTGGCAAGCGTTGACAGCAGAATGAAGGACACGACAAGAATCTCCCTCATTTGTTTCCATCCTTTCAGACACCGTGACATTGTGCCCAGCCAGGCTGCTGGAGGCTGGTTATGTTCGCGGTCAGCGACCTCTCGTGCGATTTTGTGGGGGCTTTGGTTTATGTCATACCTACTCGAAGAGGACGACGGACAACGGCAACTGGAATGAGTGCGACGAAGGGGCTTCATGGCGCCCCCTTTGCGCTAGAGAGTTGTACCACGATGGCGCATAACGTTATCCCCGCATAGCGCCATAATCAATAGCCTATAAGTGGTGGTTTTGGGGTTTTAAGATTTCAGCTGAGGCCGGAACCCTAGCTGCAGCTCGGTCCTGCTATCACTGACTGCAAGCAGGTCCTGCGGCGAGACTGCGCGTACAGGGACGAGGACCCGGGCGTTGCGGGTGAGCGACAGCGCTAGCAACAGCCGGCAGACATCAAACCTAAAAGGCACTGGGAAGTGAAATCTGGTCTGGCCCTCACGCATCCCAGCCCCGTAGACATGGGGCTCTTTGTTGTGTGCCGAGCATGTTCGACAGCTCGGAGGTGTAAGTCCTCTACCCAACCTGATGGAGGTGAGGGGTTA
>Ga0306920_100006772_pt1 | contig 15006 bp, 11 predicted proteins | sample flu12Cox44000170_FD_204666 | JGI IMG/M metagenome (GOLD analysis project Ga0306920, IMG submission 204666) | Lab enrichment of tropical soil microbial communities from Luquillo Experimental Forest, Puerto Rico - flux4day.12C.oxic.44.000.170 (v2)... | ecosystem: Environmental > Terrestrial >... | reverse complement strand
GGACGTCATGCTCGGCGTCTGCGCGGCGCTCCAGGCCTGCCACCAGGTGGGGATCGTCCACCGCGATCTCAAGCCGGCCAACATCTTCCTCGCCGACACCGACACGGGCGCGGAGGTGAAGGTGCTGGACTTCGGCGTCTCGAAGGCGCCGCTCGCCGGCGATCTCACCGAGGAGGGGCAGATCCTCGGGACGCCGCAGTATCTCTCCCCCGAGCAGGTCGAGGGGAAGACGGTCCCGGAGAGTGACCAGTACGCGCTGGGCATGGTGCTCTTCGTCTGCCTGACCAAGCACATGCCCTACGAGGAGCACCAGAGCCTCAGCCTGCTGCGCGCCATAGAGCTCGGGAAGTTCCAGCCGCCGCGCGCCTACCGCCCCGACCTCCCGGTGGCGCTCGAGGAGGTCATCCTGCGCGCGTTGCGGTCGTCGCCGGCGGAGCGGTTCCCGTCGGTGCACGCCCTCGGACGCGCGCTGCTCCCGTTCGCGAGCGGGCGCGGCCGCGGGCAGTGGCGCGACTACTACACGCAGACACCGGCCTCGCGCCCCAAGGAGTCGACGCTCGGCGTCCCGCTCGGCGCCGCGGCGCCGCCCGGGACGCCAAAGGCTTGGCCGCCGCCTCCGCCCGCGACGCCGAAGGCCACCCCGCCTCCGGCCATGGCGCTCGCGTCGACCGACTCCGTCTCGGGCGATCTAGCGCCACGCGCGCGCAGCGGGCCCGGCCTCGGGCCGCAAGCGCAGGTGTCGACCAAGCTCGAGCAGCCAGCGCCGCCCGCCGGCGCCGAAGGCTCTCTCCTCGACGTCGCAGGCGAGAGCACCGCCGGCGAGTCGCGCGTCCCTCGCTCCGGGGCGCGGCGCGCGTTCGTCGGCCTGCTCGCAGGCGTCGCTCTCCTGGGCGGGGCGCTCTTCTTCTACACGCGCACCCGGCAGGATCGCCCGCTCCCCGCGCCGGCGAGCCCGGGCCCCGCGGTCGTCACGCTGCCGGCGCCCTCACCGCCCGCGTCCGCGGCGACCGTCGCGCCGCCACCGCCCTCACCGCCCGCGACCGCCGCCGTCGTCGCGCCGCCTCCGCCGACCGCAGCGCCTGCGCCGCCGAGCGCGCCCGCCCCGGCGACCAAGGCGCCGGAAGTCGCCAAGGCGCCGGAGGTCGCGAAAGCGCCGGAGGCCGCGAAGACGCCGAAGGCCTCGTCGGCGCGCGCGCACAAGCACGCGCGCCAGGAGAAGCCCAAGTCGCCCGTCGAGGCCGCGCCCGACGGCGTGCCGATCATGCCCTGACGGGCGTCAGGCCTTGGCCTTGCCGCCCTCGCCGATGGTGATCTTCTTGGGCTGGACCTCGGGCTTCTTCGGGATGTTGAGCACGAGGACGCCGTTCTTCAGATCGGCGGTGACGTGCTCGGCGTCGGTCCCGTCGGGGAGCGTGAACGAGCGGCTGAAGCTGCCGTACGAACGCTCCGTCGCGTAGTACGTCTCGTTCTGCTCGCGCTTCTCCTGCTCGCGGTGGCCCGAGATGCTCAACCGGTTGCCGGTGAGCGAGATCTCGAGATCCTCCTGGTTGACGCCGGGGAGATCGGCGCGGAACACGTACGCGTCCTTGGTCTCCTTGACGTCGAAGTTCGGGGCGAACGCGGGATAGGCGGCCGCGAACGCCGGCTCGACGTCGCGGAACGGATCCCAGCGCAGCACCTCGCGCATCATGCGAAACGGATCCCACACGGTTCCGGCGGGTAGGGCCTCCTGGCTCGGGTTCTTTCTGATCAGACTGGGCATGGGTTTCTCCTCCTGTTGTGTGACCTTGCCGGTCACGAACGGAAGGAACGCAAGCACCGACGAACCCACGTCAAGCGCGGCGCGCGCGGCGCGCGCGGGCGACGAGGGCAGCGAGCTCGTGCGGAGGTCAGAGCTCGAAGCCGAGCGCGCGCAGCTCGGCCTCGAGACGCGCCAGCTCGCGCTCGACGGCCGCAGGCGCGGGCCCGCCGGTCAGCTGCCGGGCAGCGACGTTTCGCGCGGCGTCGAGCACCTCGAGCGTCTGGGGCGCGAGCTTCTCGTCGACGGCGCGCAGATCCGCGGCGTCGAGCTCGCGCAGCGTCACGCCCTTCTCCTCGGCGCGCCGCACGAGCTTGCCGACGACCTCGTGTGCGCTCCGGAACGGCATGCCGGCGCGCACGAGCTCCTCAGCGAGATCCGTCGCGCCCAGCGCCGCGTCACCGGCGGGCGCGCGACGTCGAACTCCAGTGTGTCGACGAGCCCGGGGAGCACGGCGAGCGCCGCGCGCGCGGTGTCGATCGCGTCGTAGAGCGGCTCCTGCGTCTCCTGCAGATCCTTGTTGTACGCGAGCGCCAACCCCTTGCTGATCGTCAGGAGCGCGACGACGTCGCCGATCGCCCGACCGGGCTTGCCGCGCAGGAGCTCGGCGATGTCCGGGTTGCGCTTCTGGGGCATGAGCGAGCTGCCCGAGCAGTACCCTTCGCCGAGCCGCACGAAGCCGAACTCGGTGGTCGACCAGAGGACGAGCTCCTCGCCGAGGCGCGACAGGTGAACGGCGAGCAGCGCGCAGGCGAAGGCGATCTCGGCGGCAAAGTCGCGATCGGAGACCGCGTCCAGGCTGTTGTGCGTCGGCCCGGCGAAGCCGAGGTCCGCCGCGGTGGCCGCTCGATCGATCGGCAGGCTGGTTCCCGCCAGCGCCCCCGAGCCGAGCGGCGACGCCGCGGCCCGCCGCTCGGCGTCGACGAGCCGCCCCCGGTCGCGGTCCAGCATCTCGGCGTAGGCGAGGAGGTGGTGCCCGAGCGTCACCACCTGCGCCCGCTGCAGGTGCGTGTACCCGGGCATGATCGTGTGCGCGTGCTGGCGCGCGCGCCGGCAGAGCGCGACCCGCGCCCGGTCGATCGCCGACACCAGCTCGAGCGCAGCGCGGCGCGCGTAGAGCCTGAGGTCGGTCGCCACCTGGTCGTTCCGGCTGCGCGCCGTGTGCAGCCGCCGGCCCGGCTCGCCCACCATCTGGATGAGCCGGGTCTCGACGTTCATGTGGATGTCCTCGAGCGCCGCGTCGAGGGGGTGCTTCCCGGTCTCGATCTCCTCGGCCACACGCGACAGACCCGTGACGATCGCCTCGGCGTCATCGGCGGTGATGAGGCCCGCCGCGGCGAGCATGCGGGCGTGGGCCTGGCTCCCCCGCACGTCGTCGCGGAGCAGCCGGCGATCGAAGTGGATCGACGCGTTCAGCGCAGCGGCAGCCGGATCCATGGCGCCGGCGAAGCGCGCGCCGCGCCCTCCGCTCGGCTTGCCCTCTGGCATGGCCACTTCATATCACCTCGATGCCGGTAGTGGCCAAACCCGATCGCCCACGCTAACATCCTGGATGGGTCCGCGACCGACTGGCCCAAGAAGGAGGAGAAGAACGCATGAGTAAACGCACCCACACGAACGGTACGCTGTCTCTACGCCATCTTCACCGAGTCGGACCCAAGGAGACCGACCCGACCTAACCTCCCTCGAGAGGCCTCAAGGGCTCTTCAGTCGAGCTCTCTCGAATCTCGCAAGCGTCCCGAGCCCACTTCGGACGCAGACCTGATCTCGGCGTGGCTCGCGCCGGCATCAACAACTGGGCGGTGCCCCGCGGCGCTCGCCCCTGACCAGTCCAACTAGCGGACCGACGAGCCGGCGGATTCTCCGCCGGCTCGTGACTTTTTAGGGGTCGTATGCGCTCACGAAGCTTCGCGCTTACGAAGCTTCGCGCTCACGAAGCTTTGCGCGCGCGGAGGCCGTTCAGCTCGTCGAGGAACTTGCCGGTGGTCTCGATGCTGTTTTCGAGCGACTCGATGACCAGGTTCAGGAGCCCCTCGTTCTCGAAGCGGAGGACCTCGTAGTAGCGCTGGCGCTCGATCGAGTGGATGACCGCCGGGAGGTAGCCGTGCCGGATCAGGACGAAGTTCATGAGCAGGCGCGCGACCTTGCCCGAGTTCTTCGTCCACGGGTAGGTCGAGAGCAAGCGGAAGTGAGCCTTCGTGGCCCGGGTGATGGGGTGGAGCTCGTTGAACTCGTCGGACTCCATCCACTCCCCGAGCTTCCGCATCCGGTAGTTGATCTTCTCCGGTGACGCGATCTCGTGATAGTAGAGGCGGTGGAGGGGGTTCTCGCGGCGGTAGGGGTACCCTTTGGCGGCCTCCTCGGGCGTGAGGAGCGCGTAGAGCTTCCGGACCAGCTCGAGGTCGACGGCGGGCGGCTTCTTGGCGGTGCTCGCCTCGCGGACGAAGTCGACCGCGGCCTTGTGGTTCCGGACCTCTTCGTACATCGGGATCAGGGTGACGTCGCTGATGATGCGCTGATCAATCGCGGCCTTGAGCTCGGAGTACGAGAGCACCACCCCTTCGAGCGCGTTGTCGTGAAAAATCCAAGATACGTCCAACCTGTCGCGGTAGTCCTTCAGGATCTTGGCCGGGAAGACCGCCGTCTTTGCGCGGAGGGCTTCCATCTTCGTATCGATCTCAAAAAACTTCGCGTCCATCCCCGTCTCCTACGTTAGTCAGCACCACGCCAACGAACCGCTCACCTGCGGTTAACAACCGCGCAATGATACAGCGAAGAACCCTTTAGTCAAGCGGGGTTAGCTGCTCGACCGGGCTCCGGCGCGCCCTCTTGATGCGCCGTGACAGGCCCCTGACCGCGCGATGTCGTCTCGGCGCGCCATGGCTCTTATCTCATTGAAATTATGAGCAATATCGCGATACAAAACTTGACACCTCGGTAAGCTGGCCAACAATGGGGGTTCGATGTTGCCGGTGGCACATGACCAGGATGGCGTTATGCGTCATCGCGAGGGGCACCTTCCGGTTCTGCTCGAAGAGGTGGTGACCTGGCTCGAGCCGAAACCCGGCGGCATCTATTGTGATGCGACCGTCGGCCTGGGCGGCCACGCCCGGGCGGTTCTGGAAAGGTCGGCGCCGGACGGACGGCTGGTGGGGCTCGATCGCGATCCGAACGCGCTCGACGCCGCCCGCGCCGCGCTCCAGCCGTTCGGCGACCGCGTCACGCTGGTCCACGCGCGGTTCTCGGAGGCCCGGGGCGTGCTGGAGCGGCTCGGTGTCGTGCCAGTGGACGGCTTCGTGGTCGACCTCGGGGTCTCGTCGCCCCAGCTCGATCGCCCGGAGCGTGGCTTCTCATTCCGGAACGACGGCCCACTGGACATGCGGATGGACCCGACGACCGGCGAGACGGCGGCCGATCTTCTACAGCGCGTGGACGAGGTCGAGCTCGCCCGCATCATTCGCGACTACGGCGAGGAGCGGTACGCCGCTCGGGTGGCGCGCGCGATCGTCGCCACGCGGCACGCCGAGCCGCTGGAGACCACCGGGAAGCTGGCCGCCATCGTGGCGCGAGCGATGCCGCGACACGAGCACCACAAGAGCCCGGCCACCCGGACCTTCCAGGCCCTCCGGATCGCGGTGAACCGCGAGCTCGAGGAGCTGGAGGCGTTCCTCGACGTGGTGGCCGACTGCCTGCGACCCGGGGGGCGGCTGTGCGTCATCGCTTTCCATTCGCTCGAGGACCGGATCGTGAAGCGGCGTCTCCGCGCGCTCGCCGGGCGCGGCGAGGGGGCGGCGGGTCCGCCGCGGTTCAGGCTGCTCACCAAGCACGTCGTCGTGGCCGGCGACGACGAACGGGCGAAGAACCCGCGGGCGCGGTCGGCCAAGCTGCGAGCGGCCGAGAGGGTCTGATGGACGCCGTCGTCCGTCCCGAGCTCGGCAACCGGCGCGGCGCCGGGGTCTGGGCCTTCGTCCTGGCCCTGGTCACGGCGGGCGCGCTGGCCCACGTCGCCGTCCGGATGCACGGCATCCAGATCGCCTACGACCTCGGGCGCGAGCGCCGCGCCAACACCGAGCTCGAGGAGCAGCGCCGGCGGCTCAACATCGAGATCGGGATGCTCAAGGACCCGGGGCGCATCATCACCATCGCGCGCGACAAGCTGAGGATGGGGCCGCCCGACCCGACCCGCGTCGTGCGGCTCGGTCCGGGCGCGGCGCTGCCGGCGTCAGTGGTCGGGGGGCGATGATCTCGACCGGTCCCTGGACGCGCATCCGCATCCTGGTTTGCGGGGTGGTGTTCGCCGGGCTGTTCGTCGCCGTCGGCCGCAGGGCCTTCACCTTGCAAGTACGTGAGGCGGACAGGCTGAAGACGATGGCCGAGGAGCAATACCTGCGGGAGATCGAGCTCCCCCCGCGGCGCGGGCGGATCCTCGACCGCAACGGCGCGGAGCTGGCGTCGACGGCCGACGTCGATTCTATATATTGCAACCCGCGGCGGTTCGCCGACGCACACGACGCGGCGCGGAGGCTGGCGCGGGCGCTGGGCCTCGATCGGGTGGAGCTGGAGAAGAAGCTCGGCCAGCGCCGCTTCTTCGCCTGGGTGAAGCGCAAGGTGACGCCGGCCGAGGTGGCGGCGGTCAAGGCGCTCGACCTCCCCGGGGTGGCGTTCACGCGCGAGCCGCGGCGCTTTTATCCCAACCGGGCGCTGGCCGCGACGGTCATCGGCCACGCCGGCTCGGAGGGGAACGGGCTCGAGGGTGTGGAGCTGGCGCTCGATCGCGAGCTGCAGGGGACGACGTCGTCGGTGCAGGGGATGCGCGACGCGCTCGGCCGGGACATCGTCGTCGAAGGGTCGGTGGAGGCGCCGAGCACCGCGGGGAGCGACGTGGTGTTGACCATCGACCGCTACCTGACGTTCGTCACCGAGCGGTCGCTGGCCGCGGCCGCCGCCGAGCACCACGTCAAAGGGGCGGTGGCGATCGTCATGGACCCGCGCACGAGCGAGGTGCTGGCGATGGCGTCGGTCCCGTCCTACGACCCCAATGATCCGGGGGCTGCGGCCGAGGAGGGGGCCCGCAACCGGGCCATCACCGATACCTACGAGCCCGGCTCGACCATGAAGACGTTCAGCATCGGGACGGCCCTCGACGCCGGCGCCGTCCGCCCCGAGGACAAGTTCGACTGCATGATGGGGCGGCTGATGGTGGGCAAGTTCACCATCCACGACACCCACCCGCACGGCGTGCTCACCGTCGCCGAGGTGTTCAAGTTCTCGAGCAACATCGGGGCCACCAAGATCGCGCGGCGGCTCGGGCGCGACGCGCTGGCCGACGGGCTGGCGCGGTTCGGGTTCGGGCGGCCGACCGGCATCGGGCTGCCGGGCGAGCGGGCGGGGATCGTGCGGCCGGTCGACAAGTGGGGCGACATCGGCTTCGCCAACGTCTCCTTCGGTCACGGCATCACCGTGACGCCGCTGCAGATCGTGACCGGCGTCAGCGCCATCGCCGCGGGCGGCGTCTACCACGCGCCGCGCATCGTCGCGCGCGTCGTGCAGCCGGACGGTACGGTCGAGGTGCCGCCGGGGGCGCCGGAGCGCCGGGTGATGCACGCCGAGGCGGCGCGCACCATGATCGGCATCATGCGCGGGGTCACCGAAGCGGGCGGCACAGCCAAGCAGGCGGCGATCGAGGGCTACGCCGTCGCAGGGAAGACCGGCACGGCGCAGAAGGCCGCCAACGGGCACTACGATCCGAGCAAGTACATCGCCTCGTTCGTCGGCGTGGTGCCTGCCGAGGACCCGCGGCTGGCGATCATCGTCGTGCTCGACGAACCGCAAGGGGCGCACCTCGGCGGCGCGGTCGCGGCGCCGGTGTTCAAGGACATCGCCGTCGAGGCGCTGCGGTACCTGCACGTCCCGCCGAGCGCGCCGGTCGCCGCGAAGACCGGGCCGGGCGGCAAGAACGCCAAGCCCGCCGCGACCGCGACGGGAAGCGACGACGAGGGAGGTGTCGAAACCGCCGCCGGCGAGGCCACCGCTACCGACCTGCCGCCCGACGACGAGGCGCTGGGCGACGATCCGGCGCTGGGTGAGACCTGGAACGCCGTGGCCGGGGCCGAAGGGGCGCGGCCGGAGGCGGACGACGACGGCGTGACCGTCCCCGACTTCGCCGGGATGAGCCTCGGGCAGGCGATCCACGCCGCGCGGCAGAGCGGCATCGAGCTGGCGTTCGACGATCCGGAGGGCCGCGCGACCGGCGTGGCGCTCCGCCAGCGACCGGCGCCGGGGCCGGCGCCCCGGGGGGTGATCTGCCGGGTGGCTTTCGGGCGGAGCGAATGACCAGCGCGCGGCTGACGCTCGCCACGCTCCTGCGCGGGATCGAGGGGGCGCGCGTGCGCGGGGGTGCAGCCGCGCCGGCGGACCCCGAGGACCCCGAAGCTCTGGCCGTGGCCGAGGTGCGCGACGACTCGCGGCTGGTCGGGGCCGGGGATCTGTTCGTCGCGGTGCCGGGCGCGGTCGCCGACGGGCGGCGCTTCATCGCCGACGCGATCGCGCGCGGCGCGGCGGCCATCGTGCTGGAGGGGGAGCCGCCGCCGGAGCTGGCGTCGTTCCCGGGGGCGCTGGTGACGGTGCCGGCCGCGCGGCAGGCGCTCGGGGTCATCGCTGCCAACCGGTATGCCGCCGCCTCGGCGCTGACGCTGCTCGCGGTGACGGGGACCAACGGCAAGACGACGACCACGTACATCGTCGAGGCGATGCTGCGCGCGGCGGGGCGCGCGCCGGGCGTGGTCGGGACCGTCGCCTACCGCGCCGACGGGCTGCCGGGCGGCGGGCGTCCCGCGCCGCTCACGACGCCGGGGGCCCTCATGCTGCACGGCCTCCTCGCCGAGATGCGCGTGGTCGGGACCACGGACGTCGTGCTCGAGGCCACCTCGCACGCGCTCGAGCAGGGGCGCCTCGACGGGTGCCGGTTCAGCGTCGCCGCGCTCACGAACCTGACCCAGGATCACCTCGACTACCACGGCGACATGGAGCAGTACTTCGCGGCCAAGGCCATCCTGTTCGAGCGGCTCATCGACGCCGGGCGCGGCGTCGCCGTGACGTTCGTCGACGACGAGGCCGGGCGGCGGATGCGCGCGCGGGCGAGGGGCGTGGGCGGACACCTCGGCGTCGCGCGCGGGCCCGGGCGCGCGGCCGCCGGCGCGGACGTCGTCGTCGAGTCGCTGACGCTGGGGGCGGGCGGCACGCGCGCCACGCTGGCGACGCCGGTCGGGCGGCTCGAGCTCGCGTCGTCGCTGGTCGGCGAGTACAACCTCGCCAACCTCGCCCTCGCGGTCGGGATGGCGATCGCGCGCGGGCTGCCGGCGGACGCGATCGTCGCAGGCGTGGCGCGCCTCGGGGGTGTCCCCGGACGGCTCGAGCGCGTCGAGAACCGGCGGGGCGTGCTCTGCGTCGTCGACTACGCGCATACGCCCGACGCGCTCGAGCGGGCCATCGCCGCCGTGCGGCCGCTGGTGGGGGCGGGCGGTCGGCTGATCGTCGTGTTCGGCTGCGGCGGCGATCGGGATCGCGGCAAGCGGCCGATCATGGGCGAGATCGCGGCGCGCGACGCGGACATCGCCATCGTCACTTCCGACAACCCGCGCACCGAGGACCCGGCGAGCATCGTGGAGATGGTGCGCGCGGGGATCCGGCGGACGGGCGTCCCCGAGCTGCCCGCGGAGGCCGTCTCCTCGGCGGCGCGCGGCAGCCACGCGGAGGTCGATCGCCGCGCCGCCATCCGGCTCGCCGCCGGCGCGGCCACGCCGGGCGACGTGCTGCTCATCGCCGGCAAGGGGCACGAGGACTACCAGATCGTCGGGACCACGCGCTCCCACTTCGACGATCGCGAGGAGGCGGCGGCCGCGCTGGCGATCCAGTGACGGCGACGGCGGCGTCATTCGGGTTCGATTTCGCGGCGCGGGCGATGAAGGGGACCGTCGTCCAGGCGGGCTCGCGCGGGGCGACCTTCGCGGGCGCGGCGGCGGACAGCCGGGAGGTGGCGTCGGGGCAGCTGTTCTTCGCCTTCCCGGGCGAGCGGGTCGACGGCTACGACTTCGCGGCGCAAGCGGCGGCGGCCGGCGCGGCCGGGATCGTGATCGCGCGCGGGCGGCCGGTGCCGGCGGGCTGCGCCGAGCTGACGGTCGTCGCCGTCGAGGATCCGCGGCGCGCGCTCGGCGAGGTGGCGAGCGCGGTGCGGGCGACGTTCCGCGGGCTCGTCGTCGGCATCACGGGGTCGAACGGCAAGACGACGACCAAGGAGCTGGTCGGGGCGGCGCTGCGGCCGCTGGGCGCCGTGCTGCGCACGCCCGGCAACCGGAACACCGACGTCGGCCTGCCGCTCACCATCCTCGGCGCGAGCGGCGGCGAGGCGAGCTGGGTACTGGAGATGGCGATGCGGGCCCGGGGCGAGATCGCGGCGCTGGCGCGCATCGCGCGGCCGCACATCGGCGTCGTCACCAACGTGGGCGCCGCCCACCTCGAGACGCTCGGGTCGATCGAGGAGGTGGCCCGCGCCAAGGGGGAGATGTTCGGCGGGCTCGGGCCGGAGGGGGTCGCCGTGCTGCCGGCGGACGATCCGCTCATCACCGCGCAGGTCGAGGCGGCGTCGGTTCCGGAAGCGCGCCGGTTGACCTTCGGGGCGCGCGCGGCGGGCGACGTGCGCACGCTGGACTTCGTCGCCGCGGGCGCCGACGGCGCGGTCGTGCGCTACGCGGTGCGCGGGACGCCGGTCGTCGTGCGGCTCCCGCTCGCGGGGGCGCACAACGCCCGCAACGCGGGCGCGGCGCTGGCCGTGGCGCTGGGCGCGGGGGTGTCGCCGCAGGCGGCTGCGGCGGAGCTCGCGCGCGTCGAGCTGCCCGCTCACCGCGCCGCCGTCATCCCGGCCGGCGGGCGCATGATCCTCGACGACTGCTACAACGCGAACCCGCTGTCGATGCGCGCGGCGCTCGCGGCGGCCGTCGCCGCGGCGGGCGGCAACGGGAACGGAGACGGAAACGGAAACGGCGCCGGCCCGCGCGACGGCGCCGGCCCTCGCGACGGCGCCGCCGTGTACGCCATCCTGGGCGACATGCTCGAGCTCGGGCGAGACGCCGCGGCGCTGCACGAAGCGCTCGGCCGCGAGGCCGGGGCGCGGCTCGCGGGCCTCGCGGCGGTGGGGGACTTCGCGCCCGCGCTGGTCGCGGGCGCGCGCGCCACGCTCCCGCTGTCGCGCGCGGTCGCGGCGGCCACGCCCGCCGAGGCGGCGGCCACCGTCGCCGCCTGGACCCGCCCGGGCGACTGGATCCTGGTCAAGGCTTCGCGCGGCTTGCGGCTCGAGCGCGCCGTCGAGGCGCTGCGGGCCGCGTTCGAAGCTGCCGTCTCCGACGCTCCGGATGTGAGAGGCTGATCGACCATGCTGTTCCACCTCTTTCACGCGCTGCGCGAACGGGTGCCGGGGGTCAACGTCTTCCGGTACGTGTCGACGCGTGTCGGGCTCGCGACGCTGACGTCGCTGGTCATCACCTTCCTCGTCGCCCCGTGGTTCATCCGCCGGGCGCGGGAGCGCCAGCTCGGCGAGCTGATTCGCGACGACGGCCCGGCGGCCCACGCCTCCAAGCGCGGCACGCCGACGATGGGCGGGGCGCTCATCATCATGGCGCTGACCGCCGCGACGGTGCTGTGGTGCGATCTGCGCAGCACGCTGGTCTGGCTCGCGCTGTTCGTCACGGTCGGCTACGGCGCGATCGGCTTCCTCGACGACTACCTGAAGCTGGCGCGCAAGAACAAGAAGGGCCTCCCCGGCAAGCTCAAGCTCGCCGGCCAGTTCCTGATCGGCCTCGTGGCGATGGTGTGGCTGTATCACGGCCAGGCGCTCCCGGACGAGTCGCGGCTGCGCCTGGCGCTGCCGCTGGTCAACTTCCACCACTTCTCGCTGGCGCTCCCCGAGATCGCCTACGTCGCCTTCGCCGTCTTCGTGCTGATGTCCGAGTCGAACGCCGTCAACCTGACCGACGGCCTCGACGGCCTGGCGATCGGGCCGGTGATCATCTGCTCGTTCACCTTCCTGGTGCTCGCCTACGCCGCGGGGACCACGCTGCGCGACTTCAACATCGCCAACTACCTGGGCATGCCCCACGTCCCGGGCGCCGGCGAGCTGGCCATCTTCTGCGGCGCCATGGGCGGCGCCGGCATCGGCTTCCTCTGGTTCAACACCCACCCGGCGCAGGTGTTTATGGGCGACGTCGGGGCACTGGCCCTGGGCGGCGCCATCGCCTTCGTCGCGCTGGCCACCAAGACCGAGCTGTCGCTGCCGCTCATCGGCGGCGTGTTCGTCGTCGAGGCGCTCTCCGACGTCATCCAGGTCGGCTACTACAAACGGACCAAGAAGCGCATCTTCTTGATGGCGCCGATCCACCACCACTTCGAGAAGCTGGGCTGGCCCGAGTCCCGCATCGTGGTGCGTTTTTGGATCGTCTCCTTCGCCTGCGCGATCCTGGGGGTCATCACCACCCTCAAGGTGCGATGACGAAGGCGCAATGACGCTAGAGCTTCGAGACAAGCGCGTGCTCGTGGTCGGCCTCGGGCGATCGGGGATCGCGGCCGCGCGCCTGTGCGCGTCCCGCGGCGCGCGCGTCACGGTCACCGACCGCCGCCCGGCCGGCGACCTCGGGCCGGCGCAGGCCGAGCTGCCGCCGGAGATCGCGCGCGAGCTGGGCGGTCACCGGCGCGAGACCTTCTTGGGCGCGGATCTGGTCGTCCTGTCGCCCGGCGTCCCCGAGATCCCGGAGCTGGCGGCGGCGCGCGCGGCAGGCGTCACCATCACCGGCGAGCTCGAGCTCGCCTCGCGGTTCGTGTCCAGCACGCTGGTGGCGATCACCGGCACCAACGGCAAGTCGACGACCACCACGCTCGTCGGCGAGATGCTGAAGGCCACGGGGCGCCCAACGTTCGTCGGCGGCAACCTCGGCGAGCCGCTGGCGGAGGCGGTCGACACGCCGGCCGCCGCGCCGGGCGGCTACTGTGTCGTCGAGGTGTCGAGCTTCCAGCTCGAGACCACCGAGACCTTCCACCCGCACGTCGCCGTGCTCCTCAACATCACCGCCGATCACCTCGACCGCTACGACGGCATGGAGGGGTACGCGGCGGCGAAGGCGCGGATCTTCGCCCAGCAGACGGCCGACGACTTCGCGGTCGTCAACCTCGACGATCCGCTGGCCGTCCGCGCCAGCGACGGGTTCGCGAGCCGTCGGGCCGGGTTCTCCGTCGGGCGCGTCCCCCCGGAGGGCGGGGGCGTCGACGGCGACGCGCTCGTCGTCCAGATCCCCGGCGCGGGCCCCGAGCGCTACCCGGGCCAGCTGCCGAGCCTGACGGGCCGCCACAACCAGGCGAACGCCCTGGCCGCGCTGCTCGCGAGCCGGCTGGCAGGAGCAACCGAGGCCCAGGTGCGTGCCGCGCTGACGGCGTTCCGATCGCTGGCGCACCGGATGGAGCTGGTGGCCGACGCGGGCGGCGTCGCCTACTACGACGACTCCAAGGGGACGAACGTCGGTGCGGTGGTGGCGGCGCTCGACGGGTTTCCGCGGCGCGTGGTCCTCATCGGCGGCGGGCGGGACAAGGGCGGCGACTACGCGCCGCTCGCTGACGCCCTCCGTCGCGTCGGGCGCGCGGCGGTGCTCATCGGCGAGGCGGCGGACAAGATGCAAGCCGCGTTTACCGGCGTGCTGCCGGTCGAACGGGCGGCGACGATGGACGAGGCGGTGGCGGCGGCCCGGCGGCTCGCGCAGCCCGGCGACGCGGTCGTGCTGTCGCCGGCCTGCTCGAGCTTCGACATGTTCCGCGACTACGCGCACCGCGCCGAGGTGTTCCGGGCGGCGGTCGCGCGCGTTGCCGCCGGGGGCGGGCGATGAAGGCCGCGGCGAAGCGGTCGTCGCGCCGCGTGCAGAGCGCGGCCGCGGCCGAGCTCGCGCGGCGCGCCGAGGAGCCTTCGCGCCCGAACCGGATCCGCGCCGGGGCGCGCGAAGTCTGGGCTTCGTTGATCGCGCGGATCGAGGCGCTCGGCGCGATGGGCAGCAAGCCGGGGACGGCCACGCCGATCCGTCCCAGCCAGATGGGCGTCGACCGCGTGCTGGTCGGCGTCGCGCTGGCGCTGACGGCGTTCGGGATGGTGATGGTGTTCTCGTCGGGGGCGGTGTTCGCCGCCAAGAAGTACGGTGACGCCACCTACTTCCTCAAGCGCGAGGTCATCTACGCCATCCTGGGCCTGGGCGCGTTCTCGCTCGCCAGCCGCATCGACTACGGCGTCTACCGTCGCTACGCCTACCCGCTGCTGTTCGTGAGCGTCGTGTCGCTCGTGCTCGTGCTCAAGATGGGCTCGCGCGCGGGTGGCGCCGTGCGCTGGTTCCGGCTCGGCCCGCTCTCGTTCCAGCCGAGCGAGCTGGCCAAGCTCGCGCTCTGCGTCTACCTCGCCTCGCTCCTGGCGCGCAAAGCCGAGAAGGTGCGCGTGTTCTCGATCGGCTTCCTGCCGCCGCTGCTCGTGACCGGCCTGATGATGGGGCTTCTGCTCAAGCAGCCCGATCTAGGGACGGCGGCCATCTTCGGCGCTGTGGCGCTGGGCCTCCTCTTCATCGCCGGCACGCGCACGAGCTACCTCATCCTCGCCGTGCTGGTCGCGGCGCCCGTGGGATGGAAGTTCATCGTCTCGACGCCGTTCCGCATGCGGCGGATGCTCGCCTTCCTCGACCCGTGGGCCTTCCGCCGCGACGTCGGCTACCAGATCGCGGAGTCGCTCATCAGCGTCGGGTCGGGCGGGCTCACCGGGCTCGGCCTGGGCGACGGGCGGCAGAAGCTGTTCTTTCTCCCCGAGGCGCACACCGACTTCATCCTCTCGATCATCGGCGAGGAGCTGGGCCTGCTCGGCATCCTGGCGGTGGTCACGGGCTTCTCGCTGCTGGTCTGGCGGGGCCTGCGCGCCGCGCTCCGCGCCCGCGACGTGTTCGGCGCCTACCTCGCATTCGGCATCACGGCGATGTTCGGCCTGCAGGCGCTGGTGAACATCGGGGTCGTGCTCGGCTCGCTGCCAACCAAGGGGTTGCCGCTGCCGTTCATCAGCTACGGCGGCACGTCGCTGGTGATGAGCCTCTACGCCGCCGGCGTGCTCGCCAACATCTCGGCCCGCAACCCCGAGCCCCATGACG
>Ga0306920_100006767_pt1 | contig 15011 bp, 9 predicted proteins | sample flu12Cox44000170_FD_204666 | JGI IMG/M metagenome (GOLD analysis project Ga0306920, IMG submission 204666) | Lab enrichment of tropical soil microbial communities from Luquillo Experimental Forest, Puerto Rico - flux4day.12C.oxic.44.000.170 (v2)... | ecosystem: Environmental > Terrestrial >... | reverse complement strand
CTGCGTCGGCGCCAAGCCCCCCTCGATGGTCGACTACATCGCGGTGGCGCAAACCGACGCCGCCATGCTCGACGCCGTCGCCCAAGGCCTGTGCGTGGGCGCCGAGATCGCGGGCATCTCGATTTCGGGCGGCGAGACCGCGCAGCTCAAAGACCTGGTCAAGCACTTCGACCTGGTGGGGATGGCGGTGGGCCGCGTTGACCTCGACAAGGTCATCGACGGGCGCCACGTGCGCGAGGGCGACGTCGTCATCGGCGTCAGGAGCAGCGGCATCCACAGCAACGGCCTCTCGCTCGCGCGCAAGGCGTTCTTCGCCGACCACGGCTATGCCATCGGCCACAAGTTCGACGAGCTTGCCGTCACGCTGGGGGAAGAGCTGCTACGCCCGACCGGCATCTACGTTCCCGAGGCGCTGGAGATCCTCGCGAAGGTTGCCGGGGTGAAGGCGCTGATCAACATCACCAGCGACGGTCTCCTCAACCTCACCCGCGTCGCCGCCCCGGTCGGCTACGAGATCGACCGGCTCATTGAGCCGCACCCGATCTTCCCCCTCATCCAGCGCCACGCCCAAGTCGACGACAGCGAGATGTTCGAGGTCTTCAACATGGGCATCGGCTTCTGCTACGTGGTCGACCCTGCCGCCGCCGAGCGCACGCTCGCCATCCTCAAAGCGCACGGCCGCGCGGCGCAGGTGATCGGCACCGCCGTCTCCGACCCGCAGAAGATCGTGCGCATCGGAGCGCGCGGGCTTGCGGGGCAGCACAAGAGGTTTTGGCGGGAGGAGCGGGGGCGAGAAGGGTCGGATGATGACCGCTGGTGCTCCGCGTCGGCATGAGCCCGATCTTCACGGAACCCCGGCTTCAGTTAAGACACGGGCGCAATTCGAAGAGGTCGCGGTGGAACTTCGCATCGTAAGAGGCTTGCTTATGTGGCAGTACATATCGAAGCGGCGCGTAGGCCGAGAGGTTCAAGCGACGGATTTCAAGGTTGATGTCGCGGATAGACTGGAATTCGCCTGCGCGATCGACATCAGCCTTAATGTTGATCGGCTTGAGCCGGTCAGGAAAGCGGCCCGTCTCAGCCGTACCGTAATATTTCTCGATGTGCTTGCGTGAGCGAGCAATGGTCAGGAGGTCGAGAAGGGTGAAATAATCAAACCCTAACATCTCTATTAATCGCGCGGGCGTGCGGTTGTCCTCATCGAGATCAAGCCACCGATTGAATTGCTTCTGTGCAAGACGGGTGGTGCTGTCGATGCTGGAAATTCCGTGCTCCAGAAGTGCCGTATCATTTCCTTCAGTGGCAAACGCGATTTGATTACGTAAATCAGCCATCCGGTTGTTCACAGGAGTGGCCGAAAGCATCAGTACGCGCGTCTTGACCCCCTCCTTAATGATCTTGCGCATAAGCCGGTCGTACCGAGTCTCGCCGCCCTGTCTTGGCGTCTGCTTGTTGCGAAAATTATGGGATTCGTCGATTACGACGAGATCGTAATTGCCCCAATTAACGTGAGATAGGTCGATATCACCCGAGGCGCCGCTGTCGCGCGAGAGATCGGTATGGTTTAGTACGTCATAATTGAACCGGTCTGGCGCAAGGAAATTCCTGCGGTCATTCGCCTTGTAGAGGGTCCAGTTGTCGCGTAAGCGTTTGGGGCAGAGCACCAGAACTCGATCGTTGCGCAGCTCATAATATTTTATAATCGCGAGCGCCTCGAATGTTTTACCCAGGCCAACGCTGTCAGCGATGATGCAGCCACCAAATCTGTTCAGTTTATCGAGTGCGCCAATTACGCCATCATGCTGGAACTTGAACAGCTTCTTCCAGACGAGCGTATTGCGGATCCCAGTGGCGGATTTGACAATGCGATCTTCATCCAGCTCCTCGCCACGTTCTCGGAATAGATGCAGGAGGATGAGCGCGTAAGTTTGGAGCGGGTCGTGCTGCGCGGCTACACGGTTCAGCGCCTCAAGTACGGCGGGGACCCTGTTGATGTTCGTTGTCAATCCCGCCCATTGAGCATCAAACCACTGGCTCAACAGCGCGCTTTCCTCGGGACTTTCCGACGCCTGTATCAGGCTCAGTGGATTGCCTGGCGTGATCCCGAAACCCTCTGTGCTGAACGAAAATGCCCCGAGTACCGCTTGCTGAGGAGATCCATCACGGTCGCGCAACACGATGGCTGCTTGGGGAACCGGGTCGCGCGCCTCGCGCAACTCCGCCTTCTGTTCGAGCCAGGTTGCGCATTGTCGCGCTAGCCAGCGGGACTGGAGTCTGTTGCGAGCACTCCGGTCAGCGGTTGTTCCGAGTAGAGCGAGATCGCTGCCGTTGGACGGGAGCACCAGTCGCGCTTTGGAGAGCTTAGAGAGGTCAGGCGATAACTCTGCGAATGCAAATAGGGAGAATGTCGGCGAGACCACATCGAGTTGATTACCGGGCTTAACCGATGGGCGAATTACATCAATAACTCGATCGGCCCCGGTGTTTCGGAGGAGTCTCATTAGGCACCCCACCTTGCACACCTTGGGGAATGTGTGAACCGACGCCTTCTAGCTGCTGCGGTCAAGTGAAGGATCGCATCCGGCCGACAGCTGACCCGCATGTTCTCGTTATGTTCTAACTGAAATGGTCGGCTATCGAGCCGCCGATGGATTTGAGACAGCATGATTGGAAATTATCCGGCGCACCGGGATGGACCGCTCCTCCATTCTAAGCATTCCGGTTGAACAGGGTGCGCGGCGGGGCGCAAGAGAGGGCAACATTCAGCGTACAACAGCTAGGGGGCTTTGCATTAGTCGATTCCCGTTTTCACGGGAATGAGCGGAGAGACCCCCTAACTCATCCCCGCAAATCTCGCCTTCTGCCCCTGGTCCAGCGCCTCGTAGAAGTGCACGAGCGCGGGGCGGATCGCGGCGGTGGCCGCGCGCATGGCGGCAAGGCGCTGGCGCATCGCGTCCATGCGGCCGACCGGGGTGAGCGCGCTCTCGGCGGGGCAGGCGCTTGCGAGCGTGTCGGCGGCCTTCAGCGAGGCGGTGACGAGCTCGTAGAACGCGACCCGCTGCGGCCCACTCAAACGCACGTCGCGCTCGATCTCGCGCACCGGCCAGTTGCGCAGCACCGCCGCAAACTCTTCGCACGTGGCGCTCCAGGGCGGCGTGGCGGCCGCGCGTTCGGCGCTGGCATAAGCGCACCACCGATTGCGCCGGGAGGCGTGCTGCCGCGCCCGCCAAGGTCAAACGTGGGCCGAAACGAATTCAATAGTTGTTTCCATGACCATGGAGAGGTCCGGCAAGTGATGCGGGCAAGCACGAAGGTCGATGGATTAATCTTCGCCCTCGGGCTCATCTTCTTCTGGACCCACCTCGATGTTGAGCGCTCTCACCCGATCATAAAAAGCGATGCGGAAGCGCTCTAATTTCGAGGCCAGCCACTCGAATTGGGCGCGGCGATCAGCTTCGTCCATCGGATCAGCAGATTTATAGATGGCAATCCGAGAAGCTGTCTTTTCCGGAAGCTCTTGCCAGTCAAGTTTTTCGCCGAAAGCCCTTTCAATATCGGGCCGTTCTGCTTCAAGTGCGCGAAATGTGGCCTTGTCATCTGCACGCGAAATGTAAAGCTCGACGCCAATTTTCTTGTCGCGTTGAGCTGCCGTAGCTCCAAAATGCACCCCTGCACGTCCTATCCGAAAAGTACACCAATAATTTTTGAACGTGCCTCTCAGTTTGAAGCCTGAGTTCTTTTCGCTCAGGAACGCCGCAAACTGTGACCAGTAAGTTAGGTAGAATTTCTGACGCTCGTTGAGAGGCGTGTCGCTCACTTGGCGTGTTGTTCGAATAACGCCTCGGGTCCACTCATTCGGCTTGCCCACCGCATTAAACTGAGGCGCTGGCAGAGAGCTGCCGATTTTCATCGCTTGTATTTCGACAGCGAAGAAATTGAAGCCCTCAATCGTGCTGTTATTCAGCCAATCGATGGCTGCTCGATGCTCTTCACGAAATTTCTCTGCAATCCAGATGATTGTTACGTTACTCTCCTGTCCGCCCATATAGGTCATAATCTGACCTAGATGAGTGTGATCGGTCGGCCCGAATTGGTTCTCGATGACGACTACGTTGCCCTCGATATCCTTGGCCAAGATGTCGATGCGGAAATTGCCAACAGAAACCTCGGTGTCCTGGATTTGCAATTCGCCAAGATCTAACGTTTCCGCCAGTAGCGCGAGATTCTCAGCTTTGGCAAGCCAGGGCGTGAAATCCGGGGCCTCATTCGCCCACACTTCGCGCAAAGGCACGGTAACCAGACGACCAAGCGCCGCCGTCATTCCGCCGTCTCCGTCACACGCTCGACACCGCGCGCGTCAGATACTGGATTTGCCATAACGAACTTGGCGCGGCACTCGGATGCCATGCCATTGCCCCTCAGCCTGACGTGGGCAAGTCTTATCCGCCAAACCAATCATAAGAGCAAGAATGGACGGAGTGCTGCAGGAATCGAACTTATCGCACCACCAACCCCCTAACTCATCCCCGCGAACCTCACCTTCTGCCCCTGGTCGAGCGCCTCGTAGAAGTGCACGAGCGCGGGGCGGATCGCGGCAGTGGCGGCGCGCACGGCGGCAAGGCGCTGGCGCATCGCGTCCATGCGGCCGACCGGGGTGAGCGCGCTCTCAGCGGGGCAGGCGCTCGCGAGCGTGTCGGCGGCCTTGAGCGAGGCGGTGACGAGCTCGTAGAACGCGACGCGCTGCGTCGAGCTCAAACGCACATCGCGCTCGATCTCGCGCACCGGCCAGTTGCGCAGCACCGCCGCGAACTCTTCGCACGTGGCGCTCCAGGGCGGCGCGGCGGCTTGGCGGGGCGCGGTCTCGCGCGCGGCCGCCTCGCGCGCGGCAGCGGAGGCGCGCCAGCGATCGCGGCGTGACCCATACTCTCGGGGCGCGCGCCTTCCTGCGCCTGCCGCCGGGGCCTGGTCTCGCGCGCAGTCGCGGCCGGCGCCGCCATGTCGCGGTAGAGGCGCGCCTTCTGCTCGTCGTCGAGCGCGCCGTAGAACGTCGTGAGCGCCGGCTGCACCTGATCGAACGCCGCAAGCGTCGCGTCGATCCCCTGCTCCACCGCCTCGAGCCGCGCCGACGGCGCCGCGGGCACGTCCTGCGGGCAGTCGGCGGCGAGCCGCTCCGACGCCGCCTTGGCGCTCTCGCGCAGCGCCGCGAGCGCGTTGCGCTCTTTCTCGTCGGCGCCGACGATCTGCGCGATCGCGTCGAACGGCCAGTTCTCGAACTCGGTCCCCTGCTGCCCGCAACCGCGGACGAGCTTCTCGACCACGGCGGCGAACGGACCGCCGCGGCCCGGCCGCAGCGCAGCCTCGCCGCGCTCGGGCTCGCTCCGCCGCGACGAATCCTCGCGCTCGCGACTGCGCCGCCAGTCATCGCGGGCGCGCCGCCACTCGTCATAGCGGGCGCGCCGGCGATCGTAGCTCTCGCGGGTGCGATCTTCGCCGCGGTCGCGGGCGAGAGCTTGCCCGCGATCTTGCCCGCTGTCTTGTCCCTGATTTTGGGTCTCGCGGCTGCGCCGCCACTCGTCGAGGGTGCGCGCGCGCCGGCGATCGCCGCGCTCGCGCACGCGATAGTCCCGGCGATCTTGCACGCGGTCTTGTGCGCGATCCTGCTTCTGATCTTGGGCCTGATCTTGCCGCTGGTCTTGTCGCTGATCTTGCGCTTGATCCTGCCCGCTACCTTGCCCGCGGTCTTGTCCCTGACTTTGGGCGTCGCGGACGCGCCGCCAGTCGTCGAGTGTGGGGGCCCGCTCGCCGTAGTCGTAACCGTGATGATGGCGGCGGCGGGCGTCGGCGCTCGAGGCCACGCACACCACCAGCACCGCCGCAAGCAGCATGGGCGCCTTCAACATGGGTCGCGGCCCCGTTGATCCTGCCACATAAGAACGCGCGAGACGCCGTTGGGTTCGCCAACGCACTTTGCCGCGCACTTGGTGCGCTTTCCTCGCCACGCATTCGGTGGTGTTCCCCTCCCCAATCAAACCCCGGCCTGCCGGGGTTTGGTCACTTTAAGATTTGCCGGAAGCGGGCAAGCCAGCCGGCTGGGGAGGGGTTAGGGGTGGGCCAGCCCTCCCCCACAAGGGGGGAGGGAGCAGACCGAGCTTGCCGCTTGCGTTGGAGTGCGCTCAGCAACAACGGTCGGGGATTTTGCCGCGACATTTTTGTGACTACACCGCAACTACACTCTTGACTACTCAACGTGGCTATGCTAGAGACATTCGCTCGTTAAGGGCGTTTCCGGAAATGATCCGAAGGCGGAGCGGGGACGTGGCGAAAGTCGCCACGGTGGAGCGCCGAGAGGCGAGCGCGTCAGGTACGCTTTGCACGACGCGCGCCGCGTCTCACACACGCGGCCCACTCGCGCCTTCACCGGCGCGACAACGACGACAAGATGCGCCCTTCGGCGCTCCGCCCACCCTTCGATTCGGGGTGAGTGAAGGTTGAGTGACAAAATCCGGGCGCAAAAAACGCGCCGCGGGAACGAGAAGATCTGGGCTGTTTGACATCGTGAGTTGGAAATGACCGCGAACGGTTCGGCGACGAGCCGCGAGTTCGCTATACGCTGAGCCGCCTCATCCTGAGGAGCGCGCGTACGGTACCGGTGCCGCAAATGCGCGAGGCGCGTACGCGCGTCTCGAAGGATGGGGGCGGCGGTACACTCCTCATGCTTCGAGACGGCGGCCATAGCGCGTTGAAGACGCGCGTCCCGCGCTTCAGGCCGCCTCCTCAGCATGAGGGGCCTCAGCATGAGGGCGAGCGAGCATGGCCCGAATGATCGCGTCACATCCGAGTGAGCGTCGTCGCCAACCGCCGCCGGAAAAGCGCAGTACACGCAACGCGTGTGCACGGCGGTTACGAGCGGCGGCCGCCGCGGCGGTGTCCAGGCACCGGCGTCCTTGTTTTTCGCCTGTTATTTACAGAGATGCGGGAGCACGGCCGCTCCTGCACGCAACACGCGAGGTGCCCGGAGCCGAGACGCAGCACTACCTTTACGCGAGGTCGCCGGCGCCTCCGCGAGGTTGCCGATGCCGCACTGCATCACTACCTCACGCGTGTCGGCGGGGGCACGGTCGAGGGACCAATTTCGCATGGCGTTGTTGCCACTTTTCAGAAGCCGCACGAACGAGGTCGAGCTCGAGCGGCGCATCTATGCGCTGCAGACGGCGCTCGACCAGTGCAAGGGCGTCGCCCGCACGTGGTGGAGCATGCGCGTGCGCTTCACCGTCGCCGTCGCGCTCGTCGCCATGGCGGCGGGCTTTGCGCTCGGCGTCTACCGCCATTCGATCAAGCAGGCCTTCGTCGATAGCGCCGTGGCGGTGGGCTTGGCGAGCCCGGTGGACGAAGCGGGCACCGCCGAGATCGCCTTCCAGCGGGCCGATTACGCCAAGGCGCTAAAGCTTGCGCGCCCGCTGGCCGAGGCCGGCGATGCCCGCGCCGAGGCGATCGTCGGCTCCGCCTATTACCGCGGCCGCGGTGTCGCTCAAAACGACACCGAAGCGGCGAAGTGGTTTCGGCTTGCCGCCGACAAGGGCAACGCCGCCGCGCGCTTCACCCTCGGCGTGATGTACGGGGAAGGCCGCGGCGTGCCGCAGGACTACGCCGAGGCTGCGCGCTGGTATCGCCTCGCCGCCGAGCAGGGCGACGCCCAGGCGCAGTACAATCTCGGCCTCGCCTACGCCCGCGGCGAGGGCGTGACGCAGAACGTCGTCGACGCGCACATGTGGTTCAACCTCGCCGCCGCGCGCTTTCCCGCCAACGACACGCGCAACCGCACCGCCGCGGTCAAGAACCGCGACACGGTCGCGGGCGAGATGTCGTCCGAGCAGCTCGCCGAGGCGCAGAAGCGCGCGCGCGAGTGGAAGCCGCGATCGTAATAAGCCGAGGTAGGGGAGACGCCGTCACCCGCGGGCTTGACCCGCGGGTCCATCACTCTTCGTAAGAACTTTTTGCGAACCGGATGGATTGCCGGGTCAAGCCCGATTCGCCATGCAGGCGCGGTACTTGTCGATCTCGTAGTCGCCCCAGACGTATTGCTTAAATTTCGCGACCCTGGCGTCGCAGTCGTGAATCGCAGACGCACGCGCGCTGCTTATCTCCTCGCTGCGTTGCGCGAAGCTCGGGGTTGCCAGCGCCGACGCCGCAAGCGTCACGGCAAGCGCGGTGAGAAGTGTGCTGATCCTCATCATGGTCGGCCTCCTTATCTTTCTTGCGCGAATCATCCCCCCACGCGTAGCCGCGTGAGACTGATCGCGTAAATCCGAAGGCCGCTCCATCGCGCGGACGGAACGGCCCCCATCAGAATAGAAAACGCCCGACAGTGTGCGGCCGTTCCCTCGCACGGCGGGGAGCGACAAGACATCGCGGCGCTGCGCGCCTGCATTGCTGCAGAGCTGAGTTGCTTAAATTTGTGGAACCGGCGAGTGCGGAAACCTTACGAGATTGTCATGCAGGCGGCTCAACGCCTGGGCCGGGTTTCGGCGGAAAAATCTGCTGGTGCCGCAGGGCGGATTCGAACCGTCAACCTATCGCTTACGAAGCGATTGCTCTGCCGTTGAGCTACTGCGGCGTCCAGAAAGAACCTTGTAGCAAACTTCTATCAAACAAGCCGCCCCCAGTTGAAGAGGCGCGATCGGCAGTCTCTCCGTTCGTCCCCGCGAAAGCGGGGACCCAGAGCAAAGGGCTGGATTCCCGCTTACGCGGGAATGAGCGGTGGAAAGTACTTGGCGGCACGGCACAACGAGGAGAGTCGTCGCGGCGTTACGGCCGGAACAGCGCGCGGATGCGGCTCCAGCCGTCGGCGGGAGGTGGTGCCGGTTCGGGCGCGGGCTCGAGCTGCGTCTCGCCGTTGGGGCCGGGGTCGTCGGGCGGCGGCACCAGGGGGATCACCGCCGGCACGACCGGCGTCATCTCCCGCGCGCGCGGCGCGCGCGACTCAGCGGCCGTCGCCGCCGCCATTGCGCGGCGGGCGCTTCGACCACCAGCGGAGAAAGGGTCGGCGTGAGCGGCCTCCTCGGCCGCTCGCTGCGCTTTCTCCTTCTCTTCGCTCGCAGGCTTATCCGCTTGCTGCGCTCGCTCCCTCTCCCCGCCTGCGGGGAGAGGGTGGGGGTGAGGGGCTGGCTGAGATGCTTCGGTTTGCGGAGGCCCCCCCTCACCCGCCGCGCTCCGCGCGTCGACCTCTCCCCGCACGCGGGGAGAGGTAACACCTGGGGCTGCAGCCTGCCCCGTAGGCGACGTCCCGACTGCGGCCACCACAGCCGGCGTCTCGGCGCGATGCTCGATCACGGTGCCGTGGTCCTCGCCCGCGAGCGGGTCCTTCCACTCGAAGGCGTCGAGCCGCCCGCTCACCGGCGAGATCGGCAGCCAGTGATCGGACACGAACGCGTCCGCGGTCCAGGCCGGATCGCGCCGCGCGTTGAGCGCGCGCGCCATCCACTCGCGCGCGCGGCCCTCGTCGCCCTGGGCCATTTCGAGCTCGGCCATCAGCGCCGCCACGCGCTTGCGCGGCGAGGCGGTGTAGGGCGCGAGCGCCTTGCGCGCAGCGGCAAATTCCTGCGCGTCGAGCGCGGCGCGCGCGACCGCGAGCGCGGCCTCGGCGTCGGCCGGCCCTTTGGCCGCGAGCGTCTCGACGCGACTCAAGCGCTGGCGCGCGGAATCGCCCGGCCGCAGCGCCGCGTAGGCGGCGGCGAGATCGGGATGCGGATTGGCCCGCCACGCGCGCTCGATGGTGCGCGCGGCCCGGCGCCGCTCGCCCGCTTCGCCGAGCAGCCGCCCGGCGAGCGTCGCCGCCGGCACGAGGTCGGGCGCGAGCTTTGCCGCCTCGCGCGCGAGCGCGATCGCGCGCTCGCGGTCGCTGCCGGCCAGGGACTGCGCCTGCGCGGTGAACAGCACCGCGCGCTGGCGGCGGTAGGTGCGCTTGTCGATGAGGCCGCTCTTCATATTGCGCTCGAGCCGATCGAGCGCGCCGCTCCAGTCGCCGGCGACGCAGCGGAATTCGAGCACCGCCTGCCCGGCCCACACCGGCACCGAGGCGTGCTTCGCCGCCTCCTCGGCATAGGCGAGCGCGGCGGCGTGGTCGTGGCGTCGCTGCGCCTCGACGAACAAACCGTGCAGCCCGAGCACGCGGGTGTCGTCGCGGTCCGCCATCTCCTGGAAGGTCGCGACCGCCGCATCGCGGTCGCCGGAGAGCTGCGCGGTCTGGGCGCTGAGCAGCAGCGTGAGCGGCTCGCGCGGCGCGATGCGCACCGCCTCGGCGGTGAATTTCTTGGCGGCGCGCGCGTCGCCGGAGCCGACCGCGATCAGCCCCTGCGACACCGCGCGATATCCGCGCTCGCCGCGGCGGATACGCATATAGCGCGACACCACGTCGGGCGCGCGCAGGATCGCGCGCAGGATCGACCACGCCATCACGCTCGCCACCGCGACCGCCGCGACCGCGGCGGCGAGCACCATGACCGAGGTGTCGATGCGCCGGCCCTGCCAGGTGATGGCGACGTCGCCCGGCCGCTCGGCGAACCACACCGCGCCGAACGCGAGCACCGCGACGATGACGAGATAAACGAGGACGCGGATCATTGCGTGATGGGAGTTGGTTGGATGTTACTTTTGACTCACAAACTTACACCGCGAACTCGGTGCGCTCCCCTCCCCCTTGTGGGGAGGGGTTGGGGGTGGGGGTCCTTCTGTGAGGGAAAAATCGTGCGTCACCGCACCACCCCCTCCCCAACCCTCCCCCAACGCAAGTCGGGCTTGCCCGACTTGCGCACGATAAGACGCGACCCGGGCAAGCCCGGGGCGCGTGGGGGAGGGAGCACATCGAGTGTGCGGCAACTGGAGTGCGCGGCCATCGCTAGCATTATCACTTGTTGAGCCCCGAGAGCGCGTCGGCGGCGAGGCGGCGGCTCGCATCGATGGCGGCGGCGCGCGCCTGCACGCTCTTGATCCAGGCTTCGGCCGGCGCGCGCGCATTGGGCGCAAGCTGCGCCAACTCGGCCGCCGTGCCGGCCAGATCGCCGCGCGCGGCCTTGGCCTCGCTGCGCGCCACGATCGCGGCAGCATCGCTGCCGGGCGCTTCGTCGACGCGGCGGATGCGCACGAGCTTCTCGGCGTTCATCTGCAGCCGGCCCAGCACGCCTTCGCGCGACGGCGGGTCCGCGGCCTGCACTAGCGCCGGCGTCAGCTCGGAGAACTGCCGCGCGAGCGCCGCGGCCGACGGCACGCCCGGGCGCGCAAACGGCTCGAGCGCGGCCACAAGCTTGGGATCGGCGCCAAGCGCTTTCACCGCCGCGAGCTCGGCGGCAAAGGCATCGCCGCGCTCGACCGCGGCGTTGAGCGCGGTTGCCGCGAGCGCGAGCCGCACTGCACGATCGGCGCTCTCCGCGGCCTTCTCGGCGGCCTTCTCGCTGCGCTCGGCCGCGGCCACGCGGTCGGCCAGCGCTTCGAACTCGCCGCGATCGATGGCGGCGGGAGGTTTCTGCGTGAGCTCGGAAATCTCCGCGGCGCCGGCGTCGGCGCGCACGCGCGCCTCGCGGGCGGCATCGAGCGCTTCGTCGCCGCGGCGGCCGAGAACGCCCACGGCCTCGGCCAGCGCCTTTATCTGGGTTTCGAGCGCGGCGACGCGGGCGGCGAGCGCGGGATCGCTCGCGCTCGGCGGCGGCGTGGCGCCGGCGGCTTCGAGCTTGGCGACGCGACCCGCCACCGCGTCGAGGGCTTTCGGATCGGCGGCAGGCGGCGGCGCGCGCGCGGCGAGATCGCGCAGGTCGAGCTCGACGCCGGCGAGGCGCGCGTCGAGCGCGCTCACGCCATTGTCGCGGCTGAGGAGGAGGCTCACGACCCCGAGCACGGCGAGAACGACGCCGATGCCGGCGACGGCTATGCCGAGCCAGGAAACGCCGCGCCGCGGCGGCGCCTCGGGCGGCGGGCTGGCCGGCACATCGGGGGGCAGCGGGTTGCCCAGCGCATCGGAGGGCGGCGCGCTGGACGGCGCTTCGTTGGCGGGTCGATCGGGGGACGCGTCCATGCGAGCCTTCTCCGTGCCGGGCGCTGGGCCGCAGCCGATTGATTCGTCGAACGAATACGCAGTTTAGAGCAAATGCGCGCCGCTGTCGTAGCAGATTCCCGGCAGCGAACCTATGCGATGTTTCGCCTGTGACGAATGCGGTTTTGGCCAAGAAAATGCGGCGTTTGGCCAAGAAACGGCGTGGCGTTTGGCCCACGACGGCACAGCTTTGGCCAAATGACAGCGCCGCAGACTCGGTGCATTCCCCTCCCCCTTGTGGGGAGGGGTTAGGGGTGGGGGGTAGGGCGATTCTTTCACAGGTGGCGCCATCCTCGTCTCACCGCACTACCCCCCCCTCCCCAACCCTCCCCCACAAGGGAGGAGGGAGCACACTGAGTGTGCGGCAACAGCATCGCGACGAAATCTCACGCCGGCCCGACGAGATCGATCATGGCGGCCTCGTCGGGCTGCGGCGCGAGGCGGATGGCGGCGGCGCCCGCAGCGGCGAGCGGCTGCGAGACCTGGCGGGAGAGACAAAACTGCACGGGCGCGAGCGCGCGCTCGAGAATGCGGGCGCGCGCGGCGCAGTCGAGATAAGCCCGCGCGCTGCGGCGGGAAAAATGCAACACGCCGTCGAGGGCACCCTGCGCCAACGCCGCCGCAACGTCCGGCGCGAAGCGCTCGACCTTGACCGCGCGATAAGCCACCGCGGTCAGCAGCGGTACGCCGCTCGCGGCAAGATCGCCGGCACGGTTCTCGCCGGCGAGATAAAGCAGCGGCTCTGAACTCTCGTTGACTCGCGCGCGCAGCAGCGCGATGAGATCGTCCTTGTCGCCGTCGGCGCACTCGACCGCGCGGAAGCCCGCGGCGCGCGCCGCCTCGGCGGTGTGGCGGCCGACCGTGAATACGGGCAGCGCGATGAGCGCGTCGCGCCGGGGATGGCGGGCGATGGCGCGCGCGGCGTTCGCGCTCGTGATCGCCACCGCGCTCAACGGCTCGCGCGGGAGTTCGAAATCGACGGGCTCGACGCGCAAGAGCGGCGCGAGCGTGACGTGGTGGCCGCGCGCGCGCAGGCGGGCGGCGGTGCGCTCGCCGTCATGCTGCGGCCGTGTCACCAGCAAACGCACGCCGTCACACCGGTGCGAAGAAATCGGCGCCCGCGCGCTGCTTGAGCTCGCGGCCGGCCTCGGCGCCGAGACGCACGGCATCGGCGGCGGCGCCTTGCCGCTTCGTCTCGAACACGCCGCTGCCGTCGGGCTTGGCGATCAAGCCGCGAAAGCGCAATCGCCCGGCGGCGACGACGGCGTGACCCGCGATCGGCGTGCGGCAGGAGCCTTCGAGCACCGCGAGGAAGGCACGCTCGGCCGTGAGCGCGGCCGCAGTGTCGGCGTGGTTGACGACGGCGAGCAGCGCGAGCGTGCGCTCGTCGTCGCCGCGCGCCTCGATGGCGATGATCCCCTGCCCGACCGCCGGCAGGAAATCGTCGACGGGAATCACCGTGGTCGCGCCGTCGGCAAGCCCGAGGCGCTTCAAGCCGGCGAGCGCGAGCACGATGGCGTCGACCTCGCCGGCGGCAAGCTTGCGCAGGCGCGTCTCCACATTGCCGCGCAGGGGAACGACCGCGAGGTCGCCGCGCAGCCGCTTGACGAGCGCCTGGCGGCGCAGCGACGCGGTGCCGACGGTCGCGCCCGCCGGCAGCTCGGCGAGCGTCTTGGCCTTGGGGCTGATGAAGACGTCGCGCGCGTCCTCGCGTGGGAGCACCGCCGCGATCACAAGCCCCGGCGGCAGGATGGTCGGCATGTCTTTGGCGGAATGCACCGCCAGGTCGATGGCGCCGGCGATGAGCGCCTCCTCGATCTCCTTGGTGAAGAGGCCCTTGCCGCCGACCTCCGCCAACGGCCGGTCGCGGATGACGTCGCCGGTGGTGCGAATGACCTCGAGCTCGATGCGCTCCGCGGCAAGCGCATGCGCGGCGGCCAGGCGATCGCGCACCTCTCTGGCCTGCGCAAGCGCGAGCGGGCTGCCGCGCGTGCCGATGACGAGCGGCGCGGATCGGGTCGAGGATGGCGGCGAGGATTGCACCCCATGACCTCGCAATGCTACGCCGGTCGCAGCCGGCCAAGGCAGCGTAACCCGGATGACGCAGCAGCGAAATCCGGGCGTGGCGCGGGGATCGGATCCTGGATGGTTGTGCTCGGCATCGAAACGACCTGCGACGAGACCGCCGCGGCGGTGGTCGAGCGCCCCGGCGAGGGACGCGGGCGGATTCTGTCGAACATCGTGCTCTCCCAGATCGACGAGCACGCCGCCTTCGGCGGAGTGGTGCCCGAGATCGCGGCGCGCGCCCACGTCGAGGCGCTCGACCTCATCATCGCCAAGGCGATGGCGGAGGCCGGGCGCACCTTCGCCCACCTCGATGGCGTCGCCGCCGCCGCCGGGCCCGGATTGATCGGCGGAGTGATCGTGGGGCTGACCACGGCCAAGGCCATCGCGCTCGTCAGCGAGAAGCCGCTGATCGCAGTCAATCATCTCGAGGCGCACGCGCTCACCGCCCGGCTCACCGACGCCACGCCGTTTCCTTATTGTCTCTTCCTCGCCTCCGGCGGACACACCCAGATCGTCGCGGTGCTCGGCGTCGGCGACTACGTGCGGCTCGGCACCACCGTCGACGACGCCATCGGCGAGGCCTTCGACAAGATCGCCAAGGTCCTCGGGCTTGCCTATCCCGGCGGCCCGCAGGTGGAGCGGGAAGCGCTCGCGGGCGACGGCGGGCGCTTCGCCTTGCCGCGGCCGATGCTCGGGCGCCAGCACGCCGACTTTTCCCTCTCCGGTCTGAAGACAGCGCTGCGGCTCGAGGCGGAAAAGATCGCGCCGCTGAGCGAGGGCGACGTGCGCGATCTCTGCGCGTCGTTCCAGCAGAGCGTGGTCGAGGTCGTCGCCGACCGCCTGCGGGCGGGGTTGAAGATGT
>Ga0306920_100006765_pt1 | contig 15012 bp, 12 predicted proteins | sample flu12Cox44000170_FD_204666 | JGI IMG/M metagenome (GOLD analysis project Ga0306920, IMG submission 204666) | Lab enrichment of tropical soil microbial communities from Luquillo Experimental Forest, Puerto Rico - flux4day.12C.oxic.44.000.170 (v2)... | ecosystem: Environmental > Terrestrial >... | reverse complement strand
TCACATAGCTGAACAGCGCGTCGCTCCTCGCATCCCAACCGCGCATCGGACGTCCCCCACATCTCGTCACGCAGTGCGGATTATGCCCAATATCTCGACCAATAGGGCGACTTTTTCCGCATCCTGTTAGTGATGCACCCGGGTGCTGCGCGCGGCTCCGCCTATGCCGCAGATATCCCACAAGCTCGACGAATGGGAATCCTCGACTGGCGACGTTCTATAGGCGGTAGCACGGATTAAGGTGGCCGCTTCCAAGCAACCGGGTCGCCTTTTCGAGTATCGCGTCGAACGCCGGGGCGAGGTCGCCAGGCGAGCCGTTGACGACCTCCAGCACCTCGCACATCGCGGCCGCACGCGCCAGTGCCGCGTCGCGCTCTGTCGTCGTCTCTCTTAGGTTCCGTTGCGCTTTGTCCCGCTCGGCGCTGCACTCGTCGAGTTCGCGTCGAAGGTTGGCAATGATCTGCTGCGGCCAACATGCTGTCAGGCGTTAGGCTCCTTGCGGACCTCGCCGGACCGTCCTCCCAAGGAGATCATACCGTAATCGGCATGGGCCAGCATGTTGTTCTCGATCAGAAGGATCAGTACCAGATCGGCGAATGACCGCTGACGGCCGGGCTCGTCGGCTCGATCGCGGCCCCGCGAGGATGCAGCGCGGAATGGAGTGACCGCCGTTCGTCCGCCGAGACGATCCGACTGGTGGTAGTCAACGGCGGCAATAGGGCCAAGAGCCGAAGGTGATGACCCGGCTCGGGACGGCCTTGCGCCGATTTCCGGTCATTGGTTCCCGTGTCGGGCGAGGCTCCCAACCAGCTCGGACACCCGGATTACCGTTACACGCGCCGTGCTGGGACGGCGGGGCGCTCCACCCGGACCAGGCAGCACGTCATTTAACGCGCAACTAGCCCGGATTTCTCAAAGGGGTGCGGCGCAGGAACCGAACTGACGCGGGTAGCTCATAACGGCGTGGCGAGCAGGCTTGGCACCGCGAAGGTGTCGAGCAGAACCAACTTGTCGCGAAATTTGAGGCCACTTGTCTCCGCCACGATCCGGTCGCGGTAGAGCCTGGTCGCGTAGAGCCGAGTTTCGCCCTCCTGATCGGTCTGGTACACGGCGAATGGCGCTTCGACCAGCTTTGCATCACCTCCCTCGCCGAGGAAGCGCGGAAGGCCGATCAGATGGCGGTCGGTGTGGATGTTGTATTTGTTGGCCTCGCGCAGCGCGCGGATGCGGTCTTCCAACACTGCCCGGCTGTCGCAGTAGACGAGCCCGGCCGGCAAACCCCGTTCATAATTCTCGCGCGGCACGATGTGGTAGCTGCAGGTCGCGGCGAACAGGGCGAGCCAGGCATCGAATTCCGCAGCGTCGATCAGCGCGCCGTAGTTCGCGAACAGATCGTACAGCGCGAAGCGCTCGCCCGCCGAGTCACCCGGAGCGTATTCCGTCATCGCACCGCGCCGGCCGGCTCGATCCCGAGCAGCTCCGCGTAATACGACCAGAAACCCCGCAATGGCACATCGGTAACCCGGTAATCGCGGTCGGAGATCACCCCGGCGCCGCCCAGCTCTATGACGGTCGTGCTGTCGCGATCGGGCTTCGAGGCGCGATGCGCGATCTCGATCGCCTCACCGTCCTCCATCGACACGAGCCCGGCGGGGCCGACGAGATTCGCCTGGCGCAGCCGGTGCAGGGTCAGCTCGGGCGGATCGTCGGCGTAGCCGAGCATCGTCTGGAAGATCTCGACCTCGTCGACGCCGCGCGGCCGGATCTGGCGCACCGCTAGGCTGTTGCTGATCTGGACAAAAACGGCGCTCGGGAACACTGAGGTTATCGCGATGTTCAGCGGGTCGGCGCGCTCGCGGCGGAAGCGCACCAGCGCCGGTTCCTTGAGCGACAGGTAATTGCTGCGCACCCGCGCGGCGCCATAGGCCGCTTGCGCAAGTTCAGCGGTGTCGCTGTCCGTTTCCGCCCAAGTGATGTTGTGACGGTGGCGCGCGTCCATTCTCACGCCGCCGGTCTGGGTCGAACGGTCGAGCCCGAAGGTCACCAGAAATTCGTGCAACAGGCTGGCATGGTAGTTGTCGCGGGTATTCTCGGCGTAGAGCTTCCAGTTGGCCCGGATGCGCTGGCGGTTGTAACCGAGAATCGTCACCGGCCGCTCGAACAGGCGGCGCAGTTGCGCCAGCACCGGTGGGCCGAGATAGTGTTCGAGCGGCTCTACATCACCGGCGAGCGTGCCGAACAGCGCGCCGTCGACGGAGGCGACCCGCAGCTTGTGCAGGCCGTGCTCCGCCATATCGAAGCTCGGGTCGAGGCCGCCCTGGCCGCGGATGCCGCGGCGGAACGGTATCGAGTTCAGCTTGCCGTCGAGGCCGTAGCACCATTGATGATAGATGCAGGTGTGCTCGCCGGCGTTGCCGGACATCTCGCGCCGGACCATCGCGCCGCGATGGGCGCAGCGATTGACCAAGGCGTGGATCACGCCGTTGGCGTCGCGGTTCACGATGACCGGCGTGTCGCCGACATAGGTGGTACGGAAATCGCCGGGGTTCGGAACCTCGGCCTCGAGCCCGAGAAAATTCCAGGTCGGGCCGCGGAAGATCCACTCCTGCTCACGCTGGTACGCCTCGGGATCGTGATAAAGGTAGTACGGCACGCGGCTGTAGTCCAAGGTCGGCCAGATCGCGGCATTCAGCATCCCGATCCTCCTCACATTCCGAAATGAGCCCGGCGCACGCGGTCGTCGGCCATCAGCGCGACGATCACGGTTCCGAATACCACAGCGCGCAATCAACCGCCAAACGTGCCCCGATTTTATCTGAGCTAAAATTCCCGATTGCGCCCGCCTTTCTAACCGCGGTCGTGGCAAAAGCCGGGACCCATCGAGGAGCTACCCGCGAGCGGGATGGGTGGAGACCGACATCCGCTAGTATGAGCGGGATATGGCGTAGCCAACCAGCTCCCGACCGGCGCGTTGCCGGATATGAGAAAGCTCACATTGGTGTCGGTGCGAGGAGCGGCTGAGAGGCGCCGTGGCGGCTTTTTCCGAGACCTCAATCGCGTCGGCGGCACGGTCGCCGAGGAACTGACCAGAGTGGTGATGCGCTGCGCGCGCTTCGGAGGCGGCCGGAAAGGTCGGCTATTGAATGGACCTAAGGCTCGACGTAGTCGGGGAAAAACAGCTGCTGATCTTCGACCCTGTAGCTGGCAATTTGGGCTTGACCGGCTGGCGAGGTGAGCCAGTCGATGAACGCCATACCCATCTGTGCCTTTATCTGAGGATACCGTGCCGGGTTCACCAATATGACAGCGTACTGGTTGAAAAGGCGCGGGTCGTCTTCGACGACGATCTTCAGCTCGCCACGGTCGCGAAAGTGAACCCAGGTGGCTCGATCGGTCAGCGCATAGCCGTTGCTCGAAGCCGCGGCGGCGAGTGTCTGTTCCATGCTCCCGCCGGTCTTTACATACCAAAGGTCGCGAGCGGCTATCGGGAGACCGCCATCCTCTGCCCATAAACGCTCTTCGGCGGCTTCGGTACCACTCAAGTCGCCGCGGCCAATAAATCGTGCCTTGGCTGCGGCGATCTTGTGCAATGCGGCGACCGCGTCGTGCGTCGTATCGATTTTCGCAGGATCGTCTTTGGGACCGACCAAAACAAAGTCGTTGTACATGACCTCGCGCCGAACGCTGCCGAAGCCGTTCCGCATGAACTGTAGTTCCCGTATTTTGTCGTGCACCAGCACGACATCGCACTCGCCACGCTCGCCGATCTCGAGCGCCTCGCCGGTGCCGACGGCGACGACATAGACATCGATGCCGCTCGTCTGCCCGAACGCCGGTATGAGGTAGCCCAGCAGGCCCGACTGCTCCGTCGACGTGGTCGAAGCGACCGTGATGAACGGATAATCCTGCGCGCCGGCCGCGGGCGATGTGGCCGCGAAAAGCAGCGAACCCAGAAGCAGGAGGCGATAAACCGGAGAAAACCCCATCGCTTAGGCCCCAGCAACGGCATCTTTTAACCACTGTCCGGCCCGCGGACCGCCGGCTTCCTGTATCTATATACCTCGCCGCGCGCTAAAAGGGGCGGCAGCAACAGGCGATAAGTCAGGGGATGCGTTCGCCTCGCACATTCATGGTGGCCTCGCTCGCAGGCCTGATGGCCGTGGTCGCCCTGGCGAGCTGGCACGATCGCAGCCGCACCCTGCGGGCGGCGGAAGACCATGTCGAGCTCACCGTCGGCCTGTTGCGGGAGCACGCCTTGGATGTCTTCGCCACGCAGGAGCTCGCGCAAGAGCAAATTCAGGCGCGGACGGCGGCTCTGGATTGGGAGGCCATCAGCCGTTCCCAAGAGCTTGTGAGCTTTCTCAGGAAACTCCGCGACCGGATGAGCCAGATCTCGTCGATTTGGCTGGCTGATGGCTTGGGCCACGTCCGGGCGTCCAGCGGCTTGCCGTACCCGCAGGCCCTGACCCTCGAAAACAGCGAAGAGTTTCGGGCGCATCGGGCACACGCCCGCGGCTTGTTCGTGGGTGGACAGCGTCTCGGTACGTTTGGGCTCAGCTGGCGCCGGTCATCAGCGACAGGCGAGTTCGACGGCGTTATCGGGATCGAGATTGCAGTCCAGTATTTCGAAAATTTCTTCCGTGGGGTCGATGCTGCGGAGCGCAGCAGAGCCGTTCTGGTCCGTGCCGACGGTTCCGTGCTCGCCGCTGATCCCAGCACTGCCGAGCCGCCGCGATTCCCGCCCGGCTCACGGCTGATGCAGTCGATCGCCAGTGGCGTGCAGAACGAAAAATGGGAAACATCGCCGGCCGGCATTACGCATTTTTTCCGATGGCGACAGCTCGATCCCTACCCGGTTTATGTGGCCTACACGGTCGATCAAGATGTCGCCCTCGGCCCGTGGTATGGGCGAGTTGTCCTTTATGCCTTGCTCGCCGCCGGGGTTTGGGCGGCGCTCTGCCTTATCAGCCATTTCGCGGCGCGCCGCGCGGCGGCGGAGGCGGCGCTGCAGCAGGCCCACCGGATGGAAGCAATCGGCCAACTCGCCAGCGGCATGGCGCACGATTTCAATAACCTGCTCACTACGGTGATCGGCAATCTCGATCGTATTGCACTGCACCGGCAGGCAACGGCCGACATTCGCCGGTTTGCGGCGACGGCGCTGCGCGCGGCGGAGCGCGGGACCAGCCTGACGGCACGGTTGTTGGCCTTCGCCCGCCAACAGCCGCTGCACCCGACGGCCGTGCGAATCGACCGTGTCCTCGATGCGATATTGCCCTTGCTCAGGGATGCCGTCGGCGAAGCGATTGACGTGGCCTGCGAGCCGAATCCGGATGTTTTGGCCATCCGCATCGACCCGGGCCAGTTCGAGGCCGCATTGTTGAATTTGGCCTTGAACGCCCGGGACGCAATGCCGCGTGGCGGCACGTTGCGTATCACGGCGCGGAACGCGATCGTGGCGGCAGACGAGGCTCAGCGCCGTGAGATACCGGCGGGCGACTATGTAATTATGGAGATTGCAGATACGGGGAGCGGGATGCCAGCCGACATAGCACGCCGCGCCTTCGAATCGTTCTTCACGACAAAAGGGGTGGGCAAGGGCAGTGGGCTTGGCCTCGCCATGGTATATGGCTTCGCCCGCCAGTCGGGAGGCACCGCGGCGATCGAGAGCAAGGTCGGTAGCGGCACAACAATAAAGCTGTATTTCCCGTGCTCGGAGGAGACGGCATCACGCGAGCCGCCGCTATCCCCTGCACACCCTGTGACACCCCGCAAAGCGTCGATCCTCGTTGTCGAGGATCAGGAGGAGATCCGCCGGTTGCTGGCCCAGTCGCTTGAGGAGTGCGGCCACGAGGTTAGGACCAGCTGCACCGCTCAAGAAGCGATCGAGATGCTGGGGCAGAACGCTCGGATTGACCTCCTGGTGACCGACATCACACTGCCGGGAGGCATGACCGGCTTGGATCTCGTTCGCCAGGCCCTGGAACTGATGCCGGATTTAAAGATCTTGACGATCTCTGGGAACGCCACCGAGGAGGCCATCAGAGCGTCATGCCTCGAACGTGGCGCGTTTCTGCCCAAGCCATTTCGTCCGAGCGATCTCACCAGAGCAGTCGCTGAGCTGTTGTAGACGATGCCCAGCAAATGGTTGCTTTGGGACACGAAGAGCGATTCAGGGGGGCGACCCCTGAATGGCTAAGAGGGTCGGAACCAAGAGTTGCTCCGAGTGACGCCGAGCGCTCTTGTCAAGGGATCAGACATCTCATTAATCTGCTTATGGGCGATAATCAGCTCGCTGTGCGTGTTTGGGTAACGAGGCCTACCAGAAAAGCTACGATGGGGCCTCCACGAACATACAGATCAGTTCGCTCTTCCTGACCCGGCGGCTAGCCCGCGTGGTCAGCGCCCAACAGGAAAAGCTGGAAAGCGGTGCCACGGTGCGGATCGACAGCACGGTCAGCGCGGCGCTGATGCACCAGCCGAGCGACAGTACGCTGCTATGGGATGCGGTGCGGGTCATGACGCGGCTGCTGCGCCGGGCCGGGCGGTTGCCGGAAGCGCCGGCGATGCGGTGGCGCGATCGCCCGCGTCTGGCCAAAAAGCGGGCGCGCGCCATCGACTACAGCCGCGGCAAGGCCAAGAAGCGGGTGCTCTATCGCGAGCTGATCGCCGCCGCCCAGACCACTCGGGCCGAATTGCAAACGGTCGCCGAAGGGCTGCCCGAGACCGTCGGGATGGCGGCCGAGCGGTGGCGCGCCGGGGTCAATCATTATCTGCCGCTGATCGCGCGCATCATTGACCAGAGCGAGCGCCGGGTACTCAAGAGCCTGCCCTCGCGAAAGCGGGTGGCGAGGCGGTGCCGGCCGGCGAGAAACTGGTCAGCTTGGCCGAGCCGCACGCCGACATCATCGTCAAGGGGGGTCGTGAGGTGCAGTACGGACACAAGCTCAATCTCGCCACCGGCAGATCGGCTTGATCCTCGATGTCGTCGACCTCGTCGTGCTTGCCTCTCGGGAAGGCGCTCAGCTCGTGAAGGTACTCGGCGAGCCATCCTGCGTCTTTTGGCAGATGCACAAAGCCGTTCTCGATCATTGCGGTCTGGGCGTGCATGCGCATGGTCTTGTCCGATTGCGGCTGGTAGCGGGTGACCGCGTGGAGACCTTCCTGGATCAGCTCCTGGATCAGCTGCGTGCCGGAGACCTTCTCCTCGATCAGCATGGCGCTCGCCTCGAACGCGTCACGCTGCTCGCGCACCGCCCGCTTCAGCTCGGGATACTCCATGCGCTTGCGCAATACGTGCAGCAGGTAAAGGTTCTTGCCCTTGATGCCCCAGCTCGTGCACACGCTGAAATCGCTGAGCTCGCTCGCCTTGTTGGCGGTGTCCCAGCTCTGCACGATGCGGTCGAATTTTTCCGGACGCTCGTTCGGCGCGTAGCTCTTAAACCACGCCGCCTTGACCATGCCGCCGCCCTGCGGCGACGGGGCCTGCTGGTATTGGCCGGCGAAGTTATATTCGCCCAAGGCGCGGCGGATCTGCTCGAGCATCTCGGGCGGCTCGCGCTCGGGATGCAAGGCCTCGCCCGCCTTCCGGCCGAAGGATTGCCGACCGAACACGGTCTCGACCGGGTGCAGCTCGTCGTCCTCGGCGATCGCCGGGAGGCGCACGACCTCCCACGGCTCCTGCGCCAGCACGTGGCCGGCGAGGTCGGCGGTCTGTCAAGCCCGATCGCGGTCGATCGCGCGGCTGATCGCGGCGAAGATCAGCGCGGTCGACCAGCCGAGCATCAGCGAACCGCAAGTGGCCGCCAGCGCGCCAAAGATGCGGTAATCTGGCGCCAGCACGATATCGCCATAACCCAGCGTTGCGAAAGTGACGAGCGAGAAGTAGAAGGCATCGTCGTAGGTCTGGAGTGCGCCCAGCAAGAAGAGGACCCCCGCCCACAGTCCCACCTGTGCGAAGTGGCCAAAGAACAGCGGCATAACGGCGCCGAGCGAGATCCAGAATGTCCGCCGAAGCTCGGTCGCGGCCCGCGTGCGGTCACCGATGAAGCGGACGCTGGCCAGCAGAACCGCCTGTGCCACGACCTGCAGCGCCACCGTGCCGGCCACTGCAAAAAGGATTGCCGCGAACCGGCCCACCGGCGCCTCCCCGAAACGTGCATTCCCCCAACGCTCCCGCTTCCCGATACCGGCAGCGCCCGCAACTCACGGATACACCATTGCCGGCGGTGCCGAGGGTCGCGTCAGTGAACGGCCGCTCCCGGCGTCGTGGCGGGCTCACCGCGCCAAGCTTCGAGCAGTGTGTACCCGACGGCGATCAGTGTCGGTCCAATGAACAGGCCGAGAAAGCCGAACGCGACAAAGCCGCCGAATACGCCCAGGATCGTCAAGCTCATTGGCATAGCGACGCCAGCGCCGATCAACAAGGGCTTGATGAAATTGTCAATTACGGTAACGACGAGGCCCCAGAAGATCATGAAGATGCCCCAGCCCTGCTGGTCCTGACCAAACAGCCAAATCGCCGCGCCAGCCCAGACCACGATAATCAGCGGCGCGCCAATCTGGCTAAGTGCAAGCAGTAGGGTGACAAAGCCGAGCAGGACGGCCCCCGGAACCCCCGCCACGGCCAAGCCGATCCCCATTATGACGGCCTGGATGACGGCCGTTCCCACCACCCCGTACGCCACACTGCGCACCGCGTCCGCCGCGACGTCCAGCGTGGCATCGGCGGTTTCACCACCAAGCCGCCTGAGGATATCGCGCAGCCTCGCGGTTAACGTGTCGCCGCTGACCCAGAAGAACGTGGCCACGACCAGCGACAGGATGATCTGTACGACACTCTGGCCGAGTGCTCGGGCCGCATCGACCAACGCCTCCCGCAGCGCGTCGGAATAGGGTTCGAGCACCGTCGAGATGTCGCCCTTGGCAAGCAGCACCTTGTCCCACAGGCTGGCGAGGCGCTCGCCGACGAACGGCAGGCCGGCGAGCCAGGAAGGGATCTGCGGAGCGCTGGCGAAGTAGTCCCGCAGGCGACCCGCCCCCTGGGTCAGACGCTCGCCGAGGCCAGGCGCCAATGCCATCAGCGGCAGGACCACGACGGCGAGCGCGAGCACCAGCAGCAGCGTCGCTGTCAGCCCGCGCTTAAGCCCGCGTCGGAGCAGGGAATCGCGCAGCGGCCACGCGGCAATGGCCAGGATCGCGCCGAACAGGATCCCCGTGCCGAAGGGTCGCAGCACCGCCAGAATGCCAAAAAGCAGACCTGCGAAGAGCAGGAGCAGGACGGCGCGCTCGAGGAGCTGCGTGGTGCCGGTCGAGGCGGCGGCACCCGCCCTCTCTTGCAGCGATGGGAGTTCATTTGCCATTGCCATTGGTCACCTCCTGATGCGTCGGCAAACACAGGTAAGGTGCGACACCAAATTCGCGTCATTGACCCAGATCACGATATATGCGCCGAGCCGCCCGCCATGGCGGCCGGCACTCGCGGCGCTGGCGGCGGCAGAAGCAGCGCGGTCGTTCCGATCGTATAGAGGGAGAGCACGAAGATATCCGCGATCCGATCGAGAACCGGGACCTCGAACGCAGTGGGCGACGCCGAGAGGCCGAAGAGCATCAGAAAGGTCACAAGGCCGGTCAGCGCCACCGCGCCGCCCGGGCGTCGCCCTCGGATCATAATCCACCTTGCGAAGCCCAGGGAGCCGAGCAGCGCCATCAAGGTCAGCGCAGGCAGCGGCGGACCGATCTCAAAGACCGTCGAGGCGGCAGCGGCCGCGACGCTTCCGACGAGGTTGCCCAGCAGCAGGATCAGGAGCTGGACGCGCCCGGCCGCCGGATCCTGCGCAGTCAGAAAGGTGACGAGCCCGAGCACCGCCGGAAAGGCGAGCGCAGTGGGCTCCGCGAGGTAGAAGAGTTGGGCCGGCAGCACGATGGCGACTTTGGCGAGGGTGCGCGCCGTGCCTCCCTGTTCCGTCACGGGCACGCGGCTGGCGGGCGCGGCGCCGGCCGGCACGCCGGTGGCGGCTTCTCCCTGCGGTGCCGGGAAGATCGCGTACAGGAGCCAGACGACCAGCGTTGCCCGTATCGCCGCGCCGACGAGGGTCTCGATCACGCCCGCCCCCAGGATTTCCGCTTGGACCGTGAGAACCGGGACTACCGCGGTGGCATTCAGCAGCATGGTGGCAGGGAGCGAGGGCCGGCCCGCCGCCCGTTCGCGCATCGTAAAACCAATGAAAAACAGCAGCCCGAGCGCAGCCATCAGAGGCAGCAGCCGGTCCGAGAAGACCGCGGAGACAGCGAAGGCGGCACCGGCCGTAGCCGCGATCACGGCGACCAGCGCCGCCGCCTGGCGCGGGCGCGGCGGCCCGGGCATGCCGACGAGGATCTGCGCGGCAAGCACAGCGGTGAGCCCGGGCAGCGGCTCCCTGACCGTCGTGCCCCAGACCATCGCCAACGTCGCGGCGAAGGCAAGCCGCAGCGCGGCGCGGTGCCGTGCCGTATCAGGAGACATAGGTCAGTATCGAGATCAGCCGGATCCAGAACCAGGCGAGCGCATTAAAAACCGGGTACTCGCCCGTGTAGAGGATGACGCTGGCACGGGCATTGTAGCGCACCCCGCCTGGCGGCCTGTCAGCGGTTTCGAACGCCAGTTGCACCGGGAAGCGCTGCGCTGGTGCGAGCCATCCGCCGGTGCCCTGGTGGGTCTTCGGCAGGCCGGTCGTGGGATCGACATCGCCCTCGCCGACGCCCCAGCCGAGGCTCTCCACCCGTGCCGGCAGCACACGGCCGGGCAAGACGTCGAGCACCACCTCGGCCCGCGTACCGGGGCTGATGTATTCCAGGCTGTTCTCACGGACGAAGGCCTGCAGCCACACCAGCCGCGCGTCGAGGAAGGTCAGCGCCGGCTGGCCCGCGGCTGCGAACTGCCCGCTGTTGAGCTGCAGGTTGCTTACCACACCGTCGCCGGGTGCGCGCAGCGTGGTGCGCGTGAGGTCGAGGCGTGCCTGCTCGAGCGCGGCCAGCGCGTCGCGGATCTGCGGATTGTCGGCGCCCTTTGGGCCGAGCGCCTGGCGCGCCTGCTCCAGCGAGGCCTGGGCACGCTGCACCTGCGCCTCGGCCGTGCCCAACTCCGACTCCGCCTGGTCGCGTTTCGACGCTGCATAGACGCCAGTGCGCACCAGCTCGAAGACGCGGGCCGCCTGCTCGCGAACGTTGTCCCGCTGTGCGAGCTCCTGCACCAGTTGCGCCTGGGCCTCATCCACCGCTGCTGTGGACGCGCCGACGGCCTGCCCGGCCGCGGCGAGCTTGGCCTCGGCACGCTCCACGGCTAGCCGAAAGGGGGTCGGGTCGATCCGGTACAGCAGATCGCCGGTCCGGACGATCTGGTTGTCACGCACCCCGACCTCGATGACCTTACCCGAGACCTCCGGCACAATGCGCACCACGAAGGCGCGCACGCTGGCGTCGCTGGTGTAAGGCGTCAGCCGGTCGGCAATCAACGTCCAACCGAACAGCAGGACGAAGAGGACGAGGATGACGAGCGTCCAGCGCCGCAACGGATCGGCCGGCCTGGACGGCGGAGCCGCCGCCGCCACCTGCTCCAGTTGAGGAACCTGCACTTCGCTCATGCCGAGTGCCCCTGGCTCATGCCCGTATCTCGGTGGGCAGGGGGTTCAGCCGACAAAATCTGGCTGGCTGCGTCAACCCGTCTTTTTCGCTGCGCGGGCAGGCTTTTGGGATCAGGCCCTAAACCTAACAGGTAACGCCCGCGGCACAGCGGCGCGCTGACCTGCGCGCTGCGCCGGCATAACTCACCGGCGTCAACGGGCGGCCCACGACAGCGTGCGCGGCAGAGATGAAGCCGTGCACCCCTGGGATCTCAAACCGCTCACCGAGCTCCAGGCAACAGACGCAGCCGATAACAGTCAGCAAGACACATCCCGCGCTGCACCTCGGCGGCGCAGCGGACCGCGTCCACGAAACTGGCAAATTCAGCAAGCATACCGTCGCCGGTGTTCTTGACAATGCGGCCTCGGTGCTCCCTGATCTTCGGCTCGATCAGCTCCTGCTGATGCGCCTTCAGACGCTCGTGCGTGCCCTCTTCGTCCGCCCCCATCAGGCGCGAATAGCCCGCCACATCGGCCGCGAGAATCGTTGTTAGACGGCGCGGCGGGGTGAGGGGCTCGCCGCGCGTCACGGGTGCGAGAAAGCGATAGCCGCGCCTCGCGATCGTCTGGATGAAGCTGCCCTCCGCTCGTCCTCCATCGAGGATGCGGCGAAGCGCTGCGATCTGGACGGTCAGGTTATTGTCCTCGACCACCGTTCCCGGCCAGACCGCCTCCATGATCTCGTCCTTGGCGACAAGATCGCCCTGGGCAATGATCAGCACACGAAGCACGTCAAGCGCGCGTGAGCCGATCGCGACCGGGACAAACGCCCCGCGGTGATCCCGCCGGAACAGGCCGCGCCGGTCGAGGCGAAAGTCTTCGAACTCGAAAATCTCGCCGCCGGCGAGCACCTCCATGCGTCTCCCCGCGGCCGCGCCCGACACAGTCGCTCATGCGTCGGCTTCGTCGACCGGCGCGATTTTGCGCCGTTTAGCAAAATTTAGGAAGATTTTATCGCCGCCACGTTGCGCCTTAACGGTCGTGGAGCCTCCAATCATTGCGCGAGGCCAATGTCATCTTAAGGACATTCGGTTTCGGCCATAAGCAAGTGGAGGCACCGGCATGAAACGAAAATCGCTGACTGTTCTGATGTTTGCATTTGCGTTGGCGCCAACATGCTTGGCCGCCAAAGAGAAAATATCTAGGTACGAGGTGACCGACCTCGGCACGCTCGGCGGAGTCAGGAGCGTAGCCTGCGGCCTCAACAATCGCGGCGAGGTGACCGGGAACTCCTCGGTCGCGGCCCGACCGGAGCATGCGTTTGTCTGGCGCGACGGTGTCATAACCGACCTCGGCATTCTCCCGGCGACCTCTCCAGTGCTGGATGGGGCATCAACAACTCCGGTCAGGTGGCAGGTTCCTCCTCCATCACGTCCATGGTGAATAAGGAGCCATTCGACGCAGTCCTCTGGGACGACGGCAAAATCATACCCCTCGGGACATTGGGCGGCCTCTTCGGCTTCGCGCTGGCCATCAACGAACGCGGTCAGGTGACCGGCGCCGCAAGAACAGCGGCAGGCCTATTGCACGCATTCCTGTGGGAGGAAGACAGCGGAATGATCGATCTTGGCACGCTGCCGGGCGATACTGGCAGCACGGGCCGGGGCATCAACAACCGTGGTCAAGTCGTCGGGCAGGGGGCCGGCGCAAGTTTTGGCCACTGCGGGCTCCATGTACCCCAACCTCCGCTGCCGACGCGGGCGCTCATGTGGGGAGACGACGGAACAATCACGGATCTCGGTGCCCTCGGAGGCATTTTTGCCGTTGGCAAAAGCATCAACGACCATGGCGTGGTGGTCGGCGCTTCCTCGACCCGTCGAGAGGAAAAACACGCTTTCCTTTGGCACGACGGCACAATGACCGACCTCGGCACGCTCGGCGGCACCTACAGCGGGGCCTATCAGATCAATCAACGTGAGCAAGTCGTCGGCGAAGCCAATACCGTCACTGGAGACCTTCATGCGTTCCTTTGGGCGCGCGGTCGAATGATCGACCTCAATAACCTGATTCCGAAGAGCTCGGCATGGATATTGATTCAAGCGACAGCGATCAACAAAGTCGGCCAAATCGCCGGATGGGGCGAAATTCGTGGTCAAACCCACGCCTTCCTGCTGACGCCCGAACATGACGACGATTAGGGGTTATGCCCCGGGAATGTCTGTCCGACGCACCAGCAAGGAGGTCTTTGTTATGTTAGCTCGACCAGATTCTCGACCCAAAAGGCTTCATACTAGTCCGCTACCTGAGCGACGGTTCACTCGACCCCTCGTTTGGCTTGGCCTAGCTCCTCCCGATGGTGCGGCGCCGGCGATCCGCTCGCACGATTACTCCTCCGGCATTCCGGCCTTGCGCAGTCCGGCGAAATAAGTAGCCTCGTACAACGCACGGATTTTCGCTACCCCCAAAAATCCGACGGCCTTCAAGCAGCCGATGCTCGCATAGCGATCATCGCCGCTCAGCCTTCGAGCTTCGGCGAGTTCGGAGGCCGCGTGTTCAGCTGCGCCTTTGAGGGCGTAAGCAGAGGCAAGGTGAGCGTGAACAATTGGGGCTGCAGGATTTGCATTGCGCGCCTTCTCGAACCAGAGGATCGCTTCGCTGGTGCGCGATTGCAGTAGATGCACCGCCCCGGTCTGAGAATACCAGCTGTGGATCAAGGGATCGCGGGGGCTGAGGCGGATGGCTTGCGCCGCGAGCGGGATCACCTCGTCAATCGACCCGGTATGGAGCTTGCACCAGCCGAGCGGGGCGTACACGGCGAGGCAGTAGCGATTGAACCCCAGCACCATTTCGTATTCGGGAATTGCCTCTCCGTATCGATGCTGTGTGCGCAGCACTTGCCCTTTTGCGCGATGCGCGAGACCACTGCGCGGCGACGCGGCCAAGGCTTGCCCAGCCAGCCCTTCCGCGCGCGCGAGGTCGGCCGCGGCCGTGTCGGTCATATCCTCGAGAACGCGGGCCGTCAGCTCGATCGCCAAATAGCTCTGTGCCTCGACGGACCGCGGATCGAATGCCAACGCACGCTCGAACAGGCTGATGGTCTCGTCCAAGTTGTCACGAGATGTCGGCTTATAAGTTGCGGCACGTCCTCGTAGGATGTAGTCCAGTGCGTCGGGATGCCCGGTCGGTCGGGCGGCCTCCGCGATCACCAGCTCTGAATCGAGCGCAATGGCGATCTGGCTCGTGATCTCGTCTTGCAGGGCGAACAGATCGTGGGTGTCGCGGTCGAACCGCTCGGCCCACAGATGCGCGTCGGTCTCGGCATCGATCAGCTGGGCGTTGACGCGGACCCGATTGCCAGCCCGCCGGATGCTCCCCTCCAACGCGTAGCGCACGCCCAGTTCGCGGCCGACCT
>Ga0306920_100006764_pt1 | contig 15013 bp, 14 predicted proteins | sample flu12Cox44000170_FD_204666 | JGI IMG/M metagenome (GOLD analysis project Ga0306920, IMG submission 204666) | Lab enrichment of tropical soil microbial communities from Luquillo Experimental Forest, Puerto Rico - flux4day.12C.oxic.44.000.170 (v2)... | ecosystem: Environmental > Terrestrial >... | reverse complement strand
GAGGTTGTGGGGAGAGCGCGGACGCCAGCAACTGGAGTCCATTGGCTTGGCGCCGTGGGCGAGCCGCCGCCGCCGCGATCTGTTGGAGTTGCTGGATCGACTGACTCCAACCATCGCCGAGCTCACGAAACAGATCGAACAGGAAGTGGAGAAATATCCCGCAGCCCAGCGACTGATGACCCATCCCGGAGTGGGTGCGTTGACGGCCCTGGCCTACGTGCTGATCATCGGAGAGCCGGAGCGGTTTGAGTGTGGCAAGCAGATCGCGGCCTATCTCGGTCTGGTTCCGGAGGAAGACTCCAGTGGGGAAAGGCGACGGCTGGGACATATCAGCAAACAAGGTAGTGGGTTGATGCGTTTCTTGCTGGTGGAAGCGGCCCAGGTCACGGTACGGAGCGATCCGGAATGGCGGAGCAAGTTTTTCCATCTGGCCCTGCGACGAGGACGGAAGATCGCCAAGGTCGCCATGGCCCGCCGATTGGCCGTCCGTATGTACTGGATGTGGCGCCAGCAATGGGATTATGAGCAGTTGAAAAAGTTCGGTCCGCACGCGGGCCAGCCCGGAACAGCCCATGGTGTGAAATAAAACACCGTCGTAACGATTGGGCAGCCCGCTCCTCTTCACGGGGGAGTTCGAACTAGCAATCATGATCGAGGTTGTGGACCGAAGAGATGGATGGGTCGGACTGAGATCCAGACCTGCAACTGATTGGAAGCGAGCCTTGGTTGAGTACGGCACTTATTCAATTAGAGCGAAATGGCGCTCTCTTCAGAGTGCACAGGGCAGTATGCTCAAAAAAGACCTTGACACCGCCGACATTGTCAGAGATGGGCTGTTGAACGAAGCCGCTATGCGGCAGAAAAAGCGTACACCGTAAGCTGCTCAGAAGCGTAAATTGGGTCACCACGCTTAGGAGGCGTTATGATGACCCAACTTCGCCAGCGCATGCTGGAAGAGCTCCAGCGGCGCAACTACTCCGCTGGAACCATTCGATTGTATCTCCACCACGTCGCCGCATTCGCCCAACATTTTCATCGCTCTCCGGATCAGCTCGGAGCTGAGGACATTCGTCGCTACCAACTGTTTCTAATTAAGGAAAAGAAGCTGGCCTGGTCCAGCTATAACCAGATCGTTTGCGCTCTGCGCTTCTTCTATGCCAAGACTTTGAAGCGTGCATTTCTGCTCCAGGACATTCCCTTTCCACGCCGCGAGCAACGACTGCCTCTGATCCTCAGCCAGGAGGAAGTGGCACGGATACTCAGCGCACCTTCCCACCTCAAAAGCCGTGCCCTGTTGATGACCATCTACGCCACCGGCTTGCGGCGCTCCGAGGTGGCCCGCTTGCGAGTCAGGGACATCGACTCGGCACGCCTGACCGTCACCGTCTATCAAGGGAAAGGAAAGAAGGATCGCGTGGTCATGTTGTCCCCGGTTTTGCTGGAGACCTTGCGGCAGTATTGGCGGCAGGCGAAACCTAAGCAATGGCTCTTTCCCGGAGAATCGCCTGACCAACCGATCAGCGGCAACGACATCGCCGTGGTATTTCACAATGCCGCCCGCCGCGCCGGAATTACCAAGGAGGCCTCGCCCCACTCTTTGCGCCACTGCTTCGCCACTCACCTGCTGGAGGCGGGCACCGATCTACGTACCATCCAGATTCTGTTGGGGCATCGCAGCCTGAAAACCACCGCCCGCTACCTCCACGTATCTCAGTATCATGTGCGGGCTACAGCCAGTCCTCTGGATAGTTTGAATTTGAGCGAAAAGCCATCCGAAAAATGATTCGGCCTCCTCTGCAGGTGGCCGACATTGTTCGGACCTATGGCACAGCTTTCGTAAAACGGCATGGCCGCTGGATAACTGGTCTGCATCTCAAAGTCCTGCGTGCCATTGCCGCTTGCCGTACCGCCACCCTCGGTGGACACGTCGAACAGTGTGACCGTTGCGGACAGCGAGCCATCTCCTATAACTCGTGCTTAAATCGGCATTGCCCAAAATGCCAAGCCCCAGCTCGCCAGCACTGGTTAGAGAAGCGCTCTGCCGAACTGTTGCCCGTCCCCTACTATCATGTCGTCTTTACCCTGCCCCACGTTCTAGCTCCCCTGGCCTTGCAGAATAAGGTTCTGGTTTACGGCCTGCTGTTTCGAGCCGCGTCCCAGACCCTCCTTCAGATCGCGGCTGATCCCAAACACCTGGGCGCCGACATCGGCTTTATGGCCGTGCTCCACACTTGGGGCCAGACTCTTCTCGCTCATCCCCACCTCCATTGACATCTTCGCGTGAACCGGAGAATGCGTCAATTCACCAAGACGGGATGCTGCCGTTGACCGCTGAGGAGATTTCCAATGCTGCGATTGCCAATGCTGAATTCATGCCAGATAGACCATTGAACAAATCGAACGAGCACGGCCAACTATCATTGTTTTAATTTTGGCTTCGGTGAAAATAACTCACCGGGTCACGTCCACCACTGCGACCTTATTCACCCCGCTACATGCCAGGTATAGGTGACGATCCGGCGTAGCGACCATGTTACGGACCACACCACCGCCCGACGGAATCCGTTCAGTGCTGAAAGTCTCGGACTTGGGGTCAAACTTGACCAAGGTGTTCGGGCTAACACCTCGCTATACCACACTTCACCGTCATTGGTTATCGCGATACCGTACGGTTCTGAATCAGCCCCGCCAGGCGACGGCCATTCTTTCAGTAACTTTCCGGCAACGGGATCGAAGTGACCAAGATACCCACGGGCATAATCTGTGTAGAAGATGCTGCCGTCGGGTGCCAAAGCAAGCCGCCGCGGCCGCGCGCTCGCAGCCGGCAACGTGTATTCGTGGATAGTCATGGTGCGGGGATCGATCGTAGCCAGCTTATTGGTGCCAAACTCGCAGAAGATCGGCACGTTGCTCGGCAAAACTACGATGCCGTAGGGAACTGCATGTGATGTGGGCAACTTCGCCAGAGTCATAGGGCCGGTTTTTGGGTCCAGGCGACCAACATAGTTCGTCTCTTCGTTGGTGAACCATAGAATTCCATCATGATCGAGTGCAGGCGTATGCGGATCGATCTCCGTGCGGCCCGACGGACGATACTCGGTGATCTCGCCTGACTTTGGATTGAGCTTGCCAACGTACCCTCCCGCGATTGCGGTGAACCAGATGTTACCCTCTCTGTCCGCGACCAAGCCATGCGGCCCGGAACCAGGTGTCTTCAGCGGATATTCTTTGAACTGGCCCGTTTGGGGATCGAGACGACCGAGCTTGTTTGCTCCTTGCGCGGTGTACCAAAGCGAGCCATCGGGAGCCACGGCCGGATCGTGCGGTCGCGACTTTGGCGTTGGAACCTCGTACTCCTTGATTTGGACACTCAGAGTTCCGACAGCCGCACATGCCGCAATGGTGGCGATTATTGTAAAGAAGCTCAATTTGCGCCAACACATGGCTGGTTTCCTTTACCGAAAATTGTGGCCCTCCACCGATACGGACATCGGTCGCACGCAAGTCAGTCAATCTCACCAACGAAGCTCAACTGCCACCAGGAACGCAACTAGACGCTCACGTTCCGCCCGGTTGAGCGGCGCCCCAGGAAGGCACGTTGATGGACGGCTCAATCACAATTTCGATGCGGCTGCGCAGGCACCAAAAGCTGAGAATTAGTGCACGCAGCTTCCTCCGTGAACGGACGTCAGCACCCCAGCAGCGGCACGAATCCTCTCGTTCCAACACGCGCCGTTGGAATTGGAGTATTGATAGGTTTCGGTATTCGCCTGACCCTGCGTCGTGGCGTTACCGTTGGCATCCACCATCAGGGTGTCGGTCGGCGTTACCTCATCCGAATAGCTACTGGAGTAGCTTTGCTTGCCATTCAGTTTTACCCGCACGCCTCTCTGGAACTGCTGATCGATCTTGGAGTATTGCTGGAACGATCCGTCGGGGTTGGCAGTGAAGTCGTAGGTAAGGTCAAACGGCCAAGAGAATTGCTTGGTGTCGGTGGTGACGTTGCTCCCGGCTGTGGTGGTCGTGGCAGAGGAGATGTTCGTGTTCTGGTGTACGGTTTGGTCGTAAGTCGCGCCGTCGAAGGTAACGTAATACTTCTGCCAGTTGCTGAAATCAATGCTCTGCACGACTTTCGTGTCTACCATCCCGTGTGAGGTTTGCACGTAGCCTTCCGTCGTGAAGTCACGATTGGAATCGACCGACAGTGTTCCCCATGCAGCCGTGGAGTTGCTCTGAATATGCTCGCTGATGACCGGATTGGGCTGGCCGACAGTGTCCGTCGTCAGCGCGCCCGTAATCTGGGTCGATCCCTGGTCCTGGTAGAGCAACAGGATCGCTGTTGCGGAAAAATACTGGTCTGCGTTATAAACGCTGACCGCAACCGTGTGCTGTTGACCATTGCTCAGGATGGAAGCGAACGGCGTCAGGTCGACGCGGTAGGGCTCGAAGTTGAGGGTGTGCGCGCCGGGAATCGGCCGCCACAGATACGGATCAATGCCGCCGGTGTAGACCCACGGAAAAACGGGCGCGACGCCGGCCGGCTGTCCGTCGATGCTAACTTCAGCCTCGCGGAAGCCGGTGTTGCCGCAGTTTATCAATTCGCCCGCAACATCATTCGGAGCACAGGTATACCAGAACTCATCATTGTGCTGGCTCTGCGCGAAGACGTCGAGATAGGCACGCTCCACATTAGTGGGCAGGGTAAATGTTCCCGCCAGCTGGTCAGTGTAAGAGTTCAGCGTCACTGTTCCGCCGGTTGGGTCCCCTGCCATAGGAAGCACCAGGCTGGCGGTAGACGGCGGATTCTGGTTCTGTGCCAGCGGGTAGAACTGCAGATACGCGCTACCGTGAAGATGGCTGGTGTAGGTCTGGTTCACAAGGTTGCCAAGATCAACGCGGCCCTGCTGGGCAATGGTGAACAGTGGAGTGTACTCCGTCAGGTTGCTTTCGACATGCCACGAGCGCTGCACATCGTGGGATGGCTCGGCGGTGGTACCGAAATAGACGTTGGTCCCGCCTACCCAAACTTCAGCCGTGCGATCGAACTGGCGACCGGCATCGACTGACCAGTCCGCCTCAAAAACCACTGCTGCCCAGGGACCCGGGCATCCAGCCGGAGGCGTATAGCTGAAGAACTTGGGATTGAAATCGGCAAAATCGTAGTTCTGAAAAAGGGTCACGGTGCATGGCTGTGTAGTCGGGCGTGGCACCGGCGCGTTAGCCGTTACCGTATTCGCGGAGCCTATCACCGGTGTGCTGGGAGCGACGTAATTCTGCGCCATGCCCGTGCTGCACACGAGCAACGTCACAATCATGAAAGCGATGAACAAGATTGGGTGGGAAGAGGAAGACCGAAACATGGAAGGCTCCTTTGGCTAGGCTCGCACGTTAAGCCTGAGAGGTTGAGGCCAGGATTTCCGTTTTGGCGCGCCCCTTGGTGGCGGCCAACACTATACACCCTCACGGTCCATCCGCCGGAGTTCGACGAGCCTCATTCGTGCCGGCTCAAGATTCGGGTAATTTTCGATTAGCTGAGCAGCAGGGTTGATCTCGGCAAACAAATAAATCGGGTACAGCCTGCGAATGGGAGCGTTCTAACCGACCGAACTGCAACCCTACCGCTTAGAGTCAACCAACCCAGTCAGGGCGATCTACACTGGCTCCAGCATGCACGTTCCCTGGTACATCGGGTGGCCGATTGTAATTGCGTTCATCGTCGCCATTCTGTTTGTGCTCGCGAACCGCGCTCCCTATTACCCGATCAAGTATCCCAGCGGATTTTGGGAGCTGCAGAGCAAACTAGGCGCCGAGGATGTCTGGCTTCTCACCTCTGATGGTGTTCGGCTTCACGCCTGGTGGGTTAGGGTGCCACAGGCGTCTCTTGTCACACTGTATTTGCACGGCAATGCAGGAAACCTGACTCACCGTGTTCTTCCAATCCGAGAAATCACCGGCGCAGGCTCGTCGGTTCTGATGCTCGATTACCGGGGCTACGGCAAGAGCGAAGGCTCGCCCAGTGAACACGGCCTGTATGCCGATGCCGATGCGGCATACCTGTATCTGCTGAGTCGTGGTTATACTGCCCAGCACATCGTGTTACAGGGTGAATCGCTGGGCACCGCCGTTGCTGTGGATCTTGCATCCAGAAGGGAGTGTGCTGGTGTAGTGCTCGAAGCCGCAATCACTTCAGGGGGCGATGTGGCCAATACGGTTCTCCCCGTCATTGGCTCCCTAGTGTTTAGGGGTTTCGACTCCACAAGAAAGATCGCCAACGTCCGCGCGCCGCTGCTGTTTTTCCACGGCGACCGCGACGAAATCATACCCTTGAAACTTGGTCGCAACCTGTTCGATGCAGCACCGGAGCCGAAGTGGTTCATCGAAGTTTCTCGGGCGGGACACAATGATCTGGTTGAGACAGCAGGATCGAGTTATCGCGAGAGGCTGCATGAATTTTACGGCCATCTGCAATAACCGTATCCTAGCCGACTTGCACTAAGACTTGTCATTACCGATTCATGTGCCAGGGTAGCCCAAATCCAGGCGCCTCATGGAGGCTAGGAGCAGGCCACCCGCCCGCGCTCTATATCTGTCGTGGGACACTATCGTAAGTCTGTAAGCAATATATGAGGTCACCAATGATCGGATCGCCAAGGATCGGCGCCCGTTTTTCTGCCGGTGCCCGCCGATATGAAAGCGGCCCTCGACATCCTGCCCTCACCCAAGGGCGCGACTAGTGACAGCCGGTATTTCTTTTGGAGCGGGTCAGGGTCCGAAAAGGGCATGAAATCTATGGCGGACCGGACGTTGCACGCTGTGTTCAAGAAGTCGGGAGTTGCGGGCGCTCACGCCCACCGCTTCCGCCACACGCTCGCAACTGAGTTGTTAGGCCGGGGCGCGAGTTTCGAGGACGTGGCTGACGTTCTCGGCAATTCCCCGGAAATTGTGCGGAAACATTATGCGAAGTGGTCCCCTGCCCGCCAAGCGCGCATTGACGATCTTATGGAAAGGGTTCACTCAGGAACGGAATATGCGGTTGGCGAGAAGCCTACGCGCCTTCAATAATCGGGCACAAATTGGGCACACACGAAAAATCCGCTTCTATCCTATTAAATCAGCTGGAGTAATTTGGTGCCGGGAGGGGGGGTCGAACCCCCACGAGGGGTGAACCTCGGCGGATTTTGAGTCCGCTGCGTCTGCCAGTTCCGCCATCCCGGCCCTTGTTATCAATAAGGTGGAGACATCCAACAATCCAAAGGAGTTCCTTCGCGTCTCCGCGTGCAATTTTATCAAATTCAGCACTGAATACCGAAGTTCTGAAGTTCTCGATGACAGAGGGCGGCACGATACCTTCCTTGCCGAGTCCTCCATGGATTTACTCCAGCAACTCGGAACAGAAGCGTCCATAAATCTCACACTGGTGGGCAGGGTCACGATCAGCCTGAAGCGCGAGCCCAGCCGACGCTCGAGGATGATCAGATAACGGGCACCAGCACCTGCGCTGTAAGTGTGCGGCACGCCTGCGGGTACAAATACGGTTGCGCCAGACCTATAGGGCAGAGATTTTTGATTCTGCTGCCGCCCAAACTCGACGTCCTCGTTCATCCATCATGCTCGAGATGACTCGGTACTTCTCGCGTAAGTTGGGATATATGAGACTTACAAAATCAGAGTGTCGGCCCTGCCGAAAATGATCAGGTTTGAGCTTACGGTCAGTGAGCTTCTACCCGATACCAGGATGGGCCGGAACTCCCACCCCAAGGCTGTCCGGCATTGAGCATAGGAAGTTTGGCCGTGTTCACATTCAGCGACGACCCGTCATCAATCACCACGCCGTTATAGCTGGTCCCAGATGGGTTGTCGATAACCACGTCGCTGAAAAGCCCTCGCGGATACTATGTGTTGAAGTCGCCTGGATCCACGATCGCTGAGGCAGATTCGCCGTTGCCAACCTGCATGTTGATTATGTTGGTCCGGCGTATGGTGATGTGCGAAGTTCCCACAACGAAGGTAGTTCCTGTAAGGTCTTCAAACAGGCAGTCTTCAACATGAACGTCAGAGCCATCGAACGCCAAGAGACTGGGACAATGACCATCTCGTTAGGGGAGAGTTGCGCCACCAGCTTTCCTCCGAACCTAGCTGCTGCCAGCGCAGCGGCATACTTTGGGACCTGGCTGTACTCTATGGAAAGCAATCGTACTGGGCAATTCCCCGCCCGCCTTCGTGGATGGTCCGGTTGTCGATCAGAGCCGCGAACTAGTGGGACGAACTGCTCCGAGCCGGGAGATATGTCTGCTAGCAGACATGCGGTTTCAGTGCACAAAATTGATCGCCATTACCGGCGTGACCGAACCAGACGAATTGTGGCCAGGCAGAATCACGCGCGCGCCCAGGATGATCCCAAGACTTGGTGACACGTTGTATTCAATAGCAGGTGCGAACCCGAAAGCCCAGCTCCTGCCTCTGTCTATTCGCACGTTTTCCGAGTTCTGGGCGCCGACCACCGTGGTGTTTCCGGTGTGTTGATAGGTTGCATCAAGGGCAAACACCCAGTTTCGAGTCATGCTGTATTCCCAGGCTGCGTCCACAAACAATGACTTTCCCGGCTCAGCTCGTCCGCGAAAGCCGTTAAGAGTGCCGTAAACGCTTACGTCCTTTACTTCGGCTTTGCTCGAAAAAGACTCCGAGACGTTGAGCCGCATGCGCAGGATTCGCCCATTCGAAAGCCAGAAATAAGTCTGAGAATTGAGGGCCACAGTAGTGGAGTACGCGCCGGTGCCAAGACCGTCGCTGGGTCGAGTACCAAGGCGGTCATATTTTCCGGTAGGAAATGTCTGCTGGACTTGTATCGCGGTTGTGGGAACCCAACTGTGCTCATGAGATTGTGTGAGCCGATATTGAGCGAGCAGACTGATGTCGCCAATTTTGATCCCAGAACTGCTCGGGCCATTCTCCGGCTTGTTGTAGCCGACGATTGGGATCGCACCCAGCGTAAATCTATCGGCGAAGCCGTACTCGAAGTACAGGCGAGATCCGAGTGTGTGTGAAGGAGGCGCGATCACGTCGTAGATGTACGGTTCTATCAGAAAATGGCCGCGGGGCAATGTATTAGCCGAATTGGCCAGCAACGGACCGGTCCACCATGCATCTTGCAACGCCTGGCGCTGGATGCAGGCTGCCCCTGACGATGTCTGCTGAGCCCCCGCTAGACCGGCAAGCATTACGGCGATGCTTACCGCTGGCAACATCCCCCGACAGAACACGGTGAATCGGAGCCCGATCATTTTAGCCATTCCGGGAGAGTCAGTGGCTGACGCGGCAGCTCGGTGTTCATTGTTGCTAGCGCATAGGAGAGGACGGACACAATCGCGATGTTCTCGCGCAGTTCCTGCAAATTGACCTTGTCGAAGGTATCGGCGGCCGTATGGTGATAGTCGAAGTAATTCCGGGTGTCCTGTATTGGTGCAAATGCCGGGATGCCGCGGAAATAGAGTGGGATCAAGTCGGGGGCAGGGTCTCTCGAATCCCGGAGTATGCCTGCCCCTAACTCCTCCAAAACCTCAGCGACAGGCCGGAGGAGAGCAGCCAAGGCTCGATCACCGCTGATGTAGATACCCATAGCATGTCCCGCGCCCGAGTCGGTCTCGATCGCGGCGAAGTGATTTGTCATCTCGGCACCGTGTTCTTTGCAGTAGGAACGGGCACCGAGGAGTCCACGCTCTTCGCCCATCCACGCCACGATTCGGATCGTGCGGCTCGGGTGAAGATCTTGCTGGTGGAAAAGGTTGGCGGTTGCCATCGCGATCGCAACACCTACGCCGTCATCAAGTGCACCGGTTCCGAGATCCCATGAATCGAGGTGCCCCGAAACGATGACAATGTGTTCGGGGTGCTCACTTCCTTTGAGATCCGCGATCACGTTGTAGGAGTCGACTTCTTCCTGCAGATCTGAACTCAACACGAGGCGGAGTCGAACTGGTCCCTGCGAGGAGAGCCTGACGATAAGGTCGGCATCTTCTGCGGTAATCGCGGCTGCCGGTATGTGCGCGGCATTGAAGTAGTCGGTTGCGCCGGCGTGAACAACGCGATAATCTCCACCGCCGACCGAACGTACTAACACGGCCGCTGTGCCCACCTTCGCCGCCGCTGTTCGGCCGTCGTTACGAAGCTCGACTGCCTGGTCATAGGCATCGAAGGCAAAACCTGAGTCCGCCATTCGCCGATCGAAACGCCTATTAAAGAGCACGATCTTGCCTGCCAACTTGTCGTGTGGCAAGGAGTCGAGTTCGGCGAGGCTGTTTACGATCAGAACTTCTGCCGTGATCCCGTCCCGGGGAGTAGCGACCCCCAAACCTCCGAGGGCAGCGACGACGATTCTCTGAGTCGTCCCCGGTACTTGGCCGGGATACTCGACGAGTTCGCAACGGTCTTCACCTCGCATCCACCGTGGCACTCGGACCTTTTCTAGATGCACAGCGAAGCCAATCTTGCGTAATTCGTCGGCGACATAGTCGACGGCAGCAGCCGCCTGCCGAGAACCGACAGGCCGCGGACCGATATTGTCCGTAAGATGGGCCAATCGTTCGTATCCGTAATCGTCACGCAACGCCGCCGCCCCAACGTGCCGCATGGTCTCCACCGTCGAAGGGGTCCAGGCAGGTGCGGCCGACTGGGCACCAACCGTCAACAAAGTTCCACCCACGACCATCATGAGCAGGTTTCCCGCAATCCATTTCATGTCTCTTCTCTCTATCCGGTAGTTTGTGCGTGACATCGTGAAGATCGATTTATCGCCGCACCCCGGAACATCGCTTCTTGCCTTCGAATCCGGAGAATCTTTCGATCGTGGAGTGAACGCTTGTGCGAGTGGAGTTCGGTCGCCGTGATTCCCGGCATCCGGCGAATCGTTCTGTTGGCCCGCGAATCCATCTCTGAATGAACCGATTCATTGACAGTTGTTGAGTCATCCCTGGTTATGTAGAAATGTTCGAGCGTGCCGGCAGAGTTGAAAAGGGCCAGAAGTGATAAACTGGCTAGTCCAGTTCCCTGGCTGTTGGAATAGAAAGTAGTTATGGGTCGATGGGAGATGAACTTCGCCCTCGAAAGGCACGATGTGCCTTTGTTTCAGCAGATTGCCAGCGCCGTGACCGCCGACATTCAGCGCGGGCGCTTGCGTCCGGGCGATCAGCTGCCGGGAACCCGAACGCTGGCACGCGCCTTGGGTGTGCAGCGACAGACAGTAGTAGCGGCTTTTGACGAACTCGTTGCCGAGGGGTGGATCGTGAATCTACGTGCCCGCGGAGGGTTCGTTTCGAGCGACTTGCCAGATCCGAAGCCGCGACGCTTCACGTCGCGGGAATCGCCGGCTTCCTTCGCCGACAGGACAGGTTTTGAACTCGTGGGGGCTCCCCACCCGGAATTGCCACTCGACGTTCCACGAGGCAGCCTGCTGTTCGCGCCCAGCAGGCCGGATGTTCGGCTCGCCCCCGCCAAGATTTTGGGAAGGACGATTCGGCGGGCGATGAACACGGGCTGGGAATCGTTGTTGTCGTATGGCCCGCCACAGGGCCACCCGCAACTTCGCAAAGCCGTGGCCGAGATGCTGGTTTCAACGCGCGGACTTGTAGCCGGTCCATCGAATATCTGCATTACCCGTGGCAGTCAAATGGCGTTATCTCTGCTTGCCAAAAGTCTGCTGCGTCCCGGCGATATCGTGGCCGTAGAGCATCTTGGTTATCGCTCGGCCTGGGAAGCCTTCCGCCAGGCGGGAGCGAAGCTGATCGGCGTGCCCGTCGACGCCGACGGGCTTCAGGTCGAGGCCCTCGATCGCACCCTGCGGCGACATCCTGTTCGTGCCGTCTACGTCACACCGCACCATCAATTTCCAACGACCGTGACCATGTCGGCAGGGCGCCGACTGAAGCTGCTCGATCTGGCGAGAGCGCGTCGGATCGCGATCATTGAGGACGACTACGATTACGAGTTTCACTACGACGGGCGACCGGTCTTGCCGTTGGCGAGTGCCGATCGCTTCGGCGTGGTCGCGTATGTAGGCACGTTTTCGAAGGTATTAGCCCCCGCTCTGCGAATCGGTTATGTCGCCGCGCCCACTCCGCTGATTGAACGAATAGCCGCGCATCGTTCACACCTCGACATGCAAGGCGACCAGGTCGTGGAATATGCCGTCAGCCAATTGCTCGAAGAGGGCGAGATCCAGCGGCACATTCGTCGTGTTCGGCGCGAGTATCGCACCAGGCGCGATACCCTCGTCACGGAACTCAACAAACATCTGGGGAACAGCCTGACATTCGATGTGCCGGCAGGCGGCATCGCCCTTTGGGTACGGGCTAACGACGGTCTTAACGTTGATGAATGGGCCTCGGCCGCAGGACGGCACGGAGCGATTGTCGTAACAGCCGCCGCCTTTACGTTTGACGGTCGCCGGGGTCCATACATGCGCCTCGGCTTTGCTTCTCTGAACAGCGGAGAATTACGGGATGGCGTCCGACGCTTGGCAGCCGCCTGTCCATCGCGTACCTGAAGCTCGGGACGGATCGTGGACAGCCAAAATTGGAAAGTGAGCGCCGGGTTACGGATGCGGTGATGTTTTTGTTGCCGGCGAGTTCGCAGTTCACGTCAATGGACAAGGACCTGATCGCCATGGTTCCGCCGCCACTGCACCGCGGCCAGAATGTTGAAGGCTGCCGATCGTCGCTTGGGGCTGCTGCAGGAACTGACCGCTTGTCTCGAGGACCAACCACAAGCCGGCAAGGTCGATCATTCCTTGCGGGAGTTAGTGGCGCAACGCGTGTTCTCGATTGCCTGCGGCTACTCGGACGCCAACGACTCGGCTCGCCTGGCCAAGGATCCGATTCATAAGCTCTTATTGGATCGGGATCCCGGTTGAGGGCAGCGACCTAACCTCCCAACCAACGCTGTCGCGTTTCAGCCGGAGCAAGGCTCGGGCCTCACTCGAGAAGCAAAAGCTGTCACTACAGGCGCCGAAAGCTAATTTAGTCAGCTGTTCCAAATGCCTCGCAGGCGGCGGGACAGCGGATTCCGTATCTTTGTCCTCAATCGCAACGCAGGCTCGATGATAAAGATAGAACCTGCATTCGGAATCTCATTGTTATCTCCTTAAGATTTACGGGAGCGTGCGCGCCACACGAAAGCCCATAATCACATCGCGAAAATCGGCCGGGTTACGCTCGCGCGTGCCCGAGCGTAGGAGCCAGGCGGGAAACAAATACGAGCTTCCCCGATCTACGCGGAGGCAGTTGCCCTGGCTATCCTTCGCCTGGGCGTCGCTCGACGGGGTCTCGTTCGCGCGACCATCCGCGGGCGTCCCGGCGTAGCTGTTGTCGTAACAATCCTCAGTCCACTGCCACACATTCCCGGCCATGTCATAAAGACCGAAATCGTTCGGCGGTTTGGTCCCAACGGGATGCGTTCGACCCCCGCTTCTCGCGCATTCGCTGAGCGAGACACAATTCTCCTTGAACCAGGCGCGGGCAGGCGCGCCCGTCACATCCTCGCCCCACCAGAATTTGGTCGTCGTTCCGCCACGTGCCGCGTATTCCCACTCGGCCTCGCTGGGCAGCCGGTAAAGGCCTTCGCCGGCAGTGCTCATGCGGCCGAGTTTCCGGTTCAGCCACGCGACGTAAGCTTGCGCATCCTGCCAGCTCACGCAGACCACGGGATCGAGATCGGTTTGCTGAAAACCGGGCTTTTGCCAACTCACCCCGGGCTGCTTCTTCCACTCACCCACGCCGGCACCGCAGCCATCGCCCGAAGGATAGCCGGTCTCGCGTACAAAGGCGGCGTAGTCGGCACGCGTCACGTCATACTTGCCGATCGCGAAAGCGGAAACCGAGACCTCGTGCTGTGGTGCTTCATCGGCCACCGCTTCGGCAGAGCCACCGTGACTCGCGGCCCAAGATTTTTCAGCGGCCGAGGAACCCATGGTGAAATGGCCGGCGGGTAGCACCACCATCTCAGGGCAATCTGGGCAATCACGAAAGACGGAGCCGGGTTGGCGGCGTGTGGTAGTCGCCGAGGCGGGCGCTGAAGGCCCACTCGCCTTCTTGAGCACTTCTTCGATGCCACTGCGAATCTCTGCGCGCCTCGGGTCGGTATCGGACCATGAGGATAGAGGCATGTTGTGCGAGTCCAGCATGGCCCATGCCTTCTCGGCGTATTGGCGGGCTAGGTCTTTCTGTCCATCCGCCAAATAGGCGTAGGCGAGGTTGTAGTGCGCATCTGCAGAGCCCGGGTAAGCTAGAAGATTAAGTTTGAAAATCTCAATCGCACTTTTGACGTCTCCGCCGCGCTGATAATCTTCGCCGATGCTGTCGGTGGTAACCTCCGGAAACAACTGCGTGTGCGGATCTTTCTTTCGCGCTTCGAGTAGTTGCTGCTTCACCTGCGCGATGCCCGCAGCCCCGCCGAATTCAAGCTGACTCAGGATCTGCGCCGAGGCCTCCGTATCCGCCGGCGCATGCCCCGGCGTCTTGAGCAGCGTGGTCTCAAACCAGTGCACAATGATGCCCGGCAGCTCTGGATGCGGCTTGAACAGATCGGTCCCGTGCCCGCCGTTGGCTGGAACTTTGCCACTATCAAGGAAGGTCTCGTACCACAGCCAGGGCGCGTCTTCTGACTGCGAATAATGCACGAACCTCTTGCTTGAACTAGCGGCAAAAATGTAAAGCAATTTCATCTCTTCCTGCGTCGGCGGATATTCGTCATTGTCGTCCGCCACAAACAACTCCGGCAATTGCGGCGCCTGATGCAGAAATTCCATGCCCGGCCGCTCAGTTTCGCCGGAGAGCAGCACCAGCGATTTGATTTCGGCGGGGTGGCGACGTGCGGTCTCGACCGCGCTCTGCACACCTAGGTTTCCCGCTCCACCGGCGCCGATGACCTCGCGATTCACGCCTGGCCGTGACCTCAAGTATTGAAACGCGGCATCGAGGTCGCTCGGCCACCAGGTTTTCCAGTACGCGGCGCGGTCGGCCTC
>Ga0306920_100006762_pt1 | contig 15014 bp, 13 predicted proteins | sample flu12Cox44000170_FD_204666 | JGI IMG/M metagenome (GOLD analysis project Ga0306920, IMG submission 204666) | Lab enrichment of tropical soil microbial communities from Luquillo Experimental Forest, Puerto Rico - flux4day.12C.oxic.44.000.170 (v2)... | ecosystem: Environmental > Terrestrial >... | reverse complement strand
TCAACCCGACGGTCACTGGATCGACGACCATATCTCCACGCCCATGGCGCGCTACCCCGAGTATCGGCAGAGCCGCCGCTCGTTCGGCATTGACGTGCTGGGCACGCTCGTCGTGGAAGTGGAGGCGAGCGACGGCACCGTGGGCTTCGCGGTCACCACGGGCGGCGAGATCGGCGCGTTCATCGTCGAGAAGCATCTCGCGCGCTTTCTCGAAGGGCAGCGTGTGACCGACATCGAGAAGATGTGGGATCAGATGTACTACGCCACGCTCTATTACGGCCGCAAGGGCGTCGTGCTCAACACGATCTCGGGCGTCGATCTCGCGCTGTGGGACCTGCTCGGCCAGATCCGCAAGGAGCCCGTATACCAGCTGCTCGGCGGCCCGGTGCGCGACGAGCTGATGTTCTACGCCACCGGCGCGCGCCCCGATCTGGCGAAGGAAATGGGCTTTATCGGCGGCAAGCTGCCGTTGCTCCATGGCCCTGCCGAAGGCGAGGAGGGCTTCAGAAAGAATATCGAACTGCTCGCGACGATGCGCGAACGCGTGGGCGACGACTTCTGGCTCATGTACGACTGCTGGATGAGCCTCGACGTGCGCTACGCCACGCGCCTCGCGCAGGCCGCGCACGAATACGACCTCAAGTGGATCGAGGAATGCCTGCCGCCCGACGACTACTGGGGCTATGCCGAACTGCGCCGCAACGTGCCGCGCGGCATGATGGTGTCCACGGGCGAACACGAGGCCACGCGCTGGGGCTTTCGCATGCTGCTCGAAATGGGCTGCTGCGACCTGATCCAGCCCGATGTGAACTGGTGCGGCGGCATGACCGAACTCATCAAGATCTCGGCGCTCGCAGACGCCCACAACGTGCTGGTCGTGCCGCATGGCTCCTCGGTGTACAGCTATCACTTCGTCGTGACGCGCCATAACTCGCCGTTCGCCGAATTCCTCATGATGGCGCCGAAAGCCGACAAGGTGGTGCCGATGTTCACGCCGCTGCTGCTCGACGAGCCGGTGCCGGTGAAGGGGAGGCTCAAGGTGCCGGATGCGCCGGGCTTCGGCGTGCGGCTCAATCCGGACTGCAAACTTTCGCGGCCTTACACGCATTAAGCGCACCGAGCGCGCGCTAATCAAGACTCAACCGCTACGAGGAGAGACACGTGCTGCTCAAGGACAAGGTGGTGATCGTCACCGGCGGTTCGCGCGGCATTGGCCGCGCCATTGCGATTGCGAGCGCCCGCGAGGGCGCCGACGTCGCGATCAACTACTGGGGCGACAACGACGCGTCGTACGGCCGCCGCTCGGCGATCGACGAGGTGCTCGACGAGATCGAGCGGCTAGGGCGCCGCGCAATCGCAGTGGAAGGCAACGTGGCCGCGCCGCAAACGGGCGTGGACCTCGTGCGCCAGACGGTGGAGCGCTTCGGCAAGGTCGATGTGCTCGCAAGCAATGCGGGCATCTGCCCGTTTCATTCGTTTCTCGACATGCCGCCCGCCGTGCTCGAACGCACGATAGGCGTGAACCTGAACGGTGCGTTCTACGTGACCCAGGCCGTCGCGCGGCAGATGAAGGAGCAGGGCACGGGCGGCGCGATCGTGGCGACGAGTTCGATCAGCGCGCTGGTGGGCGGCGGCATGCAGACGCACTACACGCCCACCAAAGCCGGCGTGCATTCGCTCATGCAGTCGTGCGCGATTGCGCTCGGGCCCTACGGCATCCGCTGCAATTCGGTGATGCCGGGCACCATCGCCACCGATCTGAACGCCGAGGATCTGAGCGACGCAAGCAAGCGCGCTTACTTCGAAAAGCGCATTCCGCTCGGGCGGCTGGGCGCGCCCGAGGACGTGGCCGAATGCGTGGTGTTTCTCGCCTCGGACCGCGCGCGCTACGTGACGGGCGCGGCGCTGCTCGTGGACGGCGGGCTCTTCGTGAACCTGCAGTGAATCCGCAGTGAACCTTCGTCAAGCGAATCAATGAGGCGCGAGCGTAGCCGCGTGCGAACCATCGTGAGCGATATCGTCCATCTTGAAGGGCTGCGAAAAGCGCCTCAGCAGGCCGACGAAATGCTCGGCGGGCTCGGCAAGCGGCTCGTTCTTGCGCGTGAGCACGCCGTAGCCCGGCAGGCTCTTGCCGATCTCGAGCGGCAGCACGACGAGCAGTTTGCCGCGCACGTGGTCGCGCACGACCGACTCGGGCAGCATGGCGACGGCGTCGAAGCTCTCGAGCAGTTGCAGCGTGGCGAAGATCGAGGCCGACTCCGTGAGATTGACGGGCGTGCCAAGACCCGCGCGCGCAAGCTCGCCTTCGAACAACTCGCGCGCCGGGCTGGTGATGGGTTGTGCCACCCAGGGCCAGTCCATCAGCTCCGCGAGCGTGACCTGCTCGCGCCGCGCGAGCGGATGACGCGCTCGCACCACGAGCACGAGCGTTTCGCGCGCGAGCGGCTCGAAGCTGAAATCGTTGTGCTGCAGCGGCGTGGTGAGCCGCCCGAGCGCGAGATCGACTTCGCGGCGATGCAGCAGCTGCACGACCTGGTCGCTCGTTTCGCCGAGGATGCGCACGTGCAGGAGCGGGCGTTCGGTCTTGAGCGTGGCGACGGCCTGCGCGAGCAGATCGGGTGCGGCGCCCATGATCGCGCCTACGGTGAGCTGGCCGTGGCCGCCGCGGCGCTTCACGTCGAGGTCTTCGGCAAAGCGCGTGAGTTCGGCGAGCGCGCGCCGCGCATAGGCGAGCGTGACGACGCCGAGCGCGGTGGGCTGCATGCCGCGCGCATTGCGCTCGAAGAGGCGGAAGCCGAACGCTTCCTCGATGTCGCTCAGCATGCGGCTCGCGCTGGGCTGGGCGACGTTGATGGCGTCGGCGGCCTGATGAACGTTGCGCGAGTCGTCGAGCGCGACGAGCAGGGCGAGATGTTTGAATCTGAGCCGGTTGACGAGTGCGACGACGGCAGTTTGATGATTCATGGAGCGATCCGGTTTGTGCATCGCCCGATCCCAACATCGGATTGGTTGGCTATCGATGCGGGAATTATAGTCGGATCACAACGCTGCTAACCATGTAAAAGACGCGTGCCGCCGCGCTGCGAAGCCAGGGCAAATACCGAGGTGAAGCGCGCTGAATGCACAACGAGGCGCGCGCCGACACAAGGCAGGACGGAGACACGATCATGGAGACAATTGCGTTTCGCATGCAGCTCGATCCCGGCAAGCGGGACGAATACGAGCGGCGTCACCGCGAAATCTGGCCCGAACTTGCGAGCGCGCTGCGCGAAGCGGGCGTGAAGAACTACCGCATCTTTCTCGACGAAGCGACCCACCATCTCTTTGCCGTGCTCGAACGCAGCGACGATCACACCATGGACACGCTGCCCGAACTGCCCGTCATGCGCAAATGGTGGGATTACATGGCCGACATCATGCAGACGGATGCGCACAACGTGCCGCTGCAGCAGCCGCTCGTGCAGGTCTTTCATTTGCCGTGAGCTCACGCGAGGAACATGCCATGCAGGTCGTCGATTCGCACGTCCATTTCTGGAACCTCGATACGCATCATTACCCATGGCTCGCGAATCCGGGTACGTCGTTCGTTGGCGATGCGCGCGAACTCAAGCATAACTATCTGCCCGCCGACTTGTTGCGCGAGGCAGGCGATATCGACGTGCTCAAGGTCGTGCACGTCGAGGCGAATCACGATCCGGCGGACCCGGTGGAAGAAACACGCTGGCTGGAGCAGATCGCGGACAACGCAGCGAACGCGGGCGAAGCGCGCGCATTGCCCGACGCCATCGTCGCGGCCTGCGACCTGAGCGCGCCCAATGCGCCCGCGGTGCTCGAAGCGCACGCGGCGTTCGTCCGCACGCGCGGCATTCGCCAGATTCTCAACGTCCACGAAAACAAGCTCTACGACTACGTGGGAAGGCACTACATGCGCGAGGCCACGTGGCGCGAGAATTTCTCGCTGCTGGAGAAGCATGGCCTGTCGTTCGACCTGCAGATCTACCCCTCGCAGATGGAAGAGGCGGCCGCGCTCGCACGCGCGCATCCCGGCGTTCAGCTGGTGATCAACCACGCGGGCATGTTCGTCGACCGCAACAGCGTGGCGGGCTACCGCGCGTGGCGCGAAGGATTGCGCGTGCTCGCGGCTTGCCCGAACGTCGCCGTGAAGATCAGCGGGCTGGCGATGTTCGACCATGAGTGGAGCGTCGAGAGCCTGCGCCCCTACGTGCTGGAAACGATCGACGCGTTCGGCGCGGATCGCGCGATGTTCGCCTCGAACTTTCCGGTGGACCGCCTGTTCGGCGGGTATTCGAAGCTTTGGCACGCGTATGCGTCGATCGTGAGCGGCATGAGCGGGAGCGAGCAGGCAGCGCTATTGCGTGGCAATGCCGAACGTATTTACCGAATTTGAGTGTGCGCGCAACGACATGGAGACAGGCGTGGAAGCAGAGGCAAGAGACAGGGGCGGGGAGACTCCGCGGCTCGAATTGCGTAACGCGAGCAAGTCGTTCGGGCGCGTGCGCGCGCTCATCGACGGCAGCTTGAGGCTCATGCCCGGCGAGGTGCACGCGCTGCTCGGCGAAAACGGCGCGGGCAAGTCGACGCTCGTGAAGATACTCGCGGGCGTGTACCGGCCCGATGGCGGCGAGATGCGCATCGACGGCGTGGAGCGGGAGTTCACGACGCCTGCCCAGGCGCGCGATGCCGGCATTGCGGTGATTTATCAGGAGCCGACGCTGTTCTTCGATCTCTCGATTGCGGAGAACATCTACATGGGGCGTCAGCCCGTGGATCGCCTGGGCCGCATCGACTACGACACGATGCATCGCGAAGTGGCGGCGCTGCTCGCTTCGCTCGGCGTCGATCTGAAGCCCGAGCGGCTCGTGCGCGGCCTCTCGATCGCGGACCAGCAGGTGATCGAGATCGCGAAGGCGCTGTCGCTCAACGCAAACGTGCTCATCATGGATGAGCCCACGGCCGCGCTTTCGTTGCCCGAAGTCGAGCGGCTCTTCACGATCGCGCGCACGCTGCGCGACCGCGGCGTGGCCATCCTCTTCATCACGCACCGGCTCGAAGAGGTGTTCGCGCTCACGCAGCACGTGACGATCATGCGCGACGGCGCCAAGGTGTTCGACGCGCCCACGGCCACGCTCAAGACGCAGGACATCGTCGCGAAGATGGTGGGGCGTGATCTCGCCACGTTCTATCCGAAGGCGGACGTGGAGCCGGGCGAGGTGATGCTGCGCGTGCGTGGCCTTACGCGCCGCGGCGTGTTCAAGGATATTTCGTTCGACGTGCGCGCGGGCGAGATCGTCGCGCTCGCGGGACTCGTGGGCGCGGGCCGCAGCGAAGTCGCGCGCGCGATATTCGGCATCGACGCGTGCGATGCGGGGCAGGTCCAGATCGCGGGCAAGCCGCTCGCGACCGGCCGTCCCGCCGCCGCCGTGAAGGCGGGGCTCGCGCTCGTGCCCGAAGACCGCCGTCAGCAAGGTCTCGCGCTCGAGCTGAGCATCGCGCGCAATGCGTCGCTCACGGTGCTCGGGCGGCTCGTGCGCTTCGGGCTTATTTCTACGGGGCGCGAAGTGCAGCTTGCCGGGCAGTGGGGCACGCGCCTGCGCCTGAAGGCGAGCGATCTGAACGCACCCGTGGGCACGCTCTCGGGCGGCAACCAGCAGAAGGTGGTGCTCGGCAAGTGGCTCGCCACGGGGCCGAAGGTGCTCATCATCGACGAACCGACGCGCGGCATCGACGTGGGCGCGAAGGCCGAAGTCTACGGCGCGCTCGCGGAACTCGTGAAAGAGGGCATGGCCGTGCTGATGATCTCGAGCGAGCTGCCCGAAGTGCTCGGCATGGCCGACCGCGTGCTCGTCATGCACGAAGGCCGCATCACCGCCGACATCGCACGCGCCGAAGCCAGCGAGGAGCGCATCATGAGCGCCGCGCTCGGCGAGACCAACATTCACCTGGGGCACGCAGCATGATGCGCCATTCTACCTCTCCTCATCCCTTGCACGGCGGCGAGCCGCGCACACAGCGGCGCAATGCGGGCGCGCTGGCCGAAGCGCTGGCGCGCAGCCGCGAGACCACGCTCTTCGTCGTCCTGCTGCTGATCGTGGGCGGCACGGCGCTCGCGCGGCCGCAATTCCTCAACCTGCAGAATCTGCGCGACGTGCTGCTCAACGTCTCCATCGTGAGTTTGCTCACGGCGGGCATGACGATCGTGATCCTGATGCGCCATATCGATCTCTCGGTTGGGTCGACGGTCGGCATCAGCGCGTACGGAGTGGGCAGTCTTTACGTGGCGTTCCCTCATATGCCCGTGCTGGTGGCGCTGGGTGCGGGGCTTGCCGTCGGACTCGTTGCGGGCACAATCAATGCGCTGCTCGTGGCCGTGGGGCGCGTGCCGTCGCTCGTCGCGACGCTCTCCACGCTCTACATCTTCCGCGGCACCGATTACGCGTGGGTGCATGGCGGGCAGATCAACGCAACGAGCCTGCCCGACGCGTTCTCGCGGCTCGCAACGGGTTCGGCGCTCGGCATCCCGGTGCTCGCGCTCATCGCGCTCGTGCTGCTCGCAGCGCTCTCCGTGTACCTCAAGCAGTTCCGGCCGGGCCGCGAGTATTACGCGATCGGCTCGAACCCGGAGGCGGCGCGCCTTGCGGGCATCAACGTGGAGCGCCGCGTGGCCACGGGATTCATGATCAGCGGCGCGATCGCGGGCCTGGCGGGGGCGCTGTGGCTTGCGCGCTTCGGCACCGTGGACGCGAGCACCGCGAAGGGCATCGAACTGCAGGTGGTCGCGGCCGCCGTGGTCGGCAGCGTGGCGATCACGGGCGGTGTGGGCACGATACTCGGCGCGACGCTCGGTGCGCTCGTGCTGGGCGTGATCAGCATCGCGCTCGTGGTGCTGCACGTCTCGCCATTCTGGGAACAGGCGATCCAGGGCGCGCTGATCGTGGCCGCCATCGCCGCCGATACGCTGCTTGCCCGCTCAGTTGCAAAACGCATGATGAGGAAACGCGACCATGGCTAGGAACGCCCCGAAACCCGACGCCGCGCTGCTCACGCGCAAGCCCGGCTTGCCGCTCAGCTGGGAAGCGTTGCTCGTCATCATCCTCGTTGCTTCGGTGGTGGTGGGGCGCGTGCTTTCGCCCGTGTTCCTCAGCGGCGCGAATATCAGCAACGTGCTCGCCGATCTCACCGAAGTCGCGCTCATGGCCCTGCCGATGACGCTCATCATCGTCGCCGCCGAGATCGATCTTTCGGTGGCGTCGGTGCTCGGTGCGTCGAGCGCATTGCTCGGCGTGCTCTGGCACATGGGCGTGCCGATGCCGGTCGCCATGGCGCTCGTGCTCGTGGCGGGCGGCCTTGCGGGCCTCTTCAACGGCCTCGTGATCGTGAAGCTCAATCTGCCATCGCTCGCCGTGACGATCGGCACGCTCGCACTCTTTCGCGGTCTCGCGTACGTGCTGCTCGGCGATCAGGCGATCGCCGACTTTCCGCCCGGCTATACGCTCTTTGGCATGAGCAACCTGGGCAGCACGTTCATTCCGTTGCCGTTCCTGATCGTCGCGGCGTGCGCCATCGTGTTCGCGATCGTGCTGCAGGCTACGGCGTTCGGGCGCAGCCTCTATGCGATTGGCGCGAACAGCACGGCCGCGTCGTTCTCGGGCATCGACGTGCCGAAAATCAAGCTGCGCCTGTTCGTGATGTCGGGCGTGATGAGCGCGCTCGCGGGCATCGTCTATACGCTGCGCTTCACGAGCGCGCGGGGCGACAACGGCGAGGGCTTCGAGCTTTCGGTGATCGCTGCGGTGCTGTTCGGCGGCGTAAGCATTTTCGGCGGACGCGGATCGATGTATGGCGTGCTGCTCTCACTTTTGATCGTAGGGGTACTGAAGAATGCGCTCACGCTGGTCGATGTGTCGAGCGAGACGCTCACGATCGTGACCGGAGCGCTGCTGCTGGCTTCGGTGCTGATCCCGAATCTGGCGGCGCGCTGGCGCACGCTGCGCGACCGGCGCGCGCTTGCGCGGGCGGCATGAACGTGCAAGGACGTAAAGAGCAGGCGTAATCAGGCAATAACCAGGTAGTCAATCATCCGGATGCGTCCGGTACCATCGAGGAGACGATTCATGAAAAAGCCAGTACGTCACGTGTGCACGGCCTTGCTGTGCGCGATGCTAGTGGGAGGCGGAGTCGCGGCGCATGCGGCCAGCATCAAGGATGGGCTGAAGATCGCCTTCGTGCCCAAGCAGATCAACAACCCTTACGAGGTGATCGCCGATAACGGCGGCCTGGACGCGATCAAGGAGTTCAAGGGCGAAGGCAAGGCGGTCGGTCCGTCGGACGCGGGCGCGTCCTCGCAGGTCTCGTACATCAACACGCTCACCACACAGCACCAGGATGCGATCGTCATCGCGGCCAATGATGCGAACGCGCTCGTGCCGTATCTGAAGCGCGCGATGGATCAGGGCATCAAGGTCGTCACGTTCGACTCGGACACGGCGCCCGAAGGCCGGCAGATCTTCGTGAATCAGGCGAATGCGGAGGGCATTGGCCGCGGCCAGATCCAGCTCGTCTCGAAGCTGATGGGCGGCGAGGGCGAGTTCGCGATTCTCTCGGCCACGCCCAACGCGACGAACCAGAACACCTGGATCAAGTGGATGCAGGAAGAGTTGAAGAAGCCCGAGTATTCGAAGATGAAGCTCGTGAAGATCGCTTACGGCAACGACGACGACCAGAAGTCGTTCGTCGAGACACAAGGCTTGCTGCAGGCGTATCCGAACCTGAAGGCGATCGTTGCGCCCACATCGGTGGGCATCGCGGCGGCGGCGCGCTACATCTCTTCGTCGCCGAGCAAGGGCAAGGTCGTGGTGACGGGCCTCGGCACGCCTAACCAGATGCGTGCGTTCGTGAAGAACGGCACCGTGAAGGCGTTCCAGCTTTGGGATCCGGGTGCGCTCGGTTATCTCGCTGCGTACGCGGCAGCCAATCTTGCTTCGGGTTCGATCACCGGCAAGGAAGGCGAGTCCTTCGAGGCGGGCAAGCTCGGCAGGCGCACGATCGGCAAGAGCGGTGAGGTGATTCTCGGGCCACCCACGACGTTCGACGCGTCGAATATCGATAACTTCAATTTCTGATCTGAAGTTGCCGTTCGATTGAAGCGGAGTGCGAAGCGACCCGGTGCAGCCGGGTCGCTTTGTTATTGTTCGCTCGAAACCGGTTTCGGCGTCGCGCGCGGCGGCGCCGGATCTGCCTCCGCCACCATCCCTTCCACCGGATACAGATTGAGAAACGACCTCGCCTCGTCCATCGAGCGGCTCTCGAGCCAGTTCTCATACTCAGCGGCCGGCACGATCACCACCGAACGCTTCTCATCGCCGGGCTTGTGAAAGCGCTTCATGAGCGGGTGATCGTTCGCGTTGACGGTGAGCATCGTGAACGAGTACGCCTTGCCGTCCTCGCCCTCGTCCCACTCGCGCCATAGACCGGCGATGGCGAACGGCTCGCCATCGGCAAGGCCGACACGCCAGCGCACAGGCTTGCCGGTTTCGTAGTTCGGCTCGAAGAACGCCACGCATGGAATCAGGCAGAGTTGCAGCTTTTTCCACGCGCCGCTGAAACTGCGTTTCTCGCCCACCGATTCGGCGCGCGCGTTCATCGTGTCGAACACCTTCACGCCTGGCGGAATGTGCTTGCGCGGCACCATGCCGAACGTCGCAAGCAGGGCTTCGCGTGGTTCGGGCGCGGCGCTCGCGCGGCGGATCACCGGCGCGGCGTAATCCTTGTAGATCTCGTCGCGCCACGGGTCGTCCGGCGGCATGACGCCGTAGTGCCTGAAGAGGTAGTCGCGGCGCGCGGCAGCGTAGTTCGTGCACATGGTCGTCTCTCCGTCCCGTCCGTCAGAATCATTCTGACATGTGTTAGGCTGTATAAATATACAGTGTTTTGGGGCGGAAAATGGGACGGGATCATCGTCACTTCCCTCCGCTCACGGCAGCGGAGTTGGCAGATATCTACGACCGGAATCCCTTGCCCGTCGTATTGCGGTTGCTATGGGAGATTCACCGGCTGCGCTCCACCATCAGCCGGGCCAACCAGATCCGGCTCACGATCGGCACGCGCGTGGGTACGGCGAATACGCCTGCCGGCATGTGGGAGCGTTTCGAGCAGGAACTCGACGCGGAGCCGTGTTTGACCGACCCGCTCACACCGCGCCAACAGGGCTTGCTGCATCAGGGCGAACCGGAGGGGCGGCTGCGGCGCAGGCGGCGCAATGGCGATTGAATGCGGCTGCACCGGATCAAATGAGATAGAGGGCGCTCTCGAAATGGGGTGCGCGATATGTCATCTCCCACCATGTGCGCTTTCACACCCTCGCGTGCCGTTCGACGGACGCGTTGAAATTTGGTTGTAAGTGGTTCTTGTTACAGTGCACGAAAGCAGTTGTCTTTCGTGGCAGTCAACACAAGAGCGACTTCTCATGGCTATCGTCCGTACGTGCTGGCTCGTTCTGGCGCTGCTCCTCAGTGCTCCCGTCTGGGCATACCAGACGCGTATCGTCTCGATCCCCAGCGCCGCAATGCAGCGCTCGTTCGACGCGACCGTCGTATTTCCCGACGACTACGCGCGCGGCAATCATGCAGCGCGCTTTCCGGTGATCTACGTGCTGCACGGCTCGGGCGGCAGTTTTGCCGACTGGACCTCGAACACCCGCATCAGCAAGCTGGCCGACCGTTACCACGTGGTGCTCGTGATGCCGGACGGCGGTCACGAGAGCTGGTATATCGACAGCCCGTACGATCGGAGCAGTCGCTATGAAACCTACGTGGGCGACGAGGTCGTGTCGTACATCGACATGCATTTCCGCACGATCGCCACACGCGAGGCGCGCGCGATCACGGGCTTGAGCATGGGCGGTTTCGGCGCGCTGCGCATCGCGCTGGACCGGCCGGAGACGTTCGGCGCGGCCGGCAGCATTAGTGGCGCGGTCGATCCGCGCAAAACCGAAGACGAGCCCGGCATCGATCACGTGTTCGGCGATCCCATGCGGCACGCATCGTTCTGGAACAGCAACGCGATCGTGGATAGTGCGCAGGATTTCGAACATGCGCATATCGCGCTCACCATCGACTGCGGCGTGAGCGACTTCTTCGTGCAGTCCAACCGCACGCTGCACGAAAAGCTCGTCGAACTCGGCGTGCCTCACGACTACGCGGAACGACCCGGCGGCCACACCTGGTCCTACTGGTCGAACTCGATCCGCTACCAGGTGCTCTTTTTCGCCACGGCGTTCCAGCGCGCCGGCTGGCATCCGCAAGTGGTGTGATCCATCAGGACTCTCGCGCTTGTTCGGGCGCGTGCGCGACCTCGTCACGCGATGGTATCCACCACGCCGCCATCCACGCGCAACGCCGCACCCGTCGTCGCGGACGCCTCTTTCGAGCACACGTAGACGATCATGTTCGCGACTTCCTCCACGCTCGCCGCGCGCCGGATGATGGAAGAGGCCCGATGCGTCTGCACGAACTGCGCGGCGACTTCCTCGACCGTTCTTCCCGACGCGGCGACTTCGTCCTTGAGCATCTGCGCCACCCCTTCTGAAAGCGTCGGACCCGGCAGCACCGAATTGACCGTGACGCCGGTTCCCGCAAGGCGCTTCGCGAGGCCGCGTGCGAGCGCAAGCTGCGCGGTTTTCGTCATGCCGTAGTGGATCATGTCGGCGGGAATGTTCAGCCCCGACTCGGAAGAAATGAACACGATGCGCCCCCAGCCGCACGTGACCATCGCATTCGCATAGGCGCGCGAGAGGCGCACGCCCGACATCACGTTCGTTTCGAAAAAACGCAGCCATTCGGCATCGGGAATCTCGAAGAAGTCTTGTTGCTGAAAAACGCCGAGATTGTTCACGAGGATGTCCACCTGCGGGTGCGCCTTCACGAGCGCATCGCACCCCTGAGCATTCGACAGATCGCCGACAAAACCCTGCACACGCGCACCGGGCGCGGCAGTGCGCACGGCGGCCTCGGCATCGCGCACGTTTTCGGCGTGGCGGCTGCTGACGATCACGTCGGCGCCAGCGCTGGCGAGACCCTTGGCCGCCGCAAGACCAATGCCCGCTGCCGAACCGGTGACGAGCGCGAGTTTCCCAGTCAGATCGATTTTCATCCTGGCTCCTTGAGGGCGAAGGCCGGGTGCGGCCATCGTGATGTGAACCGGCAGTGTACTGCGCAAGGGAAACCAGCGTTTGCTCGTTGCGTTCTGGTTCAATCGAGAAAGACGCTGTGGTCTCAGGCGCCCATTTCCGGATCGCTCACGCTGTCCCTGCCGGTTTCGAGGCGGCCCGCGAAGCGCCGGATCACACCGTTTTCCGCGCTGAGCGTGAAGTCGTACCAACCGCCCGAGTCTGCGAGCGTCCAGTTCGACGGAACATGCCCGCCGGTGCGCAACGCATAGGTCCACGGTCCATCGTTGCGATAGGCATTGGCAGCGACGGTGACATTCGAGGCCGCGCGCCCGCGATTCGCGACGCTCAGGTTCAGCGCGTTGCCGGCGGCATCGTAGCGCACGCGTACTTCAGGGTTCGGACCGCGCACGACCGCGCGCACGTTGCCAGCGAATGCGCGATGAAAGCCGTTGGGTCCAAGCACCCACAGGCTGTATGCGCCGTCGTCCGCGGCAGTGGGCGTCCACGTGTCGTGCAGCGTCTTGCCTGCCTCCACGGTGTAGCGTCGTGGCGCCCTGTCGAGATGATGCTGGTCGTACACGTGAAATACGGCGCCGGCCGTCCCTTCGTTGCCGAATCCGAGTTGAACCTTGCCACGGTGGCCGTCGACGTTTGCATCCACGTGAAGACGATAGGGCAGTGCGCGCGAAGGCCGCGCCATGCGCGCCTGCTGCGGCAAGGTTTGCGCGCTGGGCGGCGGCACCGGCACGGGCTTGAGGGCATTTTGCTGCTTGTTTAGCGCATCGGCCTCGGCCTTGGTGGGTGCAGCAAACGCATGCGCAGTGTTTTCGTTCGGTGTGCTGAAGTTGAACGCAGAGGCGAGATTGCCGAATACCGCGCGCCGCCACGGGCTGATATTGGGCTCGCGTACGCCGAAGCGCAATTCGATGAAGCGCAGCACCGACGTGTGATCGAAGACCTCGGAGTTCACATGGCCGCCGGTGCTCCACGGCGAGACGACGACCATCGGCACACGCGGACCGGGGCCGAACGGCAGACCGTCGGGCTTGACCGGCTTGCCGTCGCCGGGAGGGTTCGGCATGGTGAAGTATTCGTGGCGCGTGCTGACGGTCGACTTGCCGGCGTACCCACCGCCCTTGACGGGCGAGGGCGGGCAGGGCGGCGGCATGTGATCGAAGAAGCAGTCGTTCTCGTCGAAGTTCACGAACAGTACGGTCTTGCTCCAGATGTCCGCGTTTTGCGTGAGCGCGTCGAGCAGCTTCTGGAGGTAATACGCGCCCTGTCCGGGCGTCGAGACAGCGGGATGTTCGGACCAGGCCTGCGGAGCGATGATCCAGCTCACCTGAGGCAACTGGTTTGCTGCGATGTCGTCCTTGAGCGCTTGCAGGAAACCGCCATCGGGCATCGTATTGCCGATGCCTTTGTATAGCGGTTCGCGCGCGTCGAGCGCGGTCGTCCACGGCACGTTGGGCGCGCCTTCGATTGCCTCGATAACCTGGCGATAGCTCGCGAACCCCGCGAGCGGATTGTCCGCGTAGTTATCGGGCTGGTTTTCGTAGACCTTCCACGTGACGCCGGCGGCCTGCAGGCGTTCCGGGTAAGTGGTCCATTTCAGGCCCGTGGACGGCGCAGCGATGTTGTCCCAGCCGTTGTTGTCGACCACGGCGTAGGGCGAGACGGTGGCGCCATTCGTGCCGGTGAAGAGGAAGAGCCGGTTCGGGTTGGTGCCGCCGTGCAGCGAGCAATAGTAGGCGTCGCAGATCGTGAAGGCATTGGCTAGCGCGAAATGGAACGGCAGATCGGAGGCCTGAAAATAGCCCATAGAGGCATCGCCCTTGAAGCTGGGCCAATGCGTCATGCGGCCGTGGTCCCAGGCCTCGTGTGCGTCGGCCCATGTGTGCGCGCCGCCCGCGAGCAACGCGTTGCCCTTGCGGTGGTCCAGATAGAACGGCAGCAGCGTGCGCGTGCCGTCGCTCTGCTCCCAGACGCTGGCACCATTGGGCAACGGAATGGTGATGCGATCCCCGAAACCTCGCACACCGGGCATCGTGCCGAAATAGTGATCGAACGAGCGGTTCTCCTGCATGAAGACGACGATGTGTTGCACATCCGCGATCGTGCCGGTGGCGTTGTTGGCGGGTATGGCGAGCGCCCGCTGGATGGCGGGCGGAAACAGGCTGAGCGTCGCGCCCGCGGCGGCGGCGCGCAGGAAATCGCGGCGGTCCATCGAGGTCATGGCGAGTACGTGTTCTTGTCGTTGTCTGCTCGAGCGATAGCATGACACGTCGGTGGCGCGGGCGCACCGAAACCGGTATGCAGTTTGGTTTGACGTGAGAGTCTGATCTGGAATGTGATTCGAAATGCTAATCAATCGTCGATAAATGGTGCAGCCTGCCTGCGTGGTTTTAAGAAGGATGAGGGAACAACGAAGTACCCGGGAGGGCGGGCCTTGCCGTCGCGCATCGATCACTCTTGCCGCCGCCGTCGAGGCGAGCGAAAGCGTCGCCGCGGAATCGGGTGCGTCAGGGCGTGGCGACCCGGTGGAGGATATCGAGCAGCTGCGAGACCGCGAAGGGCTTGCGCAGGAAGCCCACGACGTCGGCGTCGGGGGGCAAGGTGACGAGCGCGGACACGAGTACGAGCGGCACACTCGCGAGCTTGCTGCTGCGCCTCATTTCGCGCATGAGGGAGAGGCCGTCCATGTGCGGCATCATGCAGTCGGAGATGACGATATCGGGCGGATCGTCGAGCGCGCTTTGCAACGCGTCCGAACCATCCGCTGCGGTTCTGACCCGATAACCTTCCTGACCGACCAGTTCCTTGAGCG
>Ga0306920_100006760_pt1 | contig 15018 bp, 10 predicted proteins | sample flu12Cox44000170_FD_204666 | JGI IMG/M metagenome (GOLD analysis project Ga0306920, IMG submission 204666) | Lab enrichment of tropical soil microbial communities from Luquillo Experimental Forest, Puerto Rico - flux4day.12C.oxic.44.000.170 (v2)... | ecosystem: Environmental > Terrestrial >... | reverse complement strand
AAGCTGCGGGGTGATGCTGGAGAGGCGACCCGATCGACGGGACTGGCGCTCTATGAAACCGGTCCGTGGCCCGAAATCAGGTCGAGGTCGGCGTCAGGAACGGCTCCGAGGAACAGCGTTTCGCCCGTTTCCGGTTCCGTGACCTCGACTTCGTAAGCATCGTCGTAGACCTCGACGATGTAGCCGACCGAGCCCTCTGGGGCGCCATTGGCCCGATGCTGATCGCTCCGGAAACGGACTTCCGAATAGTTCGGCCAACGATCTGGCACACCCATAGTTTTCCATCTGCGCGTACCGGCCCCGACCGGTCAGTCGGCCCAAAGAGAGCGCCGATCGGGCGGATATCGCGTGTCGCTACTATCCCGTCCGTCACAACGCGTGACCTTGATAGCCGTCACCGGGCAGTCCGTGATGCCGCGACTGCGCACGTTGCGGTGACCGAGGCCCAGGACTCAGTCAAGGCGGGGAAAGTAACAGCAGTGCTCATCAAGCGCTGCCGCTACATCACCAAATTACGAGGTCGCTAACACCCGCCTGAGTGACTAAGTGAGTGACAACCGCAGGAAATACCGTCGTACGCCAAGGAACACCGACAGACTGTCTGGGCAGGTCAGAAGCCCAAAGAGGGCTAGTCAGCAAGGCTAGGTGCTTGCTTCGGGACGAAGAGGCCGCCGGTTCAAATCCGGCCACCCCCACCACAAAGCTGCAGGTAGTAGCGCTATTTCACGGCTAATTTTGGCTGCCCATCCTGACCCTTTTCCTAATAAGAGCGAACGGGAGCCGACCGTGTCCAGCCCGCCTCGCTGACCAGCGGTAACGCCCCTTTTTTCGCGAGGTGCGTGGGAGCGGCGGCGTCAGAAAGTCGGATTCGGCTTCTGGTGCGACCCCCCCTGAGCACACCAGATAAGGACTGCTGGGCACTTCGCACATCTACGCGCCGATCAACCACTTCTGCGCGTCTCCCTCGCGGGGAGCCGGCCCGCCGGTGGGGTACTGCCGAGGGCTCCCGGTCAACGGCTGAGGGTTGGTGCGGTCAGGACCTACACTGTCGGCTACATGCCGGGGTTTGACCAGGGTTTACGTGCGGTCGTGGGGAGCGTTGCGTGGGGTGTGGGCGGTGCGGTGCGGCTTTGGAGGAGGGCGACCGGTTCTGCGGGGATTGCGGGGCTCCGGTGGGCGGCTGCCCGTCGTGCGGTCAGCCGCTGACTGCGGGGAAGCGCTTTTGCCGCGCCTGCGGGCACCAGCTAGCTGATTCGGGGTCAGCGGCACCGGTAGCGCCTTCGATGGCGCCGGGTGGTGGGCGGGTGCCGGTGGCGGAGCGGCGGGTTTGTTCGGTGCTGTTTTGCGACGTGGCGGGGTTCACCCCGTTGTCGGAGTCGCGGGATCCGGAGTCGGTGCGGGAGCTGCTGTCCCGCTATTTCGAGGTGTCCCGCACCGTAATCGGCCGGTACGGCGGGGTGGTGGAGAAGTTCATCGGGGATGCGGTGATGGCGGTGTGGGGCACCCCGGTCGCAGCGGAAGGGGACGCCGAGCGGGCGGTGCGGGCCGCGCTGGACCTGGTGGCCTCAGTGGCGGAGCTGGGCGCGGAGGCGGGGGTGCCGGGCCTGGCGGCCCGGTGCGGGGTGGTCACCGGGGAGGTCGCAGTGACGCTGGGCGCGGTCGGTGAGGGGATGGTGGCGGGGGATGCGGTGAACACCGCAGCCCGGGTGCAGGCGGCAGCCGGGCCGGGGCAGCTGCTGACCGATGGGCCGACGCAGCGCCTGGCGGGCAGTGCGATCGGGTTCGCCGATGCCGGGGAGCATGCGCTGAAGGGCAAGGCGGAGCCGGTGCGGTTGTGGCGGGCGACCCGGGTGTTGGCCGGGGTGGGCGGGTCGCAGCGGGTGGATGGGCTGGAGGCGCCGCTGACCGGGCGGGACGCCGAGCTGCGCACGGTCAAGGAGCTGTTCCACGCCGCGGCCGGGCGGCGGGTGCCGCGGCTGGTGCTGGTGTCCGGGCCGGCCGGGGTGGGCAAGTCCCGGCTGGGCTGGGAGTTCGAGAAGTACCTCGATGGCCTGGTGGAGGACGTGTGGTGGCACCGGGGGCGGTGCCTGTCCTACGGGGACGGGGTGGCGTTTTGGGCGCTGTCCGAGATGGTCCGCCAGCGGCTGGGTATCGCCGAGGAAGACCCGGGCGATGTGGCCGCGGCCAGGCTTGCCGCAGGACTGGAGGAATTCGTCCCCGACCCGGCCGAGCGGGCCTATGTCGGCGTGCGGCTCGGCCGGATGCTGGGGGTGGCGTTCACCGGGGATGGCGGGGGGCCGCTGGCCCGGGAGGAGCTGTTCGCCGGGTGGCGGCTGTTCTTTGAGCGGCTGGCCGCGGTGCGGCCGGTGCTGCTGGTGGTGGAGGACGCCCAGCACGCCGACGCCGGGCTGCTGGACTTCCTGGATTACCTGGTCGACTGGGTGCGGGACCTACCGGTGTACGTGCTGGTGTTCGCCCGCCCCGAGCTGGGTGAGATCCGGTCCGCGTTCGGGACCGGGCGAAACCGGACCGCCCTGACGCTGGACCCGCTGGATACGGCGTCGATGGATGCTCTGGTGGAGGCGCTGGTGCCGGGGATGCCGGGCCCGGCGCGGGCGAAGATCACCGCCCACGCGCAGGGGATTCCGCTGTTCGGGGTGGAAACCATCCGCTCGCTGATCGACCACGACATCGTCCAGCCCATCGAGGGGGTCTACCGGCTGGTCGGCGACGTCGGCCAGCTGGCGGTGCCGGACAGCTTGCACGCGCTGCTGGCCGCCCGGCTGGATGCCCTGGCCCCGGGGGTGCGGCGGCTGGTCGCCGACGCCGCGGTGCTCGGCATCACCTTCCCGGCGGACGCCCTGGTCGCGGTGTCCGGGCAAGATGAGACCGCGGTGCGGGCCGCGTTGGATGAGCTGGTGCGCCGGGAAGTGCTCACCGTGTCCGCCGACCCGCTGTCGCCGGAGAAGGGCAGCTACCGGTTCACCCACCAGATGCTGCGCCAGGTCGCCTACGACACCCTGTCCCGCCGCGACCGCAAGACCCGCCACCTGGCGGTGGCCGCGCACCTGCGCGCGACGTTCCCCGGCGACGGCGAGGAAGTCACCGACGTGATCGCCCGCCACTACCTCGACGCCCTCGACGCGATCCCCGATGCCCACGGCGCCGGGGAAATCCGCGGCCAGGCCATCACCGCGCTGACCCGCGCGGCCCAGCGGGCCGACCGCACCGGCGCCCCCGGCCTGGCCGCCGCCAGCTACGCTTCGGCCGCCCAGCTCACCCAAGCAGGCACACCGGACGGGGGGCCGACCGCCGCCGCGTTGTGGGAACACGCCGCGAGCGCCGCCCTCACCAACGCCGACTGGGCGACCGCCCTCGAGCAGGCCGGCCAGGCCCAGGAACTCTACCAGCAGCACGGCGATACCCGGGCCGCCGCCCGCACCCAGACCATCGCCGGCGAGGCGCTGCGCCGGTGGGGCCGGTACGCCCAGGCGCGCGAGCAACTCACCGCCGCCGTGGCGGTGCTGCGGGGTAACCCCGGCACCGACACCGTCCAGGCCCTCGGAGAACTCGCGGCGCTGGAGGCGTTCGCCGGCACATCGGAGGCGGACGCGCTGACCGCCGAGGCCCTCACTCTTGGCCAGGCCCTCGCCGTGGACGACGCCACCCTCGCAGAGCTGTTTACTACCAGCGGCGTCCGCCACTCCAACGCGGGGCGGCGGCCGCAGGGGGCCGCCTACTACCGGGAGGCGGCCCGGCTCGCCGAGCAGGCCGGCGACACCCTCCGGCTGGGCCGCGCGCTGGGCTACCTGGCCGACGTAGTCACCGGCACCGACCCCACCGCCGGCGCCGAGGCCGCCCGGGCCGGCGCCGCCCATTCGCGCCGCGCCGGCGCCCGCGACCCCCTCGCGGTTGCGGTCGCGAACCTGGCCCAGGCGCTGCTGATGACCGGCGACTGGGACACCGCCGAAGCCGAGCTGGCCCAGGCCATCGACGGCGACGGTCTGGCCGACCTGGAATACCTGGCCTGCTACCGGGCCTGGGTGGCGGCGCTGCGCGGCGACACCGAAACGGCCCAGGCGATCTTGGCCGGGCTGGGTGACCTGCGGGCCAGCGAAGACCCCCAGGACCAGGCGCTCATCGCGGTCGTGGAGGGATTCACCGCCGCTGGCCACCAGCCCGCCGCCGCGCTGCGCTGCGCCCGCGCCGCGCTCGGCCGGGTCGGCGCCCTGGGCATCAGCCACGAGTACCTCCGCTGGGCGTGGCCGCTGGCCGCCCGCACCGCGCACGACCTCGCCGACACCGCCACCACCAACGACGTGCTCGCCCTGCTCGACGGCTACCAGCCCGGGCACCTGGCCCCGATGCAGCGCGCCGAGCGCGACCTGGCCCGCGCCCGCCTGGCCTCCGCCGACGGCAGCCCGGACGCAGGCGCGGCGATCGCCGCCGCGATCACCGGGCTGCGCCAGCACTCCACCCCCTATCACCTGGCTCACGGCCTGCTCGACCACGCCGGGCACCTGCTCCGCACCGGCGACGACGAGGCCGGTGAGGTGGCGATCGGCGAGGCCCGCAGCATCGCCGGCCGGCTGGGCTGCCAGCCGCTGCTGGACCGCGCGGACACCACCCAGCCCGCCGCGCCCCACGCCACGGCTTCCTGACGACGGCGAGAACCAAGCCTCGTGAGCGAGCCAACGATCCAAGACCTGAACGTCGTCCCGGGACGGTTCACGGCTCACCAGCAGTACCCGGCAGGCCGCATCTCGTCGTGCGCGGTGAGCGCGCCCGCAGGTAGGCTCCGCGTGCCATTGCGCGTACCGAGTGAATCTGGACGGAGGAGAGTCACATGCCACTTTTCGGCAACAAGCCCGCCGGCGATGCGGCTGGCTGGGAGCCGCAGGCCGCGGACAGCAGGCTGGCCCACACCGCCGGCGCCGATCCGGCGGGCGTTTTCACCTCGGACTTGTCGGTCTCGGAGTACGTGCTGCTCGGCGAGGCTGGGTTCGAGCCGCTTGGCTTCGTGGTCGGATCGTCGATCTACCACATTGGCCTGCAGGTCGGAAGATGGTCGCAGAACCAGGAACTGCAGATCCTGACTCAGGCGATGTACAACGCCAGGGAACTGGCCATGGCCAGGATGCGGGCCGAGGCCGACCATCTGGGGGCTGATGGCATCGTCGGCGTTCAACTGCGAATGCAGAGCTACGCCTGGGGGCAGGGCGTCCTGGAGTTCATCGCCACCGGGACTGCGGTGCGCGCGTTGGGCAGCGGCGGCACCGGCACTGCGGGCGCCCATCGGGCCCCGGACGGCCGGGCGTTCACCTCGGACCTGCCGGCTCAGGACTTCTTCCGGCTGCTGGCTGCCGGCGCGGTGCCGGTGGCGTTCGTGCTCGGAGTCTGCGTGTACCACATCGCCCATCAGTCGGCGCTGCAGTCGCTGCGGCAGGCCGGACAGAACCAGGAGATGGTGGTCTTCACCCAGGGCATCTATGAGGCCCGGGAGCTCGCGCTGGCCAGGATGCAGGCGGAGACAGCGCAGGCTGGGTCCTCGGGCATCGTCGGGGTAACCGTCGACGTCAACAATCACGTCTGGGGCGAGCACGCTACCGAATTCCTCGCTACCGGAACCGCCATCCGGCGCCTCGGCGATGAACACCGGCTCCCCGACACCTCGCCGAAGCCCACCTTCACTCTGGGGCTCGACAGCTAGGCAGCCGGCCTTCCAGGCAACGCACTGACACGGCTCGGCCGAACGGATATCGCGTGGCTGACGCCCTGAACGGGCATCCCGCCAGGGATACAAAAGCTAACTGCCGGGCTTGACGGCCCCACCACTTGATTGGTCCCGGCTCAGCGAGGCATCCGCGGCACCCGGGCCTACCGCCGGGTCGGCGTGCTGGCGGGCTCACAGCGCGATCAGGCAGCCGTCCCAGTACGCCTCGACCCGGGGGCGCCGCCTGCCCCGCAGGCCTATCTCCAGCACGTCTGGCAGCGTGCCCGCCGGAGCCCGGAACCAGATGTCCAGCCCGTCGGCCGGGGCGAGGCGGAAGCCCGACATGCCCTGCGGCGGGTCGGTGGCCGCGTGCATGTACGCCGGGGTCCCCTGGCAGCACATCCGCGGGCGGGCCGCCCAGACCCACAGCCGACCGCCGCGGGCACGGACGAAATCGGCTGCCTCGGGGCTCACCTCCACCCTCACCATCACACGATAACTTCCGGCCGGGGCCGATCCCAAGTGAGGACCGGCCCGATGTAGGTAGGTCAACGTCGTACTTCTAAATGTGCTGGAACTGAAGACTGCGTCACCCTGCTCCGAACCCGCGTCCCCGACATCGACGACGCCACCGCGGCTGGCTGCCAAGCAGTGGCCGGCGCGTCGGGGATCGGGTTGTTGGCGGTCCCGCGCCAGGCGCGCGCTGAGAGGACATGGTTTGCCGTGCGTTGATGTCTGGCTGGGTGCGGTGGAAGTCTGGCCGTGGCCTGCCAGGAGTCTCTGCCGCTGATGCCGGTCGGCGCCGGAGCGAGTGCCGCCGCAACATGGACGGTTGGGCAAGGTCGGGCTGCGGGGAGCTACTCTCGGGAAGCCGGTGTACGGCGGGCTGATGCCGCCTGGTTCGCTGGCAGGGCATCGTGGTGTTGCGTCGGGAGGCAAGCGTGCTGGCGGGCTCGGTTCCTTGCGTGGTGCGCCGCCCGCTGGGCTGGGATCTTGCCCCGGTCGAGGTTCTGCGGCTGGTGCGGTCGGATGCGCACCCGGTTGCGCTGTTCGGGACCTGGGCTGACGGCACCGATGTGATCAGCTCAGAGCCGGTGCGGGTGGCCAGCCCGCCCTGCTCCCTGGGGGAGGTGGTCGACTCGCCGGTCCTCCCTGGCACTGCGGGCGCAGGCGGCGGTGCTGGCCGCCCCCGGTGGCTGGGAGCGGGCGCGGCGGAGCCTGCTATGCCCGCGTTCGGCGGCGGCTGGATCGGCTATCTGGGTTTCGGCCATTCCGCCGAGGTGCTGCCGGTGCCCCCCGCCCCTGGCGGGCCGCGGCAGTTGCCGGCATGGTGGTTTGGCTATTACGACCATGCCTTGTGCCGCGACCGGTCGACGGGGAGGTGGTTCTTCGAGGCGCTGTGGACCGCTGACCGGGAAGACGCCCTGGAGCGCCGGTTTGAGGAGTTGTCCCGCCGGGCTTGCGCCCCGGTGCCGCCGGCTCGCGGCTACCGCTGCGGGGATTTCCTGCTGACGCCATCGGCGGCGGAGCACAAGGCGGCGGTCGGTCGGGCCGTGGACTACATCTGGCGGGGCGATATCTTCCAGGCGAATATCTGCCTGCGGCTGGAGGCCAGCTACGCCGGCGACCCGCTGGACGCGTTCTGCCAAGCGGCCGGGGCCCTGCGGCCGCCGTACGCCGCCTTCATCCGCATCCCTGGCGGCGCACTGGCCAGCCTGTCGCCAGAGCTGTTCTTGCGCCGGACGGGCCGGGCCGTGGTGACCCGGCCGGTCAAGGGCACGCACCGGCGGTCGGCGCACCGGCGGCTGGCTGCCCGACAGCGCGCCGAGCTAGAGCGCTCGGCTAAGAACCGCGCCGAGAACGTGATGATCGTCGACCTGATGCGCAATGACCTGAGCCGGGTCTGCGCCGCGGGCGGTGTGGGGGTCCCGCGGCTGCTGGCCGCGGAGGCCCATCCGGGCCTGTGGCATCTGGTGTCCGAGGTGCGCGGAACGCTCCGCCCCGCGGGGGGCGACGGCGATCTCCTTCGCGCGTGCTTCCCGCCCGGATCGGTCACCGGCGCCCCGAAGGTACGGGCGGTGCAGATTATCCACGAGCTGGAGGCGACGCCGCGGGAGATATACACCGGCGCCGTCGGGTATCGCAGCCCGGTAGCGGGCCTAGAGCTGAATGTCGCCATCCGCACATTCGAATTCTGTGAGGGGCGAGTGTGGCTGGGCAGCGGCGGCGGCATTGTCGCGGATTCGGCGCCCCGCGCCGAGTATGCCGAGTGCCTGCTCAAGGCTGGCCCGCTGGTACGCGCCATCGGCGGCCGCATCAGCTTCCCGCGGCCCGCGCCTGCAGCACGGGCCAGTGCCGATGGTGCCGGGAACGGGGATCCCCGGCGGCCGCGGCCGGCCGCCGGGGTATTCACCTCGCTGCTGGTCACCAGCGGGGACGCTCGCGGCCTGGCCGGCCATGTCGCCCGGCTGGACGCCAGCGCCCGGCACCTTTTCGGCAAGGGCCTGCCCCCGGCCCTGCACGTCAGCCTCGCGGCCACTCTCACCCAGAACCCGACCGGGCGGCTGCGGATCACAGTGCAGCCGGCCGGCGGGCCGCTGCGGGCCCTGGTCGAGGTAGTGCCGCTGGACCAGCCACCCGCGCAGCTAAGCCTGCGGCCGGCGGTTATCGAAGGCGGCCTCGGCGCGCACAAGTGGGCCGACCGGCGGCTGCTGGCGGATCTGTCCCGCTCCATGGGCCTGCGGCCCGGCGAGCAGCTGCTGATCGAGGACGTTGACGGTGACGTGCTGGAGACCGACCGGGCGAACATTTTCGCTGTGATCGGCGGGATACTGCACACTCCGCCCGCGGACGGGCGGCTGCTGCCCGGCGTGGCCAGGGCCGTCGTGCTGCGCGCGGCCCGCCTGGCGGGCCTGGGCGTCCGCGTGACGCGGATCGGCAGGGACCAGCTGCTGGCCGCCAGCGAAGTGTTCGTCACCAACGCCGTCCACGGCGCCCGGCCCGTCGCCTCGCTCGCCGGCAGCCCGGCAGCCTGGCCCGCCGGCCCGGTCGCCAGCCAGATGGCAGCGGCCCTCACCGGGCAGCCACTGTCTCGCCCTGACCCCGCCACCGCCCGCCACCCGGCTCGCACCCCGCCGGCGGCGCGCCGGCGAAGGCGGCCACGCCGCGCCCGGCCGGTCACCGTGCTGATCGACAACTACGACTCGTTCACCTACAACCTCGCGCACATGCTCGACGCCTGCGGCTGCGGGGTGGAGGTGGTCCGCAACGACGAGGTGACCGCTGAGCAGGTCGCCTCGTCCGGCCTGGCCGGCGTGGTGATCTCACCGGGGCCGTGCGCCCCCGCCGACGCCGGCATCAGCATCGATGTGGTGCGGATCTGCGGCGGCCAGGTACCGGTGCTGGGCATCTGCCTTGGACACCAGGCGATCGCCGCCGCGTTCGGGGCCAAGATCGTTCCCGCGCCGCGCCCCGTGCACGGCCAGACCTCCAAGATCACCCACGATGGCCGCGGCTTCCTGGCCGGCCTGCCGCAGCCATTCCAGGCCACCCGTTACCACTCGCTGATAGTCGACCGGCACACCCTGCCCCCCTTCCTTGCTATCACCGCCACGGCCGACGGCCAGATCCCGATGGGACTGCGGCACGCCACCCAGCCGACCGAGGGCGTCCAGTTCCACCCCGAATCGATCCTGACCACCTGCGGCCAGACCATCATCCGCAACTTCGCCCAGGCCATCCCGCGCCGCAAGTAGCCGCGCCCGGCCCGACACGCGCCAGGCTGCGCCAGATCGACCCGTTACGCGTGACTCAGCCAATAACTGCGGAGGAGCTACTCGCCGCGCCGAACACTTCGGCGGCGCGGCGGGCGTTCTCCGTGGCCTTCGGCACCACTCAGTGCGATGGCGTCTGTAGCTGCAGCCCGTGCGGCGCGTAGTCGCCTCGTAGTGGACGCCGCACCAGGCGCGTGATGTCGATTGGCTATCGCATCAGGCGGCGCCCAGCTGCGAAGACCCCCACGACGCGCAATCTCGGTGACTGGCACTCCTGAACCGGCATGCCAGGTCGACGGCGGCCGCACCCCCCGAAGGGCCGTCTGGGCGGGCGGGCGAGATCTGGGGCTCGGGATTGACGGGGCACCGCTTGCGCTTCCCTTTCCCGGCGTGCCAACGTCTGCTCGGCCACTGAACGCAGAAGGCGGGAGCTCCCCAGGGCCCGGCCAGGAACGTGGGTTGACGGACGTCGGCCTGGCACGATCAGGATGGAGTCATCATGGCCTCGCAAAAGCCTTCAGCGGTCGGCTGGGTGGATTACCGGCCCGTTCTCGACCGCGTGGCCGACGCCGCGCGGGGCCTGCTCGGTGGCGGACGCGTGGCGGATCAGATACCTGTGCTCGCCGGCGCCGATCCGCACGCGTTCGGTCTGGCCGTGGCGACCGTCGAGGGCGAAGTGCACGGGGTCGGGGAGTGGCGCCGGCGATTCTCGATCCAGAGCATCTCCAAGGTGTTCACGCTCGCCCTGGTGATCGAGAAAGACGGCGAGGCACTCTGGACTCGGGTCGGACGCGAGCCGTCGGGCACACCATTTAACTCGCTTGTCCAGCTCGAGTACGAACATGGAATCCCGCGCAATCCATTCATCAATGCCGGCGCTCTGGTCATCACCGACCGCCTGCTGACGCTCACCGGAGACGCGTGCGGCGCCGTCGAGCGATTCCTGCGGTCAGAGTGCGCCTGCCCAGAGATCGCTAGCGATCAAGCGGTTGCGTCCTCGGAAGCTGAGCACGGCCACCGGAACGCCGCACTGGCTCATTTCCTGGCGAGCTACGGCAACCTTGAAAACCCGGTCGGTCGCGTCCTTGATCACTACGTCCGCCACTGCGCGATCGCGATGAGCTGCGCCGAGCTCGCTTTGGCCGGAGGCTTCCTGGCGCGTCACGGCGTGCGCCGCGACGGCTCCCGGTTGATGTCACGCAGTGACGCCAAGCGCATCAACGCGATCATGCTGACGTGCGGTACGTACGATGCGGCCGGCGAGTTCGCTTACCGGGTCGGTGTGCCGGCCAAGAGCGGCGTTGCCGGAGGCATCCTCGCGATCATTCCGGGGCGCTGCAGTTTGTGCGTGTGGAGTCCGGGTCTCGACGACAAAGGTAACTCGATCGCGGGGATCGCAGCTCTCGACGCGTTCACGACCCTGACCGGCTGGTCGGTGTTCTAGCCGACACCCGGGCAGGGCTGTCTTCAGGTACGGCCGGGTTCGCCGGATCGGCGGCGGGCGCACGCCGCAGAGCTGCTCCGCAACCAGCGGCTCGGACTGTTCGCTAACCCGAAGTTCCCCCCAAGCCGATGAGCCAACGCGTTTGCGCAGCTGGTAGGGCCCTTGATCACGGCAATTACATGACTACGTAGTCATGAGCCGAACGTGTTTCACCTGGTCAGCGCCCATGTCGGCTCGCCGCCAGGGGGAGCTACGGGCTAACGGCGACGCGGTGGTGGCCGACGTTGAGGTGGAGGCTGGTAGTCCGGCTGAGGTCCCCGATTTTCTGGGGGCCCGGCGGATGATCTGAACTCACGGCAGGGATGGCCTGGCGCCCGGCGAGGTCCGGCAGTTTGCTGGATGCGGTGCCTGGGTTTAGATGATCCGGTGGCGGCGCGGCCTGATGGCGGCGCTGAGGGCGACGGCGGCGCACAGCAGTGGCCCGGCGAACCACAGTGCCAGCGCGGAGGGATAGCTAAGATCGTTGAGGTCGAGCAACAATCGAAGTCCGCCCAGGTCTAGGGTGGCTGACCAGAAGACGATCGGGTAGAACGTGGCGGCGAGCAGCAGCCGGAAGGAGCGGCTCAGCCGCAGTGCCTGGCCCAGCCTGTTGACGGCGAAGATGAGGATCACCAAGAGCCCCAGGGCTGCCAGCGAGCCCTGGACGCGGTCCGACATGACCACGAAGCAGGTTTGCGCGGCTACGGCGGCTGGCAGGACGGCCCAGTGACCCCAGTGCACGAGGCGGCGGCCGTGCCGTGGTCCCGGCGAGGCGATCAGCGCGGCTGCTTCCAGCAGGTATACGCTCAGGCCGGCCCCTAGGTTCAACCTGACGAGAAGACCGAGTCCCGGAATCCGGTTGGCGCCGAGCCACAGGAAGGCGACCGAGAGCGCGAGCGCGGCCAGCGCCGTCTTACGTCGGCCGGCCATTACCAGGACGACGATGACTGCCTCGATGGCCACCAGGGACATCACTGCAGCCGGGTTTGGGTTTATCGGCAGCTCGAGGACGATGCCGGTGATGGTGGTGAGGAGCAGGAGCACCGGGCCGACCAGGCTGTAGGCGGCCAGCGCATCCGACCAGCCCTGGCGGGCGGACCGGGAATTATCGAGGTGCAGCCGCATCCCCAGCCCGTTCCAGACCAGGTCCGCGGACTCGAGGAGCCCGGGCCGGTGCTGACCGTCGCTGGTGCTGGCCAGCAGCACCCCGAGCAGTTCCTCGCCGTGCTCATCCCGGAACCTGCGCGGGTAGCAGGCCAGCAGCCGCCGGTAGCCGCGCTCCAGGCCCGTGCCCCCGGTCATGTGGCACCCCGGGCCGGGTTCAGCCGGGCCAGAGCCACGGCGGCGTTGGCTTGCAGCTGGGCCGCCTCGGCGGCGAGCCGGGCGCTCCCGGCGGGAGTGAGCCGGTAGTACCGGCGCAGCCGGGTCTCCACCACTTCTTCGTGGTCCACCTCGATCAGCTCGTCGGCGCGCAGCCGGTCCAGCGCGGTGTACAGCGTCCCCGGCCGCAGCCTGACCCGGCCGCGGGAGATCTGCTGAACGTCGCTGAGGATCCCGTACCCGTGCTGGGCCCTCGCCGCCAGCGCGGTCAGGATCAGGAACGTCGCCTCCTGCATCGCCCGGCTAGTCACAGTACCGGTATATAACGCTGGACTGAGTATTGCAAGTCGTGTTCTCAGGTATGGCGCCGGCACGCCACGCGGCAGTTCGGCAACCGGCCAGCCAAGGGACGAAGAAGAGGCTCGTGCCGGCGCCAGGGCCCGCCTCTGGGCGATGGCTTGCCCGGCCAGTTCGCAGCACTGAATGATGATCCATGCCAGCGCCCAGCCGACCGCGATCACCAGGCAAACCATGCCGATGATCAAGTAAGCGGGAATAGCGATCAAGAACGGCAGATACACCCGCGCATTAGGGAAATAGCCTCCGGATGACGGGTGTCAGGACGCTTTCCGCTTAGTCCGTTTCTGGCTGGCGGCTCTGATCTGCAGGTGCTCGCGCACCACGTCAAGCACCATGTCACGCCGCGGATCCGCCGGGTGCTCGCAGTAGCCGCAAGCGCACCATGACGGGGCCTCGCACACATGCGGGGGCGACCCGGCGCACGGGGTGCACACCCGCAAGCCGTGCTCGCTGACGTGCGGTGATTCCGGCACAGCACCACGCTATTTCGGCATGCAAGACAAAGCTACCGGGGGTAAGGGAGTTCTCACTTACCGCATGAGGCAGCGCAGGGACGTTCGTCGCGAGCGGTAGCCCGTGCGCCGCTCATGCGCCAAGAGCGTGCATTGCGGTGGAGACGCCCTGGCAACGCCGCTACGTCGCCCGCTTCCGGTAACGCCCTGCCCATCCGCATCCGCTCCCCCGGCCGCCGCGCCAAACCTCGCGGACGCCCGGCGCAGTTTTGAACGGGCCCTGAACCAGATCTTCGCCAAGTGGCCAGCTAGGCGCACCAGCGCCAGCGGAACCAGTAACCTCCGCCATTAAAGATCTTTAGTAGGCCAGTTCGGGCTACTCGGGACCGGGATGATCGCCCGCCGGTGCACGCGATGCCGCCGTGGCTGGCGATTGTGCTGCCGGTGGGCGGCATCGTGCTTCTTGCCATCACGGTGTTGCAGGTGTCCAACTACCGCCGTGCGGCCAAAGCGTTCCCGGGGATGCTCGAAAAAGGGACCTCACAGATCTTCAAAGAGGCGCTGTCGGCGGCCAGCAAGACCGGCCCGGGCGCGGCCGAGGAGCAGGTGCCTTCAAGTGATGGCAACGCCTAAAACGCCCTGAACAGCGCGCACCAGCAACCCGGCGGCCCATCGTGGTCGTCTAGGAGAACCTGAACACCCAGGTCAGCCGCGCGATCGCCGGCACCCGGCTCGCCTTCACGCCCTTCTGTAACCCCACGATTGAAGATGTTTAGCGCCGGGACGGGCAACGCTGGTTTGCCCTATTCCGCCGCGACCGATACGGCTCTGCAGCGAAGCCTGATCCGTCGTTCTGTCGCGGCACTCAGGCGTGGGCAGAGGCGTTGAGTACCATGCGGCCCATGACCGGGAAACGAGCCGGCACACTGCTAGAGCTGATGTACCGAATCGAATACTTCACCCTTGCCCGCGCCTGGGAGGACCTGACCGATGATGAGTTCTTCTGGGAACCATTCACGATGACTTGGAGCATTCGCCGGCAAGACCAGTGCAGGACACCGAACCCGTTCGGAGCCGGCGAATGGGTGGCCGACTTCGAGATCCCTGAGCCAGCTCCGGTCCCGATGACCACCATCGCCTGGCTGTACTGGCACATAGGGTCGATGCCAGGCCGTCTGTGCGACATCGACCTCTTGGGCGGGACGCGCACCATGGCCAGCGGCTGGACGTCCCCCTACCTCACCCATCACCCGATCTTCACCAGCGCCGCCGAGGCCGTCAACCAGTTGCGTGACGGCTGGCAGAGACTCCGCGAGGCGATCGAGCGGGCCGGTGACGACCAGCTCGAAGTGACGGCCGCTGGGTACACGTATGCCGCGGAGCCGCCAAGAGGCGGCCTGTGCGTTTCCGGCCCGCCGGGTCCCGCGCACCCGGCCACGCACTTCATCGCGGGCACGCTCACCGAGGTAGGTCACCACGGTAGTCAAATCGGCGCTCTGCGCGATCTTTACGCGTGGCGACACATCGACCGCCGCGCCGATACGGCGACTTGAGAGGATCACGGTCACGGCATTAGCTGAGTCAGGGGTCTCCATTTAACCGGAGTGGCCCCAAGATCTTGGCGCGGCCGACTGCCACGACCACAGCATCTCGTGGTCCTCGCTCGTCTGCTCCGCTCAAGTGGAGACCCCCTAGCTGAATAACTAAGGCGGTAGCACGGCACGGCTGGCAAGCAACCAGGTGATCGTGAAGTCGTGTGCCCCGGGCAGCGGGCGAGGCCGTCGCTCAGGAGGGGCGGGTCCTTGGCGAGGACAGCGCGCACGGTACCTCCATGACGATCATGGTCGGCCCGCCGGGCGGGCTGCTCACCGCCAGGATGCCGTCGAATGAACCCAGCCGCCGCTCGATCCCGGCGAG
>Ga0306920_100006758_pt1 | contig 15020 bp, 11 predicted proteins | sample flu12Cox44000170_FD_204666 | JGI IMG/M metagenome (GOLD analysis project Ga0306920, IMG submission 204666) | Lab enrichment of tropical soil microbial communities from Luquillo Experimental Forest, Puerto Rico - flux4day.12C.oxic.44.000.170 (v2)... | ecosystem: Environmental > Terrestrial >... | reverse complement strand
ATGCCGGCGACTTTTCGAGCACGGCCGCGGCGGTGTCGCCGAAGAACAGCTTGTCGCCCGGGCGGCGGCTCACCCCCATGACGATCAGGTCGTGCCCGCGTTGCTTCACCTCGGCGAGGATCGCCTCGTGTGGCGCCACGTCGGTGTGCACGGCGGTTCGCGTCGTCACGTCGTGGCGGTCGGCCATTTCGACGACGTCCCTCATGATCGCCTGCTCCCGCCGGCGGGCGCGAAAGCCGCGACGCTTGCGTCCGTTACTTGTGCCGGTGGTGGCGACGTAGAGCGCCGTGATCGGACGGTCGCTGGCGCGCGCGATGGCGATTGCGACGTCGGCGGCCCGGCGCGACACCTCGTTTCCGGTCACCGGCACGAGGATGTGCAACGGACTTTGCTGCGGGTGCTTAAGATGATCGTCGCTCCCGGCCACGATTGCGAGCGGCCCTTCGAGGGCTGAAGCGATGTGGCTGACGTCCTGATGAAAGCCGTTCTTGACGCGCGTGTTTTCGACGCCCACGACGAGAAGGTCGTATCCCTTTTTTGCCTCTTTCGCGACGGCCTCCCCGGTCGGAGCGTGATGCTTGCGTATCGTGACGTCGACCGGCGCGGGCTCGTCGTCGCCGCCCTGCGCAAGCGTGGTGTCCTCGGCGGCCGCCTTGACGGCTTCCTCGACGCGATCTTCCTTCGTCTTTTCTTGTTTGCCGCCGGTCTTGTCGCCGTCCGACAGCGGCAGGACCGTGATCGCGATGCCGCCCGTTCCGGCCAAGAGCCCCGCAAGGCGCCCCGCGAACTTACCGTTCGGACTCTGGTCGACTGCGAGCAGCAGGCGTTCGAGATTGGAAACGAAGCCACGGGCCTCGTGCTCCTCGCGCTCCAACCGCTGCTTCTCCGCCTTGCTCAGCGGCACGCGCCCCAAGGCCCAGCGCAGCATCGGCGGCATGGCCATGGTGGTCGCAACCGCCATGGTAACGATCATGGTGAAGAGGTCTTGCGTGAGCGCGCCCATCGACAATCCGATCGTGGCGACGATCACCTCGGTCGAGCCGCGTGCGTTCATGCCGCAAGCGAGCGCGAAGGCCTCGCGCCGGGTCAGCCCGCCGAATTCGCCGCCGATGAACGCGCCGGCAAATTTGCCGAAGCTCGCAATCGCGATCAGGCCCAGCGTCATGAGGAAGAGGGTCGCATCCTTCAGGACGGTGAGATCGGCAGATAGTCCGGCGATGCCGAAGAAGACCGGCATGAAGAACGCCAGGATGAGGCCGCGCAGCTGCTCATCGATGTGCTTGCTGAGAATCGGCGATTCCCCGACCAGTACCCCCGCGACGAAGGCGCCGAGCACTGTGTGCACGCCGATGAAATGCGTGGTCAACGCCATGATTCCCATGATCACCAGAATCATCGTGATCACGGGGAAGTCGCTTTCGAAATTGTCGTTGGTCCAGCGGATCAGGAAATAGACGATCCGGCGGCCGAAGGTGAAGCTCGCGATCAGGAACACGGCGGTCCCCAAGACGCTCTTGGCAACGCTCATGGGGTCGATCGTGCCTGCTTGCGCGAGGCCGAAGATGATCGCGATGATCACCCAGCCGATCGAATCTTCGCAGATCGCCGAGGCGACGATGATTTGGCCGAGGTTGCGCCGGGTAAAGCCCATTTCGCGCACGACCGCCGCCACGATCTTGATCGAGGAAATCGACAAGGCGGTGCCCAGGAAGAGCGAGGTGAGCAGACGCTGATCGGGATGCGGCAGCAGCGATTGCGGCATGAGCTGGCCGAGCGCGAAGCCGCAAATGAACGGCACTGCCACGCCTGCGACCGAGATGCTCAGCGCCGCTTTGCCGACGGTTCGCACGAGCTTGAGGTCGGTCTCCATCCCGGTCAGCAGCAGCAGCAGGAGAATGCCGAACTGCGCGACGCCATCGAGCATGGCTTTCTGCTCGGGCGCGCTCGGGAAGATGGCGTGTTGCAAGGCGGGCCACACCACGCCCAGCACCGAGGGGCCAAGGACGATGCCGCCGAGCAGCATTCCCATGACCGACGGCTGGCCGATGCGGTTCATGACCTCACCCAGGAGGCGCCCGACCAGCATCAGCGTGATGAGTTGCGCGAGGAAGATGACGTCCGACGCCCCGGCCTGGGAGCCTTCGGCTGCGCAAGCCGTTGCCGCGCTCAGCCCCAGCGTGGCGACCGCGCACGGCCCGGCGCGCAAGCACGCGCGCGGCAAGCTGAGGAGGACGGTCGGGCGGGTCATGGACTTGAGGTACCCGCGCCCTCAATCCGCCCGGGCAAGCGAATGTTCCCGTTCGCCCCAAGTGCTTCAGTATGCGGGGATTTTTCTGAACCGCCAGGCGATGCGGCGCATTGACGGCCATGCAATTGCAAATTATTTGCAACAAGGTTATGGAGGGGGCGAAGGATTGTCAGCATGGCTGTCTCATCCGTGCCGGAAGGGCGATCATCCTCCGCTCCCGCGCATTCCGAAACCGGCTGGCGGCACAGCCGCAGCACGCCCTCGCTCTCCGAAGTCTTCGGCTCGGTCGCCACGCGGCCCAAGGGGCCGCTGTGGAAGAAGCTCATGGCCTTTCTCGGGCCGGGCTATCTCGTCGCGGTCGGCTACATGGATCCGGGCAATTGGGCGACCTCGCTCGCCGGCGGATCAAAGTTCGGCTACGCGCTGCTCACGATCGCGCTGCTTTCGAACCTCATGGCGATTCTGCTGCAGGCGCTGTGCGCGCGGCTGGGCATCGGCGCCGGCCGCGATCTCGCGCAGGCCTGCCGCGATGCGTTTCCTCGCGCGGTGGCGTGGCCGCTCTGGGTGTTGGCGGAGATCGCCATCTGCGCGACCGACCTCGCCGAAGTGATCGGCACCGCCATCGGCCTCAATCTCCTGTTCAAGATTCCGCTGGAAATCGGCGTCATCATCACCGCGCTCGACGTGTTCCTCATCCTGGCCATGCAGCGCCTCGGGTTCCGCTGGATCGAATCCTTCGTGGTGGCCTTGCTCGGCGTTATCGCCGCCTGCTTTGCCGTGCAGATTGCGCTCGCCCACCCCGACTGGCGCAAGGTGATCCTCGGTTTCGCGCCCACGACCGAAATCGTGACCAATCCCGAAATGCTTTACCTCGCCATCGGCATCATGGGAGCGACGGTGATGCCGCATAACCTCTATCTGCACTCCGGCGTGGTGCAAACCCGCCGGTTCGGCGATACGGTCGAGGACAAACGCGAGGCGATCAAGCTCGCAACGCTCGATTCCACGATCGCGCTGATGTTTGCGCTGCTCATCAACGCCTCGATCCTCATCCTGGCGGCCGCCACCTTCAACAAGGCGGGCAAGACCGACATCGCCGAACTCGACCAAGCGCACGCGTTTTTGGCGCCGTTGCTCGGCTCCGCGATCGCGCCCACGCTGTTCGGGATCGCGCTCTTGTGTTGCGGCATGAATTCGACCGTGACCGCGACGCTCTCCGGCCAAATCGTGATGGAGGGCTTCATCGACATCCGCTTGCCAGCCTGGGCGCGGCGGCTCACGACCCGCGCGCTCGCCATCGTCCCGGCCGCCATGGTCACGATCTGGTACGGCGAGGCCGGCACGGCGAAGCTCCTGATCCTCAGCCAGGTGGTGTTGGGGCTGGCCTTGCCGTTCTCCGTCGTGCCACTGGTGATGTTCACGGCCGACCGCAGGAAGATGAAGGCGCTGGTTTCGCCGCGCTGGTTCACGGCGCTGGCGGCGCTCGTGGCCGCGATCATCATCGCGCTCAACGTGAAACTGATCGCCGATCAGGTCTTGGGCTAGAGCGTGTACTGATTCAGACGCGCAGATCGGATGTCCGCTTTTTGGGGGCAAAGCGGACGTCATTTGCTCATTCTGAGCTTTTCCACTTTGACCCAAACCCTCATTTTGCCGAGGAGCCAGCGTTTTCAATGTAGCCGATCGAGAACACCGCTCTGTGTCGCTCGGTGGCCTACTTGGCGTGTTTGATTCCCCAGCCGCGCAACGCTTTGAGGATCGGCCCAAGCTCACGACCCTTGGCGGTGAGGATGTATTCGGCGCGAGGCGGATGCTCCGCGTAAAACCGTCGCTCGATAACGCCTGCTTCCTCCAATCGCTTGAGCCGGGCGGACAGCGTGTTTGGGCTAATCCCCTTCAGCGAGACTTCGAAATCCTGAAACCTGCGCGGACCCTGCAGGAACAGATCGCGCAGCACGAGTAGCGTCCAACGCTCCCCCACAATATCGAGCGTGCGTGCCACTGGGCAGTGTTGGCCATAACCATCCGTCATGGTTCCAATTCCCGAGTTCCCCATTCTCCCAAAGCCATAATGCAAAGGCTAGCAGAAGGCTATAGACTATGACAAATATAGTACCTATTTTCTATGAAACAACCGATCTGCGGAGAATCACCATGAACGAATCCCTGACCACCTATTTGTCCTTCTATGCTGCGTTGGTCGCCATTGTGCGGCCAGCTATTGTCGGTGTGATCCTGCTAGGCCTGTGGGCTGCGCTGCGGCGCACGAAAATGGACGCCGACGCACAAAAGACCACGTGGTTTGCCGTCGCTATTCCTCTCGCGGGGTGGCTTACCGCTATCTGGATTGTCGCCGCATCCGGCGCGTTGCAGGCGCGCGCGGGTGCAGTACCGCTCTTGCCAATAGCGCTCGTGCTGCCGATCATGATCGGCCTCTTCGCGCTGATGCGGTCTGAAAGGATCGCGGCCGCAATCGACCTCGCCTCGCCCGGATGGCTCATCGGACTGCAGGTCTACCGTGTGCTTGGCATCAATTTCGTCATCCTGTGGGGGCTAGGCGGGGCCATTCCGCCTGTTTTTGCCTTGCCGGCGGGGCTCGGTGACGTCCTTGTCGGCGCGCTTGCACTGCCGGTGGCGTTCTATGCTGCCTCTGGCGCAGCAGGCGGCTACGTGGCGGGAATTGCCTGGAACATTCTTGGGATCGTCGATCTTGTGCAAGCCGTTTCGCTTGGCTTCCTTAGTTCGCCCGGCCCACTGCACCTGATGGCGCTGGATAATCCGAACCTGTTGGCAACGTCCTATCCGACGGTGATGACGCCAACCTTCGCGGTGCCGCTGTCGATCATTTTGCACACGCTGTCGATCTGGCAATTACATCGCCAAGCGAGACAATCCACGCGACCGAAGCTGACTCTAACCAGTTGAATAGGCGAAGCAGACCAGAGAGGCCGCCCTGGGCGGCCTTTCTGATGTACGTAGCATGAAAATCCGCTATTTAGCGCGCGCAATAGCGAAGCGTATCGCGCCATTTGATTTAAGGACTGGCGCGTTTACGCCTGCGGCTAACGCGGCTGCAAAACGTCGCAATTGGCACAAAGCGGACATGCCGACACTGTTTGCTATTTGTCCGCTTTCGGGGATAAAGCAGACATCAGCCGGCGATTGGCTACAATCACCATTTATGAGTACACGCCCTAGACGGCTCAATGCCGAGCCGTCAACCGGACGGAGCGCTCTAGCGTTCGACCCGCTTCCAGCCGTCGGGCGTGAGCCGCTGCTGCGGCAGGAAACGGCCTTTGTAGTCCATTTTGCGCGAGCCCTCGACCCAGTAGCCGAGGTAGACGTAGGGAAGCCGCATCTCGCGCGCGCGCGCGATGTGGTCGAGAATCATGAAGGTGCCGAGCGAGCGCGACGCCTCGTCGGAATCGAAAAACGAGTAGACCATGGAGAGCCCGTCGCTGAGCACGTCGGTGAGCGCGACCGCGAGCAGTTCTCCGCTGCCGCGGGCGTTGATGGCGGTGTCAGGACCGCGCCGGCGGTATTCCACCACACGGGTCTCGACGTGGCTGTCCTCCACCATGATGGCGTAATCGAGCACCGTCATATCCGCCATGCCGCCGTCGCGGTGGCGCGCGTCGAGATAGGAGCGGAACACCGAATATTGCTCGGAGGTCGGCACCGAGGCCCGCATTTCGCCGACGAGATCGCGGTTGCGGTCGAGAATGCGCCGCATGCTCCGCGTCGGTCGAAAGTCATCGGCCACCACTCTCACCGAGACGCAGGCGCGGCAGTTCTCGCAGGCCGGCCGATAGGCGATCGACTGGCTGCGGCGGAAGCCGCCGTGGGTCAGGAGATCGTTGAGCTCGGCGGCGCGCTCGCCGACGAGATGCGTGAACACCTTGCGCTCCTCCTGGCCCGGCAGATAGGGGCACGGCGAGGGCGCGGTGAGGTAGAACTGCGGTGTGTTGCGTGAGTGCTGGGTCACGGCAGTCTCGAACCGGCACCATTCGGTTTGCCGACTCTCTTAAGATCGCGCGCGCGGCGCGTTTCGTCAAATCCCTTGTTCTCAGCGGCGCGGGCGGCGCAATGCGTCGGCGCGCAAGCGATTGTTGATGACGATCGTGCCGACCAGCATGTCGTGCAGCAGCCGGCGGCGGTCGTTGAAGAAGGCGACCAGAAGGATCAGCGGCGTCAGGAACGAGATCGTGAACCAGTAGGCGATGGCATGCACCGCGCCCAGCAGGAAATAGGCGGGCGCCCCGTACCAGGTGCGCATTTCGATGTCCATCACCCGCATCCCGATGGTCGCCGACGCCGGGCTGCCGAAGGTCAGGCCGTAATAGCAGATCGCCCAGATCACGGTCGCGGGTGACAACAGCCAGAACAGGACCCAGCCGAGCCCGAGCGTGACGAGACCGAAGATGAAAATGAACACCGCCGCGAACAGCACGGGAATGGCGATGATGATGACATCGATCACGAGCGCGATACAGCGGCGCGCCAACACGCCTTCGAACAGCTCCGGGTTGGCGGCCGAGTCGTAGGCATGGGGCTTGACCTCAAACGACACGCCGATCTTTCTCGGTTCGCCGTCGGTCATGAGCAAATGTCCTCGCGGGCTATCCTTGCTATGCTCGATTCCACCAGCGGACGCAGCATAGATGGTCTTTGCGCGAGAGGCACGGCCATTTGCGAGACGACGCGCGAGTGCGGGTGTCCAGGATGCGCTCGAGCGCGCCGTGGTTGACCGCTGATTCGCCAGGCGGTGGTCCAAAGCGGGCCGCGCCGGCGGCGGGGAGGAGGTGAGGCATGAGCATCACCATTGCCGACGTCGAGGCAGCGCGTCGTACCATCGCGGGCCAGGTGTTGCGCACGCCCATGCTTCCGGCGCCCAAGCTCTCGGCGCTGACTGCCGCCGAGGTCTACGTGAAATACGAAAATCTCCAGGTCACCAACTCGTTCAAGGATCGCGGCGCCCTCAACAAGCTCGCGTCGCTGAGCGCCGCCGAGCGCGGGCGCGGCGTCATCGCCATGTCGGCCGGCAATCATGCACAGGCGGTCGCCTATCACGCGGCGCGGTTGGCGATCCCGGCCACCATCGTCATGCCGGTGACGACGCCGTTCGTGAAGGTGGAGGCGACGCAGGCGCACGGCGCCGAGGTGGTGCTCGACGGCGAAACGGTGGCGGAGGCGCAGGTTCGCGCTGAAACCATCGCTCGCGAGCGCGGCCTGACCTTCGTCCATCCCTATGACGATCCACTGGTGATCGCGGGCCAAGGCACCATCGCGCTCGAAATGCTGGAGGACGCGCCCGCTCTCGACGCGCTGGTGGTTCCCATCGGCGGTGGCGGGCTTATTGCTGGCAGCGCGATCGCCGCGCGCGCGCGCAAGCCCGCAATCGAGATCGTCGGGGCTGAGGCCGCGCTCTACCCCTCGTTCTGGAATGCCCTGCACGGCGAAAACCGGCCGCTCGGCGGGGCGACGCTGGCCGAGGGCATCGCGGTGAAGAACGTGGGCGTATTGGCGCTGCCGATCGTGCGCGAACTCGTGTCCGAGATCATCTTGGTCGACGAGGCGCATCTCGAGCGCGCGGTCAATGCCTATCTGACCCTGCAGAAGACCATGGCCGAAGGCGCAGGCGCCGCCGGGCTTGCCGCCATGCTGGTCGAGCCGGAAAAATTCCGCGGCCGCAAGGTCGGGCTGATCCTGTGCGGCGGCAACATCGATGCGCGCATTCTCGCCTCCGTCATGGTGCGCGAGCTCGAGCGCGAGAGCCGCATCGTCTCCTTCCGGTTGACCATCCCCGACCAGCCCGGCGTGCTTGGGCAAATCGCCACCCGGCTCGGCCAGCTCGGCGCCAACATCCTCGGGGTCGAGCATCGCCGGCTCTTCCTCGACGTGCCGGCGAAGGGCGCCAAGCTCGACGTCACGGTGGAGACGCGCGACCGGGCGCACGGGGAGCAGATCTTCAAGGTGCTCAAGCGCGAGGGCTTCCAGCCGGTGTGGATCGATACCGCGACCATGATGGAGTGACCGAAATGCTTCCGGTTGGCGCTTTCTCGCTTCATGATTTCAGCGGGCGGTCGAATCACCCGCGCCGGGGGTGTTAGGTCTTGCGCGAGAAGGAACTTCGCATAGCGCTCGTTTGCTTCGGCGGTATTTCGCTCGCCATCTATATGCACGGCATCAGCAAGGAAATCCTCAAGCTGGTGCGTGCCTCGAGCGCGCTGCATGCGATCGCGGACCGTTCCCGGCGAGCGAAAGCTTCGTTCTTCGACCGCGTCGATCGCGGCTATCCCGAATACGACACCGAGGAGGTCTATTTCGAGCTGCTGCGCGAGATCGGCCGCACCGTCGAGCTGCGCGTGGTCGTCGATATCATCGCCGGCGCCTCCGCGGGCGGCATCAACGGCACGATGCTCGCGCGCGCCTTGAGCCACGACCTGCCCATGGACGCGCTGCGCGACCTGTGGCTGGAGAACGCCGATGTCGCGGTCCTGCTTGCGCCCGACGCGCGCGCGAGCGCGTGGAGCAAGTGGTTCATCAAGCCATTCCTCTGGGTGGTTGCCAGGACCCCCAGCTTCCGCGCGATCACGGACATCGAGGTGCGCCAGAAGCTTTCCTTGTTCGTGCGCTCGCGCTGGTTCAAGCCGCCGCTCGACGGGCGCGTAATGGCCGGTCTGATGTACGACGCCGTGACATCAATGGGCGCGGCCAAGAGCCCCCACGCCTCGCTGCTCCCCTCCGGCCAATCGCTCGACCTGTTCGTCGCGCTCACGGACTATTACGGTTATCAACAGCTCGTGCAAATTCACGATCCGCCGCTGATCCATGAGCGCGACCATCATCACATACTGCACTTTGGCTACCGGCGGCGCTCGAACGGCGAGGTCGAGAGCGACTTCGGCCTCGACAATGCGCCGGCTCTTGCCTTCGCCGCGCGCGCGACGTCGTCGTTCCCGGGCGCCTTCCCGCCGGCGCGAATCGTGGAAATGAACGAGGTGGTGGCGCAAAGGAGAACAAGCTGGCCGCGGCGCGCGGAATTCATCGCCAAGTCCTTTCCAAACCACTTGCGCGCCGGCATCGATCCGACCACGGCCTCGTTTCTCGACGGCTCGGTGCTCAACAACAGGCCATTTCAGCAAGCGATTTCGGCGATCTACGGCCGGCCGGCGTTTCGCGAAGTCGATCGCCGTCTGGTCTACATCGATCCGCACCCGGCGCCTGCGGTGTTGCCGCGCCAGCACAGAATCCCCGGCTTTTTTGCGACCTTGCGCGGCGCGCTGTCGGACATCCCGAGCTCGCAGCCGGTGACCGATGAGCTCACCCACGTGGTCGAATTCAATGATCAGGTACGCCGCCTGCGGGCGATCGTCGACAGCGCGCGTCCCCAGGTCAGTGAGTTGGTGTCCAAGGTCGTGACCACGACCTTCGATCGGCCGATCTCGACGGACGACGTGCGAGGCTGGCGCGAGCAGGTCAACTCCCACGTCGCGCGCGATGCGGGATTTGCCTACCAGGCCTATGTGCGGCTCAAGCTCGCCTCCGTGCGTGCCTTCGGCGCGGAGCTGATCGTCAAGCTGCGGGGCGTACCGGCGCAATCGCCGTTGTCGCGCGTGGTGGCGGAAATCATCGACGCCTGGGCCCTGCGCAAGGGTATCGTCTACGAGCGGGCCGATAGCCAAGCGCTCGAATTCGAGACCCAGACCGCGGACTATCTTCCCGCTTGGGTGAAGTACCTTCTGGCCTTCGACGTGAAGTACCGCGAGCGGCGCCTGCACTTTTTGATCAAGGGGCAGAACAGGCTTTATCAGCTCATCGGCCAGGATCGTTTCGCCGCTCTCGATCCGCTCGTGGTCGATCGACTCAAACGCGAGTTCTATGTTCGTCTCGATGCGCTGCGGCGCCGGGAGAATGCCGACTTTTACAGCCGCGAGGTCCGTGACCTGGTGGCGGACACATTCCCGGCCGCGCCTTCGGCCGCGGAGCTCAAGCATCTGGAAGCCTTTGCGGCGAGATTCGTGGAGCAGCACGTCGATCAGATTGATCGGCTGATCGAACGATTGGCCGCCGAGATCGATCTCGATGCGAGCACCCGCGAGCTCGACGATCTATTGGCGTCGCTCGATCCGACCGAGTGGCATGCGGATGCGCGGCGCGAGGTGCTGGTCAATTATCTCGGCTTTCCATTCTGGGACGTGCTGACGTTCCCGATGACGCGTACGCGCGAGCTGGGCGAGCTCAACGAGATCCTGATCGACCGCATCAGTCCGCAGGATGTGCACGCGCTTCGCGGATTCGACGGCATCGAGAGCTTGAAGGGCATCGGGTTCGGCCATTTCGCCGCGTTTTTGTCGCGCGCCTACCGCGAAAACGATTATCTTCTCGGCCGTCTGCACGCGCTTGACCGGCTCATCGACATCGTATGCGACGCGGCGGGGGTCGATCCCAAAACGGATCGGATCGACGTGCTGGCGCTCAAGAAGCGGGGGTTCGCGACGATTCTCGCCGCCGAGGAACCCCATCTCACCCGCAGCCGGGAGCTCATCGCCGGCTTGCGCCGGTCGATCGGCGAGATCGGCGGTTCGCGGGGGAAGCGAGCGGGCTAGCCGTAAGGGTTAAGTCACCATCGGCCCCCGCGGTTAACGAGCCGCAGGATGACCAGGAGAACAATCGCACCGATGGTGGCCACGATGATGGCCGAAACGATGCCGGCGCCGAGGTGGATGCCCAACTGGGGCAACAACCAACTCCCGATGAGGGCGCCGATGATTCCGATGCAGATGTCCGCGACGAGGCCGTAGCCGGTGCCTTTGACGATCTGTCCGGCAAGCCATCCCGCGATCAGGCCGACCAACAAGATGACGAGAATAGATTCATTCGACATGTTCATTTCCTCCCATTCGGCGACACGGCGCACCGTGGTCGCAGACCCCAGTCGAGCCACGATACCGAACGCGCGGCGCCGCGGCCAGCCGCCGCGGCGCGTCGTCCACATGACACCTGAGGTTGGCGGTTATCGCTGCGCGCAGACGATGCCGAGCCAATGCCTGCACGGCGGCTCAAACGCCTGAGGAAGGCGCTAGCTTGCGCTTTTTAACGCCTCCGCAACGCGCGGCGCGAAGTAGCTGAGCACGCCGCAGGCGCCCGCGCGCTTGAAGGCGATCAGGCTCTCCATCATCGCCTTCTCGCCGTCGAGCCACCCGTTCTGCGCTGCCGCCATGATCATCGAATATTCGCCCGACACCTGATAGGCGAAGGTCGGCACGCCGAAGGCGTCCTTCACCCGGCGCAGAATGTCGAGATAGGGCATGCCGGGCTTGACCATGACCATGTCGGCGCCCTCCGCGATATCGAGCTCGACTTCGCGCAGCGCCTCGTCGGTATTGGCTGGGTCCATCTGGTAGGTGCGCTTGTCGCCGACCAGCGTCGCCGCCGAGCCGACCGCGTCGCGGAACGGGCCGTAGAAGGCCGAGGCGTATTTGGCCGCATAAGCCATGATCGAGACGTCGGCGAAGCCGGCGCGATCGAGGCCCGCGCGGATCGCCGCGACGCGCCCGTCCATCATGTCGGAAGGCGCGATAATGTCGCAGCCGGCCTCGGCCTCGACCAACGCCTGCTGCACCAGGATCTCCACGGTCTCGTCGTTGAGTATGACGCCGTCGCGCAACAAGCCGTCATGGCCGTGGCTGGTATAGGGATCGAGGGCGACGTCACAGAGCACCCCGACCTCCGGCACCGCTTGCTTGATGGCTCTTATGGCACGACACACCAGATTGTCGGGATTGAGCGCCTCGCTGCCGTCCTCGTCGCGCCGCTTGGGGTCGGTATAGGGAAAAAGCGCGAGGCATGGAATGGCGAGCTCGGCGGCGCGCTCGGCCTCGCGCACGGCCTCGTCGACCGAGAGCCGCTCGACGCCTGGCATCGACTCAACCGGCACGCGCGTCTTCGACCCATCGGTGAGGAAAAGCGGCCAGATCAGGTCATGCGCGGTCAAGGCGTGCTCGCGCACTAGGCGGCGCGCCCACTCCGCCTTGCGGTTGCGGCGCGGGCGCTTGGCGAGATCGAGTCGGGGCTTGCGCTTGATCTTGGCCTCGACCGGGGCGAGACGGGCTTCGATCGGACGGCCGTATTTGATGGCCATGGGGGCGCTCCGGATGAAGACGGCTCTTTTTAGCCCCTCTGCGACAGCCCCGCCAGCGGGGCTGTCGCCGCGGCGAGGTATCATTCCGCCGTCGCGCCCGCGAGTTTAACCAGCTCCGCCCATTTCGGCAGCTCGCTTCGCATGAAGGCGGCGAAATCCTGCGGCGTGCCGGCCTTTGCGATGGCGCTGAAGCGGATCAAATTTTCCTTCATTTCAGCCGACTGCAGGCCGTCATTGATGGCGCGATTGAGGGTGTCGACCACGTCACGCGGTGTGCCGGCGGGCGCGACCACGCCGGTCCAGGCGTCGTGCGTGAAATCGGGAAATCCGCTTTCAACGAGGGTTGGCACCGTCGGCAGTGCCGGCCATCGCTCGGCGCGCGCAATGCCCAGCGCTCGCACCTTACCCTCGTTGACGAGCGGATAGAGTCCAAGCAGCCCATCGATGGTGAAATGCGTCTGTCCGGCCAGGAGATCGGTGATGGAGGCCGCCGAGCCCTTGTAGGGAATGTAAGTGACATCGATGCCGGCCTTCACCTTGAGCAGCGTGCTCAGGAGATGCGGCGGGGTACCGATCCCGGCGCCGTAATTAAGCTTGCCCGGATTGGCCTTGGCGTATGCGACGAATTCCTGCACGGATTTCGCCGGCACGGACGGCGCCACCACGAAGACGTGCGGCAAGAGCGAGACCGAAGCGACCGGAGCGAACAACTTGAGCGGGTCGATGTTGAGCTTGGCGTAGAGCGCGGGCGCGACGGCGAGCGAGCCGGACGATCCGAACAGCAGCGTGTAGCCATCCGCCTCGGCGCTTGCGGCGGCCTTCGAACCGAGCGTCGAACCCGCACCAGGCCGATTTTCGACCACGACCTCCTGGGCGAGCCTGGTCGACAATTCGTGCGCAACCAGGCGGGCCATGGTGTCGATCGGGCCGCCCGGCGGAAACGGCACGATCATCTTGATGACACGGCTCGGATAGCGCTGCGCTGCTGCTGGCCGGACCGCAAATAGGCAAAAACAGGTCAGCAGCGCCGCGAGAATGCTCCGTCTCGTCATTATCGTTGCTCTCACCCGCTCGCAGTCGTGCGCTCTATAGCAAACGCTAGGTTATCCGGTAAGGACGCCGGCCCCGAGCCTGTGCGACCGAGCGTCGCCCCGACGCGATCTGGCTCGGCCGTCAGGTCGGAGGCAAAATCGCGCGGGTGTAGTTACCGCGAGCATGCAGCGGGACCGCAATCCAAGAACTCCGAGAGAGTCAGAAGTTTGCTAGTGTCCCTTTTTCGAATGCGCATGGAGCGTGTGCCACAAGGGCTTGCGACTTTCGAAAATCGGACGCTGGCGGGCGATGCGTGATCCGCGACCGCGGGAGAGGAGGATGACATGCGTGTTCTGGGATTGGTCCGCGCCGCCGCGATCCTCGCGCTCTGTCCGATCTCGCTCGCTCGCGCGCAAAGTCCCGCGGACTTCTACAAGGGCAAGACGATCGATCTTTACATCGGCTACAGCGCCGGTGGCGGGTATGACGTCTATGCGCGCGCGCTCGCCCGCCATATGACGCGCTTCATCCCGGGCAATCCAACGATCGTGCCGAAGAACATGCCGGGCGCCGGCAGCCTCGTGCTCGCCAACTGGCTCTATAACGTCGCAGCGAGGGATGGCACGGCGTTCGGCACGATCGGCCGCGGCACTGCTTTCGACCCGTTGCTCGGCTCGACGAAGGCCCAGTTCGATGCCGCCAAATTCAACTGGATCGGCAGCATGAATGACGAGGTCAGCGTGTGCGTCGCGTGGCACACGACCGGCATCACCACGCTCGAACAAGTCATGCAGAAGGAGCTGACGGTTGGCGGAACGGGCCCGGCCGCCGACACCGATCAGTTTCCCAAGGTTCTCAATGCCACCATTCACACCAAGTTCAAGATCATCGCCGGCTATCCCGGCGGCAATGACATCGACTTGGCCATGGAGCGCGGCGAGGTCATGGGACGCTGCGGCTGGTCATGGTCGAGCGTGATCGCAACCCACAAACATTGGTTCGATGAAAGGAAGATCAACGTCCTGGTGCAATTGTCGTTGAACAAGCACGACGATCTTCCCAACGTCCCGCTGGTCATGGATTTTGCCAAGACCAACGAGGAACGGCAAATCTTCAGGCTGGTATTTGCCCGCCAGCCAATGGGGCGCCCGTTTCTGGCGCCTCCCGGCATTCCCGCGGACCGCACGGCCGCTCTGCGCAAGGCGTTCATGGATACCATGAAGGATCCGGGCTTCCTCGCGGAAGCCGAGAAAATGAAGCTGGAGATCAATCCGGTTTCCGGCGACGCGGTGCAGGAGATCATGCAAGAGGTCTATCAAACGCCGAAGGCGATCGCGGCCGCGGTGGCGGACATGGTCAATCGCTAGACCGGGTCGAGCTTGCTCCGGATGTTCGGCTCAGGCGCCATTGAACTTTCTTTCGCCATCGCCCGTCGCCGCAGCGGCTTTAGGGCGACCAAAGCCAATGTAGCCGCAACCATGTTGAGCGCCGATGCCACCACGAACACGGCCGCCCAGCTTCCGGTCGCCGTGGTCAGCACGTTGGCCAACGGGACCATGAGAGCGGCCGTCCCCTTGGCGGTATAGAGCATGCCGT
>Ga0306920_100006757_pt1 | contig 15021 bp, 13 predicted proteins | sample flu12Cox44000170_FD_204666 | JGI IMG/M metagenome (GOLD analysis project Ga0306920, IMG submission 204666) | Lab enrichment of tropical soil microbial communities from Luquillo Experimental Forest, Puerto Rico - flux4day.12C.oxic.44.000.170 (v2)... | ecosystem: Environmental > Terrestrial >... | reverse complement strand
GATCGTGCATAGGAGATCACCTGGCCTCTCGCCGCAGAACGGACTCTGCGGCCAGGCGTTTCCTTTCACAGCCCAAGATGAGTTCGGTCGTCATGATAGTAAGAGACGAACTCGGACAAAAGCCGCCGGAGATGGCGCTCGTTCAGGGCTATGATGTGGTCCAGTAGCCTCCACCTCAACGTCACGCAGCATCCCACTAGTGCCTGGATCGTGCAGCAGTTACGGGAAGCGTTTCCCTACCAGTCTCGCAGGAGGTCAGGGAAGGCTGGCGAAAGGCATGAGTGAGCTCAAGAAGAAAGCGCTAGGTCATCCTGGCAAGAAACATTTGGAGGATAGCCATGTGGACAAGACTATGCCCGTTATGTAAAGCACTCTTGAGGAAGTTGAAGTTATCGATTCCATTCGGTGTGGCTGTGGCTGGGAGTGGTAAGCCCACGGGTAACCGTTCTTGAAACCCGAAACTGGCGGATTGAGTGCCTTCGTACCGTGGCTTGAGCACGAAATCCTTCATCGGAGAGAACCGGATGGGAGCTTTGCCAGAACCCGAACCCACAGCGTACACTTTTATTACCTGTTTCCTGCTTCGAGTGGGCTGCGCTCTTTCCCAACACGGGTTCGATTTTCTCTACGACCTGCGTCGGTCAAGCGGGGTGCGATGGCTATTGGCAAGGCCAGAAGGCGAGCAGTCGATTCACCGGTGATTTCTAGCCGCACTGGATGCGAACTGACTGTGGTGCTGGTTCTCACTATCCTGACGATTTTCTTTTTTCCTTCGGTGCAGGGCCCGTACTCCGTTGTACATGGGCCCGCCACGGCATTTCGGGCAGCGCCATCAGCTGCCATCGCACACGCGTCCATCGTGCATGGCGCAATGTACTCGATCCGAAATTCTTCAGGTTCGCCGCCGCTGGTTGTGGCTCGGTTGACCCTCTCGAAAACGGATCGCACTCAGAAGCAATACCGGAATGTAGCGCGACTCTCCGCTGTTAATTCTCAGCGGGTTGCCGTCCTAGAGGGCCCCCAACTGTACGCGTCATCAGTCAATTTCCATGCACATAGCGGCAGCCATTCCCAACGTCAATGAAGTGTTCTGGTGAAGGGAGGACAAACAACGTGGAGCTTTCAGGATATGGGCTCGAACCCCTCCGTAAGGATGAGGAGTTCATCCTGTACCGGGGCCACTCGAAACAGGCAGAGGCACCGCCTGTTCTCCTACTGGCACCTCTCTCATTACGCCCCGCGCTCGAAACCCTCAAGAAGATAGAGCACGAATATTCGTTCAGGAACGAACTGGACGCAACATGGGCAGTTCGGCCCATCACTTTATCCCATTACAACGAGCAGAGGGTACTTGTGCTCGAGGATCCGGGGGGTGAGCCTCTCAATCGGCTCATTCACGGACCGATGGAAATGAAGCAGGTTTTGCGCTTCGCCATTGGCCTCGCAACCGCACTCGGCCAGCTACACAAGCGAGAACTGATCCACAAAGACGTGAAGCCCTCGAATGTCCTCGTTGACCCCAGGACCGGTCAGGTCTGGCTTATGGGTTTTGGTATCACATCGCGCCTTCCGCGCGAACACCAGTCGCCCGAACCTCCCGAGTTCATCGCTGGAACGCTCCCCTACATGGCCCCCGAGCAGACCGGACGAATGAATCGTTCGATTGATTCGCGGAGTGACCTCTACGCCTTCGGCGTAACCCTTTACGAGATGCTGACCGGGAGTCTGCCCTTTTCGGCTTCTGATCCGATGGCATTGGTGCACTGCCACATTGCTCGACAACCGGTGTCCCCTGGCGAGCGGTTGAAGGATATTCCGGGCCAGGTTTCTGCACTCATCATGAAGCTGCTCGCCAAAACTGCTGAGGAGCGCTACCAGACAGCGGCCGGCGCCGAGAGTGACCTTCGGCGCTGTCTTGCTGAATGGGAAACTCAGCGCCGCATCGACGAGTTCCCGCTTGGCGAACACGACACGCCAGACCGACTGTTGATTCCCGAGAAATTGTACGGGCGAGCATCCGAGATCGATACCCTGCTTGTCTCCTTTGACCGTGTTGTAGCCGGTGGCAGGCCGGAGTTGGTGCTCGTTTCCGGATACTCCGGTATCGGCAAGTCCTCCGTTGTCAATGAGCTTCACAAGGCACTGGTTCCGCCCCATGGTCTTTTTGCATCGGGCAAGTTCGATCAGTACAAGCGCGACATTCCTTACGCAACTTTGGCGCAAGCCTTTCAGAGCCTTATCCGTCCACTTCTGGGTAAGAGCGAAGAGGAGCTGAGCAAATGGCGCAACGCCCTTGATCAGGCTTTAGATCCGAACGGACTGCTCATTGTGGATCTCGTCCCGGAATTGAAGCTCATCATAGGAGAACAGCCGCCGGTCCCTGAACTTCCGCCACAGGACGCGCAAGGCCGCTTCCAGTTGGTGTTTCGGCGATTCATCAGCGTATTCGCACGGCCGGAGCATCCGCTGGCCCTGTTCCTCGACGATTTGCAATGGCTCGACGCCGCGACGCTCGATTTGCTCGAGGATCTGTTGACTCGGCCGGATGTGCAGCACTTGATGTTGATCGGGGCCTATCGCGACAACGAAGTCGATTCCGCCCATCCGCTGATGTGCAAGCTCGAAGCGATCCGCAAAGCTGGAGCAGCAGTGCAGGAGATCGTACTTGCGCCCCTCAGCCATGACGATTTCGGACAGCTGATCGCCGATTCCCTTCACTGCAAACCGGAGTGCGCCACTCCGCTTGCAGAACTGGTGCACGAGAAGACGGCGGGCAATCCATTTTTTGCTAATCAGTTTATTTCTACGCTTGCCGAAGAGGCGTTACTCACCTTCGATCATGGCGAAGGGCGGTGGTCTTGGGACCTGAATCGCATTCACGCCAAAGGTTACACCGATAATGTGGTGGACTTCATGGTTGGGAGGTTGAACCGCCTGCCGGCGGAAACCCAGAAAGCCTTGCAGCAGCTTGCCTGCCTGGGCAACAGCGCGGACTTCGCAATGCTGCGGATAGTTTACCGGGACTCAGACGAGGAAATACACCGGCGGCTTTGGGAGGCGGTCCGAGCGGGCCTCATTTTCCGCTCGGAGGATTCCTATAGGTTCCTCCACGACCGTGTCCAGGAAGCAGCCTATTCTTTAATCCCGGAAAAATTGCGCGCCGAAGCCCATCTCCGGATAGGGAGGCTGCTGGCAGCATATACGCCTCCAGAGAAGCAGGAGGAGGGGATCTTCGAGATCGTCAGTCAGCTCAACCGCGGCTCTCACCTCATCACGTCAGCTGAGGAACGTGAGCGGGTCGCAGAGTTGAATTTCATTGCGGGCAGGCGCGCGAAAAGTTCGACAGCGTATGCGTCGGCGCTTAAGTACCTCGCAGCGGGCCGGGTATTTTTGACCGAAGAGAGTTGGGACCACAACTACGAGCTCATCTTCAATATCGAAATCTATACGGCCGAGTGCCAATTACTGACGGCAGATATGGCGGCGGCCGAAAATCGGCTTTCGATGCTGGCGCAACGTGCCAAGGGCAGCCATGATATCGCTGTCGTCACACGTTTGCGCCTCACGCTCTACACCACTTTGGATCGGAGCGACCGCAGCGTGGATGTCTGCCTTGAATACCTGCGACGCGGCGGCACTGATTGGTCGCCGCATCCGACCCGTGACGAAGCACAGCGCGAATACGATCGAATCTGGTCGCTGGTCGGAAACCGAGAAATAGAGGAACTCTTTGAATTGCCCTTGATGACAAACCCGGATCTCCTCGACGTTCTGGACGTCCTGACCGAGGTCGTGACGCCGGCCTTGTTTACCGATGAGAATTTCCTTTCGCTTGTCATCTGTCGGATGGTTAATCTTAGTCTACAACACGGCAATAGCGACGGGTCGTGCTTTGCCTACGTATGGTTTGCCATCATCGCCGGGCCGCGCTTCAGCAACTACAAGGCTGGGGCTCGATTCGGCCGGCTTGGCTATGACCTGGTCGAAAAACGCGGATTGAAGCGTTTTCAGGCTCGAACCTATATGTCTTTCGGAGATATCGTCCTGCCATGGACGAGACATGTCAAGACTGGCCGCGATCTGGTGCGTCGCGCCTTCGATGCCGCCTACCGGGTCGGAGACCTTACCTTTGCGGCTTATAGCCGCAGCCACCTGATCACGAACCTTCTCTCGGCGGGAGATTCGCTTGCCGACGTGCAACGCGAGGCGGAGAATGGGCTCGAGTTTGCGCAGAAGGTTCGGTTCGGTCTCGTCATTGACCAGATCACCGCCCAGCTCGGACTTATCCGAACCCTCCGTGGGTTAACACCGAGATTTGGCTGCTTCAGCCATGATGGGTTCGATGAGCTTCGATTTGAGCACCATCTGTCAACTGAGCCGGGTGTGGAGGTTAAGTGGCGCTGGTATTCTATCCGAAAGCTGCAAGCCCGCTTCTTTGCCGGTGATTATGCTTCAGCCGTGGCTGCCGCATCGACCGCGCAACGGATGCTCTGGACATCACCCTCGCAATTCGAAACAGCAGAGTTTCACTTCTATGGTGCGCTTTCCCACGCGGCATGCTGGGATTCTGCATCTCCCGACCAGAGACAGCAGCATTTCGAGTCCCTGGCCGCCCACCACAGGCAGCTCGAAGTCTGGGCGGAGAATTGCCCGGAGAATTTCGAAAACCGCGCCGCGCTTGTCGGCGCGGAGATCGCACGAATAGAAGACCGCGAATTCGAGGCGATGCGCCTCTACGAACAGGCGATCCGCTCGGCGCGCGCAAACGGTTTTGTCCACAACGAGGCGCTCGCCTACGAGGTCGCCGCGCGCTTCTACGCGGCGCGTGGTTTCGACAGGATCGCGGATGCGTATTTGCGGGAAGCCTGGTACGGCTATGTCCGTTGGGGAGCCGATGGCAAAGTAAAGCAACTCGAGCGCTTATATCCGCACCTCAAAAAGGAAGAGCCGGCTCCCGGCCCGACGAGCACGATCGTGGCGTCGGTCGATCTCCTGGATCTAGCCACCGTTATCAAAGTCTCGCAAGCAGTCTCGGGTGAGATGGTTCTGGAGAAGCTGATCGACACGCTCATGCGCACAGCCTGTGAGCACGCAGGAGCTGAGCGAGGGCTCTTGATTCTTCCGCGAGGTGATGATCTGCGGGTCGAGGCAGAAGTCACCACTAGCGGCGCCAGTGTCATTGTGCGCCGGAGAGAAGCAGCGGAGCGCGCCGTGCCAGAATCGATCGTCCACTTTGTATTACGCACCCAGGAGTGTGTAATCCTCAACGATGCCACGGCGGACAGTTCGTTTTCGGCGGATACCTACATCCGGCAGCGTCATGCGCGTTCCATTCTCTGCTTGCCATTGATTAACCAAAGCAAACTCATCGGTGTGCTCTATCTCGAAAATAACCTGGCTCCTCACGTCTTCACTCCTACGCGGATCGCAGTGCTGAAACTGCTTGCCTCCCAAGCTGCAATCTCCTTAGTGAATACACGTCTTTACGCCGATCTCGAAGCACGCGAGGCGAAAATCCGACGCTTAGTCGACGCCAATGTCATGGGGATCTTCGTCTGGAACCTTGAAGGCAAGATCGTCGAGGCCAATGAGGCGCTTCTCCGCATGCTCGAATACAGCCGTGAAGATCTTGTCTCAGGTCGAATGCGCTGGACAGACCTGACGCCTGGGGAATGGCGCGACCGCGACGGACGCGCCTTGGCCGAGCTAAAAGAGGTCGGCAGTGTTCAACCCTATGAGAAGGAGTTCTTCCGGAAACACGGCAGCCGCGTGCCCGTGCTGGTCGGTGCCGCAGTGTTCGAACAAGGAGGAAATGAGGGTCTCGCTTTCGTACTCGATTTGAGCGAACAAAAGCGCGCCGCGGAGGCCCTGCGGGAAAGCGAGGCACGGTTACAGGCATTTTTTGAACACACCCCAAGCCTGATTTTCTTGAAAGATCGGCAGAGCCGGTATCTCTATGTCAACAAGGAGTTCACAAGAGTCTTCTGTATCACCGAAGAACAAATCAGAAGGAAGAAGGATGATGAAATATTTTCAGCGGAACAGGCTGCTGCCTTTCAAGCCGACGATCGAAAGGTGCTCGACGCGGGCGTTCCGATGGAATTTGAGGAGGTCGCTCTCCAGGAAGACGGGCTGCACACGCACATCGTCCAGAAGTTCCCCCTGTTCAATGCAGAGGGCGAGATCTACGCTGTTGCCGGTATTGCGACGGATATTACTGAACGTAAAAAAGAGGAATCCGCGCGTCGCTACAGTGAAGAGAGGCATCGCGTCGTTGTTGAAACGGCCAATGATGCCGTGATCACCGCGGACGAGAGCGGTGCAATTCGGTTTGCCAATCCCGCCACTATGAAAATCTTTGGTTACGACCCGCCGGAGTTGATTGGGAAACCCTTGACCGTACTCATGCCGGAATTCATGCGGCAGGCGCACGAGAATGGGTTCAGACGCTACCTGGCTACCGGCCAGCGACATATCAACTGGCAGGGTACCGAGCTTACCGGCCTCCGCAAAAATGGACAGGAGTTCCCGGTGGAAGTCTCGCTCGGAGAAGTGACCATGAACGGGCACCATGTATTTACCGGCTTTATCCGCGATATCAGTGAAAGAAAGCATGCGGAGGAGGCACTACGGCGCAGCGAGGCTTATCTGGCACAAGCGCAGGGACTCGCGCACGTGGGGAGTTGGGTTTGGGAAGTAGCTGGAAGGAAGGCGGTGTATCTGTCAGAGGAATGGTATCGCGTATGTGGCTTTGACCCACAAGGTGGTATGCCCACTTGGGAAGAACGCCTACAGCGGGTTCATCCCGAGGACCGGGCCAAGTGGCAAGCGGCATTAGATCGAGCCATAGCCGAGAAGTCGGATTATGACGTGGAGTTCCGGATTCTGCCTCCGCGTACGGCAGTCAGGTACGTCCATTCCGTGGGCCGCCCCGTTTTGGGCCCGTCCGGGGAATTGGTGCAATACCTAGGTATGGCGATGGATGTGACAGAGCACAAGCGGGCGGAGGAAGAGCGCGAGAGATTACTCCAGGCGCAGGCGGATCTTGCGCACATCAACCGGGTGAGCACGATGGGAGAGTTGACCGCCTCATTGGCGCACGAGATCAAGCAGCCGATTTCCGCAGCGGTGACAGACGCTAAAACCTGCTTGCGATGGCTTTCTCGCGATCAGCCCGACCTGGCCGAGGCGCAAGAAGCAGCTTCAAGACTCGTCAGAGATATAACCCGTGCGTCTGACATCATCAGCCGGATCGGCTCGCTATTCAAAAAGGACGTTCTCCAGCGGGAGTCGGTCGACGTAAATGAAGTCATTCAAGAGTTGATCGCCCTGCTGCGAGGTGAGGCGGCCCGGTATTCGATTTCGATCCATGGCGATCTTACGAGCGGTCTCCCTCAGATCATGGCAGACCGAGTACAGTTACAACAGGTTTTGATGAACGTGATGCTCAACGGCATCGAAGCCATGAAGGGTGTAGGCACTCCAGGAAAACTTACGGTCAGGTCGCAGCAAGACGAGAATCGTCAAATTTTGGTCTCGGTCGCCGATACGGGGGTGGGATTACACCCAGAACAAGCGGAACAAATCTTCAAGGCGTTCTTTACCTCCAAACCTCAAGGCACCGGCATGGGATTGCCCATCAGTCGGTCGATTATCGAATCGCACGGCGGTCGCTTGTGGGCCACCGCCAACTCCGGGCCAGGTGCAACATTTCAGTTCACCTTACCAATCGAAGACACTGCACACGAGGCTGCGTAGCCTTGCCGCACATTCGAAGGTGGTCAACGGATCTCAATGAATTACCGGCTGCCACTGCCCGTTCTCGAGTTTCTCGCTGAGATCGTTCACCGCGTTTTGGCGCGTTGGTCGTGAGATCCCGAGCTTCTTCATTTTTGCAATTAAAGTGGTCCGCTTCAGTCCCAGCCGGGCGGCTGCGCCATCGGGCCCTCCGATGATCCAGCCTGCCGCCTGCAGTGTCTGCAGGATCAGGGCTCGCGTGGAATCGGTGAGGTTGCCCGGTACAGGAGTCACCGTCGCCGGATTCTTGACCAATACCGGTAAAGGATTGGGAAGCACTCCGTTGTTCGACCGGATCACGGCTCGTTCGATCAAGTTCTGAAGTTCCCGCACGTTCCCAGGCCAAGAATACGAAGTGAACGCCTCCATCGTCTCCTCCGGTACATGATCAATTCTCTTGCCCATGCGCCGGGCAAAAATATCGACAAAATGCGAGACCAGCTGTGGAATATCCTGGCGACGCTCCCGCAGCGGTGGCAGCACGACGGGAAATACGTTCAGACGGTAGTACAGATCACTGCGGAATTCGTTCCGCTCGATCATCTCGCTCAGATCTCGATGTGTCGCCGCAACCAGACGGACGTTGATGCGATGCGTCCGACCGCTGCCCAAACGTTCGAACTCCTGCTCTTGCAGAACTCGCAGCAGCTTAGGTTGCAGCGCCAGCGGAATATCCCCTATCTCATCGAGGAAAAGTGTCCCGGTATCGGCCATTTCGAAACGGCCGAGTTTTTGCGTGATAGCTCCGGTGAAAGCGCCCTTTTCGTGCCCAAAGAGCTCGCTTTCCAGCAGGTCAAAGGGAATGGCAGCGCAATTCAGCTTTATGAAGGGGCGTGCGCAGCGTGGACTGATATTGTGAATGGCGCGGGCGATTAACTCCTTGCCGGTACCCGTCTCGCCCAGGACCAGCACGGTGGAATCGGTCGGTGCCACACGTTCCACGTCGGCGAGTACGGATTCGAGAACAGGGCTGTTGCCGATGATTTGTTCAAAGCGACGCTCAGCACCCTTTTCACTTGGCGGAACTCTGTTAACACCTTCCACAGATGACCCCACACAGAGGCTTCCTGCAGCAATTGAGAAGCTCAAGTTTCCAGTGCCGCTCGTACACTGTCGAGCAGCGCCTCGTCGTCGAAGGGTTTGATCAGAAACTCCACTGCTCCTGCCCGTAATGCTTGCATCCGCATTTTCTCGTCACCGTGTGCCGTGATGAAGATGATCGGAATCCTGTAATGATCTTTGTTTAGCTTTGATTGGAGTTCCAAACCCGACATTCCCGGCATACGAATGTCGGCGATCAGACACGCAGTGCGCTCCTGTTCGCCGGAGTTCAGGAATTCTTCCGCCGATGCGAACGCGAAAGCCCGAAAACCAGCAGCTTTCATCAGGCCATGCAGAGCATCCCGGATCAACTCGTCATCGTCGACAATGGCAACCACTTTCGGCTTCTCCTCTTTTGCCTCGTTGGCTAGAAAATAGTCCGCTGCAAAGGGAAGCGCAATTATGCTTTGGTATAAGAGTGGGAGGGACGAACTGCCCGAGATTGGGGCGAAATCAAAGGGCAACGCGAAGTCAAGAAGTCGACCGGAAACGCTGGAGCCTCTCCGCCATTCTGACCAGTTCGGCGAGAGATCCAGCCTGCATCTTGCGCATTACCTGAGCGCGGTGAACTTTAATCGTGATTTCGCTAGTCCCGAGTTCTGATGCAATCTGCTTGTTCAGCATTCCCCGAGACCACTAATCATGACTTCGTGTTCCCGCGGAGTCAGCGTGTCGTAGCGCTTTTGTAGAACGGCAAATTTGGCCTGCTCCCGGCGAGTGACGGAATCGCGAGCCAGAGCTTGTTGAACGGCGTCCAGCAGGTTCTGATCTTCAAAAGGTTTGTTCAGAAATTCCACCGCGCCCGACTTCATAGCCTTTACCGTCATTGGAATATCGCCGTGTCCGGTAACGAAAATAATTGGAATCGGGAGGCCCGCCTTCCTCAGTTGCTGCTGAAAATCCAGGCCGCTGATTCCGGGAAGGCTCACATCCAATATCAGACAACTCGGACCCTTCGAAGGCTTTCTCTGTAGAAACTGCTCGGCCGTCTCGAAGCATTCGGACCGCAAACCCACCGATTTCAGTAGGCCCTGTATCATGAGTGAAGTATGAGCAGCGGATTTAGCAAAAGCCATGGTTGCGCCGGACAAAAGAGAGCTGACGCCGCCGACGAGTGGAATCTATGAGAGATTCTTCGAGTACACTGGCAACAAGAATACTGGGCATTACAGTGGTTGTGACCAGCTTTGGCTATTTCATCGACATGTTCGACTTCTTCCTGTTCAACATGGTGCGCATCCCGAGCCTGGCTGACTTAGGCCTGAAAGACAGCGCGCTGACTGATGCAGGGCTGATGATCGCCAACTGGCAATGGGCGGGACTGCTGCTCGGTGCGTACTTCTCCGGTCTGGTTGGTGACAAATTCGGACGTAAAGCGAGTTTGTTCATATCAATCATACTTTATTCGATCGGCACTCTCAGCTGTGGTTTTGTCCATGACGTCCCCACCTACGCGCTGGCGCGCTTTTTCGCTGGACTTGGGCTAGCGGGAGAGCTGGGCGCCGGGCTGACGCTGATCATTGAAAAGCTAGCACCGGACCGCCGGGGTTTCGGCATCATGGTGTTCATCGTTATGGGTTTCATCGGAGTCCTCAGCGCGTCGGCGGTGGTACAGTTCCTGCCGTGGCGCACGGCGTACATCATCGGCGGTGCTGCCGGGCTGATGCTGCTGTTCACGCGCGTACTGCTGATGGAATCAGGGATGTTTGAGCAGCTGCGCGGGCTGGAAGTGCCGCGCGGCGGCCTCAGGCTGATCCTGCGCGACCCCTTACGGCTAAAGAAATACCTCGCAGCCATATTCCTAATGGCGACATCGGTGTTTATCCCTCAGATTCTCTGGACTCTCTCGCCGGAACTCGGCAAAGACATGGGTATTAATGAACCAATCAAGGTAAATATCGTACTTTCGGTCGGTTTCAGTTGCGTGATCGTTGGCGACCTAGTGGCGGGTTGGCTGAGCGAGCGGCTGAAAAGTCGCAAGAAGGCGACGCTCGTGTTCCTGATCGCCGGCATGATTGTGTTTAACAAATACATCATTTGGCCTGTCCATACGCTTAGCGGGTTTTACATCGAGAATGGACTGCTCGGCATCACCTTCGGCGTTTGGGTGGTTGGCGCAGCGTGGGCTGTTGAGCAGTTTGGCACCAATATCCGCGCCACGGTGGGCACGACAGTACCAAATTTCGCTCGCGCTTTAACGATCCCAATGAATATGAGCTATGCCGCGCTCAAGAGGCACGGGCCTCTGATTGCCGCAAGCGTTATAGGAGTGATTATCTTTGTACTGGCCAGTCTTGGCTGGATGTGCCTGTCGGAGACCTACGGCAAGAATCTAGAGTTCAGTGAATCGAGCTGATTACTTTCCAGCCTTGGCACGATCGGGACAGTAAATCCGTCACGGCTTGCAAATGACTTCGTCAATTGTGCGAATCTGCAAATCACCGGTATCAGCTTTGATGGAGGCTATGCTGAATACGTTGTCGTGCCACAGGCGGCACTGGCCAGGATTCCCGTGGAGCTGAACTTCAGCGACGCGGCACCTTTGATGTGTGTGAGCATGACGACGTTCAACGCTCTGCGCCACTCCGGTGCGAATCCCGGTGACAAGGTCGCAATCGTCGGGCTCGCCGGTCTAGGCCACTTGGCCGTGCAATGTGCCTCGAAAATGGGCTTTCGCACGGTCGTGGTTGCTCGTGAGAAGGATAGGGAGCAACTGGCCAAGGCACTAGGCGCCGATACCTATATTCAAACGTCGACCTGCGATCCCGTGAAGGTGCTGAAGGAGTTGGGGGGGCCTTGGTGATCCTGGCCACTGCACCGTCGAGTGAATTGCAGGTGTCCTTGGTGCAGGCGCTGCGGCCCAACGGTCGCATGATTATCCTCGCTGGGGATCCAAAGCCTCTCCAGTTGCCTGCAGCGTCGTTAATTACATGGTGCAGACTTATTCGCTTGAGCAGGCGGAAGAGGGCATACCGGAACATGGGGAGTGCGCGTTTCCGGGCTGTTCTCACGATGTGATCGTTGGACGCGACACTGTTTTGAGCGGTGTTTTGGCGAGAGCTCTGTGAACCTTTGGCATCGCCGCTCATCCAGCCCAGCAGACTCTTGCGGCCTGATTCTGAGCAAACCTTGGGTTCGCCGTACTCACACACATTCGCCCAATCGTTAAGCGTCGGAACCCGATCGTACAGCACTTTGTGAAATCCATTCTCCCTCAGCATGAAACCGGGCAGACGAAGATCGAGGTCTCCTCCGTACGCCAATCAAATATCTTGCGGGAATGCAGGTCATTTGCAGCGTGTCGATGAAGCTCCGATTACCAGAATACGTATTGCAGTGTTGCCAGCAGCTCCGCAAACTGTAGATTCTGGCACAGCATCAGAAAGGAATTATTGAGATGTTAAACAGCTTGCCTTCAATGCCGAGTCACCTCGGTAAATCGTGGGGATCGTCAGATTGGAACTACGCATTTGTGCCTGTCATTGGACCGCTCATTGGCGGCGGATTGGCTGGCTTGTTGCTCCGCATCATCCTGAAATAGCGAGATTGGCCAACGGAAATCCGCTCGAAGCATTGCTATGACTAAAATCTATTGTCATTAGCGGCGTGTCCAAAGGAATCGGTCGGGCGGCCGCGGATGCTCTCGTAGACGAAGGTTGGTCCGTCATTGGAGTCGCACGTAGTGCCCCCAATCACTTCCCTGGCATTTTCATCGAGACCGATCTGGCCGACCGGAACCAAAGTTGTTCCTCAACGACTCGCCCCTGGGAGCCTCGTAGCATGATCTCGCCCGCATTTCGAGAATTGAGCGGCGAGCAGTCCAAAGGAGGGGATAAATGGCTCAAAGACGGCAACGAGGTTGGCTAAAAAAAGAAAAACGCAGTCAGGGCGAAACCTGGGTTTTGTTCTTTCGAACGACCCGAAAATCTGATGGTAAGCGAGTCGAAAACAAGATTCCGATTGGTTTGGTGAAAGACTTCTCCGAAAAAAGCGATGCATGGTCTGAAGTCAAACGACTGCACTTCCACATCAACAGAGTGGATTCGCGGCGGGGCGTTACCTTCGGCGATCTAGCGCAACACTACGCTGAACAGGAACTGGTCGACCAGACGGAAATCCATCCATACCAAGGCACATACAACGGTGCGATCCTACGAACGAATCCTCCGTAATCGACTGCTGCCTAAATGGGGAAACAGGATTGCACTTGGTGTCGAACCGCTAGAGGTGGAGGAATGGCTGAAAGATCAAAAGCGAGAAAAGGGGTTCGCAAATCCGACGCTGGACAAGACTCGCCGTGTCATGTCACTGGTTTATAAGCATGGACAACGATATGGACTGATCCCTCGAAACCAGGAATCGAACCCGATGCGCTTCGTTCGTTGCAGGACCACCAGCGGATACGAAGCGATGATTCTCACTCCCGAACAGGCATACGCAGTGCTACTTAACCTGCAAGAGCCGGAGCGCACACTGACATTGTTGGCAGCTGGTACAGGTCTCCGCATCTCCGAATGCCTAGGCTTGCAATGGCAGGATGTGAGTTTTGCTGACGCAATGATCCATGTGCGCCGGACCTGGACCTGTGGTCAAGTAGGACGGCCAAAGAGCAAAGCCTCGAAGGGTCCTGTGCCCCTTCATCCCTTGCTTGCGGACTTCATGCGTCTCTGGAAGCACAAGACACCATATTCGCAACCCGGTGATTGGGTGTTTCCTTCATTCCGACTAGAAGGCAAACAACCGCGTGTTGCGAACATGCTCGTCGAAGATCATCTGCGGCCCGCTGCATTAAAGGCCGGGATTCTTTCGTCGCACCGTAACCTCCAAGGGCAGCTGATCGATGACGACCCACGACGATTCGGTTTTCATAATCTGCGCCACAGTCTCGCGTCGTTTCTCATCCGCATCAGAACCGATCCCAAAACCGTGCAAACTCTGCTTCGGCACAGTGATGTCAAGCTGACACTTCAGTTCTACACTCACTCAATCAGCCGGGATCGTATGGCTGCAGCAGGGAAAATGGTTACAGCGATTCTCGGCCACGCCGCCGACCAAAGCGGACTGAAAGCGGACTGCGGAAGAATTACACCCGCCTAAGTTCTTCTGCATCACCCCGTTGCGGAGACAGCCCCGGCTCGTTTCGCAACTGCGGACTGAGAGCGGACTGGAAAGGGCACGACGCGACTGAACTAAGCCCTTTGGAATGATGGTGGCCAGGGACGGAGTTGAACCGCCGATGCCAGCCTTTTCAGCTAAACGAAAACGCATTTACAATGACTTGGAACGCACGGACGACACCGTAAGTCATTGCAAGTCACCCCAGGGCATGAGTTTTGTGGGCTTTTTTGTGGGCTGGCCACATTGCGGCGAGGCCCCACACATAACGTGCTCGGTCGCGCAACATCATTATTAATTCGATGATTCATAAACTCGAATTTGTACGACTACCGGCCGAGTAGTCGTTCATTGCGTTGACTTCCGGATCGCCCGTTACACGGACAAGTGAAACAAACCGGACGAGTGAGCAGGCTACAAGCCCGCCTCCTTTCAGGCTTTCTCGAGCCGGCGGGCAGAGAGTGGCTATGGTTGGCGATGGTGTAAACGACGCACCGGTACTCGCAGCGGCGGATGTTGGAATTGCGATCGGCGCAGGCACTGATGTCGCCATAGAGTCGGCTGGGATTGTTCTCGTGCGCAGCGATCCCCGCGATGTGCTTCGCGTGATCGCACTGTCAGGTATCACCTATAAGAAAATGATCCAGAACTTAGTGTGGGCGACAGCTTATAACGTGATTGCCATTCCCGCTGCGGTTGGAGCATTCGTGTCATTTCAGACTTTAACGTTAGTACAAAAAAGCCCGGTCACGTCAGCTCCTTCCCGCGGGCCCATTCGGCCTAGTGCCTCGACGCTGTGGTCCCCGGTTGTTTGCAAGGGAACTGCCTGGAAACGTGCTTGAGTTGCAAACACGAAGGATTGGAAGTCCGCCCGCCTCCCTGCTGTTCCGCGCGCGGACAAGAATGTCCGGGGGAGTCGCTCGAACGTCACTGTGTCAAAAGGGTGTCAACAGGACAACGGAAAGTATTTCCGATCGGACATTTCTGTGCTCTTCGGTGTACTCCCTC
>Ga0306920_100006756_pt1 | contig 15022 bp, 14 predicted proteins | sample flu12Cox44000170_FD_204666 | JGI IMG/M metagenome (GOLD analysis project Ga0306920, IMG submission 204666) | Lab enrichment of tropical soil microbial communities from Luquillo Experimental Forest, Puerto Rico - flux4day.12C.oxic.44.000.170 (v2)... | ecosystem: Environmental > Terrestrial >... | reverse complement strand
TAGACCCACATGCAGGAGCAGCCGACGCCGAGCACCGGGCGCGGCGGCGGCCACACGCGCGGCCGCGAGGGGCAGATGGCGCTGCCGATGCAGCCCGGCGCGCCGCTCGGCCAGGGGGCCTCGCCCACCAACCGCGGCGGCTACGCGGCGCCCGTCCCCCGCCCGGTCGAGGTGGGGGGCGAGACGATCAACCTCGACGACTTCTACATGAACATGGAGCAGGTGCCCCCCGTGGCCCTGGGGGCGCAGCCGCCCCCGCCGCCGCAGCAGCCCGGCGCGGAGTGGACGCCGGCCGAGCGGCCGATCATCCGCCCGCAGGCCGCCGGAGGCACGAGCGCGCCGCTCGTCCGCCGGGCGCCCGCCCAGGTCCCGTCGTCGCCGCGCCCGGCCGACGAGCTCGGCGTCGAGGAGTCGGAGTTCGACAAGCCGACCTACCTGCGCCGGGGTTTGGCCGCGCCCGAGTCGTAGGGGCCCGGGCCGAATCGGCGCGAGTAGACAGCGCCGTAAAGAGGCGTTCATATGCAGCTGTGACCCGGCGCCGCCGCGTCGACTGGCCAATCATCCTCGGGCCGACGCTCCCCGTCCCGAAGGTCGTGAACCGCACGGCGCACGGCAAGCTGGCGGCGCTGCTGGCGGCGTTCGACGAGATCCTGGCGCTCGACGATCCGGACGCCATCCTGCGCCGCGCGGTCGAGCTGGCGCTCACCCGCATCGGCCTGCGCAAGGCCGGCGTCTTCCTGCTCGACAGGCCGCGCAACCTGATGCTCGGGACCTGGGGGACGGATCTGTCGGGCGGGGTCGTCGACGAGCACCACATCATGTACGACGTCAGCGACACCGATCGCGAGGCGTTCCGCCGCGCGGAGGAGGAGGGCGAGCACTTCACCGTGTTCGACGACTGCCCGATCGTCGAGCACCACACCGGCGAGACAAAGGTCGTGGGGCGCGGCTGGGTCGCCTGCACGCCGATTCGATCGGCGCGCGCGCCGATCGGGATGCTGTTCAACGACACCGCGCTCTCCGGCGAGCCGGTCGACGAGGCCAAGCAGGCGCACGCCGCCATCCTCTGCTCGCTGCTCGGCACGGTGCTCGATCCGGTGCGCGGCTCGCTCGGCCGAAGCTCGGCGCCGACGGGCGAATCGCGGGAGCACCGCCTCGTGACCTCTGCGGTCGCCATGCTGGCCAAGAACCCGGCCATGGGCGGCAAGGAGATCGCCGCCGAGCTCGACATCAGCGCCAGCCGGCTGGCCCGGGTGTTCAAGGCCGAGATGGGGATGTCGCTCGTCGAGTACCGCAACCGCCTCCGCCTCGATCGGTTCGCGGTGTTGCTCGACAAGGGCCGGACGAACCTGCTCGAGGCCGCGCTGGCCGCCGGCTTCGGCAGCTACGCCCAGTTTCACCGCGTGTTCCGCGCGCTGCGCCACGCGACACCGCGCGAGTTCCTGCGCCGGCAGGCCTGACGGCCGCGGCGTCAGCGGGGAAGCCCGCTCCCGATCGCCACCGCGACAGCGGCCGCCACGAAGACGACCTGCAGGGCGGCCCGGAGCCCCAGCGCGGGCACGGGGCGTCCGTCCAGCGTGAGGTGCGCGCGCGCGGCGTGAACGTTGGCCGGGAACAGGGCGACCAGCAACAACCCGAGGCCGCCGGCCGCAGCGCCCGCTGTCCGTGGCAGGAGGAGGCCGATGGCGCCCAGCAGCTCCAAGACGCCGGTGAGGGTGACGAGCAGCTCGGGCCGCGGGAAGCGCGGCGGGACCATCCGGACGAGGTCCGGCCGGCGCTTGCCCCAGTGAGCCGAGGCGGTCAGCAGGAACATCCCGGCCAGCGCGAAGCGGAGCGGCGCCAGCCAGCCGCCGAACGTGTGGACGCCGGCGGCGCCCAAGCCCAGGAACAACCCGAAGAGCCCGACCAGAACGATGAAGGGTGCCATGCAAACGAAGCTACGCGCGGGGTGCGGCGCGCGCTTGAACCAACTGGCTGCGACGTGGCTGCGGGCCCCTGCCGGCGCGGTAAGGTTCACGGGTGAGATTGCCGGCGCTTCCGTCCGCTCCGCCATCGCCGGGCGGCGACGGCGTGGCTCTGCCGCTGTGGCCGCCGGTGCTCGCGACACGTGGCCCGGGCGATCGCAGCGCACCGCACAGCCACCACGCGATGCACTTCGTGCTCGCCGCGTCCGGCTCGTTGCGGGCGCGCGCCGGCGGGCGGGGTCCGTGGCTCGAGGCGGCCGGGGTCGTCACCGCTCCGGACGTGGCGCACGAGATCGACGCCCGCGGCGTCGACGTCTTGATCGTGTTCCTCGAACCGGAGAGCGACGTTGGCGGGACCCTGGCGGCGGCGTTGGCCGAGCCGCTCACACCGCTCGATGCCGGCGACCGCGACGAGCTGGTCAGGGGCGCCGACCCCGGCGCGCTGATGGGCGCGGCCGGCGCCGCCTGGACGGCCCGCGCCGCCCGCGCCTGCGGCGCGCGACGTCTCGAACGAGGTCACGCCATCCACCCACGCGTCCGCAAGCTGCTGCGGCTGCTCAAGGTCGCGGAGCCCGAGCCGCCCGCGTCCCTCGACGGTCTCGCCGCCCAGGTTTCGCTCTCCCCGGGCCGGCTGATGCACGTCTTCACGACGTCGATCGGGATTCCGCTGCGCCCGTATCTCGCGTGGCTGAGGCTGCAGCGCGCCGCCGGGGCTATCGTGTCAGGAGCGCCCTTGACCGACGCAGCTCATCAAGCCGGCTTCTCCGACGCCGCCCACATGACGCGGGCCTTCCGGCGCATGTTCGGCGTCACACCGTCGAAGCTCCAGACCGCGGCGCGCGGCAGCCTGCGTTAGCGCACCGCGGGAGGGCGCCGATCTGGAATACTAGACGGAGCCCATGCGGTCCTCAGGGTCGACGGTGGTTCGGAGCGGCCTGCGCCGAACCGTCCTCGTCCTCCTGCCGGCGTTCGTGGCCTGTAGCGGCCAGCAGACCAGCGGCGGAGCGGCGGGCGGCGGCGGAACGGCGGCGCCCGGCGGCATGGGCGGCGGGGGATCGGGGGGCGCCGGCACGGGCGGAGCCAACGGCGGGGGCGCCGGGGGACCGGCGGGAGCGACCGGCGCTGGTGGTGGTGGCGGCGCAGGAGGGAGCGCCGGGGGAGCCACGGCCGGGATGGGAGGAGCGGGCCGGGGCGGCGCGGGAGCTGGCGGTGCCGCAGGATCGGCGGGCGGCGCGGCGGCGTCGGGCGGCGCGGGGAGCGGCGGCGGTGGGGCGCGCGGCGGCGGCGCTGGGACGGGTGGCGGGTCCGGCGCGGGCGGCGGGTCCGGCGGCGCGGGCGGCACCGCCGGTGCGGCCGTCGTCACCTGGGACTGGGTCGGCGTGGTCGGGACCGGGCAGAGCCTGTCGGTGGGCGGGCACGGCAACGCGCCGGCGATGCCGATCGGGGCCACGACGCAGCGGTTCCACAACCTCAAGCTCTCGCTCGGGAGCGCGACGGTGCCGCCGTTCGATCCGACGAGCACCGCGCTGTCGATGGTCCCGCTCGTGGAGACGCTGCGGGCGATCGCGACCGGCTACCCGAGCGCCTACCCGGCCAACATCTACGGCGAGACGTACCACACGGCGATGGCGGACGAGATGACGTCGCTGGTGATGGCGGCCTCCGGGCGCGACTACGTCAGCGCGCACACCGAGGTCGGCGAGGCGGGCCAGGCGATCGCCATCTTGCAGAAGGGGGCCACCGACACCGGCACGACGGGGCGCGCCTACGCCGCGTCGATGTTCGAGGTCGCGGCGATCGCGCGGCTCGCCAAGGCGCAGGGGAAGAGCTACGGCGTGGGCGCGATCGTGCTGACGCACGGCGAATCGGACCCGGGCAGCACGACCTACGAGAGCGACATGGTCAAGCTCTGGTCGAGCTACAACCAGGACCTGCCGGGGCTGACGGGGCAGAAGGGGACGATCCCGATGCTGCTCTCGCAGCAGCACTCGAACCCGACGACGACCGGGAGCAACTCGCCGGCCACGCTCGCCCAGTGGCAGATCGGCGTCGATCACCCGGGCGACGTCATCTGCGCCGGGCCGAAATACCAGTACGCCTACGTCAGCGACAACACCCACCTCACGAACAAGGACTACGAGCGCCTCGGCGAGAAGTACGGTCAGGTGTTTCACGAGCGCGTCGTGCTCGGCAACGCCTGGCAGCCGCTCCAGCCGACGACCGTCGAGCGGAGCGGCCGGGTCATCACCGTCCACTTCCACATTCCGGTTGCGCCGCTCGCCTGGGACAGCACGCTGCCGGCGCCGCACCAGTCCGCCTACACCGAATGGGCGCAGGGGCGCGGCTTCGAGGTGCACACGGCGACGGCGCGGATCACCATCAGCGGCGTCGCCATCTCGGGCGACGCCGTGCAGATCACGTGCGCGACCGATCTGCCGGCCACGGGCCTGACCGTGGGCTATGCGTCGACGACCGACGGCACCATCCGCCCGTCGGGGACGCTGCGCTGGGGGCTCCTGCGCGATTCCGATCCGTTCGTCGGCTCGCTGACCGGGCTGGCGCAGCCGAACTACGCCGTCACCTTCGAGCTCGAGGTCCCTTAGGCGGGACGGCGCTGTATACTCCGGGGCGGTTTCTCGTGGAAAGGCGCCTCAGTGTCGCGCTGGCGGGGATTGGTATTCCCGTCGCGTTGCTGCTGTTCGTCGCGGCCCACCGTCGGGCGGCGCCGGGGGTCGAGGTCGACGCGCTGGCGGCCGAGCTCGACGGGATCGTGCGCGAGACCGCGGCGGGGGTGGAGGCCCGCGCCGTGACGCTGTCGCAGCTGCCGCGGCTCGGGTGGATCGTCGCCACCGACGAGGCGACGGTCAGCGATCTGTCGGCCGACGAGCTGGAGTTCGGGCCGCGCCCCGGGGAGCGGATCGAGCTCGGGCAGGTGCGCAACCGCGACAGCCAGGTCCGCCTCCTGCGCCGGCTCCCGGCAGGCAAGGCCGATCCGCTCCCACTGGGGCGGCCGGGGCCGCGCCTCGTCGTCTCCGGCGGGCGCGCGCAGATCGTCGTCGTCACGCAGATCGCGCCGCGGCTGCGGGCCGGTGAGCTTCACGGCGTGCTGGCCGTCGCGAAGGCGGTCGATCTCACGGCTGCCTCGAAGCGCCTCGCCGCCCTCGGCGTGAGCGTGCGGCTCGAGGCTGCGGGCGGCGCGCTGACCCTCGGCGGCGGTTCACCGGTCCCCGCGCGCGGGGCCGCGACCGTCGCGCTCAGGAGCCCCGCCGCGGAGGGGGCGGTGCTCGCGTTCGGGCCGGGCGGCCGCGCCGGCTGGCTGCGGGTGATGGCCTGGTTCGTGCTCGCCGCCTCCCTGGGCCTGGCGGGCCTGCTCTGGCGCCGCGGCACGCCGGCCCCGGTGGCGACGGCTGCGGCTGCTGCGGCCGCGACGCCGAGGTCGGCGCGGAGCGGCGACATCATCGTCGACGACGAGGAGGGGGGCTCCGATCTCACCTACGATCCCGACGCCACGGTGCTCGCCGATCCGGGGCTGCAACCGACGGCGGCCGCGACGCGCGCCCGCTCGGGGTCCGTGCCGATCCTGACCACGCCCGGCAGCGGCGGGCCGCACTGGAACGGGCCGACCAGCAAGGACGGCGAGGAGGAGATCGACCCGGCGACGCTGGAGTACCGGGCGCTGTTCAACGAGTACCTCAGCCTTCGCCGGACCTGCGGCGAGCCGACGGCGGATCTCGACCGGGACGACTTCGTGAACACGCTGCGCCGCACCCGCGACCAGCTCATCAAGGAGGACGGCGCCAGCGACGTTCGCTTCCGGCTCGCCTTCGCCAACGGGCGGGCGGTGATCCGGTTTACGACCGTGCCGTGACGACCGGCTAGGTCGTTTCGCTGCTCGTCATCACCCGGTCGAGGCGCAGCAGCTTGAAGATGGCGAGCGGCTGGTCCTGCAGTCCGGTGACCTTGACGTGGCCGCCCTGGGCGCGCACGCGCTTGTAGAGCGACACCAGCGCCCCGACGCCGGAGCTGTCGATCACACGCAGGGCGGACAGGTCCACTTCGAGGCGGGAGGGCTGCCCGCTCACCAGGCCGTCGATCGACAGCCGCAGGTCGTGCACGGTGACCGCGTCGAGCTCTCCTCTGATCGCGAGCTTCGCGCTCCCATCCTTGGCCGTCGAAATTTCGTAGGTCATGGTGTCCAACCGTCGTGGGCGCCTGCGTGAGCCGTCATCGAGCAGGGACCAGGATGTCTGACATCGATCTGGTTCGTCAAGGTAGCCGGCGCCCCGACTGGCGCAACCCGCGCCGCGGCCGGCGCCGGTCGCTCCCCGGACCTGGAATTGGTAGCCGGCCGACGGCGCCGCGCGGCGCATGGGGGGCGATTTTCCAGGGCGTCCCTTGTAGGGGGCGGGTCACGCTGCTAGCGTGCGTGGACTTGCGTATCGTCTGGCCAGACCGGCCGACGCCGTGGCGCCTCCCCGCGGCGAAGGAGCCGCCGACCCCGGAGTCGCGCGCCGAGACGTGGCAGCGCGCCCGCGCGCTGCTGGTCGGCCCGCTGCTGGCGGTGGGGATCATCTTCGCCATCGAGCTGGCCGATTCGTTCGCGATCAAGATCCCGAACCCTCCGACGCTGCTGGTCATGATCATCGTGTTCGCGGCGTTCCGGGGCGGCCTCAAGAGCGGGCTTCTGACGCACGCCATCGCCTGCGTCTACTTCGCTCTCTACTATTCGACGCCGGCCAAGCCCTTCCACTACGAGGAGGACAACTTCCTGCGCGTCATCGCCTACGCGGTGACGACGCCGGTCATGGTGATGATGGCCAGCATCGCCAAGATGCGCGCCGATCGGCTGGCCGAGCGGTCCCTGCAGAGCGAGCGCGAGCACTCGGCCTCGCTGCGGGCGCTGCTCGGCGAGCGGCACGAGACCGAGCAGCAGCTGCACCTGGCGATGGAGGCCGCGGAGACCGCGAACCGCGCCAAGAGCGAGTTCCTCGCCAACGTCAGCCACGAGATCCGGACGCCGATGAACGGGATCATCGGGCTCACCATGCTGACGCTGGGGACGGATTTGACGCGCGAGCAGCGCGACAACCTGGAGATGGTCAAGGCCTCGGCGGACTCGCTGCTCATGGTCATCAACGACATCCTCGACTTCTCCAAGATCGAGGCCGGGCGCCTGGAGCTCGAGAACCTGGAGTTCGAGCTCGGCGACGTGGTGGGCGACGCCGTCAAGGCGCTGGCGCTGCGCGCGCACGAGAAGGGGCTCGAGCTCGGCTACCGCATCGCGCCCGGCGTGCCGCAGAGCCTGCTCGGCGACGCGCTCCGCCTGCGGCAGATCGTGCTCAACCTGGTGGGGAACGCCATCAAGTTCACCGACAAGGGCGAGGTGTTCCTGTCCGTCGAGGTGAGCAAGCAGGAGGGCGCGGAGCTGGAGCTGCACGTGGCGGTGCGCGACACCGGCATGGGGATCCCCAAGGACAAGCAGCGGATCATCTTCGAGGCCTTCGCGCAGGCCGACGGCTCGAGCACCCGCAAGTACGAGGGGACCGGCCTCGGGCTGACCATCTCCTCCCGCCTGGTCGAGCTCATGAACGGCCGGCTGTGGGTCGAGAGCGAGGTCGGCGAGGGGAGCACCTTCCACTTCACGGCCCGGCTCACCTCGCGCGCCGGGCAGAAGCCCGAGCCCACGGTGCCGAGCCTGGTGAAGGGGCGGCGCCGCATCCTGGTCGTCGACGACAACGCCAGCTACGGGGCCATCCTGCGCGAGCTGTTGCTCGGGTGGGGCTTCGCCCCGGTGGTGGTGCAGAGCGGCGCCGACGCGCTCGAGGCGGTGGCGCCTGCCAGCGGGACCGGCACGGCCTTCGACCTCGTGCTCATCGACGCGGGCACGCCGGAGATGGACGGATTCGCGCTCGCGCACGCGCTCCAGCAGCGCGGCTCGCGCGCCGCGCTGGTCATGATGCTGACGACGGCGGGGCGGCGCACGGCGCGCGCCAACGATCGTGAGCTGCGGATCGCGGCCTACCTCACCAAGCCGATCCGGAGCGGCGATCTCCTGGCGGCGATCGTCCGGGCGCTCGGCGCGGGGTTCGTGGGCGAGGAGGGGAGCCGGATGCCCGATCGGCGCACGCCCGCCATCGCCCGTCGCCCGCTGCGGCTGCTGCTCGCCGAGGACAACGTCATCAACCAGAAGCTCATGCTCCGGCTGCTCGAGAAGGTCGGGCACTCGGCCACCGTGGTGCGCACCGGCCGCGCGGCGCTCGAGGCGCTGGCCCGGGATCACTACGACATCGTGCTGATGGACGTGCAGATGCCGGAGATGGACGGCTTCGAGGCCACCGCCGCCATCCGGGCCAACGAGCGGACCACCGGCGCGCACATCCCGCTCATCGCCATCACCGCGCACGCGATGCGCGGCGACCGCGAGCGGTGCCTGCAGGCGGGCTTCGACGGCTACGTCTCGAAGCCGATCCACTTCGAGGATCTGTTCGACACCATCGACGAGCTGGCCCCGAGCCCGGCCGCGCAGGTGGCGCGCACGGACCCGGGCGCGCGGGCCCGCGCCGCGGCGATCTCAGCGGTCACGCCCCCGGTCGAACCGGCGCCCGCGGCGCCCGCGCTCGCCGGCGTCGCGGGCGTCCCCGATCCGTCGCCGCCGTTCTCCATGGAGATCGCGCTCGAACGGACCGGCGGTGATCGCAAGCTGCTCGAGGAGATCATCGCCGTGCTCCTCACCGAGATCCCCAACTGGACGCGCGAGCTCGCCGGCGCCATCCGCCGCCGCGACGCGGTCGAGGTCCACCGGATCGCCCACACCATCAAGGGGGCCGTCGACAGCTGCGGTGCCTCGCGCGCCTACGACGCGGCCATGGTCCTCGAGCGCATGGGCCGCGCCGGCGAGCTCGACGACGCCGAGGCGGTGTTCGCGACGCTGGAGCGCGAGATCGCGCGCGCGCTGCCGGATCTGACCGCGTTCGCCGCGGGCGCCAAGCCCGGCGACGCCAAGCCGGGCGACGCCGCCGCGCCCGCCGACGCCCCGCCGGCCGTGCCGGCGGCCGCGCGGCCCCAGGAGCCCGCCGGCTGATGGCCGTCGTCCTCGTCGTCGACGATTCGCCGCTCGATCGGACGCGGACGGGGGGCCTGCTCAAGAAAGGGAAGGGGCTGGTCCCCGTCTACGCCAACAACGGCCGCGAGGCGCTGGCCATGATCGAGCGGGACAAGCCCGACATCGTCCTGTCCGACGTGCACATGCCGGAGATGAACGGCCTCGAGCTGGTCGAGACCATCCGGCGGCAGTTCGCCGCTCTGCCTGTGATCCTGATGACCGCGCACGGCAACGAGGAGACCGCCATCCAGGCCCTGCGAAAGGGGGCGACCAACTACGTCGCCAAGCGGAACCTGGCCCGCGAGCTGGTCGGGACGGTGATGAGCGTGCTCGAGATCGCCGGCGCCGACCGCGGCCACCAGCAGATCCTGAGCTGCCTCATGGAGACCGAATCCCGTTACGTGATCGACAACGACGTCGGCCACATTCCGTCGCTGCTCGCGCAGCTGGAGGTCGGCGTGACGCGCATGCAGCTCTGCGACCACGCCGGCTGGATGCGGATCGCCGTCGCGTTGCGCGAGGCGCTGGTCAACGCCATCTACCACGGCAACCTCGAGCTCACCTCCGAGCTGCTCGAGCAGGACGAGACCGGCTTCGCGAGCCTCGTCGAACGACGGCGGCGCGACCCGGGTTTCGCCGAGCGCCGCGTCTACGTGACGGCGCGCGAGACGCGTGCCGAGGCGACCTACGTCATCCGGGACGAGGGGCCGGGCTGCGATCCGTCGTCGCTCCCCGACCCCACCCTGCCGCAGAACCTCGATCGTGCGACGGGGCGCGGCCTGTTCCTGATCCGGACGTTCATGGACGACGTCCGCCACAACGACGTCGGCAACGAGATCACGCTCGTCAAACGAGCGGAATCCAAGCCGTAATCACGGCGATTTCCCCTCGGTCGGGCGGCGTGAGATGATCGCGCTCGCGGGAGGCCATTCGGTGAGTCAGGCGCGCTGGTTGCAAGGTGTTGCAGCAAGTTTGGTCGCGGCCGTCGCGGTCATGGGCTGCGGGAGCATCACCGCCGTCAGCGACGGCGGAGGCGCTGGAACCACCGGGGGCGCCGGCCGCGGCACCACGGGATCGGCGGGCACGTCCGGCTCGGGCTCCGCCGGCACGACGGGGTCGGCCGGCGTCAGCGGCGCGGCGGGGCGCGGCGGCGCCAGCGGCTCGGGCGTCGTCGGGACCGCGGGCGCCTCCGGCGCCGGCGGCAGCGTCAGCCCCGTCGGTACCGGCGGCAGCGGGGTCGCCGGCGTGCTCGGCACCGCGGGCATCGGGGGACGCGGCGGGACCTCCGGGACCGCCGGCGCCTCGGGCACTTCTGGCGCGGCGGGCGCGACGGGCAGCGGTGGACGCGGCGGCGCGAGCGGCACGGGCGGGCGAGGCGGCGGGGGCGGGAGCACCGGCGCGAGCGGCACGGGCGGGCGAGGCGGCGGGGGCGGGAGCACCGGCGCGAGCGGGACCACCGGTACGGGCGGGCGCGGCGGTGGGGGCGGGAGCACCGGCACGGGCGGCAGCCCGGCCTGCGGCGCCACCACGAGCGGGAGCAGCTGCAACGACGGCAACCCTTGCACGGCCAACGACGTCTGCACGAACGGCGTCTGCGCCGGCACCCCTTACACCTGCCAGGCTCCCACGCAGTGCCAGTCGTCGGTCGTCTGCGACGGCAACGGTGGCTGCATCGTGAGCCTCAAGCCCAACAACACCACCTGCGACGACGGCAACCACTGCACCTTCAGCGACGTGTGCGTGAACGGCACCTGCGCCGGGACCGCCTATGCGTGCCTCCCGCCCAACGAGTGCCAGACCGCGGCCTGCGACGGCAATGGCGGCTGCGTCAACAACGCCAAGACGGACGAGACCAGCTGCAGCAACGGCGGCAAGTGCTGTGGGGGCGTCTGCGTCGACGAGAAGGTCGACGACACCAACTGCGGTAAGTGCGGGACGGTCTGCTGCACCTGCAACGCGGGGAGCTGTTGCAACACCCCTGTCTGCTGCGCGCTGTGAGGCGCAGCGGGGCGGGCAATCTGCGTGGCTAGCGGAGTGGCTTCACCATCCGGACGACCGGGACGCGGACGCCGGCGGTGAGCAGGCGCTCCGGGCCGTCGACCGGGCGGTAGCCGGCGCGCGTGTAGAAGGGGACGGCGTTGAGCGACATGGCGCCGCCGAGCTGCCCGCAGCCGAGGGTCCGGGCCCGGGCCTCGACGTGATCGAGGATCGCGCGGCCGATGCCTTGCCCCTGGAAGGCGCCGCCGACGAACAGCGCCCGCAGGCCGCCGTGCGCGGGGTCGAGCTGCGCGACCGCGGCGAGCGCGCCGCCGAGCTCGCCGGTGAAGGTCTCGAACGGCCCCAGCACGTCGACGAACATGTTCGCCGCGTAGCCGAGGAAGACGGCGCGGCGCTGGACGGCGTCGTAGTGGTCGTGGCAGCGCGCCTCGATGGCCTCCTCGACGAGGCGCAGGATGTCGGCGACGTCCTCGAACCGCGCGGCGCGCACCGACAAGAGCTCGGCATCCGCGTTCGAGATCCGCCGGCGCCGCATCCCTTTACTGTGGCACGCCGGGGCCAATCTGCCACTCAGCTCGAGAGCAGCTTGACCGCCTCCGGGCCATAGCGCGCCATCATGTCGGCCAGCGTCCGGCCGGGCTCGTCGGTGAAGGTCTCCTCGAGCAGCGCGCAGTCGGCGATGCGATCGACGCGGAAGTTCCGGAAGTCCTGGCGGAGCTCGCAGTAGGCGGCCAGCGTCCAGGTGCGGCCCCAGTAAAACGCGCCGAGCGGCCGCACGACCCGTTCGGACGCCGCGTCGCCCTTGTCCCGGTAGCGGAGCCGGAGCTTCCGGTGCGCGCCCAGCGCCTCGCGCGCCAGCGTGAGCGCGTCGGGCACGGGACCTTTCTGCTGGAGGTTGACGGCGTAGAGCGGGGTCGCGGTCAGGAGCGAGCGCATGTCCTTGGGGAGGACCGCCGCCACCTTGCCGAGGACGCGGGCGCTGGCCCGGGCGAGCGGTGTGTCGCCGAGCCGCTCGACGATGCGCGCCCCGAGCACGAGGGCCTCGATCTCCTCGCGGTCGAACATCAGCGGCGGCAGGTCGTAGCCGGCGCCGAGGCGGTAGCCGACGCCGGCCTCGCCGTCGATGGGCGTGCCGGAAGCCACGAGGTCCGCGATGTCGCGGTAGATCGTCCGCTCCGAGACCTCCAGCTTCTCGGCCAGGAACGCGGCCGTCTTCTGGCCGCGCCTGCGGAGAAGCTGGATGATCTGGAACAGGCGATCCGCGCGCCGCATCGTGGTCCGTCCATTCTGGCACGTGCGCCCCGGGCGGCGCGTCGCGCGGGTCTCACGCCGACGCGTTCTTGTCCTTGACCAGGCCGACCACGTGGCCCTCCGGATCCTCGAAGATCGCGATGCGCGGGCCGTCGGGGATGTCCATCGGGGCGGTGACCACCTTGGCGCCCAGCTTCTGGGCGCGGGCCAGCGCGCCGTCGACGTCGTCGGCGTGGACGTAGAAGGTCGCCCAGCTCCGCTCCGAGAAGGCGGTGGCCACGCCGCCCGGAATCCCCGTCTTGGTCCCCGTGTCCACCATCCCGTACTTCATCGGGTTGGCGGCGTCGATCTTCCAGCCGAAGAGCTCGCCGTAGAACCGCTGCAGCTTCGCTCCATCCTTGCCCAGCACCTCGAACCAAACCACCGGATGTGATGTCGTCATGGCTCTCGTCCTTTCCCGTTCCCGTTGTGCGCCGCGGGGGCGCGTTTCGTTCACGAGAGAAGAACTACCGCCCCCCTCCTGACAGCGTCCTGTCAGGAGGGATCGCCGTTCGAATGCTTCACCGGGTTTTTCGCCGGGCGCTTCCGGGGTCCCGGCCGGCGCGTCGAGGCCGCGTGCGCCTCCTTCCAGTCCTCGTCCGTGAGCAGCCGCTCGAGCGCGGCCGTCGCCTCGCCGAGCCCGCGCCGCTCGCGCTCGACGTCCTGCCAGAGGTCGCCGACCTCGGCGAGCCGGCCCGGCATCGTCCGGAGGGTGAAAGTCCGCGGCGCCACGCTGCCGTCTTCGATCTCGCGCCAGGTGCAGGGGGCGGAGACCGGGGCGCCGGGCCGCGCGCGGACGGCGTAGACGGCGGCGAAGGTGGCGCCGTAGCCGTTGCGGCCGGTGTCGACGAAGATGCGGCCGGCGCGGTCGGCCTTGATGAACTCCTGAGTCAGGATGTCGGGGTGGCGCTTGACGAGCACGGCGCCGGCGCCGTGGGCGAAGCGCCACGGCCCCTCGAAGCTGGCCTCGCCGTCGAGCGGCACGACGATGTGGAAGCCCTTGGAGCCCGACGTCTTGACGAAGCTCGGCAGGCCGAGCTCGGCGAGCAGATCGCGCACGGCGAGCGCTGCGGTTCGCAGCGGCCGCGGGTCGTCCCCGGCGGGGTCGAGGTCGAAGACGCAGAGGTCGGGCCGGTCGAGCGCCGGCATCCGCGACGTCCAGACGTGCGGCGTGATCGAGTTCTGGTTGGCCAGCCAGACGAGCGCGCGCTCGTCGTCGGCGAGCGGGTAGTGGACCGTGCGCCCCGGTTTGGCGCCGCCCTTCGACTCGATCCCCACGCGCCCGAGCCAGTCCGGGAAGCCGCGCGAGACGTCCTTCTGCAGGAAGCCGGGCTTGTCGATCCCCGCGGGGTGGCGCTCCATCGTCACCGGGCGGCCGCGGACGTGGGGGAGCATGACCGGCGCCACGGCGGCGTAGTGGGCGCAGAGCTCGCCCTTGGTGATGCCGTCGTCGGGGAACAGCACCTTCTCGGGGTGCGAGATAGGGGGCGGCTCCGCGGAGGCCGCCTCGGCCGCTTTCCGACGGGTGGTCACGGGCGCTCCGGCGCCGCCTCGCGCGGGCGCTCCCGCACGACGTCGCGCGCCGCCTTGTCGACGCGCACGCCGATGAGGCGCGGGTGGCGCATCTTGTCGTACGCCGTCCACTCCATGAAGCCGACCTGCACGACCACCTCGGGGCGGACCCAGTGCACGCGGGCGCGCGGCAGGCCCACCGCCTTCGTGAACGGCGACGCCGCGATCTCGAGCCCGTCCAAGCGCGCGCGCAGCTCGAGGAGCAGCTTGCGGTCGAAGCCGGTGCCGACCTTGCCGGCGAACACGAGGTCGCCCCCCTCGAAGAAGCCGACCAGCAGCGCGCCCAGGCCGACGCGCTCCCCCTGCGGGTCGGTGAAGCCGCCGATCACCAGCTCCTGCGTGGCCTCGCACTTCATCTTCAGCCAGTGGGGCGACCGGCGGTGCTCGTAGGGGGCGTTGCGGCGCTTGGCGATCACCCCCTCCCACCCCTCGTCGCAGGCGCGGCGCCACGGCTCCGCGTCCGCGAGTCGCTCGACGCGCCGGAGCGGCGGCGCGAGCGGCAGCGCGGTGAGGACGTCGCGGCGGTCGTCGAGCGGCAGCGCCATCAGGTCACGGCCGTCGAGCCACAGCACGTCGAAGACGTGGTAGCCGACCTCGTCGCGGCGGCCCCACATCCCCGTCGCTTCGCCGTCCAGGATCACCTCGCGCGCCGGCAGCGCGGCCACCGCCTCGACGAAGCCGGGGTAGGACGCGTTCTGCGGCAGCCGGTTGCGCGACAGCAGGCGCACGTCGCCGCCGTGCTTGAACGCGAGCAGCCGGATGCCGTCCAGCTTCCGCTCGAAGACCCAGTCAGGCCCGGCGAACCGCTCGCGCGTGAGCGTGGCCGCCATCGGCTCGACCCACTCGGGAAACGCCGTGCCCACGGCCTTACTCTAGCGCCTTTGTGCCGCGCGGGTTCGGTGCCAGGATTCGCGATGACCATGACCCGCAACCAGCGCTTCGTTCTCCTGGCGAGCATCCTCGGCTCGTTCGTGGCCTTCCTCGACATGGCGGTGGTCAACGTGGCGCTCCCCGCCATCGAGCGCGACCTCGGCGGCGGGATCTCCGCGCAGCAGTGGGTGGTCGACGCCTACCTGCTCTCGCTCGGCTCCCTCAT
>Ga0306920_100006754_pt1 | contig 15025 bp, 11 predicted proteins | sample flu12Cox44000170_FD_204666 | JGI IMG/M metagenome (GOLD analysis project Ga0306920, IMG submission 204666) | Lab enrichment of tropical soil microbial communities from Luquillo Experimental Forest, Puerto Rico - flux4day.12C.oxic.44.000.170 (v2)... | ecosystem: Environmental > Terrestrial >... | reverse complement strand
ACGACCAAGAACAAGCGGACCCATCCGGACCGCATGGAGATCAAGAAGTTCTGCAAGTGGTGCCGGAAGCACGTGCCGCACAAGGAGTCGAAGTAACACGAAGGCGGCACCAGGCCCGATAGATACGGAGGCGTGTAGCTCTAACGGCTAGAGCACCGGACTCCAAATCCGGGGGATGGGGGTTCGAATCCCTCCACGCCTGCCAGATTGCTGAGAGCGAAGTCGAGACAACGGAACGAGAGGACATGGAGTTCTTCGAGCGCGTCAAGCAGTTCTTTCGCGAGGTGCTGGGCGAGTTTCGCCGGGTCACCTGGCCGAACCGGGCCGAGGTCGTCAACTCCACCGCGGTGGTGCTGGCGGTGGTGGTGATCCTCGCGGTGTTCCTCGCCGCGGTAGACGTGGGACTCTCGTGGGTCGTGGACCGGGTGCTGCGGTGGGGCTAGCTCACGCGATGGGGGAACGCAGCTGATGAGCGAGACGAGCACGTCGGCGAAGCAGTGGTTCGTGGTCCACACCTACTCGGGGTTCGAGAACAAGGTGGCGTCGGCTATCGAGTCGCGGGCGAAGATCTTCAACCTCCAGGACAGCTTCGGGCGGGTCATCGTCCCCACGGAGAAGGTCCGCGAGATCCGGAAGAGCAAGAAGATCGAGACGGAGCAGAAGTTCTTCCCCGGCTACCTCCTCGTGGAGATGGAACTGACGGACGACACCTGGCACCTCGTGCGCTCCACGCCCAAGGTTACGGGGTTCGTGGGCTCGGGGGCCAAGCCGGTGGCCCTCCCCGCGGAGGAGGTGGAGGGGATTCTGAAGCAGATGGAGGAGGGCGCGGAGAAGCCCAAGCTCAAGTCCACCTTCCAGAAGGGGGACAAGGTGCGGGTGATCGAGGGACCGTTCGTGAACTTCCAGGGCAGCATCGACGATCTCAACCCGGAGCGCGGCAAGCTCAAGGTGATGGTGGCCATCTTCGGGCGCATGACGCCGGTGGAGCTCGAGTACTACCAGGTGGAGAGGCTCTGATCCATGGCGAAGAAAGTTCAGGCGGTGGTGAAGTTGCAGATCCCCGCGGGGAAGGCGAACCCCTCGCCTCCCGTTGGTCCCGCCCTCGGCCAGCACGGCGTCAACATCATGGAGTTCTGCAAGGGCTTCAACGCCCAGACCAACGCGCAGGACGGGATCATCCTGCCCGTGGTCGTCACCATCTATCAGGACCGGTCCTTCACCTTCGTGGTGAAGACACCGCCCGCCGCCGTGCTCCTCAAGCGGGCGGCGGGCATCGCCAAGGCCTCGGCGGTGCCGCACAAGGACAAGATCGGCAAGGTGACTCGGGCCCAGGTGCGGGAGATCGCGCAGACCAAGATGGTCGACCTCAACACGGACTCCATCGAGTCCGCCATGCGCACGGTCGAAGGCACGGCCCGCAGCATGGGCATCGACGTGGTCTAGGGAGACGCGACATGGCCGTCATGACCAAGCGATTCAAGGCCGCGGAGGCCCTCATCGACCGGAGCAAGACCTACTCGGTCGAAGAGGCAGTGGACATCGTGGCGAAGTCGCCCGGGGCGAAGTTCGACGAGAGCGTGGACGTCTCCCTCCGCTTGGGCGTCGATCCCAAGCATGCCGACCAGATGGTCCGGGGCGCCATCGTGTTGCCCCACGGCATCGGCAAAACGGTGCGGGTGGCCGTGTTCGCCAAGGGGGAGAAGGAGCGCGAAGCGCGCGAGGCGGGCGCCGACGTGGTGGGCGCCGAGGATCTCGTGGAGAAAATCCAGGGCGGTTTCATGGACTTCGACTCGACCATCGCCACTCCGGATCTCATGGGGCAGGTGGGGCGACTCGGCAAAGTGCTGGGCCCACGTGGGCTCATGCCCAATCCCAAGCTGGGCACCGTCACCTTCGACGTGGGGCGCGCGGTGCGCGAGGTCAAGGCGGGCAAGGTCGAATTCCGCGTGGACAAGGCAGGCAACGTTCACGTGCAGGTGGGCAAGAAGTCGTTCACCAAGGAGCACCTGGTCGCCAACGCCATGGCCCTCCTCGAGGCCATCGTGAAGGCCAAGCCCGCCGCGTCCAAGGGGACATACCTGCGCACGGTGACGCTGTCCACCACCATGGGCCCCGGCATCCCCGTGGATGCCCAACGCGTGGCGAACCAGTTCAAGAAGTAGGTCCAGGTCCAACCAAGGGAGCGGGACGTGCCCACTCAAGCCAAAGCAGAAAGCGTCGAGGCCCTCAAGGAGCGGCTGGGCTCCGCCAAGACCGCCGTGCTCACGGAGTATCGAGGGCTGACCGTCCAGCAGATCTCCGATCTGCGCAAGCAGCTCAAGGGCGCGGCCGCCGAGTACAAGGTGGTCAAGAACCGCCTGGCGCGGCTCGCCGTGAAGGATTCGCCACTCGATGCGCTGGGCCCGCACCTCAAGGGCCCCACCGGGCTCGCCTTTACCAAGCAGGATCCGGTGGCGGTGGCCAAGGCCCTCCAGACTTTCGTGAGGACCAATCCCCAGCTGCAGATCAAGCTGGGCCTTGTCGAGGGGAAGGTGCTCCAGCCCGCGGAGCTCAAGGCGCTGGCCGACCTTCCGTCCAAGGAACAACTCCGGAGCCAGATCGTGGGCGCGGTGCAGGGGCCCATGGCTCAACTCGTGAGCCTCCTGGAGGCTCCGCTCCGGGAGCTCGTGTACGTGCTGGAGGCCAGGGGCAAAGACGCCGCCGAGCCGGCTTGAGACACGGTTTTACATCAGGGACGTAGCAACCACACACGGAGGCGGATGACATGGCGACGAACATCGAAGAGATTGCGGAGAAGCTGGACTCTCTGACGCTGCTGGAGGCGTCCCAGCTCTCGAAGCTTTTGCAGGAGAAGTGGGGAGTGTCGGCGGCGGCCGCCGTGGCTGTGGCGGCGCCCGCTCAGGGCGGTGCGGCCGGCGGCGCGGCCGCGGCGGCCGAGGAGAAGACGGAGTTCGACGTGATTCTGTCCGCGGCGGGCGAAAAGAAGATCCAGGTGATCAAGGTAGTGCGTGAGCTCACCGGTCTCGGCCTCAAGGAGGCCAAGGATCTCGTGGATGGGGCACCCAAGCCGGTGAAGGAGAAGATCGCCAAGAACGATGCGGCCGACATGAAGAAGAAACTCGAGGAGGTCGGAGCCACCGTGGAAGTCAAGTAGCCTCCCTGCGCGCGAGAGGGCGTGGAGCGGGGGGCGCGAGCCCCCATCAACCAACGTGGACCTCGTCCCCCGGAGGACGGGGTTGAGCACCCGGCGGTGTGAAACCGTCGGAGCGCGGAGGGAGTATGGCGAGTACGATCCAGTGCGGGCGTCGGACCCGCGAGGACTTCGGCAAGATTCCGTCGATCGTCGAGATTCCCAATCTCATCGAGATCCAGAAGCGCTCCTACGAGCAGTTCTTGCAGAAGGACGTGGCGCCCGAGCGCCGCGAGGAGACGGGGCTGCAGGCGGTGTTCAAGTCCGTGTTCCCCATCGCGGACTACAACGACAACGCGCTGCTCGAGTTCGACAGCTATCACTTCGGTGATCCGAAGTACACCGTCGAGGAATGTCACGACCGGGGGATGACCTTCGCCATTCCCCTCAAGGTCACCTTGCGTCTCGTCGTCTACGATCACGACAAGGAAGCCAAGACGCGGACCATCCGCGAGCAACGCGGCCAGGAAGTGTACCTGGGCGAGCTGCCCCTCATGACGGAGAAAGGCACCTTCATCATCAACGGCACCGAGCGCGTGGTGGTGTCGCAGCTCCAGCGCTCGGCCGGGGTGTTCTTCGACGACGATAAGGGCAAGACGGTGGCCTCGGGCAAGCTTCTCTACTCCGCCCGGGTCATTCCCTATCGCGGGTCGTGGGTGGAGTTCGAGTTCGACGCCAACGACATCCTCTTCGTGCGGGTGGATCGACGGCGCAAGATGCTCGCCACCGCCTTCCTGCGCGCCTTCACCTTCCTCGAGAAGGGCGTGATCATCTCCGACGCGGAGATCCTCGCCCAGTTCTACGAGACGGAGGAGGTGTTGAGCTTCGAGGATCGCCTCGCGTGGGTGAAGCTGCACGCGGAGGCCCACAACGGCGTGAAGGTCGCCGACGACGTGAAGCCGCCGCGGCACCGCGAGCCGTTGGTCAGCGCGGGCAAGACCCTCAATGCCCGAACGATCGAGAAGCTCGTGGAGGCCGGCGTCACCAAGATCCCCGTGAAGGCCGACTCCCTCGTGGGACGGCGGACGGCCGACCGGGTGGTGGACGCCGACACGGGCGAGGTGCTCGTGGAGACCAACCAGGAGATCAGTCAGACCCTCTTGACCCAGCTCATGGCGCGCAAGACCTCGCCCCTCAAGCTCCTCACGGTGATTCCCGGCAAGGTCGACGCCTCCGTGTATGAGACACTGGCCCGCGATCACTTCAAGAATCCCGACGAGGCGCTGGTGGAGATCTACCGCCGCCTCCGTCCCGGCGATCCGCCCACCGTGGACTCCGCGCGGGCCCTGTTCCGCGGCATGTTCATGGATCCCCGCCGCTACGACCTGGCGCGCGTGGGCCGCTTCATGATCAACAAGAAGCTCGGCATCAACGCCAACCTGAACATCAAGACCCTGCGCGGGGAGGACGTGGTCTCGGTCATCCGCCACCTCCTCATGGTGCGCCTCGGCACCAAGCCCACGGATGACATCGACCACCTGGGCAACCGGCGCGTGCGCTCGGTGGGCGAGCTCTTGGAGAACCAGTTCCGGGTCGGTCTCACCCGCATGGAGCGAGCGGTGAAGGAGCGGATGTCGATCTCCGACATCACCAACCTCATGCCGCACGACCTCATCAACGCAAAACCCGTGTCCGCGGTGGTGAAGGAGTTCTTCGGGTCGTCGCAGCTGAGTCAGTTCATGGACCAGACCAATCCCCTGGCTGAGCTGACCCACAAGCGCCGCCTCTCCGCCCTCGGTCCCCGCGGTCTCTCCCGGGAGCGCGCGGGCTTCGAGGTGCGCGACGTGCATCCGACGCACTACGGGCGCATCTGCCCCATCGAGACTCCGGAAGGCCCGAACATCGGCCTCATCTCCTCGCTCAGCACCTACGCCCGCATCAACGAGTTCGGCTTCATCGAGACGCCGTACCGCAAGGTGCAGGGGGGGATCGTCTCCGACGAGATCGTGTTCCTCACCGCCCTGGAGGAAGAGCAGTTCGTCATCGCCCAGGCCAACGCCGAGCTCGACGCGCGCAACCGCTTCGTGCGCGAGCGCGTGTCGGCGCGCAAGGGCGGGGAGTACAAGATGGTTTCCCCGGAGGAACTCAACTACATGGATGTGTCGCCGAAGCAGCTGGTGTCGGTGGCGGCGGCCATGGTGCCCTTCCTGGAGAATGACGACGCCAACCGCGCCCTCATGGGCTCGAACATGCAGCGCCAGGCCGTGCCCTTGCTGCAGCCGGAGGCGCCTCTCGTGGGCACGGGCATGGAGCACATCGTGGCCCGCGACTCGGGGGCGGTGGTGCTGGCCCGGCGGCCGGGAGTGGTGGAGTACGTGTCGGCCAACCGCATCGTGGTGCGGGCGGAGACCCGCTCCAAGAAGGCGGATCCCGTGCAGGACCTGCCGCTGGACATCTACAACCTGACCAAGTACCGCCGCTCGAACCAGAACACCTGCATCAATCAGCGGCCCATCGTGCGCAAGGGCGACCGCGTGCACGCGGGCGACGTCATCGCGGATGGGCCGGGGACGGATCAGGGCGAGCTGGCCCTCGGGCGCAACGTGCTCGTCGCCTTCATGCCGTGGGGCGGCTACAATTTCGAGGACGCCATCCTCGTTTCCGAGCGGCTGGTCAAGGACGACCGCTACACCTCGATCCACATCGAGGAGTTCGAGGTCCAGGCCCGCGACACCAAGCTCGGCAAGGAAGAGGTGACGCGCGACATCCCCAACGTCTCCGAGGAAGCCCTCAAGGACCTCGACGACTCGGGCATCGTGCGCATCGGAGCCAAGGTCAAGGCGGGCGACATCCTGGTGGGGAAGATCACTCCCAAGGGGGAGACGCAGCTCACCCCCGAGGAGAAGCTGCTGCGCGCCATCTTCGGCGAGAAGGCAGGGGACGTGCGCGACACCTCGCTCACCGTGCCGCCGGGCATCGAGGGCACCGTGGTCGACGTCAAGGTGTTCTCGCGCCGCGGCGTGGACAAGGACGACCGCGCCAAGTCCATCGAGGAGGAAGAGGTGGCGAGCCTGGAGAAGGACTACCAGGACGAGATCGCCATGGTCGAGATGGAGCGCGACCAGAAGCTCAAGAACATCCTGGTGGGCAAGACTCTGGCCCAGGACATGGTCGATCCCATCCGGAAGGACAAGGTCTCCAAGAAGGGCGACAGGATCGACCGCGCGGAGCTCGACAACTTCTCCTGGCACGAGCTCAAGAAGATCAAGATCAAGGAAGACGACGGCCTCGTCAACACCATCAAGCGGATCGAGGAGCTGGCCGACGACCAGATCGCCTTCTTCGACCGCATGCTGGAGGAGCGGGTGGGCCGCCTGCGCCGCGGGGACGATCTGCCCCCCGGCGTGATCAAGATGGTCAAGGTGTACGTGGCGGTGAAGCGCAAGCTCTCCGTGGGCGACAAGATGGCGGGCCGCCACGGCAACAAGGGCGTGGTCTCGCGGGTGCTCCCCGAGGAGGACATGCCGTACCTCCCCGACGGCACGCCGGTGGAGATCGTCCTCAATCCCCTCGGCGTGCCCTCCCGAATGAACGTCGGGCAGATCCTGGAGACCCACCTCGGCTGGGCGGCCAAGGCCCTCGGAGTGTGGGTGGCCAGCCCCGTGTTCGACGGGGCCACGGAAGGCGAGATCCGCGAGCACCTCAAGCAGGCCGGCCTGCCCCAGTCGGGCAAAACCCGTCTCTTCGACGGGCGCACGGGCAAGCCTTTCCACCAGGAAGTGACGGTGGGCCAGATCTACATCCTGAAGCTCGCCCACCTCGTGGACGACAAGATGCACGCGCGGTCGATTGGGCCGTACTCCCTCGTCACCCAGCAGCCGCTGGGCGGCAAGGCGCAGTTCGGCGGCCAGCGCTTCGGTGAGATGGAGGTGTGGGCCCTGGAAGCCTACGGAGCCGCCCACACCCTGCAGGAGATGCTCACGGTGAAGTCGGACGATGTCGAGGGTCGGAACCGGATCTACGAGGCCATCGTGAAAGGAGAGAACTTCCTCGAGCCTGGTACGCCGGAATCCTTCAACGTGCTCGTGAAGGAGCTGCAGAGCCTGGCCCTGGACGTGGAGCTCGTGCCCAAGGAAGGCAAGAAGCCGGCCGCCTAGGGCGCGCACCACCAAGAGCGCATAGCCGTTGGACGTGGCGGGGCTGCGGCCCCGACTTCCGAGGCGAACAGAGTAAAAGGAGATCGCCAGAATGCTGACGGACCGGACATTCGGCAGCCTCGTTCGCGAGGAGAAGCCTGCGCGGGACCTCTGGGGCATCCTCGATCGGCACCCGAAACCCATGACCTTCGGCGCGATCCGCATCAAGCTGGCCGCGCCGCAGAAGATCCGTGACTGGTCGCACGGTGAGGTGAAGAAGCCCGAGACCATCAACTACCGCACGTTCAAGCCGGAGCGGGACGGCCTCTTCTGCGCCCGCATCTTCGGACCGACCAAGGACTACGAGTGCGCGTGCGGCAAGTACAAGCGCATAAAGTTCGCCGGCGTCATCTGCGACAAGTGCGGCGTGGAGGTGACGCGGGCCCGCGTGCGCCGCGAGCGCATGGGCCACATCGAGCTCGCCTCTCCCGTTTCCCACGTCTGGTTCTTCAAGGGGCTGCCCTCGCGTATCGGCCAGCTCCTCGACATGTCCCTGCGTGAGCTGGAGAAGATCCTCTACTTCGAGGAGTACGTGGTCCTCGATCCCGGCAAGGTCCCCGGGCTCAAGAAGAAGGACCTGGTCGCGGTGGACAAGACCCGCAGGCTCCAGGAGGAGCACGGCCACGACGCCTTCGCGGTGGGCATGGGGGCCGAGGCCATCCGCGAGCTGCTGCGGGCCATGGACATGGACGTGCTCGCCCGCGAGCTGCGCAGCGGGATGAGCGTGGAGACCTCCGCCCAGAAGCGCAAGAAGATCGTGAAACGGCTCAAGGTTGTGGAGGCCTTCCTCAAGTCCGGCAACCAGCCGGAGTGGATGATCCTCGAGGTACTGCCGGTGATTCCGCCCGAGCTGCGTCCCCTCGTCCCCCTGGACGGCGGCCGCTTCGCCACCTCGGATCTCAACGACCTCTATCGTCGGGTGATCAACCGCAACAACCGCCTCAAGCGGCTCATGGAGCTGCGGGCCCCCGAGATCATCATCCGGAACGAGAAGCGCATGCTCCAGGAGGCGGTGGACGCGCTCTTCGACAACGGCCGGCGCGGCCGCGTCATCACGGGCCCCAACAACCGCCCGCTCAAGTCGCTCTCCGACACCCTCAAGGGCAAGCAGGGCCGCTTCCGCCAGAACCTCCTCGGGAAGCGCGTGGACTACTCCGGCCGCTCCGTCATCGTGGTGGGGCCGTACCTCAAGCTCCACCAGTGCGGGCTGCCCAAGAAGATGGCCCTCGAGCTGTTCAAGCCGTTCATCCTCCGCAAGCTGGAGGAGCGAGGCATCGCCTCGTCCATCAAGGCGGCCAAGAAGTTCGTGGAGAAAGAGCGGCCCGAGGTGTGGGACATCCTGGAGGAGGTCATCACAGAGCATCCCGTGCTCCTCAACCGGGCGCCCACCCTGCATCGGCTGGGCATCCAGGCCTTCGAGCCCATCTTGGTCGAGGGCAAGGCCATCGAGATTCATCCTCTCGTCTGCACCGCCTTCAACGCGGACTTCGACGGCGATCAGATGGCCGTGCACGTGCCGCTCTCCATGGAAGCGCAGATGGAGGCGCAGGTGCTCATGCTCTCCGCCAACAACATCCTCTCTCCCTCCAACGGGGCGCCCGTGGCCATTCCCACCCAAGACATGGTCTTCGGCATCTATTACCTCTCCAAGGAGCGGGCGGGAGCCAAGGGCGAGGGCCGGCTCTTCGCCGATCCGGAAGAGGCGCGCATCGCCTACGACAATGAGGACGTCGACCTGCAGGCGCGCATCCGCCTCCGCTACAACGGCGGCGTCATCGAGACCACGGTGGGCCGCACCCTTCTCAACGACGTGGTGCCGGAGTCGCTCCGCTTCGTGAACAAGGAGCTCAAGAAGAAGGAGATCGGGGCCCTCATCGGCGAGTGCTACAACCGCCTGGGCAATGAGGCGACGGTGGCCTTCCTCGACGACCTGAAGGACATCGGCTTCCGCTACGCCACCCTGTCCGGGCTGTCCATCGGCATCGAGGACATGCACATCCCGGCGGCCAAGGGCGAGCTCATCGAGCGGGCGCGCCGGCAGGTCAACGAGGTGGAGCAGCAGTACCAGGACGGCGTCATCACCAACGGCGAGCGCTACAACAAGGTGGTCGACATCTGGGCGCACACCACGGAGCAGATCGCCGACGCCATGTTCCGCGAGCTGGAAGGCGGCGAGCAGGGCGGCGAGTTCAATCCCATCTACATGATGGCGGACTCGGGCGCCCGCGGTTCCAAGCAGCAGATCCGGCAGCTGGCGGGCATGCGCGGTCTCATGGCCAAGCCTTCGGGCGAGATCATCGAGACGCCCATCACCTCGAACTTCCGCGAAGGCCTCACCGTGCTGGAGTACTTCACCTCCACCCACGGCGCCCGCAAGGGTCTGGCCGACACCGCCCTCAAGACGGCGGACTCGGGCTACCTTACCCGCCGCCTCGTCGACGTGTCCCAGGACGTCATCGTGTCGGAGTACGACTGCGGCACCGTGAAGTACATCGACGCCGCCCCCCTCGTGGAGGGTGGCGACATCATCCAGTCCCTCCGTGACCGCGTGCTCGGACGCGTGGCCGCCGAGGACATCCGCGACCCGTTCACGGGCGAGATCATCGTGCAGGCCAGCACCGAGATCAACGAGGAGCTGGCGCAGAAGATCGAGGACTCCGGCCTGGAGCGGGTACGCATCCGCTCCGCGCTCACCTGCGAATCGAAGCGCGGCATCTGCGTCATGTGCTACGGCCGCAACCTGGGCACGGGCCGCCTCGCGGAGTTCGGGGAGGCGGTAGGCATCATCGCCGCCCAGTCCATCGGGGAGCCGGGGACTCAGCTCACCATGCGCACCTTCCACATCGGCGGCACGGCGAGCCGGGTGGTGGAGGCCTCCAAGCACGACGCCAAGCACGCGGGCATCGTGAAGTACCACAACATCCGCTCCGTGGTGAATCGCGACAACGACATCGTCGTGCTCAACCGGAACGGCGAGATCGTGGTGGTGGACGAGCGCGGCCGTGAGAAGGAGCGGTACCCGGTGGTGCCGGGCGCCCGCATCAAGATCAAGGACGAGGGCAAGGTGACCATGGGCAAGCTGCTCGTTGAGTGGGACCCCTTCACCACGCCCATCCTCACCGAGGTGAGCGGGACCGTCACCTTCCGCGACATCGTGGACGGCGTCACCATCCGCGAGGAGTTCGACGAGGTCACCGGTCTCGCCCGGCGCGTGATTATCGAGGATCAGGAAGGCAAGCTCCAGCCGCGGGTGTCCGTAAAGGCGCCCACGGCGGCGGGCGGCGACAATACGCCCGATGCGGAGTCGGTGGGCGAGACGCGGGGCCGCTACATGCTGCCCGTGGGCGCCCATCTCCTGGTGGCCGACGGCACCGAGGTGCATCAGGGCGACATCATCGCCAAGATCCCGCGCGAGACGACCAAGACCAAGGACATCACGGGCGGTCTCCCGCGGGTGGCCGAGCTCTTCGAGGCGCGCAAGCCCAAGGAGCAGGCGGTGATCACCGAGATCGACGGCGCGGTGGAGTTCGCCGGCTTCGTGAAGGGCATGCGCAAGATCGTCATCCGCGCGGACGACGGGGAGAACAAGGAGTACCTGATCCCGCGCGGCAAGCACATCTCCGTGCACGAGGGCGACCGGGTCAAGGCGGGCGAGGCGCTCATGGACGGCTCTCCGAACCCGCACGACTACCTCGCCGTCCTCGGCGATCGCGAGCTGCAGCGCTATCTCGTGAACGAGGTGCAGGAAGTCTATCGCCTGCAGGGCGTGACCATCAACGACAAGCACATCGAGATCATCGTGCGCCAGATGCTCCGGCGGGTGCGCATCGAGGAGGTCGGCGGCACCGAGTTCGTGGTGGGCGAGCTCGTCGACAAGTTCCTCTTCCAGGAGGAGAACGACAAGGCTACCGCGGCCGGCAAGGCCGCGGCCACCGCCAAGCCCGTTCTCCTCGGCATCACCAAGGCCTCGCTGTCCACGGACAGCTTCATCTCGGCCGCCTCCTTCCAGGAAACGACCCGGGTGCTGACCGAGGCGGCCATCAGCGGCAAGACCGACGACCTGCGCGGTCTGAAGGAGAACGTCATCGTGGGCCGCCTCATCCCCGCCGGCACCGGCCTCGGCCACTACACGCGGGCCGAGGTGCTGAGCCAGGGCGGCGAGGAGGTCACGGTGGCGGTGGAGGAAGCTCCGGCGGAGGAGATCTTGGACGTCGGGGACGGCGACGGGGAGGAGATCGCCCAGGCCGGTTGAGTTCGGGGGGGGCTCGCGCCCCCCTTCCGAATCCTCCCCCAGGGAGAAAAGATTGCGCGGGCGAAGCCCGCGCTCGAAAGCGGAACCATAAGAGAGGTAGGCGGCTCATAGCGAGCGTAGCACTCGCTCGGACCCAGAAGGTGGGGAAGCGTCAACTCCTTGACAAGGCCCCCTAATTCAGGTAGAAAGTTAGAGTTTTGGCCCTAGTGACCGGAGCTTAGGTCCCCGGGCCCTCAGAGCTACAGGGGAGATATGCCGACAATCAATCAGCTGGTGAGGCAGGGCCGCGAGGCGGTGCGCAAGAAGTCCAAGACGCCCGCCATGGAGGCGTGCCCGCAGAAGCGTGGGGTGTGCATCCGCGTCTACACCACCACGCCGAAGAAGCCGAACTCCGCCCTGCGAAAGGTCGCCCGCGTGCGACTGACCAACGGCCTCGAGGTGACGTCGTACATCCCCGGGGTGGGTCACAACCTGCAGGAGCACTCGATCGTCCTCATCCGGGGCGGCCGCGTGAAGGATCTGCCGGGCATCCGCTATCACATCATCCGCGGCTCGCTGGACACGGCGGGGGTGGCGGGGCGGAGGCAGAGCCGGTCAAAGTACGGAGCCAAGCAGCCCAAGGGCGGAGGCGGGGCCTAAATGCGCCGGGCGGGGGCTGCGCGTCGGGAGATCCTGCCGGATCCCAAGTATGGGAGCCGGATCGTGGCGAAGTTCGTGAACATGATGATGTACGGGGGCAAGAAGAGCACGGCCGAGCGGATCATGTACGACGCCATGGGGAGCATGGAGGATCGGGCGAAGCAGGAAGCCCTCAAGCTCTTCAAGGCGGCGGTGGACAATTGCAAGCCGGCGGTGGAGGTCAAATCCCGCCGCGTGGGCGGCTCGACCTATCAGGTGCCCGTGGAGGTGCGGCCCGATCGGCGCACCGCGCTCAGCATGCGATGGCTCATCGGGGCCGCGCGGCGCCGCGGGGAGAAGAGCATGGCGGAGCGGCTGGCCGGCGAGCTCCTCGACGCCGCGAACAATCGGGGCACTGCGGTGAAGAAGCGAGAAGACACTCACAAGATGGCGGAGGCCAACAAGGCGTTCGCGCACTATCGCTGGTAGTTACCGAGAGCCGAAGAGGGGGGCCGTAGCCTCGACCCCCCTCTTCTCTTGAGTAGCGCCGAGCAGAGGGAAAGGAAGCGTCGTGGAACCGCAGTACCCGTTGGAACGGACTCGGAATATCGGCATCATGGCCCACATCGATGCCGGCAAGACCACCACCACCGAGCGTGTGCTCTATTACACTGGCCGGTCCTACAAGATCGGCGAGGTGCACGAGGGCACCGCCACCATGGACTGGATGGTGCAGGAGCAGGAGCGCGGCATCACCATCACTTCTGCCGCCACGACCTCCTTCTGGCGCGATTGCCGCATCAACATCATCGACACGCCCGGCCATGTGGACTTCACCATGGAGGTCGAACGATCTCTGCGCGTGCTGGATGGCGCGATCGCCATTCTGGACGCGGTGTCGGGCGTGGAGCCGCAGACGGAGACGGTGTGGCGCCAGGCCGACAAGTACAAGGTGCCGCGCATCGTCTACGTCAACAAGATGGACCGGGTGGGGGCGGACTACTATCGCTGCCTCGCCATGCTCAAGGACCGCCTGGGCGCCCATCCCGTGGCCATCCAGATTCCCCTCGGCCGCGAGGACCAGTTCAAGGGCGTCATCAACCTGATCGAGCAGACCGCGTACGTCTGGTCCGACAGCGGCGATCTCGGCCAGAGCTTCGAGACGGTGGATATCCCCGCCGAGTTCAAGGCCCAGGCCGATGAGTACCGCGAGAAGATGATCGAGGGGCTCGCCGAGGTGGACGACCACCTCATGGAGAAGTACCTGGGCGGGGAGAAGGTCACTCCCGAGGAGATCAAGGCGGCCGTGCGCGCCGGCACCATCTCCATGAAGCTGTTTCCCATCATCTGCGGCGCCTCCTTCAAGAACAAGGGCGTGCAGCCCATGCTGGATGCCGTGGTGGACTATCTCCCCTCGCCGCTCGACATCCCCGCCGTGTCCGGGATGAATCCGGAGACCCAGGAGCGCGAGGCGCGAGAGCCCGAGGCCAAGGCGCCCTTCTCCGCGCTGGCCTTCAAGATCATGAACGATCCGTTCGTGGGCCAGCTCACCTTCGTGCGCGTGTACTCGGGCACCCTCAACTCGGGCTCCGGCGTGTACAACTCGACGCGCGACAAGAAGGAGCGCATCGGACGTCTGGTGCGCATGCACGCCAACAAGCGTGAAGAGATCGAATCGATTTCCGCGGGCGACATCGCGGCGGTGGTGGGTCTCAAGGACACGCGCACGGGCGACACCCTGTGCGATCCCAACAAGCCCATCATCCTCGAGTCCATGGATTTCCCCGCGCCCGTCATCGCGGTGGCCATCGAGCCCAAGACCAAGGCCGACGAGGAGAAGCTCGGGCAGTCTCTCGGACGCCTGGCGATGGAAGATCCGACCTTCAAGGTCAACGTGGATCCCGAGACCAACCAGACGCTGATCCACGGGATGGGCGAGCTGCACCTCGAGATCATCGTCGATCGCTTGCTGCGCGAGTTCAAGGTCGAGGCTAACGTGGGCAAGCCGCAGGTTGCCTACCGCGAGACCATCCGCCAGAAAGCGGAAGCCCAGGGGCGCTTCGTCCGGCAGACGGGCGGGCGCGGCCAGTACGGCGACGTCTGGCTCGAGATCGAGCCCTCTCAGGTGGGGACCGGCGTGGTCTTCGAGAACAAGCTCAAGGGCCCCGCTATTCCCCGCGAGTACGTGCCCGCGGTGGAAAAGGGCATCAAGGAGGCGGCGGAGACGGGCGTGCTCGCCGGCTACCCGGTGGTCGACATCCACGTGTCGCTCACCGATGGGAGCTACCATGAGGTCGACTCGAGCGAGATGGCCTTCAAGATCGCCGCTTCCATGGGCTTCAAGGAAGTGTGCCGCAAGGCCAAACCGGTGCTCCTCGAGCCCGTCATGGACGTGGAGGTCGTGGTGCCCTCGGAGTACCAGGGCGCGGTGGTGGGCGATCTCAACAGCCGTCGCGGCCGCGTGGTGAGCATGGACAGCCGCGGCAACGCCCAGGTCATCCGCGCCAACGTCCCTCTCGGTCAGATGTTCGGCTATGCCACCGACGTCCGCTCCATGACCCAGGGGCGGGCCACCTACACCATGCAGTTTGCCCGCTACGAGGAAGTGCCCCGGAACATCGCCGAAGAGATCATGGCCAAGGCGGCCGGCAAGGGCACTCCCCGCTCGGGCTCCCGCTAGCCCGTCACAGGAGACATCACCGTCATGGCCAAGGCAAAGTTCGACCGGTCGAAGCCGCACGTGAACATTGGGACGATCGGGCACATCGATCACGGGAAGACGACGCTGACGAGTGCGATCACGAAGGTGCTGCACACGAAGTACAGCGG